>ENA-UOWE01001009-UOWE01001009.1-activated-sludge-metagenome-genome-assembly--contig:-NODE-1009-length-37026-cov-5.157772_pt1 | contig 37026 bp, 27 predicted proteins | sample MGYA00249841_ERZ761562 | MGnify/ENA primary metagenome ERZ761562 (study PRJEB28883, sample SAMN05720200) | activated sludge metagenome | isolation source: Anaerobic digester | place: Japan...
CGAGGCGACCTCGTCGGACGATATGCCCGGCGCGAAGCCCGACGCCTATTCCTTAACGCTGCGGTATGAACTGAAAACACCCGGGAAAGAAACCTTCAGCGTCACGCTGTTCAATACGGAACGGACCGAACGTTTTATTGCCGTTCTTCAGGCGGACCGCGCATCGGTCAAAGACTGTGATTTTACCATGGGCCGTTATCCGTTTCTGCTGGACGTGTTTAACCTGCTTTCGGACACAAGCACCTCGAAGTTCGAATGCAACCGGCTGATGCGCAGCACCCGGCGCGGCGCCGCTGCGCTCTATGAGCGGCAGGGCGAGGCTTTTTACACTTACAAATTCAAATATCTTTTCAAAGGCGACGAGGACCGTTACCTCAGCTACGATATCCAGTATCAAAATTCAAAACAGCCGGGCTATTTTACTGAAACGCTGACCTTTGAAGGTTATTTATCCGCGCGCAAAGCAGACAACACCGGCAACTGACGGAGGGTACATGGGTTTTTCCGAAAAGGTCAAAAAAGCCGTCGGTATCGAGGGCGGTTTCAGGGACACCATCATGCCGATGGTCGGCTACAATTCCGCGAGCATTCTTTTCGGCGGCGCCGGGCATATTATTTCGCTGTATTTCATGAGCTTTTTGACTGAGGTGGAAGGCCTCAACACCAGGCAGGCGGGGCTGGTGATCCTTTTCGGCCTGGTGTGGGACGCGGTAACGGACCCCGCGATGGGCCTGATAACCGACCGGACGCGTTCGCGTTTCGGCCGGCACCGCCTTTACATCCTGCTGGGCATCGCGCCAGTCGCCCTGTCCTATTTTATGCTTTGGAACTCCTTCGGCCTGTCCAAACTTGGCAACGACGGCGCCACGATGACCTATTACATCATCGCCTATATGTTTTTCAGCACGGCGATGACCATTGTCGCGGTGCCGCATACGGCCATGCTGCCCGAACTGGCGCCGAAATACTTTTTGAGAACGCAGTATAAATCGGTCGAGTACTTAGTAAACTCCGTGGGAATGACCTCGTCTTTTGTGTTGGCCTCGCTGATTTTCGGTTATGTCAACATGGACACGCTCACTGCCGACACCAGGCCGAGATTCGCGCTTATGGGCGGTATCCTCTGCCTGTTTTTCGCGCTGCCGCTGATTTTCACCTTTACCAGCACACGGGAACCGAGTTCCAAGAACATGCCTCTCATACCGCTGGACCTGAAGGGCTTTTTCAACGAATATATTCAAGTTTTCAGGAACAAAGCGTTCAGGCGTTATTTTTTCATCAGCCTGTTCTTTATGATGTGCAGGGGGTTTTACAACTATTCCAACCAGTTTTTCATCCGTTACATCGCCAAACGGTGGAACCGCTACAATATCATCACCACGGTCGCCGGCATATCGGAGGCTTCCGCCTTCCCGCTGAACTACTGGCTGACCAAAAAATACGGCAAGCAATTCTGCGGCAAACTGCTCACGCCCGTCGTGATTGGCGGGCTTGCGCTGAACCTCTTTATTACGCCGTCCTCGCCTTCGTTCCTGGTTTACCTGGCGGTTATCATGTTTAACTTCGGCTTCTCGGGCGTCGGTTTTGTGGCGACCAATATTCAGCCTGACGTGACGGACGTCGACGAGATGATTACCGGCAGGCGCCGCGAAGGCGTGATTGCCACGTTCAGTTCCCTGATCAAAAAAACCGTCAGCGGGCTGATGGGTTCTATGACGGGTTTTACACTGTCGGCGTTCGGCTTTGTCACGGGCAAAGGAGAGAACGTCACCCAAACGCCGAGGGCTATCCGCGGCTTGCGCCTGACTTACAGCGTTCTGCCGATTCTCTTTATCACCATGAGCGCCCTTACCGTTTTCCTTTATGACATGACGAAAAAAGACCATGAAATGATTAAGGCCGCCATACGGGAGAAAAAGATCAACGGCTTCGCTTCCATGACACAGGAGCAAAAGGCGGTTTGCGAGCGCATCGCCGGGCACCGGTTTGAAGATATGTGGATCGGTTCGGAACAACCGGCGGCAGCCGTGCCGCAGGAACAATGACTCTTTCCGGTTGTTGACGGCTTTTTTCATTTAATTCGTCATGGCGACGGTCTCTTTCGGTTCAGGTTTCCTTATCGGCAGTTCCGGATGATTGAATTTTCAGGAGGGGTTTTATGGCTGGGGACAGATACGATTACGCGAAAAACAAGTACGCGGCCCTCGGTGTGGACACCGATGCAGCGCTCTCCGCGCTGGCGGGCGTGAGGATTTCCATCCACTGCTGGCAGGGCGACGACGTCGGCGGATTTGAGAACGCGGACGGGCTTTCCGGCGGGATTGCCGCGACGGGCAACTACCCGGGCAAGGCGCGCAGCGCCGACGAGTTGATGGCCGATATCGACGCCGCGCTGGCCGTCATACCCGGCCGGCATAAAATCAACCTGCACGCCATTTACGCCGTGACCGGCGGGGAGGCCGTCAGCCGCGACAAACTCGAGCCGCGGCACTTTGTGCCTTGGGTGGCTTTCGCCAAAGAACGCGGGCTCGGTCTCGACATCAACCCCACGCTGTTTTCTCATCCCTTGGCGGCGGACGGTCTGACCCTTTCGCATCCCGACCCCGCCGTGCGGCGTTTCTGGATCGACCACTGTATCGCCATGCGCAGAGTCGGCGAATATTTCGGCCGCGAACTCGGCATCCCCTGCGTCAATAACATCTGGATTCCCGACGGCTATAAGGATATCCCCGCCGACCGTCTGGGTCCCCGCCGGCGTTTGAAAGATTCCCTTGACGAAATCTTCGCCGTTGCGTTCGACCCGCGCTACCTCGTCGACACCGTGGAATCAAAAGTGTTCGGCATCGGCGTGGAATCCTATACCGTCGGTTCCCACGAGTTTTATCTCAACTACGCCGCGAAAAACGGCGTCGTCTGCCTGCTCGACAACGGCCATTACCATCCCACCGAAACGGTGTCCGATAAAATCCCGTCCATGCTCCTTTTCTCCGACAAGGTCGCCCTGCACGTGACCCGCGCCGTGCGCTGGGACAGCGACCATGTCGTCATCTTTGACGACGAACTCAAGGAAATCGCCAAGGAGATCGTCCGCTGCGGCGCGCTGGACAGGGTGCTCATCGGCCTGGATTATTTCGACGCGAGCATCAACCGCGTCGCCGCATGGGTGACGGGTGTCAGGAATATGCAAAAAGCGCTGCTCTACGCCCTGCTGCTGCCGCACGCCCAACTCAGGCAATGGCAGGACGAAGGCAACTTCACTCAACTGCTTACCCTCGGGGAGGAAATGAAGTTCTATCCCTACGCGGATGTCTGGGCGCGTTTTTGCGAACTTAGCGGCGTGGCCGCGGGCTGCGAATGGTTTGACGCTATACGCGCTTATGAAAACGAGGTTATCTCAAAAAGGCGGTAGGCAATTCGCGGCATAACGAAAACAACGGAGAAAATCCCCCGTTCGCCGACGTGCGGGCGGGGAATTTTGCAGTCTGCGCGGCGGCATTCACCCAAGCAGAACCTTGCGGATGAATTGTTCGATTTCCGCCCAGGCCGCCTTTCCTTCCGCGGTGAAGCCGCCCGCGGCCTGGAAGACGTGAAACATCCCCTCGTACGCCGTCACTTTGGCGTCGACGCCCGCTTCGGCGGCCTTTGCGCCGGCGGTCTCCGCATCGCTGAGAATAGACTCCCATCCCCCGACCTGCAGCAGCATCGGGGGGAACCCGGCGAAACTGCCGTAGACCGGCGACAGGTATATGTCGTGCAAATCGGTATCTCCGGCGTAATCCAGAGGCGCCGGGCTTTTGCAGGCCGCCGCGTTGGGCCTTTGGGCGTATAGCGGGTCCTTTTCGGCGTTGCGGGCGTAGGATTCGCCCTCGGATGCCAAGTCCAGCCAGGGCGACAGGCCGATCATCCCGCAGGGGAGCGGCTTTCCGCTGTCGCGCAGTTTCGCGACCAGGGCGACGGCAAGGTTGCCGCCCGCGCTGTCGCCGGTAACCAGAATATTTTCCGGCCGGTAGCCCTGCCCGAGCAGGAAGTCCCAGCCGTCGACGGCGTCTTCCAGCGCGCAGGGATAGGTGAATTCCGGCGCGACCCGGTATTCGAGAAGAGCGGCGTCGGCGCCCCGCGCGAGCGAAGAATATTTCACGGCCATCGAGCGGTAGTTGTTCGTCAGTTTCGCGGTGTACGCGCCGCCGTGAAGCAGGTAAATCAACCGGCCTGTTGCGGGGCCTTCCGGTTGCAGAAGTTCGATTTTCGCGTTCGGCAAATCGAAAACCCGGAGGGCATATCCTTTCGGCGCCCGCCATTTCATTTTCCGTTTCGATAAATCGGCGCCCGCCTTGAAGAAACCGCCGTCGCGCATATGCGGCAGTGTCAGGATGCGCCTGACGCTTTCTCGCGCGAGGGTCCCGCTGAACGAAACGTTTTGATCCGGCCTGCCGCGCAGCAGCAGTCGGACGAATTCGCGCGCGAAGCTGCAGACGATGCCGAAGCCGATGCGGACAAAGGCGGCCGTACTCAGCGGCTTCGTATTCATATCTTCCATACCGCTCCTCCAGTACGTGGCGGCCGGCTGTGTCTTGAACCGTTTTTTCACGGACGCGGCCGGCTGTGATTCGATAAGGCGTCCGGCGGGTTTAAAACAATTTGTCCGCCAGTTGATTGAGCGTTCGGAAAAAGTCCGTTTTCTTCCGGGTTTCCGCTTCCTGTTTTGAAGTGGTCCAGCCTTCGTTGAAACCGAAGTTTTCGAGCAGGAAATCGGCCATTCTCAGCGCGAGCGCGTCGGTCGCCTCAGTGCTCCAAGCTTTGCCGGCTATCAGCGCGTTCGCCTCGCCGCGCAAAGCTTCGAACGCTGCGGCGGTCTCGGTGTCCATCGGGTGCGCCGCGATGAATTCGGCGTTTTCAAAAGCCGAGTTCAGCATCCCGCGTATGCTGCCGGTGTCGCGGAACTCGTTGAACTGCGGGTACCCGCCGTTATGGACGCGCGCGTCGGTAATCGTGTCGTCGTACGCGAGCCGGATACACATGCGGATGACGCTTTCTTTCCCGCTTGGCAGGTCGAGATGACTTTGCCCGTCGATCAGCCAGACATAATCTTTCAGATAGCTGGTATTCAGGTCCGCGTTGCGGTTCGGGGAAATATAACTCGGGTCGGCGGCGCCGGCAAGGTATTCATCCGTAAAGGCCGTCCCGGCATCGGGGAAGGTTCCGCCCATCGAGCCGGAGGAAGCGTTGATAATGAAATCCGACGACATCCGGTATGAATCGACGGGGGAGGGGAGGTGCAGGTCATAGCCGCAAACGGCAAAAATACGGGTGTCCGTATTCTCGATAATCCAGGGCATGGTGACACTGTTGGCAACCTGCGCGTCGCGGTAGCGGTCGGTTTTCTCCTTGAGGGCGGCGTGTTCGCCGCCTGCGAGGTATTCGGCCGCCAGCCGGGCATACTGCGCGTTGGGCACCAGGGCCCACATCGAGGGGCAGTTGGCGACAAGGTTGGTGACGATCGACTCCTTGAGCCCCTGCTTCGCGCTGTCGATGAGTTTTTCAAACCGCCGCTGCGGCAGCGCGCGCAGGACGATACCGCCCAGGTAGCCCAGCCACCTATATTCCCGCGCGACGGAATGCCGCATATCGAGCAGCGCGGGGATAAACTCGGTGCAAAGGTAATCTTTGTCATATAAATTGAGATTCAGGCCCATGATATCGCCGAGCAGGTAACTGCCGTCGATTGCGGAATCGGCAAAAATCACCTTGTGCAGCTCGTCGATTTCGCCGGTATGCGCGTAGAGGTCAAAATAGGCGGTGCCGATGGTGCCGCCCAGGCTGATAAAGACCAGGTTGATTTTTTCGGCGCCCGTCTGGGCTTTGACCACGTTTTCGATATAGTCGTTAAGCCGCCGCGCGACCTCATAGGTGTCGCCAAACGATTCGTAGGCGAAATAGTACACGTTCTCATACCCCACCAGGTCGCAGTATTCGCGCATATCAATCTGGCTGGTGATATAACCGAGTTCGGTCGGCCCGCCGCCGCTGTAAGGGTAGGAGCCTTCCCGGCTGTAACGGTACAGCGAGTTTTCTTTCGTCGCCGCGACGGCGAGCGAATAAGGGTATTCTTCCACCTCGAACGTGATGCCTTCGGCAGCCCTCGTCCCGTCCGGCTTAAAATAGTGGCTACTCATGCCGGCGTTGAAAATGCGCGCGATGCTGCCGTCAAGCCCGCGGTTGCTGCCTGTCAGCAAAAAGCGCAGCAGGGTGCCGCTTTCGGCGGCGACGGCTCTTTTCAGGGCGGGGTTGTCGATCATAAACGCCATATCGCCCGATTCCATAATCAGGCGGCCGTCGTCGCCCTTGAGGATTTCCTTCTGGCCGTTTTCACCGGTTTTATACATATAGGTAATCGACTGCATAATGCCCCCGACCACCACGCCGGGAACGGCTTTGCCGTTTTCTTCACTATGTTTTTCGAGATATTGAAACGCCTCTTCGGCGCTGTCCGCGTCCACAACCGTGCAGCCGTTACTCTGCGTTGCCGCCGTAAACCCGCGCCCCGGCGGAATCTTTGCGGCGGCCGGCGCCGATGCGGCCGTTGCCGTAAAACAAATAGCGAGCACAAGTGAAACGAGCTTTTTGGGCATGCGTGCAAACCTCCTTGAAATACCGGCCGGGCAGCGTCGTTCTTCCGTGTGCAGAGCCCGTTCGCGCACCGGTGAAGCCGGTCGGCCGTTTTCCGTTTTTCGTTGCTGATACAGTACCATGCCGGACCGATTTCTTCAAGCCGGAACGGCGATTTCCGCCCCGGCGCGGATTGACATGCCACGCGCGGTTGTGCTACATTCAAACTGATCAACAACAAGGAGTGACGGCTATGGATTTCCTCTCCGCGATCTTCGCGACGCGCCAGCTGCGCGCGCTCAAAGCGCTGCTCGCCGCGCTGCTTGCCGCGGCCGAAATGCTCGGCTTATTGCTCTTCGATCTGCCGACGACGCCGCGCGGACCCGCCCTTGACCTGAGCAAGTTTGAACTTGTCTGGGCCGATGAGTTCAACGGCGACGAACTGGATGTTTCCAAATGGTCGCCGCATTTCACCTGGGGCAGCACCATCCGCCGCGGAGGCTGGTGGAACACCGCCTTTCAAAGCGTCGGCGGCGGCAGTTTGAAAATCCGCACCGAATATCAGCCGGAGGGTTTTGGCGGCGGGCAGCCGGGTTACTATTCCTGCGCTTTTGACACCAACGGCCGCTATCTGCAGAAGTTCGGCTATTTTGAGGTCCGCTGCATGCTGCCGAAAGGCCAGGGCCAATGGGCCGCTTTCTGGATGCTTAACGACGGCATGTTCCAGGTCGACGGCTCGGGCCGCGACGGGATGGAAATCGATATTTTCGAAGCGCCTTACTACCATAAAAACGGTCTGGAACGAAACGCTGTCACCACCAACATCCACTACGACGGCTACGGAAGCGGCCATCGGATGGAAGCCGTCGGCAAATTCCGCGTCCCGGACCCCTATGACACGTTCAACACCTACGGCCTGGAGTGGAACGAACACGAGTATATTTTCTACATCAACGGCGTTGAAACCGCGCGCTCAACCTTCGGCGGCGTTTCGCAGGAGCCGGAGTATATGATCCTTTCGGTGGAAGTCGACGGCAGCGGCGGCGTTCCCGCCCCCGGCTGGTCGGGCGATATCCGCAATAACACCCTGCTGCCCTCGGCGTTCGTGGTTGATTATGTGCGGGTTTATCAATACAAGGACTTGGCAGACGGCGGATAAAACAAATGGCGCGGCCCCTCCGCAACGCGGTTCCTTTGCCGCGCCGGAGGGGCTTTTTATATCCCGCGGCACAGGAAAAAACCGATATTCGCCCTCAAGGTCTTGTGCGGCGCACGGTTTTGCCTTACCATAAACGAAAACGACTTCCGGAGGCATGTATGGACACCGCGAAATATCTCGAAAGAATCGGCTTTGAGGGCAGGGTCGGCAACGATTACGAAACCCTCTGCCGGCTGCAGTACTGCCACCTGTCCACGGTTCCTTATGAAAACCTGGACATCCTTGCGGGTATCCCGCTGAGGCTTGACAGCGAAAGCCTTTTTGAAAAAATCGTGACCGCCCGCCGCGGCGGTTACTGCTTTGAACTCAACGGCGCCTTCGGCGCCCTGCTGCGCGCGCTGGGCTTCGAGGTGACCGACTGCATGGCGCGGTTCCTGAAAGGGGAGACGGCCGTCCCCATGCGCCGGCACCGCGTCCTGCGCGTCCGCTGCGCGGACGGCCTTTTCCTGTGCGACGCCGGCGTAGGCATGGTCAGCCCCGTGCACCCTGTGCGCCTGGATACGGACGCGGAGCAGTTCATCGGCGGCGAAGTTTACAAAATCACAAAGGACGCCTTCTTCGGCACCATCATACACCAGTGTTTCGAAGGCGTCTGGGACCGATTTTTTGCCTTTACCGACGAGCCGCAGCTCGACATCGACTATGTCATGCCGTCCTTCTACTGCGAGAAGCACCCCGATTCCATTTTCAACAAAACGGCTATGCTCGCGATTCTGAACCCTTACGGCGGCAAGCACTCGGTCTCGGGCGACACGCTGACCTGGTGGGACGAAAACGGCAAGCATAAAACGACGCTCGAAGACGACCGGGCGCGCCGCGAGGCGTACCGGACCTATTTCGGCCTGTCGCCAGAGACATATTCCGGGGCGGGGAAATAGATGTTTTTCAGCGTGTCCCGTTCAACACGCGATAATCGGTTTGGCTGTTGTCCGGTTTTGTTGACAACGTCCCCATCAAACGGACAGGCAAACGCTTATATTTGATATTGCGCAATATAATTTGCGGTGCTATGATGTATGGCGAGCAGAGCTATAACGCGGACACCGCGGAGGCGGCCGGCCCGTTAAGGGCTATCCCGCTTTGATTGAACCCGGTAGCCGAATGAAAAATATGTAAAGGAGCATGATTATGAAAATCGGTTTTAACGAGGGCTGCGACCGTTACTGCGAGGGGCACAGCGTCCTGCGCGACCTTGAACTGTGCGAACAATACGGGTTCGATTTTATCGACATCCAGTCCGAATGCCTTGACCGCGACCTGGCCGCCGGCAAGGTGACCCTTGAGCAGCTCGGCGAATGGTTCAGAACCCACCGGCTGAAAATGCTCTCCTACAACGCGCTCTGCTTTTTCAACATGAAGCAGACCGAAGCCGAGAAGACGGCCGTCATGGCCGAACTCGACGAAATCGTCCGCCGCTGCGGGATTCTCGGCTGCAGGATGATCGTCGTCGTGCCTTCGAAGGACATCGCCGTCCACGCGACCCGCGGCGAAATCCGCGCCGACGCGGTCGCCGTGCTCAAAGAGATGCTGAAAAAAACGCAGCCCCACGGCATCAAATTGTCCTTGGAGTTCTGCGGCGTTCCCGGCATGACCATCAATCGTTTTGAAGACGCTTACGCCGTCGTGCAGGAAGTTGGCTCGCCGCTGGTCGGCGTGACGCTCGACCAGTACCATTTCCACGCCATGGCCTCCGGCTGGGACGCGCTGGAAAAAGCCGACGGCAAAAAGATTTTCATCTGGCATCTCAACGACATGGAGGATGTTCCCTGCGGCGCCGCCTACAACACCGACGAGAAGCGCCTTTGGCCCGGCGACGCGCGCGGCTGTCTGGACCACAAGCGCTATGCCGACACGCTGAAAAAAATCGGCTTTGACGGCGGCTGCTGCACCGTCGAAGTTTTCCGCCCCGACTATTACCGCCTCAGCCAGGAAGAGAACGTCCGCGCCGCCGCCGAATCTGCCAAGGCGCACGTGGCGAAATACTGGTGAAACGCAGCAGGGCGTGACGATATCAAAACCCAAACAAAGGCCTTGAAGCCATCGCGCTTCAAGGCCTTGATGATGAATGGACGATGCTTTCGCGGTGTTGAGAAGAGGCCGCCCGCGTGTATGCGGTTGCCGGATTTGCCCCCCGCCTTCGAGGCGTTTTGATTTCCGTGACGCCGAAATGTATTACAGCAGTCCCCGCAGGCCGAAGGCGATGGCGTTCATCAGGTTGTCGGCGATATACAGCAGCACGGAGAGAACGCGCGGAGGCTCAAAACGCCACTCGCTCGGAGGGATGAGAACGTCGCCCAGCGTCTCCTCCGGCAGGGGTTGCGGCGCCAGGAAGGCGCGGGTAGCCATTTTGGCAACGCAGATATTTTTCGCCGCGGCCCTCAAAGCGGCTCCGAAACCCGCGGGGTCGCGCGCATAAGCGGTTTTTACTGCCGCAAACTGCGACGGTTTTTGCAGGAACCACAATCCGGTCAGCATCGTGTCGTTGCCGTTGTAAACGGCGAGCGCCGGGCTCATGTAGCCGTAGCCGGTGAAGTTGTTGGTGTAGTCCGAAACCACAAAACCTTCGAATCCCCATTCCCCGCGCAGCAGTTTTTGCAGCAGCGCGCTGTTCGCGCCGCACCACTGGGTACCGATGCGGTTGAAGGCGGACATCATGCCGGAACAGCCGGCGGTTTTCACCGCGATTTCAAAGGGCTTAAGGTAGATTTCGCGCATCGTCTGCTCGTCCGCCCAGGTAAAAACGCCGGTACGGTTCTTTTCCTGGTCGTTCAGGGCGAAATGCTTGACGGTAGTGACGAGGCCCATGGACCGGGCGCCGCTGATAACGGCCGCAGCCATGCGGCCGGAGAGCAGCGGGTCTTCCGAAAAATATTCAAAGTTTCTGCCGCCGCAGGGGTTCCGGTGGATATTGGCGCCCGGCGCGTACCAGATGTCCGTCCCGAGTTCCCGGGCTTCCGCGCCGGCGCTGGCGCCCATCGCCCGGGCGATATTGTCGTTAAAACTGCAGGCGACCGCGGTCTCGCAGGGGTAGGCCGCTCCGCAGTCGGCATATACGCTGCCGTACCGGCCTTTGACACAGGATGGCCCGTCGTTGTCAACCGTTTCCGGTATGCCGAGGCGTTCGATGCCGGCGGTTCCGTAACCGCCGCAAGTGACCAGCAGCGTCATTTCATCCAATGTCAACTGGTCGAGGAAGGCGTCCCACTTCGTTTCGTCATCATACACGTCGCGCAGCGTGATGACGCCGTTTTCATACGCCGCGCCGGTCGGCGGCGCTTGCCCGGGAGAAGGGGCGGGCCACGCGTCGGCTCTTCGGATGGAATCGCCGGCCTCGCGTTGTTCAAAACGGGGGAAAGTCCCGGCCGGATCATTGCGCGACAGGATGGGGAAACCGCTGTACGCGCCGCCGAAAAGGTTATGTATCACCGCGCCCGTGGCGTCGTCGGTTTTGTAGACGACGGTTTCCGGCGCGCTGTAAACGAACGCGCCGTATTTGCTTCGAATGTCGCTGCATACGCGAATGGTATAATCTCCCTTTTCGAGCACCCAGGCCTGCTCGTCCCGCCAATCGTACGAAGCCAGGCCGCGCGTGCGGAAAGTGACCGTAACGTTGTCAAAACCGCCCGGCTCGATAAGCCGCGTTTTTGCGTAACCGGCCAGCGTGACGGCGCTTTTTTCCGGCCCGCCGGCCGTATAGGGAGCCGAGACATAGACCTGCACCACATCTTTGCCGGCGTACGCGCCGGTATTGCTTACTTTCACGCTGACACTGACCGTTTCCCCGTCCGCGGAATGTGTCAGTACCTCGCGGCGGAACGCGGTGTAGGAAAGGCCGTAGCCGAAGGGATACTGCACCTTTTCCGGCGCGAAAGTTTCGAAATAACGGTAACCGACATAAATACCTTCGCGGTATTCCAGGTACTTCCTGCCCACCGTGTTGCTGTAACGGAAGTCGCCGAAGTTGACGGACGACGGATGGTCTTCGACACGATAGGCGGCTGTATCCGCCAGCTTGCCGGAAGGGGTGACTTCCCCGCTGAGCATCTTGCCGACGGCTTCCATGCCGAATTCCCCCGGGACCCAAATCAACGCCGCGGCTTTGATCTGCGGGTAATTTTGCAGCCAGCCCATTTCCATCACGTTGGCGGTGTTGAAAAGCACAATGACTTCGTCAAAATGCGATGTGACCAGGCCGACAAGAGCCTTCTCCGCATCCGAAAGGAGCAGGTCGTCCATAGAAAGGTCGGAACCCTCCGCGCCCGTCCGGCTGATGACGATGATCGCCGTAGCCGAAAACGCCACGGCGCCGCCGAGAATTTCCGGCGTGATTTTTGCGACGGGCATTTCGTTGAGCGTCTTTTTCAGCAGCGCCAGCTGCAGCCCGTTATTGAAAACCGTGTTGTCCGTTTTTGGCAGCGAGTTGGTGTCGTTTTTCTCATACAACCTGCGCAGTTCGAGGTTGTAGCGGATACCGCAAAGGTCAAGCGCGTCGTAAAAATCGACAGGGTCGTTCGTGGTGATGGCGCCCGAGCCGGTCCCGCCCAGGAAGGGGGTTACGGAGCCGGAGCCGAACACGTTGACCGCCCGGCCTCGAAGTGGCAGAACGCCACCCTCGTTTTTGAGCAGGACAATGCCCTCGCTTTCGATGTCGACGGCTGTGCGCGCGCTGGCCGCTATCGTCTCCGGCGAAATACGGCCGCTGAATCCGCCGGCGGAGAACACGCAGCCCCCGGCCAGCAGAGCGAACGCCAGAAGGACAGCCGGCATTTTTTTAAGACTGCGTTTCGCGGTCATGGCATCGACAACCTTTCCATGCGGCTGATTGACAAAACCCGCTTCGCTTCAAACCGTCAAAAAGCCCTCCATTCGGCTGAACGCCCGCGGTACGAGTGTATGAGACAATAATTGATTACGGATAAAATACCATAAGCCGTGTGCAATGCACAAGCGCCGCTTTGCTGCGGCTTTCACAAGCCCGGACATTCCGGCTTACGGACGGAAGCCATTCTTTCAGCGATTTTTTATCACTGAAGCGTTTTTATATACCTACCAACTGGTTATTCAATAGGATATAAAAGGACGCACCGGTTATTAAGTCGTCGGCTTTTCGCATGTCAGTATCGATAACCGGTGCGATTACGCGAAAATCCAGCGCTTGAATGAAAATAGGAATTACTCTGGATTGCTTCGATAATTGTCAGCTGATAATATTTTGTAATTGACAAAAATCTTGCTTTCAAGCGCCGATTCCTATTATTCCCCCCAAATATTGATTTTCCTGAACACACTAATTACAATAATGTATAGCAGAGTCATTGTTTTTGTTCGTTCAGGAGGTGTGTGATATGTTAGCAGTCTTAACTGAACTGATAGCGAGATTTTTTTCTGCGATTACTCGCTACGAATGGGATTTTGACTTCGCGCTCCTTGAGCATTTGAAAGACTTGATTTTTTTTAATTGATGGTACACATTTCTTGTAACATGGTGTTCTTCTCGTGCATAGAGGTATTGTTCTCGGGATTGGGCATGCAATGACTCTGCTTAGCGTCCTCCATTTTATCACCACAAGGGTATAAGTACTTGTGGTGATTTTTTTGAAATTATTTACGTAAATATATTGTTCGTTTCTTAAAAATATTGCGTAAAAGCCCATGCTGACCTGATGGTCGTAAAATCCGAGTCTCAACAAAGTGATGAAATGGGAGAAGAACAAACCTGAAGAAATAACTTCGGATGCAAACAAAATAATCAGCGATTTCAGCAAAATGTGCTAGCGTTGTGGGCTAATAATGTCAATGTGCAATACCCTCTCAAATTTGCCTGTCTGCTTTTCTCTTTTTTTTGAAAGGCAAAGACAAACATCAGCCACCGAAACGCGCAGACCAGCCATAATCGCTGGGCTCTTGATGATTTAATCTGCTTGACAAAAAAGCCTTCTCAGAAATGAGAGGGCTTTTTTGCCAAAATCCATTTTTTGTGGTGGACGTTGAGGAACTCGAATCCCCGACCCTTCGCACGTCAAGCGAAAGCTCTACCAGCTGAGCTAAACGTCCCTGTATGAGGCCGGTTACCCGACCGGCAAAGCATATTATACAAAACTCTAACTTGAAATGCAAGCCCGAATTGCCGATTTTTTGTCCGTTTGCGGGAACCTCTCTCTATGGCAAAACAGGACTGTTTGTGTTACCATAATCGGGATCAATGCAAAGGCGGTCTGCGTGATGAAACTGTACCCGATGAAACTCAAACCGTGCGTTAAGCACGCTCTGTGGGGCGGCAGGCGGCTGGTAGACGAATACGGCTTGCCCGAACCGGACCAAGGCAAAGAGGCAGGGGAGGCGTGGGTGCTTTCCTGCGAGGGAGACTATCAAAATATAATCGTCAACGGCCCTCGTGCCGGTTCGCTGTTCGCCGATTTCTACGCCGCCAACAGAAATACCACAGGTTCGCGGGGCGGAGGAACGGAACGTTTCCCTGTGCTGATCAAGCTGATCGACGCCCGCGACGACCTTTCGGTGCAGGTCCATCCCGGTGACGAGGACGCGCCGGGCCAAGGCAAGACGGAAGCGTGGTATATCATCGACTGTGAACCCGGAGCGGGCTTGCTGCTCGGTTTCAAACGGCGAACCGAGAAAAAAATATTTGAAAAAGCTGCCGGAACCGTCGATATATTGCCACTTTTGAAAAAAGTTCCGGTAAAAAAAGGCGATGTTTTCTTCATACCGGCAGGAACCGTTCACGCTATATGTAAAGGCATATTACTTGCCGAAGTACAGCAAAGTTCAGATACCACTTACAGGCTCTTTGACTACAATAGGTTGATAAAAGGCGAAAAACGGCCGCTGCATCTGGTTGATGGGGTGCGCGTGTCAAGTACAATGCCTTACCATAATTTGTACTGCGAAAACGGAAAAACAGAGCGGCTGGCAGGCGCGCGAAGAACCGCTTTGGTCGCTTCCCCCTATTTTTCCGTGCGCAGAGTGGATGTCGACAGCGTTTATACGGACGCCGCCGACGACCGGTCTTTCGTTTCGCTGCTGGCCCTCGAGGGAGAAGGCGTTCTGGCGTGCCCGGATTGTGAAGATGTCGAAATGAAAAAAGGTGAATGCGTGTTTATTCCGGCCAACTGCGGTGATTTTGCCCTGCGCGGGCAAATATCCGTGCTCGAAACACGCCTGTAAAAGGAACCGTTCGATGCCTGTTCTCAGCGTCCAAAATCTTTCCGCGGGTTTTGCCGGCCGCGTCCTGTTTTCCTGCGCCGCTTTCGATATTGACGAAAAAGACGCCGTCGGCCTTGTCGGGGCGAACGCGTCGGGCAAAACGACGCTGTTCCGCCTGCTGGCCGGCGAGCTTGAGCCGCTCGAGGGCGCCGTCGCGCTCGCGCGCGGGGCGAAAATCGGCTATATGCGCCAGCAGGAAGGCGCGGATTCCTACAGGACCCTCTACGAGGAGGCGCTGACGGTTTTTGACCGGCTTGTTGAAATCGAGCGTGAACTCGACGCCGTCGCCTCGCAGATCGCCGGTACCGGCGCCACGCCGGAGCGCATCGAACGCCAGCATGAACTCAGCGAGGAATATCAGCGCGGCGGAGGCCTGACCTTCCGCAGCAGAACCGCCTCGGCCCTGGCCGGGCTGGGCTTTTCGGCCGCAGAGCAGCAGCTGAGCGTGTCAAAACTCAGCGGCGGCCAGTTGTCTAAACTCGGCTTGTGCAAACTGCTGTTAAGCGGCGCCGACCTGCTGCTGCTCGACGAGCCGACCAACCATCTCGACTTTGAAAGCTCCGGCTGGCTCGAGGGTTTCCTGCGCGACTATCCGGGCGCCTTCATCGCTGTTTCCCACGACCGTTATTTCCTCGATAAAATCACCTCGAAAACCATTGAAATCGAGCATGGCAGGGTGACGCTGTGGCAAGGCGGTTACTCGCGCTTCGCGAAGCTGAAAAGCGAGAAGGAAGCGGAAAAACTCAGGCGCTGGAATAACCGCAAAGACGAGATCAAGCGCATCGAAGGCATCATCGAACAGCAGCGGCGCTGGGGGCGGGAAAGGAACTATATTACCGCCGCCAGCAAAGAAAAGATGCTTGCGAAAAAGAAGGCGGAACTTGAAACGCCCGATTCCGCGCTCAAGACGCTTGATTTTTCCTTCCGTATCCGGACGCCCGGCCCCAACGAAGTCCTTGACGTGCGCTGTGTGGCCAAATCGTTCGGCGGCCGCCGCTTGTTTGAGAACGCCTCGTTCCAAATCCGCAAAGGCGAGCGCGTCTTTCTGCTCGGCCCCAACGGCTGCGGCAAGACCACCCTGTTGCGGATTGTCGTAGCGCGCCTGCGGGCGGACGCCGGCAGCGTCCTGCGCGGTGCCAATACGCAAACCGGTTATTTTGACCAGTCGCTCGGCGGGTTCGAAGGTGAGAATACCCTGCTCGAGGAGTTGCGCAACATATTCCCTGCCATGACCGAAACGCAGCTCAGGAGCGCCCTGGCGTCTTTTCTGTTCCGCGGAGACGACGTGTTCAAAAGCGTCCGCATGCTCAGCGGCGGCGAAAAAGCGCGGGCGTCCCTGCTCAAGCTGATGCTCAAAGGGCCGAATTTCCTGGTGCTCGACGAGCCGACGAACCACCTTGACATCGCGTCGCGCGAAGCGCTCGAGCGGGCGCTGGCGGGTTATGACGGCACGCTGCTCGCCGTTTCGCACGACCGGTATTTCATCAACAAACTTGCCACGCGCACGCTCTTCCTGACGCCCAAAGGGGTCGAAAGCTGTGACGGCGGCTATGACGAATACCTCGAAAAGTCGCTCGCCGCGCGCGCGGCCGAAACGGCGAAGCCCGCGCCGAAAACCGGAAACGAGTATTTCGCCAAAAAAGAGCGCGCGAGCCGCCTGCGCCGCCTCGAGGGGGAAATCGCCCGCTGTGAAGACAGCGTCACCGGCTGCGAAAGCAAGGTCGGTGAAATCGGCCGCATGCTTTCAGATCCCGTCAAAGCGTCCGATTATGAGGAAGTGCTGCGTCTGACCGCACTGCTCGCCGAGACGGAAAAACAGCGCGACGAGCTGATTGCCCGCTGGGAAGAACTGCACCGCCAATACGAAAACTTATGTCTGGAGGGAGCCTTATGACCCACCGCGATATGTTCGGCAACGCCGCCTGGGTGGTCCCCGCGCTCGAGTGCGAAGCCCCGTTGATGGTGGCGGATTTTGAAAGCGACTGCACCCGCGGCGAGATCGTCGTCTGCGGGCTCGGCTTTTTCGAACTCTGCCTCAACGGCCGCCGGGTCGGCGACGAGCGCTTCGTTCCCGTCGTTTCCGATTATGAAAAGAGGGACTTGACGCGCTTCACTTACCCCCTCAACGATAACGTTTCCCACCGGATTTATTGCGTCCGCTATGATATATCGCCTTATCTAAAGGGCGGAAAGAACAGAATCGGCGTCATTCTCGGCAACGGCTGGTACAACCAGTACCGCCGCCTTGACGAGGGCTTTGTCGGCTTCGGCAGGGTGAAATTGTGTTTCCGCCTCACGCTCGAGGCGGCGGACGGTTCAACCGAAACCGTCGTTTCCGACGCCTCGATGAAATGGAAACCGAGCCATATCATCGAAAATAACCTCTTCTATGGCGAAATTCACGACTACAAACTCGAGGAACCCTTCTTTTCAGAGCCTTCCTGCGACATCGGCGGCTGGGAAAACGTCAGGACCGTCGACCCGCCGGCCGGCGACTTCCTTACACAGGATTGCCCGACCGACAAGGTCATTCGCTTTACAAAACCTGTTTTGGTCGAGAAGCGGGAAAAAACGTCCGTCTATGACGCCGGCGAGAATATCAGCGGATACGCGATTGTTTCCCCGCCCGCTTTCGCCGAGCGTGTCATCGTCTCTTATGCCGAAGAGCTCACGGCCGCCAACTGCCTTGATTACGGGTCGGCCGGCGGCGACAGGCAGATACAAAAGGACGAGTTCCTTGCCGCCGGCCCCGGCAGAGAATTGTCGCCGGTATTCACATGGCACGGTTTCCGCTATTTCGAGGTCAGCAATAACGCCGACGCGCTTGCCTGCGCGGTCGTCCATGCCGATACGCCGCGCACGTCGGCCTTCGAATGCGACAACTTGAACCTCGCCTGGCTGGCCGACGCCTATATCAGGACGCAGCTTTCCAATATGCACGCCGGCGTGCCGTCGGACTGCCCTCACCGCGAGCGGCTCGGTTATACCGGCGACGGCCAGTTATGCTGCGAGGCGGCCATGCTGATGCTCGACTGCCGGCGTTTTTACCGTAAATGGCTCGGTGACATCGCCGACTGCCAGGACCCGGAGACGGGCCATGTGCAGCATACGGCGCCCTTGATGGGCGGCGGGGGCGGTCCCGGCGGCTGGGGCGGCGCGGTCGTCGAGGTTCCCTGGCGTTATTACAGGCAATACGGGGACAAGGATGTCCTTAAGGACTTTTTTCCCCGCATGCTTAAGTATCTGGACTACCTCGAATCGCGCAGCGAAGACGGCCTTGTAATACGCGAAGAAGAGGGCGGCTGGTGCCTGGGCGATTGGTGCACCCCGTCGCCGATGAAACTTCCGGAACCTTTCGTCAACACCTATTTTTATATCAAATATCTGCGCGCCGTCTCGGAGGCCGCCGGCATTCTCGGCGCAAGGCCCGACGGCGATCTGCTCGAAGAGCGCGCGGCGCGGTGCTGCCGGGCGCTGACCAACGCCTATTTCAGCCCCCACACGCATTCCTTTATCGGCGGGGTGCAGGGAGCCGACGCCTTCGGCCTTGACATCGGCCTCGGCGACGAGCACACCTTCCTCAACCTGGCGCGCAAATACGCCGGGCTCGGCATGTTCGACACCGGTATTTTCGGCACGAAAATACTCATCCGCGTGCTGTTCGATATGGGCGCGCCCGAACTGGCCGCCTCTCTGCTGGCAGGCGATAAGAAGGTTTCCTACGGCCGTATGCGGGCCGCCGGCGCCACGACGCTGTGGGAGAACTGGAACGGCGAGGGCTCGCACAGCCACCCGATGTTCGGCGCGCCGAGCGTTTTTCTGTTTTCGCGGCTGCTCGGCATCCGCCAAAAGGAAGGCTCCTGCGGTTGGGAACACGCCGTTGTTTTGCCATTCCTGCCTTCTTTCCTCCAACGCATGTCCGGCCACGTCACCACCCCGCGCGGTACCGTTTCGGTCGACTGCCGAAGGGAGGACGGCCGGGTCAGGGCAACGGCCGCTGTCAGCGCGGGGATGGACGCGGTCTTTGCTTTCGAAGGGGAGGAAGTCGCCTTGCGGCCCGGGGAAAATGTCTTCTATATCAACAAGTAGCGCGAAAATCAACCGAAAAAAAGCCTCCCGCCGAGGGAGGCTTTTTTAAGGCCGTGGCGCTTATCGCTGACCGTAATACGCGTCTTTGCCGTGCTTGCGCGAAAAGTGCTTTTCGAGCAGGAACGGCTCGATCGGCTCCTTTTGCCCGAGCATTTCGGTATAGTAGGCGGTCATGGCCGTATCCTCGAGCATTTTGGCGTTGAGGGCGGCTCCCAGCGCGTCCGCTCCCCAGGTAAACGGCCCGTGCGAATGGACCAGCACAGCCGGTATGTCGAGGTAACTGATGGAATTTTCCTCAAAAAACCTCGTGATCGCCCGGCCGGTGTTGAGTTCATAGTCATTTTTCACCTGCGCTTTGGTCAGGGCTCTTGTGCAGGGGATATAGCCGAAGGCAAAATCCGCGTGCGTCGTCCCGTAAGGAGGAATCGGCCGGCCGGCCTGGCACCATACGGTCGCCCAGGTCGAATGCGTGTGCACCACGCCCCCGATTTCGGGGAAATTGTTATACAGGTGCACGTGGCTCGGCGTGTCGGACGAAGGGTTCAGGTTCCCTTCCACCTTGCGGCCGCGCATGTCGACGATGACCATTTTATCGGGTGTGAGCGCGTCGTAGGCCACGCCCGAGGGCTTGATGACAATCAGGTTTTTCTCCCTGCTGATGCCCGAGGCGTTGCCCCAGGTCATTTGGACCAGGCCCAGCGTCTGCAGCATGATATTGGCTCGGCAGACCTTTTCCCTCAATTCCTCCAGCATGATTTATCTCCGCCTCCAGACCGCGTCGCTCAACGCCAGTTCTTTTCTGAACGATTGGATATCCGTCTTTTCGTCGATGCAAATAAACTCGATTCCGGCGATTTCGGCGAAATCGCGCAACTCGTCCGCGCCGAGGTCGTAACTCAGCGCGCTGTGGTGCGCCCCGCCGCTGAGAATCCAGGCCTCCGCGGCGGTTTTCAGCGAAGGAAGCGGTTTCCAGAGAATGCCCGCCACCGGCAGTTTCGGCATATCGAAGGGCTGTTCGACGCAGTCGACGCGATTAACAATCAGCCGTAGCCGGTCGCCCATATCGACCAGCGAAGCGATGACGGCCTTGCCAGCCCTGGCTTTGAAAACGGCGCGGGCAGGGGGTTCTTTGCCGCCGATGCCCAGCGGGCAAACTTTGACGGCCGGTTTCTCCGCCGCAACCGAAGGGCACACCTCGAGCATATGCGCGCCGAGCACCATCTCGTTGCCCGGCTCCAGGTGGTAGGTATAATCTTCGATGAAAGTCGCCGCGCCGCCGAGCCCGGCGGACATCAGCTTGACCGTCCTTACCAGGGCGGCGGTTTTCCAGTCGCCCTCGGCCGCGAAACCGTAACCCAGCCGCATAAGATCCTGTACCGCGAGCCCCGGCAGCTGCCGCAAACCCTCCAAATCCTCGAAATTGGTGTGAAAAGCCCCGTAACCGCCGCGTTCGAGCATATTTTTCAACGCGGCTTCGATTTTGGCCTGGTACAAAACGCAAGGCTCGTCGGCCGGATCGATGTGATAAACGCCCCGGTACTGCTCCAGCTGCTCGGCGGCTTGCGCGTCGCTGACTTTTTCCATCTCGGCTGCGAGGTCGCCCGTGCCGTAATGGTCCGACTGCCAGCCCAGCCGCAGCTGCGCCTCGATTTTATCGCCCTCCGTCACCGCGACGGAACGCATGTTGTCGCTGATGCGCATCACTTTCAGCCGCCGGCTTTCGAAAATGCCGGCGGCGGCGCGCATCCAGCGGCCCGTTTCGTTCAGGAAAACCGGGTCCTGCCAATATCCGGCGATGACCCTGCGCGGCAGGCGTATCCGCGCGGCGATATAGCCGTGTTCGCGGTCCCCGTGCGCGCTTTGGTTGAGGTTCATGAAATCCATATCGATCGTCTCCCAGGGGATATCCCTGTTAAACTGCGTATGGATATGAAGATAGGGTTTGCGCAGCGCCGAAAGGCCGGCGATCCACATTTTGGACGGGGAAAAGGTATGCATCCACACCATGACGCCCGCGCACGCCTCGTCGGCGTTCGCCTGTTCGACCGCTGCCGAAATTTCCCCGGCCGTTTTGACGCAGGGCAGCCAAACCACGCTGCAGGGAATGTCCGCGCACGCGTTGAGCGACTCAGCGATGGCCTTTGAGTCGGCGTCGACCTGCGCGAGGGTGCTGTCCCCGTACAGGTGCTGCGAGCCGGTAATCAGATAAAATCTGTATTGTTTCAACGCGCTGCCCTCCCCGGCCGTTATTGTCCGGCTATGATGGCTTTGAGCCTCTTCATCACGTCGTTGCCGCCCCTGCCGAAGTAGTCGTGCAGGATTTTATATTCCTCAAACAGTTTGTCGTAGACGGCGGAGGCCTCGGCGTTGGGCTCATAGACGGTGCTGCTGACCGAACCCATGGCCCGCGCGGCCTCGAACACATCGTTGTAGCCGCCCGCCGCCGCGCCGGCCGCCACGGCGCCGAAGATGGCGGAGCCCAGCGCCCCGCCCTGTTCGGACCCCGCGATTTTGACCGGCATTTTGATGACGTCGGCGTAGATTTGCATCATCAGCGGGTCTTTTTTCGAAATGCCGCCCGCCGCGCAGAACGCGTCGACGGCGACACCCTGCTCGCGGAAGGTTTCGATGATCATCCTTGTGCCGTAAGCCGTCGCCTCGATGAGGGCGCGGTACATATCCTCGGGTTTGGTTTGAAGCGTCATCCCGAGCATCAGTCCCGTCAGGTCGGCGTCGACGAGCACCGAGCGGTTGCCGTTCCACCAGTCAAGCGCGACCAAACCGCTTTCGCCCGGTTTTCTCAGCGCGGCTTTTTCACGCAGGTACCGGTGTATGCCGACACCCTGCTCGGCCGCCTGCGAATAATAATGCTGCGGCAGGCAGTTGTCGATAAACCATTGAAAATGGTCGCCCACGCAGCCTTGCCCGGCCTCGTAACCGTAGAGCCCGGGCATGATGCCGTCGGCGACGACGCCGCAGATGCCCTTGACCTGTTTTTCGACGCTGCTCATCATCATGTGGCAGTTGGATGTGCCCATGATCACCAGCATTTCGCCCTCGCGGTCAATGGCCGCCGCGGGGACGAACACATGCGCGTCGATGGCGCCGACCGCTACCGCCGTACCGGGCGCGAGTCCCGTCGTTTCGGCCGCGGAGGCGGTAACCCTGCCCGCTCTGGAAGCGAGCGGCTGGATGAGCCTGCCGAGTTTTTCGTCGACGACGAATTCGAGCCGCGCGTCGAGCGCGCGGAAAAAGTTGCAGTCGGGGTAGCCCGTATTTTTATTCCAAAGCGCTTTGTAGCCGGCGCAGCAGGAGTTGCGCGTCTCGACGCCCGTCAGGATCCATACGATCCAGTCGGCCGCTTCGATGAAACGGTCTGCGGCTTCGTAGATTTCAGGGGCTTCCTCGAGCAGCTGCATGATTTTCGGGATAGCCCATTCCGAGGAGATTTTTCCCCCGTAATTATCCAGCCAGCTTTCGCCTCTGGCACGTGCGATCTCATTGAGCCGGTTGGCCTGTTTCTGTGCGGCGTGGTGTTTCCATAATTTCACGTAAGCGTGGGGGTTTCGCGCGTATTCCTCAAGTATGCAAAGCGGGGTCGAGTCCGCGCGCACAGGCAGCAGCGTGCAGGCGGTGAAATCGACGCCCACACCGATGATGTCGTTTTTGTCGATGCCTGATTGTTGAATCACTTCCCGCACCGTGGTGTTGAGCGCGGCGAGGTAGTCGCGCGGGTCCTGCAAGGCCCAGTCCTGTCCGAGTTTGACCCCGCAGGGGAGCGCCTCGTCAATAACGCCGTGCGCGTATTCGCTGACGGCCGACGCCAGCTCGCGCCCGTTGCTGACGTCGACAAGCAGGGCTCTCGCCGACAATGTGCCGAAATCGATTCCGATCGCGTATTTTGCCATAAAGCGCCTCCGTAATTTTCAATTTTTCCGATTGATTATATCATCCGCCGGCGCCGCGAGGCAAATATTTCGCCGGCTTTGACGCGTCTTGCGTTTTTCTATATAATGGGCTTTGCGCCGGCAGTGCCGGCCGCACGGGACGGAGGTGCGACGAGCGTTAATAAGAAATATGTCCTGTTGCCGAAAATATTCCTCCAGACGATGCTCCTGAGCGCCTTCACCTTCGGTGGGGGCTACGTCATTGTGCCCCTGATGCAGAAGCGCTTTGTCGAAAAGCTGCATTGGATCGAACACAACGAAATGCTTGATTTCGTCGCCATCGCCCAGTCGGCGCCAGGCCCCATCGCCATCAATACCTCCGTGCTCGTCGGGCACCGGCTGGCGGGTCTGCCCGGTTCCCTGTCGGCCGTTTTGGGTACCGTGTTTCCGCCGCTGGTCATTCTCGGCGTACTTGCGGGCGTCTATGCCTCGTTCAGCGGCAATCCCTGGGTGGCTGCGGCCATGTTCGGTATGCGTGCCGGCGTTGCCGCCGTGATACTGGACGTCGCTGTTTCCCTTGTAAAAAATATTATAAAAGAAAAAAGTATTTTTTCGGCCGCCGTGCTGGTGCTGGCTTTTGCGGCAAAATTTATCTTCGGCGTCAATATCCTCCTCATTCTTGCGGCTTCTGCTGCCGCCGGCCTGGTCTTCTCTTTGACTCGGGAGAAAAAGAAGAAGGGGGGCGGCGAGGCATGATTTACCTGCGGCTTTTCTGGAGTTTCGTGCAAATCGGGCTGTTCAGTTTCGGCGGCGGCCTGGCCGTTCTGCCCCAGATTCAGTATCAGGCGGTGGAAGTCCGGCATTGGCTGACCCTCAAGGAGTTCGTCGACCTCGTATCCCTGTCCGAAATGACGCCCGGGCCTATCGCCATCAACGCCGCGACCTTCGTCGGCATGCGCCAGGCCGGTATCTTGGGCGCTCTGGCTTCGACCTTCGGCTGCGTGCTGCCCTCGCTGGTTATCGTGGTCATTCTTGCCGTTGTATATAAAAAGTTCAAACACCTCAAGGGTTTCCAGGGCGCGTTGGGCGGCCTGCGCCCGGCGGCCTGCGCGCTGATCATCTCCGCCGGGCTGACGGTGCTGATGGTCGCCGTTTTCGGGATTGACGCAGTGCCGCGGTCGCTTGCCGGCGCGGGGGACTTTTACCGCCGGCTGCTTGAGGTCAGGATATTTCCCCTGCTGGTCCTCGCGGGCGCCACGCTGCTGCTGCAGTTGAAAAAGGTCAATCCGGTCCTGATTATCGCTTCCGCCGGCGTATTGGGCATCCTGCAGTACGCCCTGGTCCGGGCCGGCGTCTTCGGCTGAAAAAAGCCCGCGGTTTTCCCGCGGGCCGAGGCATCCTCCGTTTATCCGCCCTCCGGCTTATCCGCCGCGGGCGGCTTTTTCTTCTTGGGTTCGAGTTTGGCAGGGTCTATCTTACTCTTTGCGACCATCAGATTGACGGCGGCCGAAAGCAGGAACAGCGCCGCGCACGCGTAGAGGCCGAAAGCGGCCGAGCCGTCCAAAGCGTTGACGGTGGTTGCGCCCAGCCGGTTAAAAAACAAGCCGAACGAAACCGCGGCGCCCGATACGCACAAGGCGGCAAAAAGGCTTGTGAAAAAAAGCCCCCTGCTTTTCAGGTGCCTGAAATTCGTTGCCAAGAACAGAAAACCAACGGGCAGCGTCGCGGCGCCCAGAAAGGTAAGCCCCGCCGCGGCGGCCAGCAGCGCCGCTTCGCCGGAGAGCGGCCCGTCCGAAAGCAGGGTGCGTATCCCGTCAAGACCCAGATGCAGCGCTGCCTTGACCAGTCCGATGATGCCGTAGGTTTCCTGCGTTTCCCGATAGGGCAGGTGATAGGCAACGTTGACCAGCGGCAGGAAAAACGCCGCGTAGGGGGCGACGCTTACCGGCAGCCGCGCAATGCGCAGGGGGGTGCCGGCCATCGCGTATTTCAGCGCCGCCAGCGAACGGTACAGCTGGTCGAACTTCTCCTCGGCGATACGGGCGTCCTCTTCAAGCCGCTCGTGCCAGTTGTAGTTCGGGATATTGACGCCGCACTTGGGGCATTCGGCAAAAACATTCCAGATTCTAAGCCTGTAACCGCACGCAGGGCATTTTGCCATCGTTTGCCTCCGTTTGTGTTTTGTTCAAGCAGCATTGTATTATTTTACGCTTGCCTGTGTCAAATGGCTCTTTGTATGCTATAATATTTTAAATTATTTGTTTTTTAAGATGTTTGGTTTTGCGGAGGAGGCGTTGTATATGCCGGCTCAGGCAGCCGCCTATTTTATCAGGCAGACCGCCGGCTTCGAGCCCGAGATCGGCCTCATCCTCGGTTCCGGGCTTGGCGGACTGGCCGATGAACTGGAAAATCGTGTTGTCATCGATTACGCCGACATTCCCGATTTTCCGAAGTCGACCGCGCCCGGCCATAAAGGCCGTATGGCGCTGGGCGAACTGTCCGGGAAAAAACTCATCTGCATGCAGGGGCGGTTCCATTATTACGAGGGTTGGGATATGGAAGACATCGCCCTGCCGGTCAGGACAATGAAACGCCTGGGCATCCGCTCGCTGATTGTCACCAACGCCGCCGGCGGCGTAAACCCCGGCTTTGAAGCCGGCGACCTGATGCTGATCGCCGACCATATCAATTTAATGGGCGTAAACCCGCTGCGCGGAGCCAACGACGATACGGTTGGTCCGCGTTTTCCCGATATGTCGCATGCCTATCCCGAGTCCATGCGGGCTTTGGCGCGCAAAGCGGCGCAGCGTATCGGCATCCCCCTGCGCGAGGGAGTCTACCTCGCCTGCAGCGGCCCGAGTTACGAAACGCCGGCAGAGATCAGGGCTTTTCGCACCCTCGGCGCCGACGCCGTCGGCATGTCGACGGTGCCGGAGGTCATCGCCGCTGTCCACTGCGGCCTGCCCGTGCTGGGCATATCCCTCATCAGCAACATGGCGGCCGGCATCAGCCCGAATCCCCTCAGCGGGGAGGAAGTCATCGAGATGGGCAAACGCAAAGCCGAGCAGTTGAAAAAACTCGTCAGCGAGATTCTCTATGAGCTATGATGCCGTCGCCTTTGACCGTGAACAAAACGAACTCGTTATCCTCGACCAGACGCTGCTGCCGGGCGAGGAACGCCTCCTGCGCCTGACGGACATCGGCGATATCTGCGAGGCGATCTGCTCCCTGCGTGTCAGGGGAGCTCCGGCTATCGGCGCGGCCGCGGCTATCGCTATGGCCGTAGCGGGCGGTGCGGCCGGAGATATGCCGCCTGCCGATTTCAGGGAACGGATGTTCCTTGCACGCGACTGCCTCGCCTCGACAAGGCCGACCGCCTTTGACCTTTTCCGCGCCCTCGGCGAAATGGCTGATGTGCTCGATACCCCCGGCGCCGGAACGGCACAGCTGAAAAAAATGCTGGCCGGCAAGGCTGAGGAATATATCGCCCGCAGCGTGGACGCCTGCCGCCGTATCGGCGAAAACGCCCTCACGCTGCTGCGCGACGGCGACACGCTCCTTACCCACTGCAACGCCGGCCGGCTCGCGGCGGTGCGTTACGGCACGGCGTTGGCCCCCGTCTATGTCGGGGCCGAAAGGGGATACCGCTTCAAAGTCTATGCCGACGAAACGCGTCCTCTGCTGCAGGGCGCTCGCCTGACCGCATGGGAACTGGCCGACGCGGGTATCGAAACGGTGCTAATCTGCGATTCCATGGCGTCGGCGGTGATGGCGGCGGGTAAAATCGACGCCGTCGTCGTCGGGGCCGACACCATCGCCGCCAACGGCGAGACCGCCAATAAAATCGGGACTTCCGCCGTCGCGGTGCTGGCGCGCCATTACGGCGTCCCTTTTTATGTCTGCGCGCCTTCGACGACCGTCAACCCGGACTGCCCCGACGGGGCGGCCATTACCATCGAGCAGCGCGCGGCCCGGGAGATTACCGCTCTTTGGTATGCAAAACCCATGGCGCCCGAATCGGTAACGGTGTTCAACCCCGCGTTCGACATCACACCCGCCGCGCTGATTACCGCCATCATCACCGAAAACGCGGTGTATCCCAACAACGGAGGCGAATTTTTTGGCAATAGTCAGACCGTATGAGGCGAAAGACAAGGAGAATGTCCGGGAAGTCTGCCTGGCGACAGGCCCCAAAGACGCCTATGAACCCAAAAAGAGGGTGTTCCTGACCCTGTGCTTCAGCGATTATTACACCGAGAACGAGCCGGACAACTGTTTCGTCCTCGCCGACGACGCGGACAATGCCGTCGGCTATATCCTCTGCGCCGAGAATTACGGCCGCTACGCGCAGGTTTTCCGCCGCGATTACCTGCCCCGGGTCAGGAAACTGGGCTTTTTCCTCGGCATCGGCGCCTGGGTCAATGTGGTCCTGCACGGCCATTACGCCAAACAATATCCCGCGCATCTGCACATCGATATTCTCGACGCCTTTCAAAGGCAGGGCTACGGCAGCCGCCTGATGGACGCCCTGACAGCGAAACTCAAGGAAAAAGGCGTGCCCGCGGTTATGCTCGTTGTCGGCAGAGGCAATCAAAAAGGCAGGAGCTTTTACTTAAAATACGGTTTCGAGGAGGTCAAAGTCCTCCCCGGCGGCGTTGTGATGGGTTTGAAACTGCTATGACAATCCGTTACGCGACCATCGGCACAAGCTGGATTACCCGGGAGTTTATAGGGGGAGCCGCCCTGGCCGGCGGTTTGCAGCTTGCTGCCGTTTATTCCAGGAACGAAGAAACTGGCGCCGCCTTTGCCGCGGGCCTCGGCGGCGTGCCGGTTTATACCGACCTTGAAAAACTGGCCGCTTCCGGCATTGACGCCGTCTATATCGCCAGCCCGAACAGTCTGCATTACCCCCAAAGCCGCTTTTTCCTCGAGCGCGGGATACACGTTCTCTGCGAAAAACCGGCGGCGCTCGACCCCGCGCAGCTGCTCGAGCTGCAAAACCTTGCCGCGTCCAAAAAACTGGTCTGCGTCGAGGCGCTGATGTTCTCGTATTCACCGACCCGTTTTATCCTCGGCGAGGCCATTGAGAGGGCCGGCAAAATCACCTCCGCGCGCCTGGATTTTTCGCAGTATTCCTCGCGATATTCCGCCCTGAAAAACGGAGAAAAACCCAATGTGTTCAGCAATAAAATGGGCGGCGGCTGCCTGATGGATTTGGGGATGTACTGCGTGTGTCCCATGCTGTCGTATTTCGGCGAACCGGAAAGCATTTTCTGCAGCGTTTCGCGTTTCGACGCAGACACCGACCTAGCCTTCAGCGCGGTTTTCACCTACCCCTTCGGCGATGTCGCCGTCACCTGCTCGAAAGCCGGTCAGAGCCGCTTGGGTTCCGAGTTCATCGGCGAGGGCGGCACCGTCTGCGTCGAGTCCCTCTCGTTGCTCGGGAACATTAGATTTATCAATGCTTCCGGCGTTTCCGAGCAGCTGGCTCCGATGCCCGAAAGGCGCTTGGTATTGTCATATGAAGCGCGGGAATTCCGCGATTTTATTATAGCGCCCGAACGCACCCGAAAGCGGCTCGAAGAGGTGTGCGAAACCTCTCTCGGCGTGGCGGTGTACCTCGAAAAAATGCGTTCGCTCGCCGGCATTAAACTCGTTTGAAACGGGCGGAAACCTTCGCCGTTTCGCCGCCGGAAAAAGACGGAAAAATCATCGCAAAACCGCCGCAAAATTGCGGCGTTTTTTTGAATAAAAAATTCGGCGTTCCGCCGAAAAATATTGTTGACAATCCATGGTGCCGATGTTATAATGTACATGAAGAAAAGTGTTACTGGGTCCATATCGCCTTCAGCCGCTGTTCTTCATATTTCCCCAGAGCAACGACAATGCCGACGGAGAGTGAAACATGGCAGAATCCAAACGCAGGAAGCCGAAGCCCGGCACGGGCCTCAGGGCGCTCGAAATGCACTTTCAGCCTGTTTACGATATTCACCTCAACATGACCATTGATTATGAAGTGACCGTGCGTATCAACGACCCCAAACTGGGTGTTATTCTTCCCGAGAACTATATCCCCATCGCCGAAAAAACCGGCCAAATTGTCGAATTGGGCAAATGGTGCGTGGAGGAGGCCTGCGACGTCATCCTCCGCTGTGAAAAGAGAGGCGCCGACATCAACACCCTCATCATTCCCGCTTCCGTCAGGCACCTGTCGCAGAAAGGCTTTTACCGCCATGCGGTAAAAACGGTCGAGAAGGCCGGCGTCCCCGCCGAAAAGCTTTGTTTTAATATTAACGAGAGCATCCTTGAAAAAGAAAAAACACAGGTCCTTGCCAACATCACGGCGCTTCGCCGATACGGTTTTCTCGTTTCCATCGACGACTTCGGCGTGGAGTTCACCTCGTTATCCCGCCTGGGCCATTACGAGGTGGATTATATCGGTATCCATTCGAGCCTGCTCGAGGGTATTCTCAGCGACGAGCGGGCTCAAAATATGCTGCAGGGCATCATCGACTTCGCAAAAAAACTGGACACGCGCATCAAGGTCAACGGTGTTGACAGCCAGCAGCAGGCCGATCTTCTGCGGCTGATGGGCGCCGACCAGATGAAGGGCGCGCTTTACGGCACGCCGATTCTGGAAAAAAGCATCAGCTGAGAAAGGGGGTGCGGCGGCTTGGATTCAGTCGGCAAGTATGAAGTCAGAAGCGAAGCGAAGCGCATCAACAGGCAGCGCCAGTGGCTTCGTATCCTGATTTTGGGCATTTCATCCATCCTTTTGCTCTTAACGGTGACCTTTGTCTGCGCCACCTTTGTCAACAAAGCCGGGCGCTTCACCATCAACCTCGACCCGGAGTCACTCAACAAGTACGGCATTTCCATCGCCGACAACGAGGATATGAAAGACGCGACGATTGTCCTGCGCGGCACGGCGGTCGAAAACATAACGAACATCACCAAAAAACATATTTTAAATAATCCGTCTTATAAAGACACCTATTTCTTTTACGAAAAGGACGACCCCACCTACAAAGATTATTCCGATATCGACCGGGTTCCGGGCGACCATAACGGCAAGAATTATATCGCCTACACCTTTTGGATTGCCAATTCCGGCTCCGAAACCGTCAAATACTACGGGAGCCTTGACATAGATTCCGTCGCCAAAGGCGCCGACGAGGCCCTTCGCGTGATGGTGTTCCAAAACGGCAAGTCCACCGATTACGGCAAAGTGCCGAAGAACCCCGACGCGCAGTACGCCACCTTCGGCATCGACAAGTATTTCCTTTCCGGCGACGTCGTCATGGACGTCAAGCGCAGTGATTTCAAACCGGGCGACAAAGACCGCTATACCATCGTCATCTGGTTGGAAGGCTGGGATCCTGAATGTGTCGACAATATCAAAGGGGGAGAGGTTAAGCTTTCCATGAACTTCAAAGTTCTGGAGGATGAAACCGTTAAGAATTGAACTGTTGCTGAGGAGAGGCAGTTCGGTTCGGCGCGGACGATTCAGGGCGAGACCGCAAACCCCGCAGGTATCAGGCACTTTTTATGGATAAATCGTCAAGACCCATCAATTCAATAGGAGGAAAGCAATGAAACTCAAGAAAAAAGCAGTACTGTCTGCTTTGGCCATGCTCATCGTCACGGCAATCGCCTTGTCGTCCGCGACGTTTGCGTGGTTCACCGCAGGCACCGTCGTTTCGGTGGATACGCTCTCCGCGAGCATTTCCAACACCGACGGCTCGCTTCTGATTTCCGCCGACAATATTGTCTATGACATTAAAGTCACCAACGCGGAAATTCAGGGCTACAGCGGCAACACCCTTCCCAGCAATCTGGCGACCGGAGGCACGTTCATCCCCGTTTCCGTCACGCCGTCGTCCCAGCAGATCATCGCCGGCTCCATCAACGGCGAAACCCACCTCTTCTCCGCTGCGGGCAACGCGACCGCCGGCTTCTTCAAAGTCACCATCTGGCTGAAGTCGACAGCGGACATGAGCGTCACCGTCGCCCCGACCTTCAACGGCGGCGCCACCCCCTTCCTGTATGCCGCGCTCATCGACGCCGATGAGACCGTCGTGCTCGGCACTGCTGGCGACAGCTACTTCCCGATCGCGAACGGCACCGTGAGCTGCGTTGACACCAACGCAAACGACATCATCGACACCGGCGACACGGGCTTCCTTCCCGCGATGCTCAATCCCCAGGTGACGGTCGCCGCGGGCAACCTCTCCATGGACCTTCTTGCCAACACGCCGCAGACTTTCACCATCCTCATGTGGGCGGAAGGCCAGGATCCCCAGTGCTCCGGCCCGATCACCACTGCAACCTCGAGCCTCGGCATCACGGTCACCAAAGCGTAACAAACTGTTCCGCGTGCTTCCGGGCGCAAGCCCGGAAGCACGCAAGGCCCCTTATCTCCTCAAAAACGGGCGCTTTGCAGACGCCCGAATCCGGTTAGCTAACTTGATTCACTCCCGGGCGTATGCCCGGAAAATGCAATTGCACCTGCAGGCGGCCTTGCTGCTGCCTGCAGGGGGTCCCCGGAAAGCTGCCGGTAAAAATCTGCTTTATTTAATACATATTATTAAATAATTTGTTTTTTCAGCAGTCCCTGTATTCCGCGTACTCCCTATTCCCAAACTCGAAATGAAATGTGCAGTCCATTATTCTGCCATTTATCATAAATATGGGGGAGGACATTTCCGTTGAAAAAAGTTTTTACAGTCATCGCGGATATTCTGATCGTCTTGCTCTTCGTTGCAGCCGCGGCCGTCATGGTGCTGGTTTTTGCATCGCAAAAAGGCGGCGGCTTGCCCAACCTCTTCGGATACAGTCCTCTCACGGTCCAGACCGATTCGATGGCGGCCCCGCCCTCCAATATCAACCACGGGGACCTTATCATCATCCAAAAGCGCGATAACTACAATGACCTGAAGGTCGGCGACGTCATCACCTATCTCGCCACCGATGAAAAGGGCAACAGGTTCTACGACACCCACACCATTGTCAAAATCGAACCCAAACTCGACATCAATTACTATGTTACCAAGGGCGATAATGTCGAATATGAAGACATTGCCCGCCAATCCAACGCCAATATCGTCGGCGTATGGACCGGTACAAAGGTTCCCTACCTCGGCAAAGTGATGGATTTCCTCAAAACGCAGACGGGCATTTTCATCTGCATCGTTCTGCCACTGGCCCTCGTTTTTATCTGGCAGCTTTACAAGTTCATCAACGTCCTGACCGACGGCAAGAAAAAGAAAGCCCTCGAAATAGCCGAGGCCGATATCGAGGCGGAAAAACGCAGAGCCGTTGAGGAATACATCGCCATGCAGAAAGCGCAGGCAGCAGCCGCTCAGAACGGCGATATGCCCGCGGAAGACGGCGAGGAACCGCCGCAAAGCGCCGAACAAACCGTCGCCCTTGCCGGTGAAGGCGAACCAGAACCGCTCGAAGAACCGGCCGAAGAACCGCTCGAAGAACCGGCCGAAGAACCGGCATCCGAATCACCGGCGCCTGCCGGAGAGGAGGGCGAAAGCCCTTTTGAGCAAGCCGAAACCGTTGCGGCAGCGGCGGAGGCGGAAACGGCCGTAGAAGAAACTGCCGAAAAAGCTGCCGAAACCGCTGAAGAAACAGCGGAAGCCGCCGATGAAACCGCCGAGGACATTCCGGCTGCTGCCGAAAGCGTTCAAGAAACAGGCGAAGGCCTTGCTCAAACCGCAGAAGCGGCTGCGCAAGAAAACGGACAAGTCCCGCAGGCAGAGGCCGCGGACGGGTCCGAAGCGGAAGAAACAGCGCAAGATGCGCCGCAAGACGCCGAGGCGCAGGAAGAATCCGAGGAAGCGGACGAATCAGAGGCCGCGGACGATACCGAAACGGAAGAACCGGCGGAAGACGCCGAGGCAGCGCCGGAGGAATCTGCGGAAGCGGACGAGGAAGAAGCCACGGACGGGTCTGAACTGGAAGAAACCACTGACGAGCCCGAAGCGGAAGAGACCGGGGAAGACGCCAAGGCGGCACCGGAGGAATCTGCGGAAGCGGACGAGGAAGAAGCCGCGGACGGGTCTGAACTGGAAGAAACCACTGACGAGCCCGAAGCGGAAGAGACCGGGGAAGACGCCAAGGCGGCACCGGAGGAATCTGTAGAGGCGGACGAAACAGAAGCGGAAGAGACCGGGGAAGACGCCGAAGCGGCGCCGCAAGAACCCTCGGAAGCGGACGAAGCCGAAGCACAAGAGAAAGCGCAAGCCGTTGCGGCAGACAAAGCCGAAACGTTCGAAAAAGAGCAGGAAAATACGGACACCGGCACCCGGCAATCAGACGCAGACGAAAATAAGAACCGGTAAACTCCGTATCCACCGAACAGTTCGCAAAGGTTTATAGAATGGCCCTTCACGCGATGAGCAGCCCCGTTGGCGTGTTCCGCGAAAGGGAAATCAATATAAAACATTAGTAAAGGTGGCAGCACGATGGGCTCAATGATTAAGTTCCTCGAGGATTTTCTGTCCCAGCTATTTGTCAAGGGCATTTGGGGTGTTATTAAAGGTATAGGCCTCGGTATCGCCAATATCTTCAACATCCCCGCTTATATTGACATATTCAAAGCGTGGAAAAATGACTTTTCCGCCGGGGAATGGGTTCTCGCGATCCTCTGCATGCTCTTGATTGTCGCTTTACTGGCAGGCCTGGTGCTGCTGCTGGTCTTCCTGTTCAAGAAGTATGTCCGTTTCAGGAAGACGATTGTCAATCAGGAAGAACTGCTCAACGAAGTGGCTTCCCTCAACCGGGATGTCATCAAACTGACCACCGAAAAAGAGAAGATTCTGGCCATGAAGGTCTCCCAGTTAGGCCTAAAACCGGGAGAAAACCCCTACCTTGATGAAGAGGAAACCGCCGAAAAGGGTGAAACCGAAGGCGATGAAAACGCCGCGGACGAAGATTACAGCCGATTTTACAAACTCACGCAGGTTGACCTCGCGATTCAGGATTACGTTCCGCCCGAATACAACGATACCATTACCTTGCCTGAAATCTGCTCCATGTTCAGGAACTTTGCCTGCTCGCGCATGGGCCTTTACTATGAAGAGAAGATTATCCGCCTCTTCATTGCGGCCTTCGCCACCACGCGTCTGATTATCCTTCAGGGTATCTCCGGTACAGGTAAAACATCGCTTCCCTACGCGTTCGGGAAGTTTATTAAAAACGACGTCACCATTGCTTCGGTGCAGCCGTCCTGGCGTGACCGTACCGAGCTGTTCGGATATTTCAACGAGTTCACCAAGCGCTTCAACGAGACGGAAGTGCTCAAAAAGATGTACGAGGCCACCTATAAAGACGATATTTTCATCGTGATCATGGACGAAATGAACATCGCCCGTGTCGAGTATTACTTCGCCGAGCTGCTGTCCATTCTCGAAATGCCCAGCCGTGACGAATGGGTGGTCAGCCTGGTGCCCTCCGTTTGGCCGACCGACCCCAAACACCTGTTCGACGGCAAGCTTCGCCTTCCCGAAAATATGTGGTATGTCGGCACCATCAACAACGACGACTCCACCTTCGCCGTTACCGATAAGGTGTACGACCGCGCGATTCCCATTGATATCAACAGCAAGGGCAAATATTTTGATGCCCCGTGGACCGACCATCTAATTCTGAATTACAAACACCTTGAGGCCATGTTCGAGGAATGCAAGGTCAAGCACAAGGTTTCCGAAGACAGCCTGCGCAAGCTCGCCGAGCTGGACGACTATGTCATCGAACATTTCCGCTTGGCGTTCGGCAACCGTATCGTCAAGCAGCTGCAGGATTTCGTGCCTGCCTATGTCGGCTGCGGCGGAACGGAAATCGACGGCCTCGACTTTGTCCTTTGCCATAAAATCCTCAGAAAATTCGAATCCCTGAACCTCTCCTTCATCCGCGACGAGATCGGCGGTTTGATCACCTATCTCAACAAAAACTTCGGCAAGTCCAATATGAAGGAGTCCAAGGAATATCTGGAGAGGCTCCAGCGTCTGATCTAAAACAGAAAGGGACAATTTTAGATGGGCAAGTCTCTTGAGACCCTTTATGCTGAATACAAACAGAACATATTGTCGCTGACTGCCGGTAACGAGTTTTACGAACATCTCAACGATGTCGCCGAGCACGGAAAAAACAGTTTTTCGCTGTTTAACCGGTTTTTTGAAAAGACCATCGACATGCGTTGGGTTGACGCCATCGAACGGTGTATCATACCGCTTGATACGATCGTCAGGAATCCGCGCAAGTTCATTATTCAGGAAGAGGAAATTGTCCCCATCGAACGCGCGAAGAAAATCACTGCCGAGTCTGTCCGGCATCTCGCCCAGCACACCAACCTGATTGCCCGAGTCGACGACGACAATGTGACCCCCAGCCAGATACTCAACGTTTTTCGCGAAGAAAGTTTTGAGATTTACGAAAACCGCTTCATCTTTACCCTGCTGAAGAACCTTCAGCGGTTTATCGAGGTGCGCTATAACGTCATTTTCAACTTGGCCAACGACGAAACCATGGCCTCGATGAAGATGGAGAGCGAACTGCAGAACGGCCGCGAAAAAATCATCTATAAACTCGAAATCGCCTCACAATCCTCCAACGAAGCGGGCGGCGGCACGGACGAGAACAAAGACGCGCTCATCCGTATCGAACGCATCAAACGCATCATCAACGAGTTCGCCCATTCCAGTTTCATGAACGACCTGCAGAACTGTACGCCGGTCAGGCCCCCCATTATGCGGACCAATGTCATCGCCAAGGATCCGAACTTCCAGGCCTGCCTCGCCTTGTGGCAGTTTATCTCCTCCTATGACGAAGTCGGTTATGAAATCATCTCCAAGGAGACCAACGGCATGGTTTCCGACGAGTACCGAGATGACCTATACAAAGTCCTGTCTCTTAATTACCTTCTGCTGAAAAACAACGCCATCACCGAAAAGGAAGTGACCACCCGCCTCAGAAACCGCAGAATCAAACCCAAAATCATTCGTCGCTTTGCCGAAGAACTTGTAATGGATTACGATATCGAGGAAGTCGAGATCCGCCGCATCTTTGTCGATGAGCTTAAACGCGCGGCTAAAAAACGGCTTGCCGGCGAAGAAAAAGTCCGCGCCGCCATCGCGCGCGCCCTCGCTTCCGAAGCGGCACGAAAAGCCGCCCGCCGGGAGAAGGAACTGCAGGCCATCCAGCGCAAGAAGGAGATCGAACGCCAAAGAAAGCAGCGTGAAGCTGAGCGTGCAGCCAAACGCAGAGCGCTTGAGAAAGAGCGCCGCGAGAAAGAGCGCGCACGGCTCAAGGCTAAACGTGAAAAAGAAGCCGCGCTCGCAAAGGCCAAGGCCGAAAAAGAGAGGGAACGCCTCCGCCTGATCAAGCAGCGTGAACTCGAGGCGAAGCGAGCCGAAAAAGAGAAACTCAAGAAACAAGCGCTCAAGGAAAAAGAGCGTGCGGCGAAACTGAAAGCAGCCGAAGCCGAAAAAGCGCGCCAGGCCGCTTTAGCCGAAAAACAGCGCAAACAAAAAGCGCTTGAACAGGCCGCCGCCGAGAAAGAAAAAGAGAAGCAGGCCCTTCGCAAGCAGAAAGAGAATGAGGCCCGTGCCAGGGCACAACGCCTCGCGCGCGAGAAGGCCGCTATACGGAAAGCCAAGGAAAAAGAAAAAGCCAGGCTCGAACAGATACGTTTGGCTCAGTTGGAAAAAGCGGCCGCCATCAAACAGCAGATGAAGGAACGCGCCGCCGCTGAAAAGGCCGCGCAGAAAGCCCTTGAACGCGAAAAAGCCCTCAAGGCGAAAGAAAAGCAGCGCGCCGAAAAAGAAAAAGAGGCGCAGCTGGCCCGCGAAAAAGCGGCGGCCCTAAAAGCCAAAGAAAAAGAGCGCGCCGCGAGGGAAAAAGCGGCGCAACTGGCCCGCGAGAAAGAAGCGTCTGCCAAAGCGAAGGAAAAGCAGCGCGCCGAAAAGGCAAAAGAAGCGCAGCTGGCCCGCGAAA
>ENA-UOWE01001013-UOWE01001013.1-activated-sludge-metagenome-genome-assembly--contig:-NODE-1013-length-36850-cov-7.537301_pt1 | contig 36850 bp, 30 predicted proteins | sample MGYA00249841_ERZ761562 | MGnify/ENA primary metagenome ERZ761562 (study PRJEB28883, sample SAMN05720200) | activated sludge metagenome | isolation source: Anaerobic digester | place: Japan...
CTGCAAGCAGAACATCGGGCTCAGCTGCACCAATTCCGAAGCCGTTACCAACAAGCCGAGAAAAAAAGACAACGACAGTATGACAATGAAATTTTGGCTGCATAAAGACAAAGAAGAAAAAAGGAAAATGCCACCGCACAAAAGCAAGTGTGTGGCTGCCCTTCCCTGTAACCTTCCCTTCGTAGCCACACACATGCTTTTTTTGCCGACACGCCCGTTGATGATAAACTGTTGATAAATAGTTGAAATCTTTGGAATCCAATGGATAAAAAATGTATTACCTTTGACAAAATTAGTCAATACAAAAAATGTCAACATTGGGACAAAAATTAAGAGAATTACGGGAACAAGCAGGCTTATCTTTGCGAAAAGCAGCCATGCAAGTAGATATTGACGTTGCAATATTGAGTAAAATTGAGCGAGGCGAAAGAAAATTCTCAAAAGAATTGGTTTTAAAATTGGCTGAACTTTATAAAGCAAACTCAGACAAACTGATTATTGACTTTTTAAGTGAAAAGGTTTTTTACGAATTAGAAAACGAAGAATTTGGACTTGAAGCATTGAAAGTCGCTGAGAAACAATTAAAATACAAGAAAAATAAGTGATTAATAAAGTCATTCATATAAAAAACGTTGGAAAATTCACTGACTATTCAGTGAATACAACTCCTACATGGAATGGCGAGTTTAAGCCTATAACTTTAATTTATGGGCAAAATGGGATTGGGAAAACCACTTTTACTACAATCCTGAAATCACTGAAAGAAAATGATGCTTTACTATACCAATTAAGAACATTTGGCACTCAAAGTAGTCCAGAGGTAAGCATAAAATTTGATGACCATTCAGCCCCAATAAAATATTCAAATGGAGAATGGGATGCCTCTTTTCCAATTATTGAAATTTTCGACATTCATTTTATAAACAATAATGTTTATACGGGTTTTGAAATTCTACCACAACATAAGAAGAATCTTTTTGAAATCATTATTGGCCAAGAAGGTATAAGACTGAAAAAGGAAATTTCAGAGATTAAATATAGTATCAAAGAAAAGAATAGTTCATTAAAGGATATTGAAGCAAAGGTTTACAAGATAATTAGCGGTTTTGATATAAAAACAATCATTAACTTCCAATTAGATTCTGAAATTGACAAGAAAATAGCAGAAAAGAAAATTGAGATTGATACTGCAAAATCAACCGAGAAAATAAGAAATACGGCATTATTAAAAAGAATTACAAAAATTGATTTTGATATAAGATTTGAAAAAGTAATTGAGTTTTTGCAAACCTCAATTGATACTATATCAGAGAATTATCTAAAAATGGTTGATGACCATAAAAACTCATTAAATCTTGCCAACAAATCAGAACAATGGATTAAAGACGGATTCGACAATATTTCTAACAACAAATGTCCATTCTGCTTGCGTTCTATTGACGAAACAGTTGAAATTGTCAATGCTTATAAACAGTATTTTAATCAGGAATACATTAGTTTACAGGAAAAGACAAAACTTCTTCAAAACAAAGTAAAAACAATTAACCCTGAACTTATTCTTTCAAATATTGAGAAAGAAAATAATCACAATACCGGCTTTTTAGAATTTTGGGGCAACTACATAAAAAAAGAAGTTCCTGTTTTTTCTATTACAAATTATCAAAACTCAATAATTGAATTGACCAAGAAGTTAAATGAATTGGTTAATGAAAAAACAGGCAATCCAATTAAAGCCATAGAGCCAAATGGAATTTCCTCTATTTCTGATTTAAATGATGCAATTATTGAAATCAACAATCTAATTGAAGCACACAATTTGAAAATTGATGACTTTAATGCAAGTATAACCGAACTTAAAAATATAGAACCTAAAGATTTAACTGTACTCGGAAAGGAGTTGCAAAAGCTAGAAGCTATAAATACAAGACATTCGGACAATACTGCAAAAGAACTTTGCAAAAAGTACCTTGAAGAGCAGGAAGCTTTAGAGAACCTAAAAGCGAAAAATACTGAATTACAAGAAGAACTTAAAAACTATACTAAAAGCACATTTGATAAATACAGCGGTATTATCAATACTTATCTTCAAAAATTTGCACCCTGCCTAAAAATAGAGGACATGAAAAGCACATACAAAGGCGGAGGCGATGAGCCTTTTGCTGAATATGGCTTATTTGTTTCGGGCAATAAAGTCAATTTTAAAGATAATGCTTGCGACCCTTCAGTAAAATATTGTTTAAGCGAGGGGGACAAAACCGCTCTTGCCCTTTCGTTTTTTCTTGCCAAACTTCATATTGATACAGAAATAGGAAAGAAAATAATTGTATTTGATGACCCGATTTCAAGTTTTGATATTGAACGAAAAAACTCCACCATTACTCAACTTTACAATATTGGCTTAAAAGCAAATCAATTAATTGTGCTAACGCATAATTTGTTATTTGCTAAAGAGTTTTGGGACAAAGTAAAAAATAATTGTCAGGTTTTGAAATTTTGTGAACTTAGAAAGTCAACTCAAATTGTTGATTACGATATAGAGAATGAAACCTTAAACGGTCTTTTTAAGGATTACTCAGTTTTAGATAATTTCTTAACCAACGGAGTAGATACCGATTTAGAAAAAAGAAATGTTGCCCGTTGTATCCGACCTATTTTAGAGGGTTATTTCAGAATCAAATTTTATGGTGAATTTACCGCCAATGAATGGCTGGGGCAATTTATCGAGAAAATTGATACCAGTATTGATGGTCAACCTTTATTTCGACTTAAAGAGTTTTCATCTGACTTGCACGAAATAAATGATTATTCAAAGAAATTTCATCATACAAACCCGAATGCTGACAGTGAGCCAATTTATGATGGTGAACTGAAAACATATGTTGAACGAACTTTTCAATTAATCAGTAAAATATAAAGAACTATGCCAACACTCCAATTCAAAGGGAAAAACATAATTTGGAACCACCATTTGGCTGTTCCGTTTCATACATTGGACGAAGTGCCCGAATTGCATTACCAGCCTGAAAAAGCAAACGGAAATATGATCATTGAGGGCGACAATCTTATTGCTTTAAAAGCGCTTTTACCACAGTTTGCAGGAAGAATACAATGTATTTATATTGATCCACCATACAATACAGGAGACGACAATGGGAATGGAAAAGGTTGGATATATAATGATAATGTTAATAGCCCGTTAATAATAGATTGGTTAAATAAGGTTGTTGATAAATCTGATTTAGCCCGCCATGATAAGTGGTTATGTATGATGACACCAAGATTAAAACTTTTGAGAGAATTATTAGCAGATGATGGAGTTATCTTTATTAGTATAGATGATAATGAATACCATAATTTAATATCTCTATGTATTGAAATTTTCTCAGAAGAATGTTTAGTTCCAACATTTATTTGGGAAAAAAAGAAAAAACCTTCCTTCCTGCATAATAATGTTGGTAAACTTACCGAATATATAGTTTGTTTTGTTAAGGATAATGACAAATCATATCCATTTTCAATTGATTCTACTACTAAAGGTAAAAAGTATCCCTTAAACAATGCAGGTAATTCATTAGAAACACTTACCTTCCCACCTAATTCGGTTTCTTTTGGCATTGAAGACCAGATTGTTAAAGCACAAGATATGTCAGAAGGCAACATAAAAACTGAATTGCTTAATGATGTTATTATAATTGATGGGAAAAACTCTAATGAATTTAAATTAAAAGGAGAATGGAGGTATAGTCAAAAAACACTTAATGATATTATAGATAAAGGTGATTTGCTTTATATAAGCAAAGTTCCATTTAGGCCGAATCACATTAAGGGTGGTGGTGAAATAAAAAAAATGAAAAATATTCTCTCTCCTAATCACTATGAAATGGAGACAAATGAAGATGCAAAAAAACAATTAGAAGATATGTTTAACACATCACCTTTTGATTTTCCTAAGCCATTAAAACTAATTCATACCTTAATCAAGGCTACGACTCATTTTAATGAAAATGCAATTATTTTAGACTCCTTTGCCGGTTCCGGCACCACCATGCACGCGGTTATGGAACTCAACAAAGAAGATGGAGGCAATCGCAAGTGTATTATGATTCAAATGACCGAAGCCACCGAAGCAGAGCCCGATAAAAACATTTGCAAAGATATTACAAGGGAAAGAGTAAAAAGAGCCATTGAAAAGTACGGTTATGATTCGGGCTTTAAATATTACCGTTTGGGCATTCCGCTTGATGCCGAAACCATGCTGGCCGGGCAATTGCCAACTTATAAGCAATTTGCAAAATACGTTTATTACCTTTGCACAGGCGAGCACCTCGAAGCTGAAGACAAAATAAACGAAGCCGAGTATTTTGTGGGCGAGTATGGCAAGCAAGCCATATACCTGGTTTATAAACAGGATTATGAAACCCTTACCCGTCTTGCCCTTAACTTAACCCTTGCCGAAAAAATAAAACAACAGCAACCGGGGAAAAAACGGATTGTGTATGCTCCATCCTGCTTTTTGGATGAAGAATATTTAACCGACAATCAAATTGAATACGTTGGTATTCCTTACAATTTGTTTCAACGTAACCAATAGAAAATTATGTATTTAAAAAAATATCAGATAAAAGTTGTAAATGCACTCAAACAGTTTCTGCAAACTGCCCGTGATACCAAAACATCGTTTGATATTGCGAAACAGGCTTTGCCTGAAAACATGCGTCATACCTTGAATTGGGTGCAAACAGCTTTTCAAACCTGTGGTTTGGAATATAAAGACCGTTGTACTAATGGACTGGGAAATAGTTACCCCCGAATTGTTATTAAAGTACCAACAGGTGGAGGTAAAACACTGCTTGCCGTTGAATCCATACGTGAATATCAAAACTTATTTGCCCAAAAACGAACAGGACTTGTAGTATGGATAGTACCAAGTGAAACTATTTACAGCCAAACAGTTCAAAAAATAAGGGATAAAGGTAATCCCTTGCGCCAGTTATTAGACCAATGTAGCGGAAACCGTACTATTATCCTGGAAAAAGGGCAAAGATTAACGACAAACGATATTGAGGAAAATCTGGTTGTTTTATTTGTTATGATTCAGTCTATCAGCCGCACCAATGGGAAGGAAGCGTTAAAAGTATTTCAGGACAGTGGCGGCTACGATAGTTTTTTCCCTGCCGATCATCGTTACGATTTACACGAACAATTATTAAAACAGGTTCCTAATCTTGATTATATCTCTCCGCTTGGCACAGAGCAACCTTTAATAATGACAAGTCTTGGAAACGCAATACGCATTTCAAAACCATTTATAATCATTGATGAAATTCATAAAGTCTTTTCAGAAAATGCCCGAAGAACTATAGATAGTTTAAATCCTGAATTTGTTCTTGGTTTTTCGGCTACGCCAAAAGTCGAGATGAATGTTCTGGTTACCATTACAGGGCTTGAGCTTAAAGAGGAGGAAATGGTAAAACTCGACATGCACATTCTCCCACCCATCAGTAAACAGGAGAACGACTGGAAAGCGATGGTAAAGGAAATCAAAGAACATCGGGAAAAATTGGAAGATATGGCAAAACAATACCAGAAAGATACAGGTGTTTATATTCGCCCAACAGCATTATTGCAAGTTGAAGCCACAGGAAAAGACCAAAGAGGAAGAGGGAAAGTTCATAGCCTTGATGTTAAAGAATACTTGATTAGTCTTGAAGTAAACCCTGAGGAGATAGCAATAAAAACAAGTTCGCAAAATGATATTGAAGACGTAAACCTGTTTTCGCAGGATTGTCCTGTTCGCTTTATCATAACCAAAGAAGCATTGCGCGAAGGTTGGGACTTTTCATTTTCCTACATTCTGGGAATTATTCCGAATGTAAATTCAAATACAGGAGTTACCCAGTTAGTTGGTCGAATATTAAGACAGCCTTATGCAAGAAAATCCGGAGTAAAAGAACTTGATGAGAGTTATGTTTATTACACAAAAGGTGATACAAGAGAAATTTTAGACAGGGTTGCAACCGGATTTAGAAATGAAGGTCTTGAAGATCTGGTTACAAAATTAAAATTCCGTGATAATGAAGCAATAAACGCCACCAAAACAGTAAAAATTAAACAAGAGTTCAGCGAGAAGTTTCAGAATTCATTTTATCTTCCTGTTTGGGTAATGATAGATAGAAATGGTTCAAAACGAAGGTTTAGTTATGAGTTTGATATTAAACCCAAAATTGATTTTTCAAAAGTTGAATTAACAGAAGATTTCCTGACAAAACTTGAGAGCTCATTAAGCAATGAGACAAAAGAAAGGAAAGCATTTGCAATTACCCTTGATGATTCGAGTAAAGCATCATTTGTTGAAGAACAAAGCCAAACAAACGGAAAAGCAGAAATAAATATTGATTACTTAACACGAAGATTAAATGAATTAATTGAAAATCCTTTTTTGGCAAGAATTATCGGAGCGAAATACTTATCACAAATTGAAGAAAAGATAGGAAAGGATAAACTAAAAGAACATTACAGTTTCATTGTTTCTCAGCTTTGTAAAAAGTTTCAGGAAGAAAAGACAAAACAGGAAGAAGAAATATTTTTGGAAGAATTAAAAGCCCAAAATCTTATTCTTGCAGTATCAGATGATGACACAATTGGTTTTAAAGTTCCCAAAGAGGATGTAATAACAGTAAGCCAAATCCCAAGCACTTACAAATATTATCTGTTCGAAGATGTTGAACTAACTGCAATGAATACGCTTGAACGGAAAGTTGGCGATTTGCTCGACAAACAAGAAAAGATTCTTTGGTGGTTCAGAAATAAAGTAAACAGAAAATGGTACTCGATACAAGGTTGGCAGCAAAATAAAATCAGACCTGACTTTGTTGCCGCAAAAAAGACAGCAGAGAATCATTTGGAATTGGTTTACATAATTGAAAGTAAGGGTGAACATCTTCTTGGAAACATTGATACATCTTACAAAAAGAAAGTTCTCGATATAATGACAGAACAGAAACAACTCAAAAACATTAAAGCATATCAGACACAGATTCCATTTGAAGAATATGTGATTAATGACAAAGTTGAATGCTATTTAATTGAGCAGGGAAAAGAGGAAGAGAAAATTAAAGAGATTTTGAAATGAAAAGCCAACACACAACCTTCCCTTCGCTGTCAGGCACATTGGCAAAACGCTCAAAGCCAACGCTACATCCAAATTTTGCCAAAGAGCCTTCCATCCCGTCCCGCACCAACGCATGGTCCGAAAGACATTGCAGCAAAAATTAAAGAAAATTAACAAGAAAAATGAACAACGAAACGCTAACAAAGTGTATATGCCATAAGGGGTTAAGTGGTTATTCGAGCATTCTACCCCGCATCAAAGTTCGTTATCGGGGGATAGTGACGTAGCTCGCAATCCCCAACGATTTCATACCGCCAAACCGTTAAGAATTCCATCTTGTCGTAAATCAGTAACAATAATATGTGTTAATTTATGTTAATTTCTTGGGTTATTAAAAACATTGACGTATGTTTGCGTCATTAAACACATGAACAATGAAAAGCAAAGCAGATAAATTCAATAAGCAACAAAAAGAACTGGCTGAATTTGCAAAAGCACTTTCGCATCCTGCAAGAATTGCTATTATTCAACTTCTTGCCGAAAAAAAAGAAATCAAAACCGGTAATATTTCAGATTATTTGCCTATTGCCCGTACTACTGTTTCACAACATCTAAAAATCCTTAAAGATGCAGGGATTATTATAGGCACTATAGACGGACTAAAAATTCACTATTGTTTACATAATCAACAATTAATGGATATGCAAATAAAGCTAAACGATTTTTTAAAAAATTCCATCAAAAATCATAACTGTAAATGTTAACCATTTAAAAAAATGAAAATTTTAATTTTATGCACAGGCAATAGTTGCCGAAGCCAAATGGCCGAAGGTTTTTTAAAATCGCTGCATCCCGACTGGGAAATTTATTCAGCAGGAACTAAACCGTCCGAACAGGTTCATCCTATGGCTATTAGAGTAATGGCCGAAGTTGGTGTTGATATTAGCCAAAATATACCAAAATCGGTTGATTTGTTTTTAAATAAGGAATTCGATTATGTTATAACAGTCTGCGACGGAGCCAAGGAAACATGCCCCATGTTTATCGGTAAGGTTAAAAATCGATTGCACATAGGTTTTGAAGACCCCGCCAAAGCAAAAGGCACAGAAAGTGAAATTATGGAAGTATTTCGTAAAGTAAGAAATCAAATAAAAGACAAATTTTATGAATTTAATACATCACTATCTATATGAAAGATGAAGAATTAAAAAATATTGTAAAAGAAAAATACAGCGAAATAGCTAACCAAACAAAAAAAGAAAACGAAACTTCCTGTTGTGGTGCAACAGGTTGCTGCGGAGATGTAGATTATACCATTTTTAGCGAAAAATATGATAATTTAAAAGGATATAATCCCGATGCAGATTTAGGATTAGGCTGTGGCTTACCTACAGAATTCGCACAAATTAAAGAAGGAGATACTGTTATCGATTTAGGCTCCGGAGCCGGTAACGATTGTTTCGTAGCACGAGCATTGGTTGGAAAATCAGGTAAAGTAATAGGAATTGATTTTACCGATGCCATGATAGAAAAAGCCAGAGCCAATACAAAAAAATTAGGCTTTAACAATGTCGAATTTCGTTTTGGTGATATTGAAAAAATGCCTGTAACTGCAAACAAGGCCGATGTTATAATAAGTAACTGCGTACTTAATCTTGTGCCTAATAAATTAAATGTTTTTAAAGAAATATATAGAGTTCTTAAACCGGGAGGTCATATGTCTGTTTCGGATGTAGTACTTAAAGGCCAATTGCCTGAAAAAATAAAACACGCAGCAGAAATGTACGCCGGTTGCGTATCCGGTGCAATTCAATTTGATGAATATTTAAAGTTAATTAAAGCTGCCGGATTAAATAATATTACTGTACAAAAACAAAAATTGGTAAATATTCCCGATGATATTTTGTCAAACTACCTTTCGGAATCAGAAATTGATAATTATAAAAATTCCGGAGTAGGAATTTATAGCATCACTGTTTATGCTGAAAAAAACATTCAATCATGTTGTTGTGATAATTGTTAAACCTAAAAAATAAATTCATATGCCATCAAAATCAAGATTAAAATTTTTAGACCGCTATTTAACCTTATGGATTTTCCTTGCTATGGCGGTAGGGGTTTTATCCGGTTTTATTTTTCCGGAAATTGCAAAATTTTGGGACTCACTCAAACCAAGCCCTGAAAGTACAACCAATATTCCCATTGCAATTGGACTAATATTAATGATGTATCCACCGCTGGCTAAAGTTAAATACGAAGAACTGGGTGACGTTTTCAAGAATTATAAAGTATTAACTCTATCGCTCATCCAAAATTGGATTATTGGCCCCATATTAATGTTCTTTTTGGCTGTAGCATTTTTCAAATTTTTTCCGGGCGAAAACAACGCAAACCTTCCCTATTTTTATGGTATCGTTATGATCGGTCTGGCTCGTTGCATAGCCATGGTTATTGTATGGAACGACCTTGCAAAAGGCGACACACAATATGCTGCCGGGTTAGTTGCTTTTAATTCTATTTTCCAGGTTATTTTTTATTCGGTATATGCTTATGTGTTCATTGCTATATTGCCCGGATGGTTTGGTATTCCCACTAATGATGCCGTAGAACAAATAACCATCGGACAAATTGCCGAAAGTGTTTTTATTTATCTGGGTATTCCATTTATTGCAGGATTTTTAACACGTTTTACGCTTATTCGAATTAAAAGCAAAGAATGGTATCATACTCGTTTCATTCCTAAAATCAGCCCTATTACGCTTATAGCATTGCTTTTTACCATCGTAGTTATGTTCTCACTCAAGGGAGAATATATAATAAAAATACCCATGGACGTTGTATTAATCGCAATTCCATTACTCATCTACTTCATTGTAATGTTTATTTTATCATTTATTATGAGTAAAAAATCCGGTGCCAATTATGAGCAATCAACTACCCTATCATTTACAGCTGCCAGCAACAATTTTGAACTGGCCATTGCGGTTGCTATTGCAATTTTTGGAATGAATTCCGGCGAAGCATTTGCTGCTGTTATAGGACCATTGGTTGAGGTTCCTGTTATGATAGCTTTGGTAAATGTTGCATTAAAATATTATCTACCAAAATTTAAATAACATTACAAACGTAATTTTCCGTTTCGAGCTTGGTCAAGATACGATAACGATTAGTAACGATATCGGAGTGTTTAACCAAATATTATTTACACAGGTTTCCTGATATTGAAAATATTAGGTTTAAACACTATCTTTGTCGCATGCTTCCGTTACATTATGATATTATTGTTGTAGGTGCCGGGCATGCCGGTTCTGAAGCTGCTGCTGCCACAGCTCACCTGGGTGCTAAAACATTGCTCATAACGCATGATATGACAAAAATAGCCCAAATGTCGTGCAACCCGGCAATGGGTGGCATTGCCAAAGGACAAATATTAAGAGAAATAGATGCACTCGGTGGGGTTTCGGCAATTATAACCGATCTTACAACCATTCAATATAGAATGTTGAACCGAAGCAAAGGCCCTGCTATGTGGAGTCCACGTGCACAATGCGACAGAGCTCTTTTTTCGCTCGAATGGCGCAAGTATTTAGAGAATACCGATAACCTTTCGTTTTGGCAAGATGATGTTATAGAACTTTTGCTGGAAAAGGATAAGGTAATTGGCGTTAAAACAGCTATGGGTGTCGAATTTAAAGCCGAAGCTGTAATTCTGACCAATGGCACATTTCTGAACGGATTGATACATATCGGATCTTTTCAGGCAAAAGGTGGCCGCATTTCAGAACCTGCATCACAGGGACTGACTGCTCAACTGGAACAACTAGGTTTCGCAGTTGGAAGAATGAAAACCGGAACTCCTGCCCGTCTCGACGGAAGAACCATCGACTTCACCAAACTCATTGAGCAACCCGGTGATGAAATTCAGGATAAATTCAGTTATCTGCCTTATATCAAAACACCACTTCCGCAACGCAGCTGCTACATCACCTATACCAACAAAGAAACTCATGCTATTCTGGAAAGCGGATTTGAATTTGCCCCACTCTTCAACGGAACGATTCAAAGTATTGGTCCTCGATATTGTCCGAGCATCGAAACCAAACTGGTAACATTTAAAGATAAAGATAGCCATCATTTGTTTATCGAACCCGAAGGCATAAACACTCATGAGTATTATATCAACGGTTTTTCGAGCAGTTTGCCGTGGGAAATACAATACAAAGCATTGCAACAAATTCCCGGATTGGAAAACGTTAAGCTGTTCCGCCCGGGTTATGCCATTGAATACGATTACTTCGACCCCACTCAGCTTTATCCCAGCCTGGAGACCAAGCGTATTAAAAATCTATTTTTCGCTGGCCAGATTAACGGTACCACCGGTTACGAAGAAGCTGCAGCTCAAGGATTAATGGCTGGTATAAACGCTGTACAAAATATTAAAGGCAAAAATCCATTGATTCTGAAACGTGATGAAGCTTACATTGGCGTTCTTATCGACGACCTTGTTACCAAAGGAGTGGATGAGCCTTACAGAATGTTTACCTCACGGGCTGAATATCGAATTTTGCTTCGTCAGGACAATGCTGACCAGCGTTTAACACCTATCGGGTATGAATTAGGTTTGGCATCAAAAGAAAGGATGGACTTATTAGAAAATAAACTGGCTTATACTAAGCAATTAACAGAATTTATTAAAGATTACTCTGTTGAACCGGAACTTGTAAAAAACCTTCTGGAAGAAAACGATTCTACTCCACTCAAACAAAAAGTTAAACTTCGTGATGTTCTTAGTCGGCCGCAAATTAAAATAAATGCCCTTTACCCCACTATTCCTACAATGAATAAATTGGTTTCTGATATTCCGGAAGAAATTCGTTTCCATGTGCTGGAGCAAGCAGAAATAGAAATAAAATATGCCGGATATATTGAACGTGAGCAACTTATGGCTGATAAAATCAGGAAATTTGAAGACCTAAAAATACCGGAACAATTTGATTATCATAAGCTTAATAGTTTATCAACTGAAGCTCGTGAAAAATTATCGAAAATAAAACCCTCTTCTATTGGCCAAGCCTCAAGAATACCGGGAGTATCTCCATCGGATATTCACATATTATTAGTATATTTGGGAAGGTAATTTTGTTTCACGTGAAACAAATAATTAAATTAATTGAATTATGAATATTATTAAAGGTAATATTGTTGACGTAGTAAATAAACGTATCTATAAAGGAGAAATACATTTTTCTAATATCATAGAAAAAATTATTGAAAAGGAAGTAGAAGAAAATATATACATCCTTCCGGGTTTGGTAAATGCACACGTTCATATAGAAAGCTCGATGCTATCACCGCTTGCATTTTCAAAATATGCCATTAAGCATGGTACAGTAGCTGTTGTAACAGATCCACACGAAATTGCAAATGTTTGTGGCGAAGATGGATTAAATTATATGATTGAAAATGCAAATAATTCACCACTTAAAATTTATTTTGGTGTTCCTTCGTGTGTCCCGGCAACAACTTTTGAAACTTCAGGAGCAGTATTGGATAGCGCATCCGTTAGCAAATTATTGGCTTCTGAAAATTTTATTATGCTTAGCGAAATGATGAATTTTCCGGGTGTAATTTATGATGATAAAGAAGTGTGGGCTAAAATAAATGCAGCAAAATTATTAAATAAACCCATCGATGGACATGCACCACAACTTACTGGTGAACCGTTGAAAAAATATATTGTCGAAGCCGGTATTTCAACCGACCATGAATGCAGTACTTACGAAGAAGCGTTAGAAAAAATTAAGTATGGGATGAAAATTCAAATTAGAGAAGGTAGTGCAGCTAAAAATTTTGATACATTAAAAGGATTAATTGATAGTCATCCTGATAAAATAATGTTTTGTACAGACGATTCACACCCCGATGATTTGCTCGAAGGTCATATTAATTTAATTGTTAAAAAAGCATGGCATTTGAATTATAACTATTTTGACGTTCTTAGAGCAGCCACCTATAACCCAATTAAGCATTATAATCTGCAAGTAGGTTTACTTCAACAAGGCGATGCTGCAGATTTTATAGTTTCAGATTCTAAGTATCTTAAAACTATTCTCAATGTCTTTATTAATGGCAAAGAAGCTCTTCATTCTCATTTCTCTAACGATGAAATTAAAAACATTAATCAGTGGAATCCAACCATTTTAAATAAAGAACATTTAGTAATTCCATCAACCGAAAATACATTAAATATTATTGGTTGTATTGATGGAGAACTTTTAACCAAACATTTAACTTTTAAATATGAGGATATTTTTAACAGTGACGGTAGTTTAAAAAATGGATTTGACAAAATAGTTGTTGTTAATCGGTATATTTCGGCAACACCTGTTGTGGGTATAATTAAAGGGGTTAATTTGAATCAAGGTGCATTTGGAGGAACCATTGCTCATGATAGCCACAATATAATTATTTGCGGACATAACGACGAAGACATTATTAACGTTTTTAATCTGCTTAATGAATATAAAGGAGGAATAGCCATTTCATTGAACGACAATTCTATGGGCTTACCTTTGCCCATTGGTGGTTTAATGACGAGCGAAGATGCACTAACCGTTGCAGCAAAATACAATCAATTACAATCGTTTGCAAAAGAAATTTTGGGTTCTACACTTAAAGCTCCGTTTATGACACTTTCATTTATGGCTTTACTGGTAATACCCGAATTGAAAATTGGTGATAAAGGCATGTTTAATATTACAAAATTCGACTTTGTTCCTTTCGAAAATAAATAATTGTTTCACGTGGAACAATTTTTACCTATAGCAAAACAACTCGAAAATATTCCACATAAACCCGGCGTTTATAAATACTATGACAAAAAAGGAACAATTTTATATGTCGGTAAAGCAAAGGACTTAAAAAAACGCGTAAGTTCTTATTGGAATAATCAGAATAATGCATCCGGTAAAATAAAAGTTTTACTTAGTAAGATTTATAAAATTGAATACATAATTACTAATTCTGAAGGTGATGCATTACTATTAGAAAATAACTTAATTAAAACGTTACATCCTCGATACAATATTCTACTTAAGGACGACAAGACCTATCCCTGGATAAAAGTTACAAATGAAGAATTTCCACGTATTTTTAAAACTCGTAACTATAGTCCTGATGGTTCACATTATTTTGGTCCTTACCCTTCTGTAACTATGATGTATTTGTTGCTTGAACTTTTGCAAAAATTGTTTCAATTCAGAACGTGTAAACTACCTTTAACTTACAATACCATTCAAAAAAACAGGTTTAAAGTTTGTTTAGAATATCATATTGGTAATTGCAAAGCTCCATGTATAGCGAAACAACATATTGAAGATTATAATGAAAAAATTGGTTTAGCTATAAAAGTATTAAAAGGGGAGCTAAAACCTGTAAAAGAATTTCTTTTATCTAAAATGAATGAGTATTCTGAACAATTAAAGTTTGAACTTGCTCATGAATATAAGAAAAAATTGGAATTATTGGACCAGTACCAGTCAAAATCAATTATTGTTAATCAAAACATTCATAATATCGATGTTTTTAGTTTTGATTTTAAAGATAAACATTATTTTATCAATTATGTAAAAATTATGCATGGTTCGGTTGTGCAATCGCATAATTTGATACTTTCGCCACAATTAAATGAAACAAAAGAAGAAATATTTTATGAAGGAATAATGCATATACGAAATTTGTTTAATTCGAGCTCAAAAGAGATAATTATACCATTTGACATTGATGCTAATTTTGAACAAATCAAAATCACCATTCCAAAATCGGGTGATAAATATAAGTTATTACAACTTTCGTTTTCTAACTTAAATTATTTTATTCATCAATACACATTAAATAAACTTAAGGCAAATTATGGCAATGTAAATGTTCGTTTACTAAATCAGGTAAAAAAAGATTTGCAGCTCGATAATTTACCAGTTCGTATGGAGTGTTTCGATAATTCTCATCATCAAGGAGATGATTTAGTAGCTTCGTGTGTTGTTTTTGTTAATGGTAAGCCTGCAAAAAATGAATACCGTCATTTTAAAATTAAAACGGTGGATATTCCGGACGATTTTGCTTCGATGCGTGAAGTAATTTACCGAAGATACAAACGGCTTTTAGAAGAAAATCTGCCTTTACCGCATTTAATAGTTATAGATGGTGGAAAAGGTCAATTATCATCTGCATTAGAGTCACTTAATAAATTGGATTTAATAAATAAAATTGAAATAATTTCAATTGCAAAAAAATTGGAAGAAATATATAAACCGAACATTAGTTTGCCATTATATATTAATAAACGTTCTGAAACGTTAAAGTTAATTCAACGAATACGAAACGAAGCGCACCGTTTTGCTATTTCATTTCATCGTAACTTAAAAACCAATCATTCACATTCGTCAATTTTAGACGAAATAATAGGCATTGGAGAGTCAACAAAAACAAAATTACTAAAGAATTTTACTTCAATAGATGAGATATCCAATGCTTCGGTTGAGACGCTAAAGCCCTTAATTGGATTACATAAAGCTAAAATTATTTGGAACTTTTTCCATTCGATTTAAGTGAAGACCAATTTCTATATATATCACCTAAAAATATTTTTATTTTTGTATAAAATACAAATCCATTAAAGTTTTTATCAATCCACTTGTTTGTTTTTATATTATAATTATAGCCAACACCCGTTCCTATGCCTGCCCACCAAAATATTTTATAATGACCACTTATAACAGATTCGATATTTATAATAGTTGATTGGTCGTAGATAATTTTTTCTTTGTTCATCCAATATGAAAAATAAGAATTACCAATGCCCAATTGAAAAGGGATAGATAACTCCCAATGCTTGTCTTGATATAATATAGGTTCGTAAAAAGCTTATGCAAAATAATATTTTAACGGTGATTTAATTTCGTAAAATATGTTGTCTATATTTATGTTTTTATAATCATATATATTTGTATATAAATAATTTAACCCTAATCCAACTTTATGTCTTTTGAGCATTGTAAACCCTACTTTAAAACCAAATATATTGTATAAATTTTTATCTGAGTAAGAAAACCGATTGTTAAAATTAAAATTGATGGAGGTGATAAATTTACTGGAATCTGAATTGTTGGAAAAGCAAATTGTATTATTTAATAAAATAATTATAAATAATATATATTTCATTCAAATGAGCCCTTTGGTAGTTTTACTTTTACTCCATTAAGTTTGTATTCTTTGTCGTTTTTATATGTAACAGTTAAGTAAAGCATTCCATTTTCATCAAAATTATACCATTTCTTTTCCTTTCGTCCCATTACATAAAATCCTTGACATTTTAGTTTACCGTTTGGATAATACCACTTATAAACTCCATTAGGGTATCCTTGAACATATGTACCTATTTCAGCTATTTTTCCATTTGAATAAATGGATTTCCAAATACTGTCTTTTTGTCCTTCTGTATATTTGCCAATTTCAGTTATATCACCTACTTCATAAATCCACAAACCTGTTCGCTCTCCTTCGGTATATTGTCCTTTTAAAATAACCTTACCCGTATCGTTGTACTCAATAAACGACCCTTCTTCTTTTCCCAATTCATAATATTCTTCACGCCAAACTTTTTGATTAGGATAAAACCATGTCCATTTTCCATCAATTTTGCCTTTTTTATACTTGCCTTTTTGTTCTATTGTACCGTTTTGATAATAATAAATCCATTCGCCACTTTGAATATTATTTATATATTTTCCTTTGGCTTTTAATTCGCCTGTTTCATAGTATAATTTCCAATCGCTTTGTTTTTTGTCTAATGAATCTACAATACCTTCGCCTATTAAATTTCCTACATCATCATATTCTTTTGCTACGATGGTTTTTCCTTCAGGATCGTATTCTTTATGCATTCCGACTTTTATCCCATTTTTAAATGCTCCGTAATATTTTCTTTTTCCATTACTATAATACTCTTCTTTCCAATCAAGTACTTGTAAACTATCCAGTAGCGAATCCGGTACGATTATACCTTTATTATAAAGCTTTTTAACAGTTAATTGACCATTTTTATCAAATTCTTTATAATAGCCAGTTATCGTATCATTTTTGTAATATATTTCTTTTTCAATCTTTGAATTGGGATAAAATGTTTTCCAATAACCTTGCTTCAATCCTTTTTCGTCTTTTCGATTAATAAATTCACGTTGAATTATAAAATCGTTTGAATATTCTACGATGGTTATTATATTTCCATTTTCATCGTATTCATTACTTATACCTGACTTTTTTCCATTTTTATAAGGAATAACTTTTTGAAGCTTACCATTTTTATAGTAGTAAGAATTGCCTTGTTTAACATCATCGATATATAACTCTTTTGAAACCAACCCTCCGCTTTTGTTGTTTAAACTATCGTATTTCCATTGATAAGTAATTAAAAAACCATTTTTCTTATCTTGTTTATAATTAATAATTTGGCTTGTATCACCTTTTTCTGTATAAAAAACCCAGGTACTGTCGAGCATAAAAAATTTCCGATTTCCTTCGGACTTTAATACACCATTGGGATAAAAGGTTTTCCAATAACCTTCCGGTTTACCATTCTTAATAAATCCTTCACTCGAAACCTGACCGTTTTCGTAAAAAAAACGTGTAAAACCATCCTTCAAAGGTTGATTTTTATTTTGAGCATAAATACCAAACCCGATTATAAGAATTACTATGGTAATATAAATTCGCATTATGATTCAAAATTAAACAAATTACTTTGATAATTCTAACATCTTTAATATTGGTATTTTTGCTTTCTCAATTATTTCTCTTTTTAGTTGTACGTCAAATACTTCGTTTTTAAGTGAATAGTATATTTTTTCTAATGTATTTAATTTCATGAATTTACAATCATTACAACCGCAAGTAGCATCAATAGGTGGAGCCGGAATAAAATGTTTTGAAGGACAAGCTTTAACCATTTGATGTAAAATACCTGATTCTGTAGCAACAATATATTCATTAGCATCATCTTTTTGAACATACTGCAGCAATGCTGCAGTTGAACCTATAAAGTCTGAAATTATCAGAATCGGTTTCTTACATTCAGGATGTGCAATAAGTTTAGCTTTTGGATATTCTTTTTTTAGCTCTAAAATTCGTTCTAACGAAAATTCTTCGTGAACATGGCAAGCACCATCCCAAATAACCATATTTCGTCCTGTAATGCTGTTAATATAGTTTCCCAAGTTTCTGTCGGGAGCAAACACAATAGGTTTATCTTTCTCAACACTGTTAACTATTTTGACGGCATTAGAAGATGTACAAATAATATCAGACATGGCTTTAATTTCGGCAGAAGCATTAACATATGTAATAACTGTGTGATGTGGATATTGTTTTAAAAATTCCGCAAATTTATCAGCAGGCAACGAATCGGCAAGTGAACAACCGGCTTCTTTGTCGGGAATAAGAACTTTCTTTTCGGGCGAAAGTATTTTTGCTGTCTCAGCCATAAAATAAACACCTGCAAACACTATTATATCGGCATTTGTATTTGCAGCAGTTTGCGATAATTGTAAACTATCACCTATAAAATCAGCAATTTCTTGAATTTCAGGAGTTTGATAGTAATGTGCCAAGATAACTGCATTTTTTTCTTTGCAGAGTCTTTTAATGTTTTTAATTAATTCCAAATTATCAACCATAGTTCTTTTTAAAAATACAAAATTATAATATTAACTTTAAAAAATTTAAAACTTTTGATGATTATGATATTCTGTTGATACGGTTTAAATTTTTTTCACAAATTTTGCGTATTCAACAAAAAAAGAACTTTAATAACAAATAATGAACAAATATATATTTTGATTTTCAATGGCTAAATAAGGATTATTAACACTGTTAATAACGTAAATAAACAAGACATTTTTGATAAAATATTATGAACAAAAAGACAAATGCGATGTTTAAAATTGACTATAAAAAAGAGAAAACTTTTAGTTGCAATTTCAAAATTCTGAATAAGTAAATCTATTTTTGAATCAATCAAGTTTTTTTTTAAGAATATAATCAACAGTTATTAACAAATTGGTTAATATTATGGTTATTTCAATATGATTCAATTCATTATCAATTTTCACAAAATATTATATATGTTGATAATGAATAAGCTAACTATTAACTATTTTTGCAATAATTTAAAATCAATTGTTGATAAATGGAAAAAATAGTAATAGCTTCGGATCATGCTGGCTTTGAATTAAAGCAAGTTATTATAAACGAATTAATTAAACTTCATTTTGAAATAGATGATAAAGGATGTTTTTCTGCCGATAGTGTTGATTATCCTGATTTTGCACATAAGGCTGCCGATGATGTTGACAAAGGTATTGTAAAACGAGGTATAGTAATTTGTGGCAGTGGCAATGGCGTAAATATGACGGCTAATAAACATCAGCATGTACGCTCTGCATTATGCTGGAACGAAGAAATTGCACGTCTTGCTCGTTTACACAACGACGCCAATATGTTAGCTTTGCCCGCACGTTTTATTTCAACAGATGAAGCTGTAAAATGCGTATATGCCTTTTTAAATACAGATTTTGAAGGTGGTCGACATATAAATAGAGTAAATAAAATTCCGGTACATTAAAATTAGCAATGTTGCGAAAAATGATTCGGATTTACTAATTCGCGATACTTAGCTACTACCAGTTTAAAATCTTCCCATGCATCGTATTTAAGCTTAGGATTGCGGAGTAAAGCAGCCGGATGAAAAGTGGGCATAACTAATCTGTTATTCCATTCCATCCATTTACCTCTAACTTGAGAAATTTTAAGGTTGGGATCAATAAGCCCATTTAGAGCTGTAGCACCCAGTAGTATTAATATGGTTGGGTTTATTAATTCAATTTGTTTATATAAATAAGGCATACACATGGCTCTTTCTTCGGGCAATGGAGCACGATTGTTAGGAGGACGACATTTAACGATATTGGCAATGAACACATGTTCAGCACGTGTAAAACCACAAGCAGCTAAAATTTTATCAAGCAATTGGCCACTTCTGCCAACAAATGGTTTTCCTTGTATGTCTTCGTCACGACCGGGACCCTCACCTATACACATAATTTTTGCTTCTGTATTTCCTTCACCAAAAACTACACGCGTTCTTCCCTTTGATAAAATACATTTATTGCAGCTCAAAACTTCATTCTTTAAAAAATCAAATTCTTGTGTCATAAATCTTGAAATAGAATGTGAAATAAATCAAAAAAAACCGAATCAAAAAAACCTTTTTTAAAAAATAGCTATAAAACACAAAAACATTTTTTTATGCTAATAAAAAAGCAGTAATTTTAAACCCCGAAAAACCAAAATTAATAATAATATGACTTCAATTAAGGATGTTAGCTTTAAAGGGAAAAAAGTTTTAATTCGCGTTGATTTTAATGTGCCTTTAAATCACAATCGTCAAATTATGGACGATACACGAATACGCGAATCGTTACCCTCTATATTAAAAGTTTTAAACGATGGCGGAACGGTAATATTAATGTCGCATTTGGGACGACCAAATGGATACGAACCCGATTATTCGCTAACTCCTATCGTGCCCTTGCTTTCGAAGCTTTTAGGTCGTAATGTTATTTTTACACGCGATTTGTTTGGGCCTAAAACATTTGAAGTCTGTGGTAAAATGAAAGCAGGCGAAGTAGCCTTGCTCGAAAATCTTCGATTTTATCCGGAAGAAGAAGCGGGCGACGAAAAATTTGCACAAGAACTCTCTAAATTAGCCGATGTATATATTAATGATGCGTTTGCAACATCGCACAGAAAACACGCTTCGGTTGCCACCATAGTAAAATATTTTAACGAAAACGCTTATTTCGGTTTATTACTCGAAAATGAAATTTTAAATCTTGATAAAGTATTATTTGAAGCTGAACCACCTTTTACTGCCATCATTGGTGGTGCTAAAGTAAGTACAAAAATAGGGGTTATTAAAAATTTATTAAACAAAGTTGATAATATGATAATTGGTGGTGGCATGGCATTTACTTTTGTAAAAGCATTGGGTGGCAAGGTGGGCGAATCCATTATCGAAGACGACAAAATTGATTTAGCAAAAAGCATTATTCAAGAAGTTATGCTCAAAGGCGTAAATTTATATTTACCCACCGATGCAGTTATTGCCAATGGTTTTTCAAACGAAGCCGATACACAAACCGTATCGGCCGATAGCATTCCCGATGGCTGGCTGGGTTTAGATATTGGTCCTAAAACGCGTCGTCGTTTTGCCGAAATCATCAATCATTCTCAAACCATATTATGGAATGGACCGATGGGGGTATTTGAAATGGAAAATTTCCGTCAGGGTACCAAATCTATCGCAATTGCTGTTGCCAGTGCAACCATTTCGGGTTCGTTTTCGCTGATTGGTGGAGGTGATTCAGTAGCAGCTATCAATCAATATAACCTTGCCGACCAAATGAGCTATGTTTCTACCGGAGGCGGTGCTATGCTCGAATACTTAGAAGGCAGAGAATTGCCCGGCATATCAGCCATTAGAAAAAAAACAACCACACCAACTAAAAAAAATAACAAGAAAAAAGTATAAAAACGTTTATATTTCTCCACAACCAATGTTAAAATCATTGGTTGTGGAGGTTTTACATAAAAAGCAACCACAGCATTTATTTTTTTTCTTTTAAAAATCATATCTTTGCAAAAACATGCAAAGTATATGAAAAACGAACTTCCTATTAAAGGTATTCAAGAAGCCGATTTAAAAGGTAAAATTGTATTAGTACGCGTTGACCATAATGTTGTAAAAAAAGGTATTATATACGATCCGTATCGTATTGATGCTACCCTCGGAACCCTTTATTACATAAATGCAAAAGGAGGTAAAATAATATTAATGACGCATGTGGGACGCCCGAAAAATAAAAAAACGGGAGAAATAGAAATTAACGAAAACACATCCATACTTCCAATTGTAGAGTATTTGCAAAATAAATTGCATATAAACATTGGTGTACCCGATTTTACACACGATGGCAATTCAGGATATTTTGGTATCGAAACTTCTATTAACCATATGATACGCGAGTTGAAAGAAGATAAACTCGATGCTATATATTTGCCCAACACTCGTTGGTTTAAAGGCGAAGAAGCAAAAGGTGATGAAGCCAATCGTTTTGCACACCAATTGGCCGGACTTGCCGATATTTTTGTCAATGATGCATTTGGCTCGTGGCAACCACATGCTTCAACTGTAAAAGTTAATCAATACTTACCTTCGTATGCAGGTTTTTTAATGCAAAAAGAATTAGTCAACCTCGAACGTATTTTTAATCCCAATAAACCCTTTTTGGCAGTTGTTGCAGGTTCAAAATTCGATACAAAAATTGATTCGTTGTATGCACTTTTGCAAAAAGCCGATTATCTTATGTTGGGTGGAGTTATTTACAATGCATACCTTGCTGCCAAATACGATATTTATATTAAGGGAATCGAGGAAGAAGACCTTGAGCACGCAAAGAAATTTGTTGAATTTGCTCAAAAATATCAAGAAAAAATTTTAGAATGCCCTTATATTGTAGAATCAGACACGCTCGAAGGTAAAATCGAAGGCAAATACCGCGTACATGATATTCGTCAATTAAAACCCGGTACAACATTGAACTATGTATTGGATGTAGCAGCCCATAATTTTAATGAACCTCATATTGCCGATGTGTTTCATAAAGCAAAAACAATATTTGTAAACGCTGTTATGGGTTTCATGCCTTATTTTAACGAAGGAACCATAGCTTTAGACCAAATAATAGATCAAAGTCCCGAATCGGTTAAGCTTTATGGTGGCGGTGATACCATGCAAGAGCTCAAACGATTATTACCCGGATTATACATTGTTGCACTCGATAGTCCTCGCTATTATATATTTACCGGTGGTGGTGCGGTTCTCAAAGCTATTCAAGAAGGAACTTATACGGGAATAGAACCTGTAAAAGTGTTAATGAAATAAATAAAAAAATGTTTTCAGATTTCGTAAAAAATATGTAGGTTTGTAGCTAATTATTTAAATGCAATTTTAGTCATGACCGAAAAAATTGGAGTAATATCTCAAATTATCGGACCGGTAATAGACGTTTCGTTTGAAGTATCCGGTTCAGAGTTGCCACAAATAAAGGAAGCTCTTGAAATAGTTCGCGACAATGGTACAAAACTAATTATTGAGTGCCAGCAACATATAGGTGAGCACTCAATTCGAGCTATTGCTATGGACAGTACCGATGGTTTGCGTAGAGGAATGAAAGTAATTGCCAAAGGTGATAATATTCAAATGCCTACCGGCAATCAAATTAAAGGACGCCTTTTGAATGTAGTAGGGGAAAGTATAGATGGTTTAGGCGAAATGAACAAAGAAAAAGGACGACCGATTCATTCCAAACCTCCAAAATACGAAGATTTATCAACCGAATCGGAAATTTTATTTACAGGGATAAAGGTTATTGACCTGCTCGAACCCTATTCAAAAGGAGGAAAAATTGGTCTTTTTGGAGGTGCAGGAGTTGGTAAAACCGTTATTATTCAGGAATTAATCAACAATATTGCTAAAGGATACAGTGGTTTATCGGTATTTGCCGGTGTGGGCGAACGTACGCGCGAGGGCAACGATTTACTCCGCGAAATGATTGAAGCTAATATCGTAAAATATGGTCATGACTTTATAAAAAGTATGGAAGAAGGCGGATGGGACTTATCAAAGGTAGATAAAAAAGCATTGGAAGACTCATCATTGACCATGATATTCGGACAAATGAATGAGCCACCGGGAGCACGTGCAACGGTTGCATTAAGCGGTTTGACGGTTGCCGAATATTTTCGCGATGGCGATGTAGCCGAAGGCGGAAAAGGACGCGATATTTTATTCTTTATCGATAACATTTTCCGTTTTACACAAGCCGGCTCCGAAGTATCGGCATTGCTTGGGCGTATGCCAAGTGCCGTAGGTTATCAGCCAACACTGGCAACCGAAATGGGGTTAATGCAAGAACGAATTACTTCAACAAAAAATGGCTCCATTACTTCTGTTCAAGCTGTTTATGTGCCTGCCGACGATTTAACCGACCCGGCACCGGCAACAACTTTCTCGCACTTAGATGCAACAACCGTATTAAGCAGAAAAATTTCCGAATTAGGTATTTATCCTGCCGTTGACCCACTCGATTCAACATCGCGTATTCTTACACCCGAAATTGTGGGCGAAGAACATTATAATTGTGCTCAACGCGTAAAAGAAATTTTACAACGTTATAAGGAATTACAAGACATTATTGCCATACTTGGTATTGACGAATTATCAGAAGAAGATAAATTGGTGGTTCATCGTGCACGTCGTGTTCAACGCTTTTTATCTCAACCTTTCCATGTTGCAGAGCAATTTACCGGCTTAAAAGGCGTAATGGTTTCAATAGAAGATACCATTCGTGGCTTTAATATGATTTTAGAAGGTAAAGTTGACTATTTACCTGAAGCGGCATTTAATTTGTGTGGAACAATCGAAGATGCCATCGCTAAAGGTGAACGTATGTTAGCCGAAGCAAAAGCTTAAAACATGAAACTTGAAATTATAACACCAAAAGATAAATTGTACGAGGGCGAAGTAACGTTAGTTTCTTTGCCCGGTACAATGGGAGCTTTTGAAATTTTAAAAAACCATGCTCCGGTTATTTCTACCTTAACATCGGGCGAAATAAAAATTATTGATACCGAAAAAAACAGTCAAACATTTAAGGTAAAAAGCGGATTAGTTGAGGCATCTAATAACATTATTTGGGTGTTAGCCGAAACTTAATTTGCATTAGAAATAACCATAAAAAAATCGCTTATGAAAACGTTTGTCAGTATTTTGTTTATAGTTTTCTTTCGTATTTATCTGTTTTCTCAAGAAACCGTAACGTTTTATGCTTCAGATAGTTTGCCTATTACGGCTTCGTACTATGAAAAAGATGCTTCTAAGCCTTATATGATTTTATTGCATCAAGCAGGCTACAGCAAAGGTGAGTACAAAGAAACCGCTCCTCGATTGACCAATCTGGGTTATAATTGCTTGGCAGTGGATTTACGGTCGGGCGAACAGGTCAATTTTATTCAAAACGAAACAGCCAAAGAAGCAAAAAAACGTAAATTACCAACCGATTACTTAGATGCTAAAAAAGATATTGAAGCTGCCATTAATTATGCTTACGAAAAAAGTCAAAAACCCGTAATACTTGTAGGAAGCTCTTATTCGGCTTCGTTAGCTTTAATTATGGCAAAAGGAAACCAAAAAGTGAAAGCAGTTATAGCATTTTCTCCGGGCGAATATTTTGGTTCGACCTATAAAATACAACCGCAATTAAAAAACTACGATAAACCGGTTTTCATGGCATGTATGCAACGTGAATACCCTTATGTAACCGAATTGGCAAAATTTATCCCCGATCATCTCAAAACATTGTTTAAACCCCAAGAAGGACAGGGTGAACATGGTTCTAAATGTTTGTGGTCATCATCAGCCAATAACAAAGAATATTGGCTCGGAATTCTTATGTTCTTCAATAAAATAAATGATAAAAAATAGAGCATTGTAAAAAAAAAGTGTATTTTTGTAGTAATTAATAAAAACAAACTATGGTTAATAAAGTTATCTTAATTGGCAACGTAGGAAAAGACCCTATTATTCGCAATGTTAATGAAAGTACTCCAGTAGCTTCCTTTACTTTAGCTACCAACGAAGTTTATAAAGATTCGCAAGGAAACTTACAAAAAAATACCGAATGGCATAATATTGTAGCATGGAGAAATCTTGCACAATTGGCAGAAAAATATATCCGCAAAGGCAGTCAGATATATGTTGAAGGTCGTTTAAAAAGCAGAACATATACCGATAAAGACAATCAACAACGAACCATTGTAGAAATTTTAGCCGATAAAATTCAATTATTGGGCAAAAAAGAAGGAGATGAAAACAATACTACTACACATGTAAATACAGATACAACAACAAACATGGCTGGCAATATTAACGAAACCATAAATGAAGCAGAAGGAGGAGATTTACCTTTTTAATTTCCTGTAAGTGATAGATAAAGCGTTGATTGAGCAAAATATGATTGAAATAATATTGGGAGTAATAGTCTTGCTATTACTCCTTTTTTTCAGTGCTGTAATGTCGAGTGCCGAAGTAGCTTTTTTTTCATTAAATCCTGCAACAATAGATAAATTTAAATCGGATAAAAATAAAACGCACAAGCGTATTGTAAAACTTTTAGAAAATCCTGAGCATTTGCTGGCCACTATTTTAACGGGCAATAATTTTATAAATATTGCATTTGTTATTGTTTCGGTTTGGCTAAGCGAATTAATATTTGATTTTCAGGGGAACGCATTTTTAATATTTATAGTGCAAACCATTTCTGTAACACTGTTACTTTTAATCTTTGGCGAGATTTTTCCTAAATCCATCGCTACCAATCAGCCTCAAAAAATAGCAGAATTCGATGCCGGTATAGTGTTGGTATTTCAGTTTATTTTTTCACCTATTATTCGCATATTGACAAAAACAACGGTTTTAATTAAAAATAGGATAAAGCAAAATCAAAAAATTAGTTTCAACGACTTATCCAATGCCATCGATTTAGCATCAGATGATTTAAAAGACGAAAAAAAAATATTGAAAGGAATTGTCAATTTTGCGTCTATTCGCGTAAATGAAATCCTCATTCCTCGAATGGATGTTAAAACGGTAGATTTGAAACAATCGTTTACATCGGTAGTACAAACAATAAAAGAAACCGGATTTAGTCGCATTCCTGTTATAAAAAACTCATTTGATAATATAGTGGGCGTTTTATATATTAAAGACTTGTTACCACATTTACATAAAAGCGATTTCAAGTGGCAATCGCTCATTCGTCCTCCTTATTTTGTTCCTGAATCAAAGTTTATCAACGATTTACTCGAAGAATTTCAGCAGAAGAAAATTCACATGGCAATTGTAATAGATGAGTATGGTGGCATGTCGGGCATTGTAACTTTAGAAGATGTGTTAGAAGAAATTGTTGGGAATATAGATGATGAGTTTGATACAGAATCACCGCCATATGTAAAAATTAACGACACAACATACGAAGTTGATGGTAAAATGTTGATAAACGATTTTTGCCACATTGCCAATATCGAAGATAGTGTCTTTGATAATGTAAAAGCGGATGCCGAAACCATTGCCGGGCTTATTTTACAACACAGCGAATCCATGCCTAAAGAAAATTATAATGTTGAAATAGCCGGTTATGTTTTTAAAGTTAAACAAGCCGACGCAAGGAGAATAAAAATAGTTCAAATAACTTTACCACAACCCACCAACAATGAAGAATAAATATTGGTTCATAGTACTTCTTTTTTATGCTTGTAACTCAAATTACAGCCCTAAACCCATGGAGTATTTTAGAATTGATTTTCCGAAAAAAGAATATCAACAATTCGATAGCCTATGTCCTTATACATTTCAGTATCCGGTTTATGGTAGAATTACCAAGGGTTTAGGCGAACAAGAACAAAATCCTTGCTGGATAAATATTGAATTTCCGGCATTTAAAGCTACAATGTATATCAGTTACTTTGACCTCAACAACAACTTGCCAAAATTGCTAGAAGATTGTCGTTCGTTGGCATATAAACACGATATAAAGGCAGATGCCATACACGAAATTTTGTATAACGATTTTGAACACCATCTATTTGGGATGGTTTACGAAATAAAGGGAAATGCAGCCTCTCCACTTCAGTTTTATTTAACCGATAGTACCCATCATTTTTTAAGAGGGAGCCTATATTTTGATGTAAAACCGAACAAAGATAGCTTGGCTCCGGTAATTGATTTTTTACAAAAGGATGCTAAACATCTTATAGAAACCCTTCGATGGAAATAATCGAACAAAATAGATACTATAAAGTAGCTTTAGATACCATTAAAACAATTGATTTTTATCGAGAACAATTACCGGTTGATTTAATTAACAAGGCACACACTTCTTTTAAAAACGAACAAAGAATCCGGGAATGGCTCCATACACACTATATGATACAAAAGCTAACTGACATCTTTCAAATGTATGGTTACAACGAATGGCGAAAACCCTTTTGCAGCGTAACGGGCGAAGTATTAAGTATAGCTCATAGCGATATGTATAGTGCAGTTATTATTGCTTCAAGCGGATTAGTTGGGATTGATATTGAAGAAAAAGGACGTGATTTTAAAAGGGCATCCGTAAAATTTATAAATAATAAAGAAAGCGTTTGGGTAAAATCGAATGAAGATTTGATAAAAATCTGGTGCTTTAAAGAAGCTGCCTATAAGATAATCAATAATGCAAGCCCGGATTTCAAAAACGATTACCACTGTATAATGTCAGCAGAAAAAACAAAAGTGTTTGTAAATAAGCCTATTGAAAAGTCTATAAATATGTTTTTTATTGATAATGAAAAATATTTTTTAACTTGGTGCTTCGAAAAATAAAAAAATGGCACTCTTACCCCTTAATAAACAAATATTATCTTTATTGATTGACCCCGATAAGGTTGATGTAAAAGAAATAGAAACGCTTTGTAAAAAAGCCGAATACTGTGGTTTTGATTTATTTTTAGTTGGAGGAAGTTTGGTTTATAATGAAACGGATGAGTTAATAAAGAAAATAAAATCGTATAGCTCTTTACCGGTTTATATTTTTCCCGGAAATGCAATTCAATTGTCAAATTCGGCCGATGGTATTTTGTTTTTATCGTTAGTATCCGGTCGAAATCCTGAGTATCTTATAGGACAACAGGTTATTGCTGCTCCTCTCTTAAAAAAAACAAGCTTGGATGTTGTTTCGGTGGCGTATATGCTTATTGAAAGCGGAAATACAACAAGTGTAGAATATATGAGCAACACGAAACCCATACCGTCTGATAAAATGGATATTATTGTTGCAACATCAATTGCCTCTGAATACTTAGGTTTTAAAATGATTTATTTAGAAGCAGGAAGTGGGGCGCAAAAATCCATTTCATCAGAATTAATTTCTAAGGTAGTTCAAAATGTTACTATTCCGGTAATTGTTGGAGGTGGAATTCGCAATGCAACAACTGCTCAGAATTGCTTCGATGCCGGTGCTTCGATGATTGTTGTGGGTACAGCTGTTGAAAACAACATCGAAATAATGGAATCCTTTAAATATATAAGAAAAAATAAGATTACTTCTTTATAAATGTAGCCACTTTATTTTCGGTGGGTGTTTGAATAACACACTTATAAATGCCGGATTTTAGCGATTCTACACTGATGTTATAAAAATTGCTTCCAAATTCGTTTGGGGCTGTTGTTTGTAATGCTAATTGACCTAATTCGTTATAAATAGATATTTGATTATTGCAGGTGCGATCGAGTGGAATAAAAATTTGTTCAGATGCCGGGTTGGGGTATATCGTTAATGGCGTACTTGTTTGATTCGGCGTAATAGAGCTAATGGGACTATAATTATATAATATCTTAAATTGATATAGGAATGCCCATTCGGATTTAAAGCTTCTATATTGGCTTTCGGTAAATAAAATCAAATAATTTCCATCCGGAGTCATGGTTGAAACCGGATATCCATATATTCTGTAAAACGAAGGATTGGGACGTTCAAAAACAAGAAATGGATAATAGTCGTGGGCATCTCCAATAATTTCGTCGGGCGACATTTTGTATAACCATATTGCATCTTGATTATGTGTATATAAAGGGGGAAAGTTTCCTCTTCTGTCTATAGCAATCACCCAAACATCGTTATGTATAGGCTCAAAAAATATCCAGGGTGATGGACAGAAAAAACCTTCTGCTATATTGGTTAATGCAGGTTCAGTCCATGTTTTACCATAATCGTATGATTCAACCTGAAAATAGTTTTCTCCCAAAACGCCTGAATCGTTTCTAAAAAGACCAATAATAACTCCGTTGCCTAAATAAACAAAAGAAGCTTCGCTTATTTTATATTGGTTAGATAATCGATAATCCCATACATAAACGATGCTGTCCCAGTTTGAGCCATCCCAGCTATGACGTAATTCGCAATATTTTGATGAATAAATGCTGTTGTAATAGCCTATAATATTATTTCCAAAAATTTGATTGGTACCCGATGCAGCCCCATCTGTTATGAGGGTAAAAGGTCCTTCCCATGTCTGTCCTTTGTCGTCAGAGTACATGAAGCAATATTCAATATGTATTGCGGCAAAGGCATCGTATTTTCTAAATGTTACGATTATTCTGCCATCTTCAGTTATGCCCCCATGTACATTTCTGTCGTCATATTGACTATCGTAAATTACAACAGGATTGGTCCAATTGTCACCATTGTCGGTAGAAGTTCTCATCATAATTCTTCCGTCATTTCCTACATGATTACCGTTAATACCGGGATCTTGTCGGAAAAAATGAAAAACAGTGGTGTCTAAGGTAACCAAAAAACTTTCAGAATTATGATCTTCGGTTTTATATGAAATAATGGGTTCTGTAACAAGAGGATAATTATTTGGATTTAAAAATTGCGCCCACGAGGAAGTTGTAATAAATAAAAATAACAAGATGAATGGGTGTTTCATAAAACCTTTTAAGGAATTTAAACGCAAATATACGACAGAAAAGTATAAAAGTCAATTTTTTTAACAAATAATTATAAATTTTTAATTACTTTTTCTACAATAGCATACGATGATATTAAATAGTTGTGGTTGTTACGTATTTCTTTACACAGAAAACGTGTTCGTCTCTTTTCTAATAAAATGAATTGCATGCCATTTTTAAGCATAAAAGCAGTTCCAATGTTCAAATCTTTAACGAATAATAATGGCACGTTATTATCAGCTTTATCAATGGCTTGACTAATAACAAAATCGCGTTGTCTTGAATAAACAAAATTGCTGAAAAATTCAGCATGAATAGCTTGAACAATTGATGGATGAAATAATTCATTATTCATTGCATTGTGCAATAATTTAAAAAATGAAGTTTTCCATTCGTTACCATGTGGTTTATATGTTTTAAATTGCTGAGCAACTAACACATGTGCATATTCGTGCAGAAAAACATAAAGAAATTTTGAGGGCGAAAGATTATTATTAATAGAAATTGTAAACAAATGTCTAAGCTTGTCATGTTTCATGTGGCCATATTTTGTAATTCTGGGTGGCTCAATTTTTACATGCAAATTTGGAATGGCTAATACAAGTTGATCGATGAAATTTACAACTTTTTCATTCTTAACAAATTGATAAAGAATGTGTTCATGGCTCATGGTGAAGATTAAAAAAAATCATGTAAATTTACACAGATTTTTTATAAGAATGAAGCTACTTTTGTTTCATATAGGCAGATATGTTTTGTTGTTGAAGAAGGTTTTCTCGAGACCTGAGCGAGGTAAGGTATATATGAACCAAATAATGAATGAATTAATAACGGTTGGTTTTAATTCGTTAGGTATTGTGGTGATTATTTCTGTTTTTATGGGAGCGGTTATTACGTTACAAACGGCGTATAACTTAGAAAATCCTTTAATTCCTCTTTACTTAATTGGCTTAGGTACGCGCGACAGTATGATTTTAGAGTTCTCGTCCACGGTAGTAGGGTTGGTATTGGCGGGTAAAGTAGGATCGAATATTGCTTCGGAAATAGGGACAATGCGTGTTACGGAGCAAATCGATGCCCTGGAAATTATGGGTATTAATTCAGCCAGTTATCTTATTTTACCCAAAATAATAGCTGCTGTGGTTTTTAATCCATTTTTAACCATTATAAGTATTTTTGTCGGTATATTTGGCGGTTGGGCAGCCGGCGTTATGTCGGGAGCTGTATCATCGGCGGCGTATATTATGGGAATACAATATTCTTTTACGCCTTTTTATGTCGTTTATGCGTTAATAAAAACCGTAGTTTTTGCCTTTATAATTGTATCTGTTTCGGCATACGAAGGCTATTATTGTTCGGGAGGTGCGTTGGAGGTGGGGCGTTCAAGTACAAAAGCTGTTGTTTATAGTAGTTTGGTTATATTATTGTTCAATGTAATTCTAACACAATTATTATTAGCTCATTAGCAATGATTGAAGTTAAAAATATATCAAAATCTTTTCCCGATAAAAAGGTGTTAAATAACATTGACATTGTATTTGAAGCCGGTAAAACAAATTTAATAATCGGTTATAGTGGATCGGGTAAAACCGTTTTAATGAAATCGTTGGTGGGATTAGTAGAGATAGATGAAGGCAGTATTATATACGATGGTCGAAACTTTACACAGATGTCGTTTAAAGAGCGTAAGGAAGTTAGGAAAGAATTTGGGATGGTTTTTCAGGGTGGCGCTTTGTTCGATTCGCTTACAATACTCGAAAATGTGTTGTTTCCGCTTAATATGTTTTCAACCATGTCGAAAAGCGAAAAACTCGATCGTGCCAACTTTTGTTTAAAACGTGTTAATCTTGAAAATGTAAATTCATTGTATCCGTCAGAAATAAGTGGTGGAATGAAAAAGCGTGTTGCTATTGCACGTGCTATTGCTTTAAATCCGAAATATCTTTTTTGCGATGAACCCAATTCAGGACTTGACCCGGTAACTTCTATCGTTATTGATAATTTAATAAAAGAAATTACGCAGGAGTACCAAATAATTACGATTATTAATACCCACGATATGAATTCCGTTATGGAAATTGGCGACAAAATCGTTTTTCTTTATAAAGGCAATAAATTGTGGGAGGGAACCAAAAACGAAGTAATGGATACCGATTGTAAAGAATTAAATGACTTTATTTTTGCTTCTGAATTAACGCGATTGATAAAGAAAAATAAAGTTTAATCAACCTACATACAGTTATTTTAGGAATTTCTTTAATTTGCTTATTAATTCCTCTTCTTCTAAAGGCTTGGTTAAATAATCGTCAAAAACATTACGGTATTGTTCTATTTCTTGATTTAATGCATAAGCAGATTGTGCCAAAATAGGCAAATTAGGACGGAAATTTTTAATAATTTTAGCGGCAACATCACCTGCCATAAGAGGAAGTTTGATATCCATTAAAACCAGAGAGATGTCAGGATGGGCTTTACATAATTCAACGGCTTCTTTTCCATTTACTGCTCGGATAAGTTGGTTAACTTTGTTGCTTAAAAGCTGTTCAATATACAAAAAATTAAATTCTTCATCTTCGGCAATTAAAATGGTTCCAAACAATTCGTTGGTATTATCAAAAGTTTCTTTAGTGGATATTATTTCTTGTTCTGTTGCTTTAATATATGGAATGGTGAAATAAAACGAAGCCCCTTTGTTTGATTCTGATTCTACCCAAATTTTACCTCCCATCAACTCAACAAATCCTTTTGAAATGGAGAGTCCGAGTCCGGTTCCTCCGTATATTTCAGAAATAGAAATATCGGCTTGTCTAAAGCGTTCAAATATCAACTGCTGTTTTTCTTTGGGAATACCAATACCTGAGTCTTTTACGAAGAACTCCAAAAAATCACCTTTACGTTGATATCCAAAAGCTATTTCTCCATTCGAAGTAAATTTAATAGCATTTGAGATTAAGTTTGTGAGAATTTGGATTAATTTGGTTTTATCTGCATAGATTTCTACCTCATTATCTGGTAGTGTTGCAGTACATACGAAGGAAATGTTTTTTTCGGAAAACTGTTGTTTAAAAATAGTTTTTAATTCAGCCACAAGGGTATTGATATTTATTTTGCTATTATTAATTTTTTCTTGATTTGTCTCGAGCGAAGAAATGGTTAAAATATTTGATACGATTGAAAGTAACTGGTTACTACTATTTTGAATGATATCTAAATATTTTCTCCTTTTTTCTAACGGAAGGTCATTCTGATTCAGCAATTTTGAAAAACCATTTATGGCATTCATTGGAGTACGAATTTCGTGTGAAATATTTTGCAAAAAAGCGGTTTTTAATTTATCGTTATCTTCGGCTCTTTCTTTTGCTGTTATTAGTTCCTGTTCGAATTGTTTTCGTTCTGTAATGTCTTCGAGCATAACAACTAAATAATGTTCGTTTTCAGCTTCGACAAAATTAGATGTAAGTGTTACAGAACCCCATATTTCTTTTTTATCTTTTCGTATATATTTTTTTTCTGTTTTATATTTTGATATTTCACCCTTAATGAGCTTGTTAATATTTTGAATATCATTTTCTATAAAATCAGGGTGTGTTAACTCTTTAAATGTCATTGATTTTAATTCTTCTTCACTATATCCCATCATCTCCGAAAAAGTATTGTTTGCCATTGAAAATTTATAATCTTTGCCAACCAGAGCCATGCCTAATGGTCCTTCTTCGTATATTTTCCGGAATTTATTTTCGCTTTCACGAATTTTTTGTTCAGCAATAATTCGGTCTGTAATATCTCTAATAAAGCTTTGATAACTTCCATCGGGCATCGATTTAGAGCTCATTTCTACATAAACTTTTGTTCCATCCTTTCTGAGTAATTCACGTTCTGTTTTAACGGTTTTGCCTTCTTTTAGTAAGTCGTATCTAAGAGGTTTTTGATTCAAAACATTTTCTGAAAACAAACTCCTCATATTCATTTTTAAAAGTTCATCTTTCGTATAGCCTGTTAATTCGACAGCTTTATTATTAATTGCTATAAAATTACCGTTAAGATCACCTTGAAAGAAGGCATCCGGTGCTAGTTCAATAAGCATTTTAATATGTTCAACACTTTTGTTTAACAGCTCTTCGGCTTTTTTTCTATCGGTAATATCAAGAATTTGGCTGTAGATATGCGGTTCGTTATTAATAGTAACAACTTGTGATGACATAATACCGGGGAAAATTGCTCCGCTTTTTTTTCTGAAAAGAATTTCATTGTTTTCAGAATATCCGCTTATTTCCAGCTCTTTAATAACTTTTTGTCTGTTTTCTATATTTTCGTATAAATTTAATTCGATACAGGTTTTACCTATAACTTCTTCTTTTTTGTATTCTGAAACAGCAGAAAATCGTTCGTTAATTTTAACAATACAGCCATCTCGAAAACGAGTAATAACGGCTATATTGGGGCTAATGTTAAAAATTAAGTCAAGAAATTCTTTGGATGTTTTTAGTTCGTTTTCGTTTTTTTTTCGTTCAGTAATATCAAAAAAAGCCGTTACGAAACGATTATTTTTAATGGGGGAAGTAGAAATAAACAAATATTTATCTGCTTGGGGAAAGTACATTTCTGTATAAATAACCTGATTAGTTGATTTATTTTTTATCCAAAACTCCCTTATTTGCTCGCGTTGCATTCCGTAAAGCTGGGTGGCATAATTCCCAATGGTATTTTCTTTTGAAAAACCGGTTAGTTTATAAAAAGCGCTATTTACTTCTACTATTTTTGAGTCTATTATTTCTTCATTTTCATTATAAACAGCTTCGTTTAACGCAATACCTTCAGATAAAGTATCTAAAATAGTATCGTATTTTAAATCTTCTTCTTTTTCAATTAATTGCAATCTGTTTTTTAACTTAATAATTTCATTTTCAAGTTGTTTGTTTCGATTTTCTACTTCTTCGAAAGTACATTTTTGCTTGGTCATATTGTAAATGTATGAAAAACTGCATTCTGCTTTTATTGAGCGAATATAAGCTTAAAAAATGGAATAAAAAAGATTGTTCCCTCAAAAGCTGAAGGGCAACATTTCGCTGAACAAGTGATAGACTAAAAGCCCGGTAACTTCAAGGTTATCGGGCTTTTTTACAATTGGGCTTTTGGGGCTATTACTTTATGTGTTGTGTGTTGTCTTTCTTCTTTGTCGTCAAGTTTAGTTCTGTTTTATATTCTTCTTTTGGTTCTTTAACTAAAAATAATTCAAGTTCTTTGTTGTCGTTGAAACCACCTATTTTTTGTCTAAATGTCGTTGCTGTTTTAGGATTCTCAATTTCGAGTTTTCTGTTTTTGCTGATTTTCAAAAATTCTTCTTCTTGGTCAATTCCTAAAAATCGTCTGTTTGCCAAGTTTGCTGCAATACCTGTTGTCGAACTACCTGTAAATGGGTCTAAAATCCAAGCGTTTGGCTTTGTCGAAGCCAAAATAAGTCTTGTCAAAACTGAAAGTGGTTTTTGTGTCGGGTGTTTGCCACACGATTTTTCCCAAGGTGCAATTGCCGGAAGTTTCCAAACATCTTTCATTTGCTTGTCTCCGTTGAGTTGTTTCATTAGTTCGTAGTTGAAATAATGAGGAACTGTCTCGGATTTTCTTGCCCAAATGATTTGTTCTGTCGAGTAAGTAAAATAACGGCAAGAAAAATTTGGTGGTGGATTTGTCTTTTCCCAAGTGATGATATTTAAAATTTTAAAGCCTAATTCTGTTAAGATTTGTCCAATTGAAAAAATGTTGTGCATGGTTCCGCTTATCCAAATGGTTGCATTATCTTTCATTTTGTCACGGACCAATGAAAGCCATTTGCGATTGAATTCGTTGATGTATTCAAAGCCGTGGGATTTGTCCCAATTGCCTTTGTTTACGCTTACGATTTGTCCGTTCTGAATTGATAGTCCGTTGTTTGAAAGGAAATAGGGCGGGTCAGCAAAAACCATATCAAACTTGTGGTCAAACTGAGGCAAAATTTCCATTGTGTCTCCTTTGAGGAG
>ENA-UOWE01001017-UOWE01001017.1-activated-sludge-metagenome-genome-assembly--contig:-NODE-1017-length-36772-cov-14.981044_pt1 | contig 36772 bp, 32 predicted proteins | sample MGYA00249841_ERZ761562 | MGnify/ENA primary metagenome ERZ761562 (study PRJEB28883, sample SAMN05720200) | activated sludge metagenome | isolation source: Anaerobic digester | place: Japan...
TTTTCCTCTGTAACTTCCGTTTCAATCCTTGGTTTAGTGGATAAAGGACTTAGACAGCTTATTACAGTTGTGAATATTTCTGAAAATCGGAGTTTCAATCCTTGGTTTAGTGGATAAAGGACTTAGACCTGCCAATGTGCATTCATTGCGATCGTGGCGCAAGAGTTTCAATCCTTGGTTTAGTGGATAAAGGACTTAGACAAAATCAAGGCGAAGGATACTCCGTCTTATCTTTTGTTTCAATCCTTGGTTTAGTGGATAAAGGACTTAGACATGTGTAGAACGTTCATACAAAAATCTTTTTCAAAGTTTCAATCCTTGGTTTAGTGGATAAAGGACTTAGACTTCTATTGCCATTTCTATTTGCTCATTGCGGTCAGATGGTTTCAATCCTTGGTTTAGTGGATAAAGGACTTAGACAGCATAACCGATGCTAACTACAGAATATTCAGGAAAATATATTTTCTGAAATCTGTAATAATACATCAATATTTTCTGTTGCATAATCATCAATTTTTCTCAAATAACGTTAGATTTTACGCAAAGTCGTTCTATTTAACAACTTGTTTTTTATTTCACTATGTCAAAGAGCCGCTTTAAACACAAATATTTTTGTAAGTGCAGTCAAAGCATTGATTATGATTTTCACTCCTTTCCGGAATATTTTCATTCTGGATGATTCCGAGGAGTGCCGTGATATCATTAATGATTTTCTGTTTAGTTTTTTCAGTATAATCAACTTTGACCTGACGATTGCCGTCTCGAATATAGAAAATGAATCCGCATTTGACCGGTTTTTGATAAGTATCTTCCAGCATTAGGCAGTAACTCAAAATTTGAGTTTTATGGGAACGATAGACAAATTGCGGATAAACGGCATATTTATAATCAACTGGCGCCAGTGAACCATCAGCCATAGTTACGACCTCGTCCACAACGCCTCGCAGGTGATATTTTTCGCTAATCAGGAAAACGTTCGATTCGCGTGCAGTGGCGCCGACTTTTTTCCATAGGTAATCTTTATTATGAGATTGACGTTCGGCATGAACTTCTCGACCTTTCTGAACTTTATAGCGTCGGTCTTCGTATTGCGGGATCTTTAGTACGTTCATAAAATAAATGAACCGCGGGCAGAAGTAATATTCCAATAATTCAGTCGGAGTAATCTTCAGGGATTCCATAAAAAGTGCCGCTATCTCATACTACACGAATTAATTCGTGGACTAGGGTGGTTAAAATAATAAGGCTTTGACTTCATCGGTAACCAATTTCTTATCGAATGCCTGTCCGGCGGTGATGACTTTCTTGAAATCCGGTTCGCACATTGGGAAAATATAGACACTGTCAGTGTTCGGATCTATCAAGTCTTTGACCTTCATAACTAATTCGTCCAGCAGAGTGTGATTGATCGTACCGAGAAATACTGACTTCTGGACGCGGTAAAGGCCTGCTAATTCAGTAGCTTTTATAACCTTCGTCCGGATTTTATTCTTGGAAATATCATAAATTACCCATACTAATTGATCAGTCGGTTTCATTGTATTTCTCCAGTAATTCCTGCGCAAACCGGTGCAGATCGAGTTGAATTATATCTCGCCGCCGCACATTACGCGATTTATAATGAACAGGCGAGTCTAAATATTCATTCAGAGCCGGTAGAAAAACTTTTTTACCTTCCGCTCCGAGATTGTAGCCATTGGCTAGTTTATCAAATAAATCCTTGCGAATAGCTTTTTTGACAAATAAATCCAGAATAGTTTCCTCAGCCCAGATGCGATATTTCTCGATAACATCATAGACCAGCGAGACTTTGTTGTAATTATCGGTATGAATGAAACCGATATAGGGATCGAGGCCAGCAACGACTACGGCTTTCTCGACTACTCCGTAAAGGACACCATAGCCGTAATTCAGCATGGCATTGAACTCATCTTTTGCCGGTTGCCGACTGCGGCCATCAAAGGCAAAATGCTCCGGAACAAATTTCGCAAATATGTCCCAGTAGGCTTTTCCGGCTGAACCTTCGATGCCGAGCAATTGCTGACGCACTTCTTCGATCGAACCTTCCAGTTTGTCAACGCTTTCTCTTGCTTTCTGAATAGTGTTCAGGGCGTTGGTAATTTCGGCCGAGAGGCGGGTGCGACGTTCCCGCATAGTAGTCAGTAACTTTATCTGGTTATCGAATTTGCCGGAAATCCATTGCAGACCATACTGAATTCCTGCGGCTGATTTTACCAGTTGTAATTGTGCCCGTCGAATGCGGGTAGTCGAGCCCATCCGAGCATGCCAGAATCGGCCGATTGGGTCGCCGTATTTATTCAGAATGAGAATGTCAATATTGGATTGTAAAGCCAGTTCGATGGCATCCGAAGTAATGTTAGTTCCGGTAAAGATCAGGATCGAAGAGACTTTATTGGGTGAGATGGTATGGCGTTCGCCTTGCGAAAAGACCTCGAACATCGAGCCTTTTTTGGAAATGGATGAACCGAAGGTGGAAAGGATGATTTGCATTTTATATTTCCAGAGCCATGAATTCTTTCGTGGGCTGACGGATAATCCTTTGTCTATCGGTATTTTTATCCATTGATTACTTATCCAAAGAAAAGTGTACTATTTTCTTCCGGCAACAGACTCTCAGGATTAAAACCGGTGATAGAATCATAAAACTCATTTACCATTGATTTTTTAAGCCGATAAATACCATATTCCGGTATGCGGTTTAAGCATTTTTTGGGAATATTGATGATATAATCAGCCAAATTACGGTATGATTCTTTTAATAATGATCTTTTTTTGATATTGTTTTCGCTTGAAACAACTTTTATATATTTATTCCAGAATTGCTCGGCAATTTCATCTAATTCTACAAAAACTGAGTAGCAATAATCCTGATCAATCAATTTTAATTTATTCGAAAGAGGTTGGCCATTATCATCTTCATAGGATAAATTTCTCATATCTGAAAGTATTTCACCTGAAATTGCTTGAGAGCCGGATTCCGAAAGTTCGGAATAATATTGTTGTGATAAGAGATAAAAATCGGATTCGGGAATTACTCTTTTACCGGTTAATACTTTTCTGGTTTTTTCAAGAAGGAATCGGTCGTAAATCATCTCACTTGGTTTACGGTTCTGGGAGTCTTTAATAGAGATGATTTTTACGGTTCCGATATAATCTTGATGTCCCTCGCGATTACACCGACCACTAGTTTGGAAAATACTATCCAAAGGGGCAAAATCTCGAACAACCAAATCTAAGTCAATATCTACTCCTGCTTCAACTAATTGGGTTGATATTACCAGTATTGGTCTATTACGATTTCGTTGGCGAATGTAATTAATTCTCTCTATCCTATGACGCGGAATGATATGTGATGATAAATAGACTAATTCATGTGTTATATTATGACCTTTGAAATAAAGATAGATTTCTCGAGCGCACCGAATGGTATTTACCACGATTAGTATATCACGGCTAGCGTTTTGATTTACAAGCAGGTTCATTCTTTCACAAAATAAGTCCCAAGTTATATATCCCTGTTCGAGGTCAGCTAGATCAAGCTGGATTCGAGCGAGACTATTAAAGATTTGAAATTTTGAAGGAACCAGCTCGACAATCTCAGAATGTTCTTCGGAGAAAATCAAAGGCATTGTCGCTGTGACTAAAATGATTCGTGAATTTAAAACTTGGGTCAGTTTCAATAACGATTCTTTAATTACTTGCCAATATTCATGGGAAATACTCTGCACTTCGTCTAAAATAATCACGGCATTTGAGAAGCGCTGAAATTTTCGAAGACTGGCATTATCATTACTTATTAGGGAAAGAATAAATTGAACAAATGTTGTAACTACAATATGACTTTCCCAGCCTTCGATCAGATGCAGGGCTTCATCCGGATTATATAAAATTTCTCGCTCAAACATATCTTGTGAGCGATAGCAAATTTCTGCCAGATGATGGTGTTTAAGTAAAATGCCGGTTTCATTCGGTAATCCGGCAAAACGCCGGATTGTATCAAAAACATCAAAATTTTGATCTATCACTGAGGTGAAAGGTAAACAGTAAACGATGTGTGATAAATTGTATTTTTCTCTGATTTTGAGGGCTGCATTCAAGGCGTTGATTGTCTTACCCGTGCCAGTAGGTGTATTAATCGAAAAAATTCGCATATCTGGATTGTGAAGATGATCAATTGAAGAAGAAGTGCTATTAAAAATAGAATTACGAATGGCGTTAATTTGACTGGAATTAGCACTCAGCGTTTTTTGATAAGATTCAACCTGGCTGGAAGGTAGAATCGCAGAGGATATACTAACGGGAGCCTGAAAAATAGCGTCGCGTTTATCAGAGTTTATAAGTAAAGAATAAAGCAGGTTAACTACAAAGTAATGATCAAGCGTAAAGGTTGAATCAAGTTTCTTGACGGGTTTAAACCTGCGAAGTTTACCGGATTGGATTTCTAATAGGGTCTGTTCTATAAAATCTTTCTGGACGAAGTGATCAACCTGCCATGGTTGGACAATGCGTCGGTATTCTTCATAATCAATTTTTTCGATCTGCCGATAACATAATTCAAACTCTTCATCTGTAATGGTAAAAAAATTCTGAAACGATTCTAAATTGCCGTGGTGTCTTCGAACAATCATAAAACCAAGTGCGGGAAGGAATAAATTTGTCGGAAAAATGCTGTTTAAAATACCAAAAACCATAAAAGCTGATATCAATCCGTGTTGCCGTAAATTGCGATCATCGGCGGAAAATTTTCCCTCAATATTTCGAATATAGCGCTGAAACCAAGGGGTACTTTTACCAAAATCGTGGAATAAACAGGCAATTTTTAAAACTGTTTTCAAATCGAGCCGATTGAAAGATGGAAAATCAGTTGATGTCTTATCAAATTGAAAATCTGCATTTTTCCAGACACCATGAATATGGTCGGATAATAAACGATTCGGATGTGATAATAAACTAAAGGAGGACAATTCTATCTCCGTTCGCCAGTTGAACGTACTCATTAACCTTTGCCCGAACTAACCGACCGTTATTGTCGAAAATATAATCACTATATTGTTCAACTTCGCGACTACCGTCGGTTTTCATCCGAACCGGAATGCGGGTTGAATATATTACTCGGTCATTAAAGTCTATCTCGATTACCTGATCTTTGTGAATTATAGAATTGATTTCAATAAATTTCGAACTGTCTGAGCAAGAAGTACCATCAAAAAGACCAATATAATCGTAGTCGGCAAGATTCCAGGCTAATCCCAAAGAAATTGTATAGTAGGACTCGTGATTTTTAACCATTTGAGATAATTTCTGAAATCGTTCCGCATCATTCCAGCTGAACCAGATACGGAAAGTACCATCTTTTATAAATTCCATTGTCGTCCGCTTATGTTCTTCAAATCGGGAGAAATTCATCGGGCTGGTAGTTTTTAGGGTATTAATTGGGATAACGACTTTTTTAATTGGTTTGCAGACACCGACAGCCAGATGGTAAGAATTTTCTGGGAAAAATTGCCAATATTGTTTTTTATCCAGACCTATGATAGCGGATAACATACCAATAATTGCTGTACCGGTTGGAATACAAAAAGTTTGCGGCGACATAGTAGTAAATGGTTTTTTGAACTGAGCAAGATCAGCCTTAACGTCAAATACCAGATATTTCATTTAGCCTCCTGTTTAAAGATTCAAAAGCCTCCAGTTACTTGGTATGTCTATTTCAAGTTTTGGATCTTTCTGGTAAAAGATAGCGCTAATGTGACTACCAGCCGCCAGAATAGCATTGTTTAAATCAGTTATATCTATTTTAAAGTCGGCAATAGATCGAATCTGAAGGTCGTTTTTGGAACTGACTAATTTGATCTTTTTGTCCAAATCGCCGATGAAAAAATTCGGGGTTTGATAGTCTATTTTTACCAAGAGACGCGGCTGCTGACCAAATTTACTACGGCTGATTAGATTTTTGGTGCCATGCCAGATGGCTTCGAGTAACAGTTGCTCATCTTCTTCAGTCATACCAGTATGCTGAGCGGCGTTTTGGTTAATGATGCCATGAAAAGCAATAAATGAATAGAAGAGGACGTACTCCTCCCTAAAGGTGCGCTGTTTAACCCCTGCTTTACTTGCAAAAGCCCCTGTTCCTTGGATATGTTTCATTGCGACCTTATGTAATGAGCGTCCTATCTTGAATTGAACAGGACCGGTATATGTTATAGAATCCTTCTCCAAAGGGAGTACCCCCCCGAAAAGTCGGATGTCTATACAAGTATTTAAAATTTTCTCCTTGTTATTATCAAAGTCTTTCGCGCGGAGTTTACCATCTTGGATACCTTTATTCTCATCTCCTTCAACAAATTTTTCTTTGACAAAAACGTCTTTATCACCTGTACCATCAAAACCTTTATATGCAATGAAATAATCTCTGATAGTACGCTTAAGGCGGACATCAGTGACAAAGTTTAAACCGGTTTCTTCGTCAATACGGGGTTTGTTTTCGTCAAGCGGATCGCCATTGGGATTGGCATCAGTTACATCATAGCAAAAAAGTAATTCACTGCGGTTTTTAATAATTTCACTCATTTTGATCTCCTTCATTAATTTCTTCTTTTGATTTGAATTGTTTATTACGGTTCATTCCCATTGCGAAATAAAAACTAATTTCATCCACACTTTGATTGCGTAGATCAGGTTCACTTGATTCCAGTAGAACAGCGATAACTTCTTCGAGTTCTCGATAGTAATTCTTTTTATACTGTTCCAGCTTATTGATGCATTCCGGGAGCAGGCGTTTGACTGTGTGGTAGTCAATCTTAAGCCCATTCAAGCGATCGCGGAAAGGAGTTGAGCCCCTTTCCTGCCATTGAATATCCATGACATTCTGGGCTAGTACCCCTAGCAGAAAGACCGCTTTTTTCCAATCGGCGTCATAGAAGTCAGGATGTTCAAGGAAATAATCCTGATACTTATTGTCCATTTCTACCTCCATTTTATTTTTAGGATTTTCAATTAGTTTAAGAGAATATAGAAATTTCATAAAGATCATACCTTTCTGGATTTCAAAATAAAGCTGGTTTTGTCGGAATTTTTCAGAAATGACATTTACTATCTGGTGTAGGACAAATTGCCGATCGACAGGACGGTTTTTCAGAATTTTAGCAGTAATGTCAAGAAAGTCATTGTTAAATTTAGAATCGAAGAAAGTCTTAATGATCCCAAAGTTGAATTTGAGATTATCCGAGACCTTTTTCTGGTATAAACCTGTAATATTGTGGAAATCGGCATGGTTTTCGACAGTCTTTTTTGCCTTAATGATCTTCTGAAAACTTGATGGTAAAATTTCTTCTACTTCTTGCAATATTTTAAATTCGCTATTATTTACAGTATAAAATAAAAATGTAAAGGTGACTTGATCTTTTTGATTTGCTAATGTTTCGAAGATATCTTCTTCCATTTCGAGTCTTCTCTGCCTATCTTTTTCATGGGATTGTTTTAGAGAGATATCAGTGTAGGCTTTATGAATATCAACAAGTATAGGGAAAAAATCATCCCGATCGATCGTTGGTGCCGGCAGTAATAAGTAATTATTGCCATAAAAATAACGGTCAAAATGATGTTGAATCCATTCTTTCCCGATGAATAAGTCAGTAGCACATGTTGGGCAGACTGGGTAATTCTTCCAGCTATCTTCCCGCCGAAATCCGCCAGCGATATATGCTAATTCGTTTGACGAATAAAAGTTGTAAGTACTGCAGAAGCCGAAGGTAACAGGATTCTTTAGACCACAGATGTAGCAAGCATTATTTTTTCCCTTTGAAATGATACCGCCGTATTTACAATAATATTCCTGTGACTGGTCTTCCAGAAAATGATCAATAATTGGTTTAAAAAAACTACTTTCTCCAGGAAGCTTACCATTGATGCGAATCGTACAAATATTTGACATTGTTGGATCAATTTTTGAAAGTATTATTTCGATTATCTGATCGAATTCTTTTTGGAATAAATTAGAGAGGGGATTTAATGCGGTGTTAACTAAAGAACAATTTTCGAGAGTATTAGCCATTTTTTTAAGAGATTTGCGGATATTGTTTTTTTGTTCTTCTTGCTCCTTGTTTACAGCAATTTGATAAGACGGGAATTCAGATTTCACGTTGGCAGGAGCGGGTTTAAGAAGAATCAATTTATTTTTCGATTGATCAAATTGCATGACATCTACCCCCAGAAATTTGCAATTTTGTTCATCGAGAAGAAAATCGAGAATGATAACATTTCCTGCCTTAAGCGTAGTATTAAGACGTAAGATGTTTTGATTGCCAGTATTTTTTGCTACGCATTCGCCAATGATTTTGACCTTATTTAGCATTTTGCCTCCTATGTTTCATGAATGAATTCGTGGGATGATATATATTTTCGATTGGGATTGATTCTCCCATGACTGAAGTCATGTGGTGCCGGATGGTGTCGGGTCGTGTTGTGATTCCCATGATTGGAAATATGGGTCATCGAAATTGTCCAGAATAGATTTACATATTTGACCTGAGCCACGAATTCTCCCAATTTTGTTCGTTCATTGAGGAGTTTAATGTAGCCCACGAATTCATTCGTGGACTGGAGAACGACAGTGAGTACGAAAACGATCATATCGTCACTCTCATTTGATTAACTCCGGGTGATAAATGGCCATGAAACGGTCATATTCCTCCTGAAAAGTCGTTTTTTGATGATGCCGTTCCTGATTGCCGATATACTTCTCGACATTCGGCACACTCGATTCACTGACCGATAAGGCGCCGTAACCGACCTGCCAGGTGAATTTCGAGCGAGTTAGGTTTTCATGATTAATCCAGTGCGAGAAAATCCCCTTGAGATTTTTGATGACGCCGGCTATATCGGCGTCTGCCGACAGCAAGAAAAGACAATGCATATGATCTTTGACCGAATTCACAACCCGGACTTTACAGTTCTGTTCGGTTAGAATATTCTTAATTTGTTGATTAAGGGCTGGGCGCAAATCCGGAGGGATTATCACGGCCTCATTTTTTGTCCGGAAGACAGCGTGAATCCAGATTTTTACGAGAGCATGCGACATGGATGAGTCATCTCCTTATCTCGTATCCAAGAATGAATTCGTGGGTTAACTCATAGATTTTGGATACGGGCTTTATTACCCACAACTGAATTTCCCGATGGATCAGGACTAACTTTGAACCGAATTCAAAGATTGGTTCGAATATCATCTTGATACCCTTTTTACCGTGCCAAATCCCCGAGCGACTTGCTTACCGATACCGAGATAGTCAGGCAAGAGGAAGTTTGTCGTAAATTCTCCGGTGAAACAGACCATGCGGATATTTTTAAAGTTCATCGGACGCGGTTTGAAATATCCCTCGACTTTAACACTTTCGATATTAGGGATATTGTAATGAAAACCTTTAGAAACGGTTTTTAAATTCTCACGCAATAAGTGCCGCAGAAACTGTTGTTTTTCAATTTTATCAAGAGTTTTATAGGTCTCATAATTTTCTTCTTTAAGCGCCATCCAGGGAGAGGTGAATTGATAATCAAAAAAAGAATCAATCTGGCCAAAATTATCTTCTCGTATTTGGATACTCTTTTCCCAGATTTTGGCTTTTTCACCCGCAATCACAAGTTCATATACATCCTGAAATACTTCCTTTAGAATGTCAAATCCTTCAGATAAACCGATTAGAGTTGGGATACGATTGAGCACTTTGAATTGGATTGAGGGGTAGCCGTACTTAAAGCGACCGTCAGCCAGATGATTATGGATTAGATCGCATTTCGGGTAACGGTTAGCGAAAAAGCCGCGCAGTTTAGGAATATCGAAATTATTCATCGGGTTATTGGGAAACTGAACCTGGATAATTTTTACTATGATTGTCCTACTCATTCGTCTTGATACACTTTCTTCATTTAGTTGATTTCATAATAGCCGTTAACCATCTGGACCTCAATTTTACCGATCAAAAATCTGGGAAAGCATGAATATTAAAAGTCTTCGGGAATAGGTCGTTAAAAACTTTGCCTAAACTTCTAATATTGCCGACTTACAAAACCAATTTCAAATTTTAGCAGATCAAATATTTCTCTATTCATACCAAACTTCCAAACCAAAATAATTTATAAATTAATTTTAGAATATCAAGCTACTTTTCGTATCATAAACAAATTCTATATTTGTACTGATTCTCGCATCTTAAAAATGGCTAAATAATTTCCCTATCTCTAATTTCGGATTAAGATTCAATATTATCTGCTTTATAAGGATTGGTTTTGTTATAATAACCCAAAAAAGGTGATTATTATAGCGCTGACTGATCTATTCCAGACGCTAAATTACAATCTCTGAGTGCTTTTAATTAGCACCCATTTTCTGATAAAAATAATTTAAATGTAATCGGTTTTAGAATACTGAAAATTAGATTCAGTATGAGATTGTTAGTAAATTTCAGAAAATGGAATTAATAGTTTTTAACTATTTATTTTGACAGGCGGCAAAATCTATCACAGTTAACAGACTGACAGATAGTACTCAGCTACATCTCTTCCATATCGGGGTATTCGTTCTCTTCGTCGGTTCTCTTTTGGCGCTCTTTGATGCCCTCGTTGATTTTATAAGAAATACCAAAGAAAATCACCTGACTTTCCGGGTGCCGCAGTGATGTAGTTTTGAAATTATCACCGTAAATCGTTTGGCCATGTTTCTGAGTCTTGAAAATGTCGCTAACTCTTACGAAAGCCGACATTTTCCCATCGAGGAAATTGTGTTTGGCGCCAAGATTTACGAAATAATTTTCCTGCATACGTCCCTGACCGGGCCCATGAAAACCACGTCCGCCTCCTGAAACGCCAACCGTCGGAGAAAAATAGAAAAGCATAATTTGCATTTCGGTATTTTCGCCAAGACGGAAGAAGGAATTGACCCGGGCATTCCAGCTATGACTCTCATTGGCATCGGCGATGGAAATCCCGGTTCCATAAAGACGGTTGTTAAAATAGCTAATATTGGTATTGATCCGCCACCAGGGTGTTAAATTATGACTGATGACGCTCTCGATACCATAAGAGACACCGTTATTGAGATTTTGGTAAGTAGTAAATGTGATACCGCCTTCTTGTAATTCCGTGAGGCGAGTTATCATTCCATTTACCTGACGATAAAATAGCGAAGTGTTGATCGAAGTTTTTCGATTTTCGTAAGAATGCTCAATCTCGGCGACGTCAATGTATTCCGGTTTGAGTTTGGGGTTACCGGAAGAGAGATTATAAGGATCGGAATAATCTACAAAAGGAGAAACCTGCCAGGTATGAGGTCGGTGAACCCGACGGCTGTAACTGACCTGCAAACCCTGATTTTCCGTCAGAGCGTAGCGAAAATGAATAGTTGGAAACATACTGAAGTAGTTTTTCTGGAAAGACGAGTCAATCGTCACTAAGTTATTATTGGTATTAAACTGCTCGATTCTTAGACCTAACTGAGATTGTAAACGGCCTAATTCCCGCGAATAAATCCCATAAACGGCGTGAATATTTGCATCATAAATATAATGGTTGGAAGCCAGACTATCCGGAAACCAATCTGTCATCGTATAATTATAATTAAAGCGTCGGTAATCCGAATCGTTATGCCGAAAAGTGCCACGGTAGCCTGCTTCGATCCGTCTATGTTCGCCTATGGGATGCACATAATCAGTGCGGGCGGTTATAACCCGATTAGCATCGTCAGAAAAAATGTTTTCCAAATCTGGTAGAACAGTTATAAGACTATCCGTTAAAACCGCTTGCTGGGTAATAGATTGGTCAGAATTCCGTGAGAATGTTGAATAAAATAAGTCAATTGTCCATTCCCTCTGAGGTTGAGGAAAAGTTTTTTTATAAAATAAACCGTATTCCTGACCTTGATTATCCGTGTCACCATAAGAGAGGCGAGTGAACTGATTGTATCCCACAGCATTATAATCAGTGTTGAGATACTCAGTGTTATTTTGATTAGAGAAAGAGCGCAGATTGTAGAGCATTGATAGTGAAATAGTATTATAATCATTAATGAAATAATCACCACCCAGCTTGATGTTGTGAAAACGGTTACGATTTTCGGAATTCTGATATTGGTTTAGATAAAAAGTAGAATCATTGCGGATTGACTCACGGATAGTTTCGCCAGTTCCAAGCCTATGACCCATCCGCATGTCATAATTAGCAAATAAATTGAATTTGTTATAGCGGTAATTAAGGTTAATGGAACCGTTATATTTGCCGCCAGTTCCGGCATTTACCAGTAACATACCATTATAGCCGGGCGAGCGTTTTTTCTTGAGAACAATATTAATAATACCGGACATACCCTCCGGATCATAGCGTGCTGAAGGATTGGTGATAACCTCTACTCGTTCAACCATACTGGCTGGAATTTCGTCGAGGCTGATAATCTGTGACGGGCGGCTATCAACCAGCAAGGTAACGCTGGATGAACCCCGTAGACTGACATTTCCATCAATATCAACGGTGACCGACGGAATAGTCTGCATAATATCGGTGGCTGTGCCTCCGATGGTTCCAACGCTATTATCAATAGTGATGACCTTTTTATCGAGATTATACGCGAGGGCTTTTTTCTCTCCAGTGACAGTAACGGACGATAAATCAATTGCCACCGGCTCGAGATAGACCGTTCCCAAAACCACCTCCGGTTTCGGCGGTGTAATCGCAATATTATTAATGACCGCCGTTTTGTATCCGATAAAACTAATCTTGGCAAAGTAACGACCGAACGGAATTTTATCGAGGATAAATATTCCATCCTCGTTGGTAATCGTACCGGTTATAATGCTGGAATCCTGGAGACCGTGTAAAGTGATTGCCGCATATTCAATCGGCTTATCAGTATTTTTAATTAAAACTGTCCCGGAAAGTCTGCCGGATGTCGGTCGAGGAGCACTGGCTGGTGGTTGAGCCATTATATTGCCACTACTAATTAAAATTACCAGTACTGAAAGAGTAATAGATAGTACCTTAACATTTCGCAAAATCATAAATCGTAAAATCCTTTGGTTAAAATTGTTCGGCTATTTGATTCCGAAAAAGTAAAAAGGTTAAACTTACTTTAGAATTATTAGCCGGAATAGAAGCTTGCGGTACAACTGGGTAGCATTTTTAGAAAAGTTAACTGGATTCAAGAGGTTTTTAACAAGAATACGTCAGGCTTACCATTTTTTCCGTTTCCAGAAGAAAAAGAAAGCTACAACCGAAACCAAAGCCATTCCTATAATTATCCAAAAAGAAGAAGGATGATTTCTTGGTAAGGGTAGATCAACGTTCATGGAAAAAATGCTGACGATCAGCGTCGGCACCATAATACCGATCGTAATAATAGTCAAGGTTTTCATCAAGACGTTGAGATTGTTGCTGACGATTGAAGCGCGGGCATCCATTAAGCTGGCTAAAACATTCGATTGGATTTCGGCTTGTTTAACACATTGAGTATTTTCGATTATAATATCATCAAGCAATTCGCATTCTTCCTGACTGAATCCAATTTTGACGGTATTGATTTTTAGTTTTTCAAGGAGAACGCCATTGGAATTGATGGCATTAAGATAATAGACTAAACTCTTTGCCAGACTAAACAAGTCTATTAGGTATTTATTTTCTAATGAAGTGTTTATTTTCTCTTGGAATTCATCTGTAACCATATTAATGGCTTTTAAATGCTCCAGAAAATGGTAAATTGCTCGTAAAATCAGCTTGAGTAAAATGTCCTGATTCGAGTTGACCCGATTAAAAATTTTCCCTTCGAATATCGGTATATCTTCCGATGCCACGATGATAATTTGATCTTTAAAAAGAAATACGCCGGTCGAAGTAACTTTGAAAAGAATATTTTCCTTAGCGGTGATACTGCGCGGTCGCTTGAAAATAAAAGCGATGTGGTTGGGTTCGTACTCCAGACGCGAGAGCTCATCGGGGTCGAGAGCGGAGTTTAGAGTATGCTCATCTATCATAAATTGATCAACCAACATTCTTTTTTCCGCTTCATCGGGATTAATAAAAACCAGAATGGAAGCATCCTCGCCCCCATTCAGTACAATTCGCTTGTCTAAGATTTTGTAACGATTGAGCATTTTTACCTCTTGTCTGAAATCTGCTCGTTGATTCTTATGAAATATTCTTTTTAGAAAGCACGGCGAACTTAAGCAATTATTGGCTAACAAAGAAAAATTTTTTATTAAAATTCAATCTCTGCGTTCGAGGGCAAATTGACGAGCAAAATTAGCTGTCGCTGTACTCTCTCCCGAACCGTAGCCGCGCTTTATTTATTCTCCGGTAATTTAAAATGAATATATCCTACCAAGCGCCATACCACCCAGAGAATAACCAGATAAACCAGCATAAGCGCCAGAGTTAACCAATATCCCCCGAGGGAGTTATGCCAGAAATTCATAGGAGCATTGAGTAAAATCAATAGCGGAAAGCCCAGAAATAGAGCGAGCCCGCCACCGAGAGCCAAGTCTTCGGCGGACGGCGTTTGGAATTCCGGATCGGTGATACGAATCAGCACTAAACCGGAATTTATCGTTCCGGTCATTTCACCAAAAATCCCAACCATCCGTTCAAAATGAAAGTCATCAAAAGCTCTTCGGGAAGTATAGCGAATTACAAAATAGGTGGCAAATCCAGCTAGAATTGACATTACAGCAATCGGTAACCAATATTTACCGACAATTACAATATTGATGGCTACAATCGAACCGGTCACCAAGAAATCAACCGCCACACCGGAAATCCGATTCATCAAGCCATTATCAATCACGTAGCTTTTTTTAGTTATATCAAGGCATTTACGAACCAGCAAAGCAATCAGTAGAGCAATCACGAAGTGAAAAGACCAGATTGTGTCAACGAAATCCTTTAAACCATACGTGGTCATTAATTTAGTGACGAAATAAATTAACCCGTAGGTCATTGCATACACAATACTGATTAGACCAAGCTGGAAAGCCATCGGTTCAATGGCTTCCGGCGATAATGTCAACCAACCGGCAACTTCCGGTTTATTTTCTTTGACGACACCGGTTCGAATATCATTATTGATAGATTCGCTTCCCTTGATCAAAGTCGTTTCGCGGTTCTTGATACCCCGATTGACAATTGCCACCCCGGCAAAATAAGCAATTAAAAAACCAATGGCGGCAAAAGTCAAACCGATCATCCCGCCGCCTTCAAATCCGAATTTTTCCCAGCTGTGTCCCATAGTATAAGCTATTCCCGGACCCATACCGAATCCCAGCGGTACTAATAAACCCATTGCGGCTGGTAAGTCGGGAGAAACGGTATAGATTAATGCCAGAACTACCAATAGACCGATCGCTCCCTGGACAATATAACAAGTCAATTCCGTAAAGCACTTACTGACCGGTCCTTTTCCGAATTTAGTCTTGGATTTTCCTAAACCAATTACAATGAAAGTTAACGCCAGGAGATGGTAAACATATTGCCCCAGCCGGTTTTCGTCGAGGTATATCAATCCCAACACTTGCTGACTGAGCAGAAGGCCTAAAAAACCGCCGATGATATTATTTGGGACTAAATATTTCTGAAAAAATGGAATGTAGCGTCGCGCGATCGTTCCCAGCACTAAGAAAGCCCCCAGAGCAGTAAAATCTAAAATCATATCTTTGAAATTCAGAGTAAAATCCCAAGGAGTCATCATTTCCTCTTTTCATCATTTTAATAAACCGTCTACTTGGCTTTTAATATAGTAATCTCGAATATTTTATAAAATCAATTTAAAATATTTTTGCTCTATAGGGACTGATTTTGATAATTTCTATTTCGTTTGACAAATTACTTTTACTAGAAAATTATAAAATGATGATTAGGCCAATACATCCTAAAGAAAGTTCAACCCTCTTGGGCTTTAAAAAGTTATTACCTATAAAAAGAATGAAGTACTATTCTCCGTTTCTAATAATTTTCATTTTTCTTACCGCCCTTTTATCTCCAGCCGCTGAAGTTGAAAAATATCAAGGTAAAATTGACCCGGGTAACGGTCAGATCTATACCTGTAGGGGAGAAATCATCCGTAATGATGGCAAAGTAACTAAAACTTCTTACTTTTATGACGAGAATGGCAAGATTCTTCTCAACGAAAAAGTGGTCTTCGACGAAAAAGGATACAAACTCATTAGCCTCGTATCCGAGGAACCGCGCTATGGTCGCATTCAGGAAATTCAGCGAAAAGGGAGTCAGTACATTGCCCGCTATTGCAAAAACAGCGGCGAGGAATTCCGCGAGCATATCATCAATGATCAGCCGTTGCTTTTACATGGCTCTAATCTGCCGGTTTATCTGTCACAAAATCTCGATTTAATCGGAGAAAATGGACATATTTGTCGTTTGATTATAGTCCCAATGAAGATGGAAATCGAAATGATATTTAAAAACAAAGGAATAAAAAATATTGACGGGCATCAATGCTATGAGATTCAAATGGATGCCGCCAATTTATTTTTAAAGCCACTAGTCAAAACTCATTATTTTTATTACGGTACGGAAGAGCCTCACTATTTATATCATTATATCGGCACGATTTCACTCACTGACCCCAGAGGCAATGATATTTGGGGTACAATTTCATTTACTTATGAATGAAACAAGCGCTAAGTAATTCGTTACGATTTTTACCGGCTAATCAATTTCAAGAATTCAGCCCGCGCCTGCGGTTCATCATGCAGTTCACCGAGCATAACGCTGGTAGTGATATTGGAATTTTGTTTTTCGACGCCGCGCATTTGCATGCAAAGATGGCGCGCTTCAATGATGACGCCCACACCTTTTGGTTCGAGTGCTTCATTGAGGGTATCAGCGATCTGCTGAGTCAGGCGTTCCTGAATCTGGAGCCGTTGCGAAAAAGCCGTAACAACGCGTGGAATTTTACTAAAGCCAATAATTTTACCATTGGGAATATAAGCGACGTGGGCTTTGCCGAAGAATGGCACCAGATGATGTTCGCAGAGGCTGAAGAAATCCAGGTCTTTGACGATGATCATCTGGTTATAATCTTCGTAAACGAGTGATTCTTTGAGCATTTCAAGCACGTCCACTTTATAGCCTTGTGAAACGTGTTGCCAGAATTTGGCGACGCGCGCGGGCGTTTTCAGCAGTTCCGGCCGGTTAGGGTTTTCACCAATATTGACGAGTAAATTGCGGATGATTTCTTCAGTTTCCATATAACCTCAGTTTAATGTTTATTCAGATTTTAATTGTTGTAATTTTTGCTCTAATTCAAATGATTTTTTTTGACTTAGAATTTCACCATTGATCCAATTCACGTGTGCTCCAGCCATTGTAGGCGGCTTCGTTCCAATAGAAGGAACGCGCCTGGTGATTCTCAATTCTTAGTAACAAGCGATAATGAGTCCAGGTTAATTCTGGGCGGATCGAATTACCCAATCTTATGACACTTTTGCTATCTCCATTAGCAAGACTATCTGATAATTCTCGACGCACTGCGTCGAGAATTGGAAATAGGAGATAAAATTTGCGCATATACCACAAGTTACTTGGATCAAATCCCCGACCGTATGCGACCGTTAGTTTTCTGGAAAGGTCGGCAATTAGTTGCTTCCCAAATTCCGCCCTTCTTTTACCTTTTTGTTCCTCATCAACGATAATCCGTCCGATATTCCAATAGACTTCAACCATGATAAAATTGACCGATCGGTAAGCTCTGGAACGGGCATCCTCTAAAATACTTCGGATGTTATTGAAAATAGAATCGGAGACTTGAGATAAATTATTCATTTATTGTTTCTAGCCGAGGGACAAATATCATTCAAAACGCATTTGCTACACTGTGGGCGTCGGGCGATGCAAACCTGCCGACCGTGTTCGATTAGCAGATGCCCGAGCTTGGTCCATTGTTCTTGGGGAAATTGGCGCATCAAGTCCTGTTCGATTTTTTCCGGGTTGCTGTTTTTCGTTAGTCCGAGCAGATTCGCCAGACGCTTGACGTGGGTGTCAACAACGATAGCCGGTACTCCGAAAGCATCGCCGAGAACCACATTAGCTGTCTTGCGCCCGACGCCTTCGAGTTGCAGGAGTTCCTCCATTGTTCCGGGGACTTCGCCGTTGAATTTCTCGACGACAGATTTCATTGCGGATTTAATGGCTTTGGCTTTGTTATTGTAAAAGCCGGTTGAGCGGATGTCGTTTTTCAGTTCTTCGAGGTCAGCATCGGCAAAGGCTTGCGCCGTCGGATATTTCTGGAAAAGAGCCGGTGTTACCATATTGACGCGCTTATCGGTGCATTGCGCCGATAGAATGGTGGCAATTAGTAGCTCCCGCGGATTGGTATGATTCAAAGCGCAGCGAGCGTCCGGATAGGCGGCGGAGAGGCGGGAGAAGATTTCTGGTGCGATTTCAGATTTATTAGTGATAATTTTCCTCTTAGATTTAGTTACATTAATTTTAGATGCTGAAAAATTTCAACAATTCCTTCGTATCATCCGAAATAGTCAGTAGATAAAGCTTCATCTGCAATAAACTTTAACTCTTCTTGAGTTAATTTTCTATCTAATTCCTGTTCGGCAACAGTCTGAACGTCCGCAATATTGATTGAATAGATTATTTTATCACTTCGCATTTTGCTCACCTCCTTCTAAAAATGGTCTGATAATATCCAAACGATTTGTATTGATTTTACCATCAGGTGAGAATGGGCACTGAGCCAGTATTCTCTTTAAAGTTTTATCCTTTATTGAAAGATCATTCAAGTGGGGAAAATTTTGAATAATTTGTAATTCAGTAAACAAAAACCAATCGTGCAAAATTGCTTTACTTTTGGTAGCAATTTGTAAAATAGGCTGGTTTATTATATCAAATTTATTCATGAAATCAGGTTTTGCAATTGAATTGATTATTGAGAGAATCAGTTCCATTGTTCCTGTTTCTCCAGAAAGAAAATTCCATAATTCATCAGCAAGTAATATCTCCTGTGGATGGAAATACTTTCTAAAATCTATAGAATATCCGAAATATCTTTCTTTATTTGATTTTGTTGGTTGTTTACTTGTCGGATCAAATGGAAATCCTAAGTAATAAGACACTTTTTTGCCTAAATATTTATTTCTAAGACCAGTTTTTGCCTGTAATATTTTTTCTTTTTCTACTTTAAAAACACCACTGTTCGGTTTTACCGTTTTTAACTCTATAGCAATTATTTCATTATCAGTCTCATAGAAAACATCGGCCGTAAAATTTGGTATGTGGCGATCTAATATTTCACCTTGATATTTAAGAATATTGTCTTCTGAAGAAACATCAGGCTGTCTTTGACCGTTTTTAAGTTCAGTAATAATATCTGAAATTACTGTTTCTTGCCTACTACTTATAATTAGGTCCCGGAATTCTCTTTTTTCACCATTAGATAAAATATGTGATACTCGTTCAAAGAATGATTGACCAAGAGTTGTACTTAGCCCATGTAACCAACTACTAAGAGTTATCAAAAAAGGAACAGATTTTACCTTTCCCTCTAATTTAACGGAAAAAGCATTTAAGAAAGCTTCATGAAAAGGCGCATTTCTATTGTCCATTTCATTTTCTGGAAAAGTATCAAAGCGGGATTTGAGGGTTTTTATTACCTCAAAAGCAATTTTCTCAATTTTAGCATTTGTCATTGAACGTCCTTCAAATGAAAGATAATTTCTGAATAGGCACCTTTATCTTTTTCCGAACGATTTAAAACAGGCCTTTTATAACAGTTGACGATTTTCATCCCGGATTTTTCGGCAATCATAGGATATAGGTTATATTTATCATTAGCCACAAGAAAAATACTATAATTGGGTTTTAAATATCTCTTACAATTTATCAATACATCTGTAATACCCTGAACGTACGATTCTCGAGCTTCTATTCCTTTCCCTTTAAATAAAGGACCAATTTCTAATTCGTCATTTCTCTCAAAGCCAAATAAATCGTAGGCGTAGGCATGTTGTTCATGATAATTGATAAGACCGACGTATGGTGGACTTGAAAAAATGCCGTCTATTTTTTTTCTCTGTACTAAATCCGACAATTCTTTATTCTTGCTTTGTAGTTTTTCAATTATATCTATGTTTCTTGAATCGCCCACAAGACAGTATTGGAAGGTATTGGTTCTTAATTTGTTAAAAGTTGCCAATCTCACCAAAGTATCCTTACTATATCTTTCCCACCAATTAAGTATGGTAAAAAGTGGTTTGCATATTTTACCATGCTTGGCACAATAATAAGGTGTTGCTACCGGTTCAATTAAGGTCACTAAATCAGCGTGGGTCGTAGCGCGGCAGGAGCGAATTGTTCTACTGAATATAACACTGATTATCTTTTTTATTTCTGAATCCTGGATTAATTTAATTTGTTCAAAAACAAAATCCATTTCTTCTCGAATCGGCTGAAGGTACCACTTTTCAATGAAATTATTTTCAGTATCCTGTTTTAATTTGACGCCATATTTTTTTACTAAATCCCAGTAGATTGGTAGAAATTCATCCGATTTAGTTTTTCCGTAATTATCCTCATTGATTTCTTTACGTCTGACCTTTTGTTTATATTCAGGTGAAGGGAAATATCTATTATTAAATTCATTGAGTTTTTCAGTCAGTTCAACATCAAACTGCAGAATATTTCTCTTCGAGTTAAAAACCCGGAGTGATCGTGTTATTTTCGTAATTTCTGACTGTAGAGAGAACAAATCATACTTTTTAACTTTTACATTACTGATCAAGGCATTAAAAGCAGAAACATCAACTCCTATAGCGTGCATTCCTAATTCATTGGCTTGAACTAAAGTGGTTCCACTTCCGCAGAATGGATCAAGGATTATGTCGCCTTTGTTAAAAAAAACTTCTGTCTTAAACTCGTCAATATGATCATCAAGAAAATATTCTACTAGTTGGGGAATAAATTTCCCTTTGTATGGGTGAAGCCGATGAACGTGTTTGGTGGTATCGGCCTCTTTTAAGAAATCAAAACTCAAATGCCAATTTAAATCCTCTCCTAACTGATTTTTCCAATTAATTTCACGCTTACCCCAGAACGAGTCGTAATAGTTTTTCAGCTCGGAAATGTCAACGTAAATCGAGCCATTATTACTGGTTTTATTTATTTTTCCATAGTTAATTAAATAGGTGATGTTAGATTCGGTGACTTTTTTGTTTAAGTAATCACTTGCCCAACGGCTGGCATCTTTTAGCGAAAGAATATTATTTTGGTTTTTAAATAATGTTTCCATTTCACCCATTATAATTCACCTTTTCCACCCTTGTAATTTGCCTTTTTCGGAGGGGGAACAAGGGCTTTTCAGATCTAAAACTGTCATTTTCCGATGTTTTGTGACTGACATACTTTACATAAATCATGTTTATAAACTTCTTCTTCTGATTCAGTGTTTTCGAAAAGAGATAGATCACTCTTAATTACGGTTTCAGGAATAAAAATATTCGGGTGGAGCTTTATTTTGGAATATTCTATTTCCTTAATGTTATCGGGAATTACAAAATATTTTGTTAACTCTACCCAATCTTTATCTCTAATTGTGATTGGCTCTCCTAGGAAAAAACTTAACCAAATTCCATTGATTTTAGAACATAATTCTTCCTGTACAAGTTTTTTTTGAGTAATGGTTATATAGTTCTCATCTATATCAAAGCCAATATACTTTCGACCAAGTCGTTTAGCCGCAATTGCTGTCGTCCCTGTGCCTACAAAAGGATCGAGCACAATGTCACCTTCATCGGAGGACATTAATATTATTCTTTCTAATAAATGAACCGGTAACTGACAGGGATGTTCATCTCTATATTTATTATGTTTTAGGCGATGAATATCGGTCCACACATCAGAAACTAAAGGACCAAAGGGGTGTAAACCAGCCTTTTTGCCGCCATAATCTTTTAAGAGATACCCGCATTTTCTGCATCGTTTATGGGGGTAGCGAATTTCGAAAAACTTATTTTTCTTTAGGTCTTTTGCGTAATATAAAATACCATAATGAGAAGGTTGTAAACTTTGACCCATTGGGGCAGTTGGTGCATCCCAGGCAATCCAATGTTTGAAATAAGCAATTTCATTTAAAAAACTTGCATAGTATGTTAACCACTTGGGTATATTGTGCACAAATATAGAACCCGCAGGTTTTGTAATTCTAACCATTTCAAATATCCACCGTTTGCACCAATCCAAATATGCCTGAACCTCTTTATTGTCCCGATACCCATTATATTTCTTACCTAAATTAAAAGGCGGGTCTGCGAAAGTTACATCAACACTGTTATCGGGGATGTTTTTGAATAATTCAATACAATCGCCTTGAATTATCTGATTGTAATATTTCTCAAACATTTTTCATCACTTCACATAATAATTTCTCAGATCTATTAAGTTCCTCTTGATGAAAGGTAAATACATCTTCATAAGCGCCCACCATCCTTTTTAAATCCCTTTTTCTAACATACCAACCAATACCGTCAACAAAGCCTAAAAAGCGAGCATCTGGGTAATGTTCCTTAATTAAAGAGTCAATTGAGATCTCTGTTTTCGATTTATCACCTTGACCTGAAGAAGTTGTGACTAAAAAAGTACTTTCTATTATAATTTTTGGGCTTTGTTTATTTGGAATAATAAAATCCATTGTTCTCTTTTGTTCGGGTGCATATTCAATAAGTTCGCTGAGATCACCTTTTTCAAAAGGAATTTTACGTTTCTTTAGAATTCTTTCGATAAGAATTTCTGGGTTATTTTTCCCTTTAGCAGCTCTCGAACCTTTTTCTTTATATCGTGCAAGAGTATCAATGATTGCATTGATATCAAAATTTAGCTTTTCGAGACTTAATTTTTGAAACTCAAACGGCGGTAAGGTTCTTTTGAAAAAGTCTATTGACGAACCTTCATAAAAAATATTGACCAGACATTTTCTAAAATATTCATTTTCCCGCACCAATTGCTCAATTTTGGAGGTATTCCATTCCGAAATTTCATTATCTTTGGTCGTTCTTTTATTATTAATCCAATAATTCATAAAAGTAAAATCATTCAGCTCTTTATCGTCCACAATTCTGATAATAGTGATCAACCTTAATAAACTTTCATTTGAGAATCCTGTAATGGCGAGTAATGCCTTAAGGCCGAGTTCTTTTTTATTCCTTAAAAAATTTTCGAAGACTTCTTTTTTACAGCCATTATTCTGGACCTCGTTTTTTAAATGTATTATAGATTCCTTGACAGAAAAAATATGACTTTCATAGGCTGATTCGAATTCTTCATCAAAATAATAATATGTATTATTCTCAATTACTGTTCTATACTTCTCGTCGATTGTTTTCATATTTAGTTCCTATCTGGATTTTTCTGGAAGAAAAGTAAATACTCGTCTTTCATGGTATTTCTCATTCCTTTAATTGGCTTTAGGATGCTTTTAACTAACTTTAATCCAATCTCTTCACAATTTTGGATTATAGTTTTTTCTAATCTTATCCCGCCGGTTTGATTTGTATTCGAACCAATTATCATAACGAAATATTTGTCATTTTTCAGCACCCTATATATTTCTGAACAGACTTTTTTCATATCACGAAAATAATTATTTAATCTTTCGTCTTTATTTTTGCCAATTAACCCAATCATCTTACCTTTAATTTTCTCGATATTATACCCAAGATATTCTAATTGGGCTTCATCATTCTTGGCATAATCAATCGCGAAAGAATAAGGGGGAGATGTAATTACACCATCTATTGAGTTATCCACGATTTTTAAATCTAAAGCATCCGAATCCGATAATACATTCAGTTTACCCAGTTGTACTTTTTTGAAATAGGAATTATTAATAAAATTTCGTACGGTATTTTCATATCTAGTTAAAACTTTTTCGAACAATTGCCTGTGATCCGATTTAATGACACGTTTTGAATACCCCATTGAATCCAAGTAAGCCAATAAAGCTAAATTATATATGGCAAGTTTTTCATTATCAGTAATGTTCTTCAATTTTTTTAAAATATTTCCTTGTGAAAAGAAATTGAAAAGCTTATCGCGATTTTCAATAAGGAGAGAAAGCGAGCTATTCGTTATTTGTAATGCATCATATTTAGCTTGTGTCATAAATTGGCAAAAAGGGCTTATATCAACGGCATACGAATTAATACCCATCAATGCGGCTTCGATATTGGCTGTACCACTTCCGCACATTGGCTCTAAAATTGTCTGGCCTTTTTCTACTCCGATTATGTTAAGAAGAGCCTTGATTAACTGAGGATGAAATTTTCCGCGATAGGGAAATAGTCCATGGGTAGCATAACCAGTAGAGAAAGTACCGTTTTCAAAATAATTTTTGGTGACATTGGATCGATTTTCGATTAGCCCCTCACAGGTTTGGTTATACATTAAATAATGCGTTGTGAATTTGCCATCAATTGATTGAATATAGGCCGAACGTTCAATAATTTGGTCTTTTGGAAGGCTTTTGTATTCGAGGTAAGCCAACTCGAGTTCAAATAATTCGGTAACTGATGGTAAAAGAGTTACGTTTTTATCGAATAGAGTTTCTATACAGGCTGGTAATTCATAGAAGGAATAATTTCCCAAAACTTTCATAACCTTTCATTAACAATTGATAAAGCCATTTCACCCACTTTCAATTCACCTTTTTCACCCTTGTAATTTGCCTTATTTGTGAGCAGTAATCAAGCGCTTTTTATACTTATTAATTGTGGCAATTCATTGAACTGTTTCACTCAACTAAAAATCCTTGATACGTGCCGCGGCGCGCCAATTCATCCCGGATCCCAGTTAATATCTCATTTTTGGTGAGATTCCACTGCGGGGCAATCAGCGTGCCGGGTTTGGCATCGCCGCACAAACGCTGGATGACGATTTCCGGATGTAAGTGCTCCAGGAAATCAACGACAAGCGTTATCCATTCTTTTTCGGTAAATAGTGAGAAGGGATTTTCGGCGTAGAATTCAGCCAGCGGCGTGTTTTTGACAACGTGCAGGTGGTGAATCTTGAGTGCATCAATTCCAAGACTATTCAAGACACCGGGAGTAGCTAAAATGTCAGTGCGCGTTTCAGTCGGAAATCCGAGAATTAGGTGTCCAGCAACGTGGAGACCGTGGGCTTTCGCCGCCTGAATCGCCCAGCGAGTTTGAGCAAAATCGTGTCCGCGCTGCGCCCAATCCAGCGTTTTATCATAGACGGATTCAATACCGAACTCAATGGAAATGTAAGTTTCGTGATTCAGGTGTTCGAGTAGTTGTAATATTTCCTCCGAAACGCAATCCGGGCGTGTGCCAATGCAAAGCCCGACAATTTCGGGAAAAGCTAAAACCTCGTGGTAAAGTCTTTCCAGCTTTGCGACCGGCGCATAAGTATTGGTAAACGGTTGAAAATAAGCCAGAAATTTATCGGCCTGGTGAAAACGCCGAGCCGACGCTATGCCTTTTTGGATTTGATCACTAAGCGAAGGCAATTCTTCAGTACGCTTTGGGGCGAAGCTTTCGTTATTGCAATATAGACAGCCGGCTGTACCTTTGGTGCCGTCACGGGTTGGGCACGTAAAACCAGCATCGAGCGTAATCCGATAAACCCGTGTCTGAAAGCGCTCGCGTAGGTAGCGACCATAACGATAATAGCGTTCATCCAGCGGAAAGGGAATCACTTTTTAATTAAAATTCCAGATTTAAGAATCTTTAATTTCAAATCGAAATTCACCGGTTATTCAGCTAATTGACTGGCGACCAGCACCGCCAGATCGAGGCATTTTACGCTCGAATTTTGTTCCTTTAATCCGTCATAAAGCATAGTTGTGCAGAACGGACAGGCGGTGGCAATAATATCCGGATTCAATTTGGTGAGTTCCTTTGCCCGCAGGGTATTGACGCGCTGAGCTGGGGCTTCTTCCAGCCACATCCGGCCACCGCCGGCGCCGCAACATAGAGCATTACTACCATGGCGAGTCGCTTCTTGGAAATCAGCTTGTAATGCCGCGATTATCTGACGAGGCGCATCATAAATTCCATTGTGCCGTCCGAGGTAGCAGGCGTCGTGATAGGTCAATTTGCCTTTTATCGGCTGATTGATTTTCAAACGTCCCTCCGCTAATAGACTGGCAATCATTTCGACATGACTGATAACCTCGAATTTGCCACCTAGCTGGGGATATTCATTTTTCAGAGTATTGTAGCAATGGGCGCATTGGGTGATAATTTTTTGGACGCCGAGATTGTGGAAAGTCTCGATGTTTTGATTGGCTAAAGTCTGGAAAAGGTATTCGTTACCAAGCCGGCGAGCGGCGTCACCGGTACAAGTTTCGGCATTGCCCAGAATGGCGTAATTGACCCGAGCGGCGTTCAACAATTTTATCATCGCGCGGGAAGTTTTTTGAGCGTGTTCATCGAAAGCTCCGGCGCATCCAACCCAAAAGAGATATTCAAAGTCGGCTTTTTCCTCTGCCCGCGGAATTGCCAGACCTTCCGTCCACTTTTCGCGATCAGAGGCGCCCCAGGGATTACCGTAGCTTTCCAAATTACGGAATGCCAGTTCTGCCGCTTCCGGAAAACGGCTTTCTTCCAGTACTAGGTGTCGGCGCATTTCGACAATCCGATCAATGAACTCGATGCTCAGTGGACAGACTTCTTCACAAGCCCGGCAGGTGGTACAAGCCCAAAGTGTCTCTTCGCCGATGGTGTCGCCCACCAATTTTTCAGCGCGTGGCGATTGAGATTTTTGTCTTTTATCTTTAATAATATCAGTCGTGTACTTGATAAGATGATGCCGTAAAGCAATGTTGAACTCCTTCGGGCTCAGTGGCTTGCCGGATTCGAACGCCGGGCAAACCGTCTGACAACGACCGCATTCCGTACAGGTAAAAATATCCAGCAAATCTTTCCAGCCGAGATGTTCAATGCGGGACGCCCCGAAGCGCTCGCCATTTTCCACATCCAAAAAGCGCACATATCCACTGTCAAGCCGTTTGAAAAAAACCGCTGGCAAGGACGTTATAATATGAAAGTGCTTGGAAAGTGGCAGAAATGGGAAAAAGGATAACAGAGTTATAAGATGCAACCACCAATTAAGATGAAAAAATTTTACGGCGAACTCCGGAGCAGTATTACAAAAAATTCGGGCAAAGGCTACCCCGACGACCGTCCGATCGGCATCCGCTTCAAACGCGACGGTCAACCCGGTCATTAAAAGGTCTGTAACCATCAAAATCGCAATCATTAGCAAAATTAGATTCGCTGAAGCGGATAATGTCAGGCGTTTTGGGCGGATGATCAGGCGCTGAATAAGGGCATAAATCACGCTGAGCAGAACTAAAACTTCGAAAACATCTTTGAGCCAGAGATAAATCTGTCCGAGAGTCTGTCCAGTATGAAAACCCGGCAGGACGAAATTGGGATTGAATCCCTGCCCAATCATTTGAATCGTATTGATTGAAACCACCAGAAAGCCCCAAAAAATGAAAGTGTGCATATAGCCAGCCGACCAGAAACGCCGATCACGGATTTTCGTTTGAGCAATTCCTTGTGTGAAAAAAGCGCCGATTCGTCGTCCGATATGGTCAAAGCGATTTTGGGGCTGGCCAGCCGCAATTACGGCAATTCTCCGATACATTAGCCAGGCGAACCAGCCTAGTGCGACTACCAGCAGAACTATGAAAAGCGCCGAGCCGAGTGGGGTATTTGTTGGTGCCATCATTTACCAGTTTCTCCTTTTTTAAGGTGAAATTTTAAACATTTCCAGCTTGATTCCAAAATCAGAGAGGGTCTCGTTTAACCCACCGCAATTTTTGTCTGATCTAGGGACATGGTATCCACCCTTAGTTATTCTTTCGACTTTCAGAACCAAACGGAAGAGACTTATTCTGATTTCTCACTCACATTAGGTTAGAAAAAAAAGCCCGACTTTTAATCGGGCTTTTTTATTACAGTAAGGAATTTGCAGGTTACTTTATCAACAATATTTTTATCGTTTTGGAGTAATTACCAGATTGCATCCTAACCAGATACGTTCCGCTTGAAAGTAGCGAGCCATCAAAAACAACCGAATACATTCCCGCCTGCTTTGAACCTTTTACTAGTGTTGCTACTTCTTTGCCGAGAAGATTATAAACTTTTAATGTCACATGCCCGGCTTTCGGTAATTCATAAGGGATAGTTGTAGTCGGATTAAAGTCTGTTATTCACTGCGTTATAAGTATCATTCGGTTCAGTGAATAGCGTAGTTACTTCGTAGTACGGAGATGGCGCCGAATTGACATCGCCATATTGGTTAAATATTTTACCCTTAATTTTGTACTTCGTACCGTATTTCTCCTGCCATACTACACCGATATAATTATCGACAACATAGCCTTGATTATGAGTCGTAAAGGCAATCGAAGGACACTTGCCGCCGGCAGTGCCATCTAATGGCTGTCCATTATTGCCAAATGTCCAGGTACTGCCACCATCACCGGAATGCTCGAGCCACACGTGACCGGCGCTGGTGTAAACCTGGTGAAGCCAACGGGGATTTCCACCAGCTAAGGTCTGAATCAGTTTCCGCTGGCTGGTATTATCCCAAGCGGCAATGGTATTGGATTTGTGAAGGGCTTTTAGTCTTGCATTAACGGTAATATTTCCATTTATCTCTCGGTAATTCCCGCCAACGCCGTCGCTCCATCCGGCAACACCGAAACCAGATGGCGGAATAGCTTTGATAGATTGTCCTATGCCATTAAACGATGCTCCAACATTTATTCCGTTTACTTCATACGTGCTTCCATTACCAGTAATATCAACGTAGGTTGCGGGATTGAGTGTTATGATCCCTCCACTTTGAATGGCGATTGTGCCACCTGTCGAAGTAAGAGAATATCCATTGAAATTTACCATAACACCGCTAACTATTGTCAACACAACGCCGGATGGAACATTAACATTACCTTTTAACACTTTGTTTTCATCCCATGTTGTATTGCTCGAAATAGTACCGAAGGGTCGCTGGTCGATTATTGTTCCGCCTCCTGAGTATATTGTGTAACCGTTTTGATTTAATACAAGATCTGCACAAAGGGTTAAGGTCACACCGCTTGGGACGTATACATTACCTTGCAGTGCAGATGGAGCAGACCAATGTTGATTGCGCGGTAAGACTCCTGATAGTGTATAAGACGAATTATAAATACTTAACAACCCTGAGAAACGGTCTCCCAATTGCGGATGCATTGGGTAATTAGGGTCCACGGAGTTTGATAATGCAGTTGTTAACGGTGCCGCATAATTATGCAATTGTTCTGCGGTCGTTATGCTTGATTTGGCAAGACCATCTAATAAATAATACGAAAAAAAACCATGCTCCAATCCCAGAGAACCGTCGGAATAATCTTCCTCGGCTAATTCGTCCGCCTGACATGCAGAAGATATTACCCCCTTTGTCATAACCCTTGGAAATATTCCGGAACAACACGCATCTAAAAATGCAGTACTTTGGTTAAAGGTTGAGCCAAGATCTGCTTGTAATTCACTTGGCGTGATCATTGCCCAATCAGGGGCATAAAGACCATCACCGTCAGACCCTCCGTATAACGTATCTAATTCGCGTGAATTTCCGTGCCCCGAGAATGAAAATAAATTGGTGTTGCCAGCACTTCTTGGCATGTTTTGTATTGCAGTGTGTATTACAGACTCGCTCGCATCATTGTCTAGCAAACGAGTTATTTTACCACTACTCCATTGTTTATAGGTAATTAAATACTCCTTCATTTCTATTGCATCCTTAACACACCAATGAAGATTATTCTCTGGATCACCATAGTTATTAATTCCTACACACACAGCATTCCAATTCTGAGCAAATGCGTTTCCTGTAATTAATATTATTAGAACCGTAATAATCGTTAGGTTTTTCATTGCTCATTCCCTCTTTCTTTTGCTTGCCCTGGTCTTGGAATCGCTTTGAACCATACAGAAATCTCTTTGTTGTTTTGTATCATGCGTGCATAACTTTTCCCATCCTCCGTAATATTCAATACCTGATCATCGCCTACGATTGCCGACAAACCTCTCGATTTTCCAGATGCACCAATCCTAACTACGTTGTTCTTGCTTCCAGTATCGGTCAGATTATTAATTGCAATAAATCCACCGCCAAGTAGTTTCTCCATTATTTTTAGATCGGCTGCTCTTATTCTAGTACCGTGCTTTTTCCGAAACGATTGTATGTCCGAGCACACAATCATTCTTTCTCCCGGCTTTAGTTCTATTGACTTCTGCCCTTCGTATTCTCTGGGCAAAACAGAGGGCCTTCTTATGCCGGAAATTCTCATACTGTTAAGAGATAATGTCTCGTCCGACGGATTGAATATCTCTATCCATACTTCCCTATTTGTTGAATCAAGGTAGACTTCGGTAACAACTAATTGTTTAGTTGCATCCTGTGCCTGAAGCAGAGAAACTGTTAAAAAGAAAACAATCAACAAAAAAGATATTTTGAAATGTCGATTTCTCATGATTTTATTCTCCATTTTATATAACAAAATTTGATGTTCATTTTTTAATTGTATTTATTGCAGTAAATAAAAAAGTAAAGACTCTCCCATTTAATATTTATGATCGTCACCGATTGTGTTTTTTGTCGTTACTCTACGGGCGGCGCGCTGCAACGCTGCCCGTAGTTATTTCAATGAGTGGTACATAATGCCCCCCTATTTTTTTTAATAGAATACTGATACCCCCCGTGCTTGAAGAGCTGGTATATATTCATTGACCGATTTTTCATTTAAAGGATTTCCGTCTAAATAAAGGTACACGCCTTTCCCAAGATTAGCATTATTCACTAGTGGTAAAATATCTTCTATCTGGTTCCTGCTTAATCCGATTAAATGGATATTCGGTAAGTACTGCAGTTCGCTGATATCCTTTATCTCATTATCTGCCGCATCGAGATAATCAAGGCTCTCCAAATTCTTTATTCCACTGATGTCGTTAATCTTGTTTAATCGTATATATAACCTTATCAATTTTTTCATTTTCGATACGGGAGAAATTTCCGTAAGATTATTATAGCCTACATCTAATAAAATAAGTTCTGTTAGATTTTCTAATGGAGTAATATCTGTAATGTTACCACCTGACAAATCTAATTGTTTTAAATTCAACAAATTTCTAAGAGGTTCAATACTTTCAAATGTAATTCCTTCCCCAACACCACTTAAATGGAGTATTTCTAAGTTTGATAAACTACTTAAGGGATTTAAATTAGTGATAGGTGTAAACCACAGCCACAATTCTTTTAGATTTGTTAAATTTCCCAAAGCACTTATATCTTTAATAGGATTGGTATCAAGAATCAGTTTTTTAAGGTTCACCAAATTTGTAAGCGGTGAAATATCTTCTATGGTGCGATTCTGACTAAGGTCTAGGTATTCCAGCTTGGTAAGGTCAGCTAAAGGTGCCAAATCCGTGATACTCTGCAACCCAAGAGCTAAGTATATTAAGTTCGTGCAATTCTCTATTCCTTGAATACTCTTTGTTTTATAATTCTTCATAACTACATCACTAGCCGGCAATGAATCCAGCATTTGTAATTTGCCAGCGTTTAGCTCTCCCTCTTTATAGCTAAGTTCATATCGTATGCGGGCTTCAAGATAAATATCCTCAATCACACTTGGTTGGCGAGGATTGACTGTTATTACAACATCATCCGTAAAGACATTTCCGCTATTGCATTCAATGTTCAGTGTATATTTATATCGTCCCTCTTTTTCAAAGCTCACAATCCATTTATCATTTAATGACGATTGTGCAAATAAATATATTTCCTGAGGATTTCCGGCGTCTTGCGTCCATTCTATCAAATTAATGGCTTCACCTTCCGGAAGCATACTGTTTGATATATCAATTACCACGTAACTTCCTATATATGTCGTTTGATCTTCGCCAGCATCCGCACCTTCTTTTTCTGATTCATTATTCACAATTTCATTACAGGATATGAAAAACAAAATAAACAATGGCATAATCTTGATGTAATTCATTGTTGCCTCAGTATAAATAAAAATTTTCTTCATTTTAATTCTCCATAATGTTAAAAAACTATTCCAATATTTGACTGAAGATAATAGTTTGTAAAATCAATATTAATTATATCATCATGGTATTGAGTAAGTCCCTTTAATAGTTTAACCTCAAAAGAATATGTATTACGACGAATATTGAATTTTTTAATTATCCCAATATCTAATATGAAATCAAAATCAGGAAAACTGCCTTTCATATTCTTTTTAAATCCAATATTACCAATTTCCCTATCATAAATTGTTAGGTTTGATTTTATAAGATAACCAATATCTATCCCTAATAAAATTCCTAGCTTATCAAAAATATTTAAACCCAAGTTATTCGACAGTCTTAAGAAATCGTTTTTATAATTAGCATAACAAGGACTTACAGCGGCAGCTGGTGAGTACTTAACCATAGAATTTGTATAAGAAAAATAAAAATCATTTAGGAGAAAAAAATGGGTATTAAAGGTTATAGTATTTGACAAACCCATATCAAATCCCAGAGGATATAAATACTTAATCGGTTCAAGATGGGTAAAGCTTTGTTTTGTAAAATTCATCCCAACTTTAAAGCCAGGATTAAAATATTTTATATCTGCCCCAAAAGAAAAAATTTCTAAGATCATTATTAATAGTAAGACTCTAATTGGTTTCATGCTAAATCTCCTACAGTTAATTCTCATATCTTTGAATACGAAAAATAAATTTAGACCTCCCTGTCTAGCAAACAACTTGATATTTGAGAAAAAAAGAGAAATGGTAAGAGACAGTAAGCCCTCATAATTTTCAGACTTATAAACCTTAAAAAGAGTCCTACCACTGCCCCTAAAGTTGCCATTATTTGATTTGTTCCGATTGTTCGGAATATTGTTTCTTTGGAAATCTGAATCTTGAGACAAATCCATTCCTTTCCTACAATCCTTCCCTTCTGAGTTAGAAATAAAAAATCCTACGGTTTTCCGCTCTTCTGGGTTCATCGAAGACTCTTCTTGCTTCTGGTATAATCTATATGATGGGGGGGTAAAATCAAGAGTTTTTTAGGAAAGTTTTTTGTAAGATTATTTTTCCTGCCAGACGATACCGATATAATTATCGACAACATAACCTTGATTATGAGTCGTAAAGGCAATCGAAGGACACTTGCCACCGGCGGTACCATCTAATGGCTGTCCATTATTTCCAAGCGTCCAGGTACTGCCGCCATCGCTGGAATGCTCAAGCCACACATGACCAGCACTGGTGTAAATCTGATGAAGCCAACGGGGATTTCCACCGGCTGAAGTCTGGATTAATTTCCGCTGACTGGTGTTATCCCAAGCGGCAATGGTATTGGATTTGTGAAGGGCTTTTAGTTTTGCATTAACAGTAACATTTCCATTAATCTCTCTGTAATTACCACCAACACCATCACTCCAACCGGCAACACCATAACCTGATGGCGGAATAGCTTTGATTGATTGTCCAATGCCATTAAACGATGCTCCAACATTGATTCCATTTACTTCATACGTGCTTCCAGTACCGGAAATATCAATATAGCTAGCTGGATTGAGTGTTATGATTCCACCACTTTGAATGGAAATTGTACCGCCTGTTGAAGTCAATGAATATCCATTGTAATTTACCGTCGCGCCAGAGTTGATTGTAAGGGTAACTCCATTTGGCACAGTGACATGACCAGTAAGTGCTACAATTCCAAACCAAGTTTGATCATATGACAGTGCGCCTGAAGTTGTAAATGGTTTAGGAGTTGGATTTTTTAAATAAGTTTTTACCCCTGAACCATTATATCTTCCTTTGGCTGGGATACTAAAAGATAAATCCCCACCTGTTCTTGTTTTGGGGCCAATTGCAGGATATGAATATCCGTCTAAAAATTCTGGCTTTGAAGAATAATAATATGAAACATCATCCAATCTATAAGATGAATAAGCACCAAAATCATAGGCAACATTATGAGGCACGGGAGTTGTATAATTATTCAAAAAACCATATAAGTCAGTTGCTGGGACAGCATCTCCTGTCCAATTAAAACGTAAAGGATATAATAAATCACCCTGTTTTTCCATATTTCCCAAGGTCGCCCATTCATGCATTGTTTTAATAAGTGCAATACCCCCCGTAGCCATGTTTCGTATAAATGTATTATAAGGCCCGTTATCGCCGTGATAATCATCTGACGCAATTCTTTCAACAATATTGTGTTCAAAAAGATGCCCATATGGATATTTGGCATGCAGATCTAGATCGCGATCGTCATACCCAATTCCAAGCCACCAAGTAGAATACTGCTCCCGGGAATAGTTAAATGTCCACACATTACAGTTTGAGCCTCCACCCGCAATCATTGCATGACGAAGGTACCTGAAAATATTGTTTTCGATGAGGCAATTAGTCGAGCTACCAGACGTTACAACACCGTAACCCCAACCGCCGCCTCCATAATACATCGCTTCGTGAAAATAGCAGCCGGATACTTCACAATGAGACGATCTATATATGCCTCAATGATTACATGCCGCCTTATAGGATTCGACTCCTTTAATCCAGCAATTGATTGCATAGAAAAGTTGTATATTGTAGGGATTATTACTGGGTTTATTATTAGGAGATCGTATTATCTTTAAATTTTCAATTCCAATATTTTGAATTGGGGTTACTTTACAAACCTTTAGTGAATAATCCGTATTCACTGCATCTTCATAGTCCATATTGGCTTCATCTTTAATTTCTTTCCAGTCACCAGTAGCGTCGGAGCCTTGAGCACTGATTCTTGTGATTTGACCGACAATTTCTCTTTCAAAGTCACGTTCTGTATGATAATCAAAATTTCTTTGGATGAAATGAATCCAGTCACCAACTAAAATACCACTTAATACTCCAACAGGAGCCGCATGAATTACGGATTCTCCTTTATTAAAATCCTGGTCCAAATCTATCCAGTCGCCCGTTGTTCCTGTCAAAGCAAAACAAGGCGAATTTTTCATATTTTGAAAAACAAGCGTGGTCTTGTCCGATCCAGCTCCCTGAAAAACAATGTTGCGATCATTTTGTGTTAATGTTATGGTGCTGGTAAAATTAAAGGTCCCCTCGGGAAAATAGATAATCGCTAAACCACCAGTGCGGTTGATATGATCTCTTGCGGTGCCAATTGCTGTCGATACTTGCGAACTGGCAGCGCCTGGGCTAATTGGTATAACTAGTTTAGGCTCCACAGAACTCATATTCTGCAAAAGACCCGCTACGTTCCAGGTCTCCTGGTAGTAAGCAGGGATATGACCTACACCGTTGTACAAAGTCTGTGACTTAATTCCGGCTATAAGTATTAAAAGAAAGCCAAAAACAATCATAATCAAATGATTTGTTTTCATGTTGCTATCCTCCTAATTAATCAGGTGAAAATTTTTAGTTTTAGAATAGAAAAGCCATCGATATTTCAAAGGTATCTATTTTATCTCGGACACTTAAACTTGTAACACCTTCTGTGACAGATAATGCTCTTGCATAACTGGTAATTATTGCTAATCGTTTAAAAGATAGTCTGGCACCTAAGATAAAATTTGTGGACGGTATTGTATAATTTTCATCGAGAGGAATATAATCGAAGTTATATGTTTTTCTTTCATCGGGTCCGAGTGGTATGGTTTTTTTATCTGAAATTTTTGTATGGTTCTTGATTGGGATTGAAAGGCTGTAACCGGTGTAGATATTTGAAACAAATTGATTATTAATAACAATGGAATAGCCAACGTTTATAGGTAATTCAGCGTACAATATATTTACATTGATATCTCCCATTTCTATATCGGATATATTATAATAAGGATCGCTCTGCCAAGTTCGGTTTTCTAAAATGTACTTTTTCCGTTTAAAATCTATTCCCAAGTCGAAAAAGCCATTAAATGAACGTATTGGGTAAAACTCTTTTCCCGCTCCAAAGCAAAGTCCCGGTTCATTTCTACCTTCTTCTTTGCGAAAAGAGGAAAAATTGGCGCCTATTTTAATGTATGTGAGTGATTTTGCTTTTACGGAGATCGGAAGGATAAAAATTATTATTAATAAAGGTATTATCTGTTTCATAGCATGTTTCCTTTCATAATAAGCGATTATGCTCAACCGTTGTGTGGAATTAAGCGAGAGTATGTTTGACATGATTTAAAGGTTTGTTATTGAGATGATTAATGAATTGGAGCAAAGTAAAAGTAGTGATCTTTGCTAAGATTCTCGTTAACAACCCAATGAATGTTTTCGCGTAATTACGTCGAATTAGAAACTGATCGACGAACTGAGAGAAAATGGTTTCAATTCGTTTACGAACTCTTCGATAAATAGATGGCTGTTTTTTATAATTCTTTTGATTGTTCCGCATCGGAGTTTCGAGTTGAATGCCTTTGATTTGAAATAACTCTAACTGATACTCGGCATCCAGATAGGCTTTATCGCCGATAAGTTTACAATTAGCATACAGTGGTTCAATGTCCCTAAGATACTGAATATCAGAACTCTCTGGATACCGAATTCCCTTGCAGTGCAAGAAATAAATAGAAGAAGACCTCTTAAAAAGAACCGAATAAGAACTATGTTGTTGGGCCGAAGTACTTAGGTTTCCCCCATTAGCTGGAATCGAAAAGCCTGTTTTATAAGTGTTTT
>ENA-UOWE01001022-UOWE01001022.1-activated-sludge-metagenome-genome-assembly--contig:-NODE-1022-length-36707-cov-7.656144_pt1 | contig 36707 bp, 33 predicted proteins | sample MGYA00249841_ERZ761562 | MGnify/ENA primary metagenome ERZ761562 (study PRJEB28883, sample SAMN05720200) | activated sludge metagenome | isolation source: Anaerobic digester | place: Japan...
GCTCACGAGCATTGCGAGTAATCCCTCTCTCTCCGCCACAAAGTAGGAATGTTGTGTTCCTACTTTTTTTTATTTATACCGGGCCGAAGGGTTCGAACCGAGAACGGCTTTGCCGTTCGAGCTCACGAGCATTGCGAGTAATCCCTCTCTCTCCGCCACAAAGTAGGAATGTTGTTTTCCTACTTTTTTTTATTCATACCGTGCCGAAGGGTTCGAACCGAGAACGGCTTTGCCGAATATTTCAATTCTTTACTCTCAAAAAATCAACATAAAAAAAGCCGCTCCTGAATAGAACGGCAAAAAAACTAATATCTAACACCTTTACAGCAACTGCATACTGTGAAGCCTTGCATAGTAACCGTTAAGTTTAAGCAGCTCGTCGTGTTTTCCGCGCTCAACAATTTCGCCTTCATGAAGGACACAAATTAAGTCAGCCTTGCGGATAGTAGAAAGCCTGTGTGCAATAACAATGGAGGTACGGTGTTTCATGAGGTTATCAATGGCATCCTGAACCAACCTTTCCGACTCGGTGTCAAGAGCACTGGTTGCCTCATCGAGTATCATGATAGGTGGATTTTTCAGAATTGCTCTGGCTATGCTAACCCGTTGGCGCTGTCCACCGGAAAGTTTACTTCCCCTATCGCCTACATTGGTATGGTATCCATTGGGGGTGGCAATAATAAAATCGTGAGCATTTGCAATTTTTGCCGCATTTACCACATCCTCCATTTTGGCTCCATCAACTCCGAACGCTATATTATTATAAAAGGTATCGTTGAACAGAATTGGATCCTGGTTAACATTACCCATCAGATTCCTCAAACTGGCTATATCGTAATCCTTAATATTTACTCCATCAATCAGAATTTCACCCTCAGTAACATCCCAAAAACGGGGTATAAGGTCGACCATGGTACTTTTACCCGACCCCGATTGCCCTACAAGGGCAACAGTCATACCTTTTTTTATGGTAAGGTTAATGTTTTTAAGGACCCAATCGTCCTGGTACTTAAAGCTTACATTGCGGAATTCAATATCATGATTGAACGATTCAATGATTTTAGCACCAGCACTAACCTTGATCGGATTTTCGGCATTAAGTATGGTATCGACCCTATCAGCTGAAGCAAGCCCCTTAAGTACGTTATAGTATGCATTTGAAAACGACTTGGCAGGGTTAATAATCATGTAAAATATTCCAATGTAAGCAATTAATGCCTCAGGGCCTAAATTGCCCTTGCCTGCAAATATTAGATTACCTCCATACCACAGAACAAGAACAACCACAACGGTACCAAGGAATTCGCTGAGAGGTGAAGCCAAATCGCGCCTACGCCACATCTTTTTCATCAGCAAGGAGTAAAAGCTATTCATGCTTTCGAAACGCGATATCACTTTGTTTTCGGCATTAAAAGCTTTTATCACTCTTAATCCGCCTATGGTTTCCTCAATCATGGTAAGGATAATGCCCATCTTGGTTTGTCCTTTAAATGAAGTTTTCCGTAGGTTCTTACCCACCCTACCAATTACACCTCCGGTAAGAGGTAAAATGAGTAGAACAAAAAGGGTTAGCTGTGGGCTAATGTAGATAAGACCGATCAGGTGTATGATTATAATGATTGGATCGCGGAAGAACATCTCCAATGAACGAATTATTGAAACTTCAATCTCATTTACGTCGTTAGTCATCTTGCTGATAATATCTCCCTTCTTTTCCTCGGTGAAGTATCCAAGAGGTAAATCGACAACCTTGCGGTAGAGTAAGTTTCGCATATTTTGTAACACACCTGTTCTGATGGGAGCCAAATAGTATAATGAAAGGTATGTAAAGAGGTTTTTAAGGAATGAGGCTACTAAAACCAATACAATAACAAATAGTAACGCCGATGCTCTGTCGTGTGTTTTAATTATTTCACTTAAGTAGTAGTTAAGGTATTGAGCAAGGCCCTTTGCGGAAATCACGAACTCTGGTTTTACCTCAACAAGAGGAACAGTTCCAAAAAGAAGCTGTAAAAAGGGTATTAACATGGCCAATGAGAACAGCGAAAAGACAGCTGCTAGCACATTGGTAAAAACATTAATCACAACATACCATTTGAATGGATAAAGGTATTTGAGTATTCGGATAAATTTCTTCATAGTATGTGTTTATAATAATTGCAAAAGTAACCTATTTATTCAGTGAAATTAATTTGAATAGCCTTTATTGTCTATAATTAAAACTATTTAATACCAAGGTAAGTGAAAGGAGTCAGCTCTAATAGTTCCCTTTTAACCGAATCTTTTACATTCAGGCTATTAACAAAGTTTGTAAAGGTGTCAGATGTAACCTGCTGATTTGTTCGGGTAAGCAGTTTTAAAGCATCGTAAGGGTTTGGGTAACCCTCGCGGCGAAGAATAGTTTGAATTCCCTCAGCAATTACCATCCAGTTACTTTGTAGGTCTCTATTAATTGCATCGGTGTTAACAATTAGCTTGTCAAGTCCATTAAGTATTGATTTTAATGCGATAAAGGAATGTGCAATGGGAACACCAATGTTCCTGATAACGGTTGAATCGGTTAAATCGCGCTGAAGGCGCGAGATTGGAAGTTTGTTGGCCATGTGGTCAAATAAAGCATTCGCCAATCCTAAATTGCCTTCGGCATTCTCAAAGTCTATCGGATTTACCTTATGGGGCATGGCCGATGAGCCCACCTCGCCTTCCTTAATTTTTTGCTTGAAGTATTCCATGGAGATGTACATCCAAACATCGCGGCTAAAGTCAATAAGAATGCTGTTGATACGCCGCAAGCAATCGAACATGGCGGCAAGGTTATCGTAATGTTCTATTTGGGTTGTAGTTTGGCTCCGGTGCAATCCCAACTTGTAGTTCACAAATTGATTTGCAAATCCTACCCAGTCAATACTTGGATAGGCTGCAATATGTGCATTGAAATTTCCAGTTGCTCCCCCAAATTTTGCTGAGTATGGTATGTGCTTGAGCTGCTCTAGCTGAACCTCGATGCGTTCCACAAAAACCCGAAACTCTTTGCCCAATCGAGTTGGCGATGCTGGTTGACCATGAGTATGGGCTAGCATGGGAATATCGGCCCACTGGGTACTCAGCTCTTTAAGCTTTGCCAATAACTTTTCAAGCAGTGGGAGATATTCAGTCTTAAGGGAATCGCGGAGCATTGCAGGGAATGCAGTGTTATTTACATCCTGCGATGTTAAACCAAAGTGTATAAATTCCTTATACGACTCTAAACCATAGGCATCAAACCTCTCTCGCAGAAAGTATTCTACTGCCTTTACATCGTGGTTGGTAACCTTTTCTATTTCCTTAACCCTAAGCGCATCGGATTCACCAAAGCTTTTGTAGATTTCGCGTAGTATGGTGAATTTTGATTTATCAAACCCCTGGAGTTGGGGCAAAGGAATTTCACAAAGGGCAATAAAATATTCAAGTTCAACCCAAACCCTATACTTAATTAGGGCAAACTCGGAAAAGTAACCCGACAGCGATTCTGTTTTTTTTGCATAACGGCCATCGATTGGAGAAATGGAATGCAAACTATGGTTCAACATGCTTTACAAAATTTGCCCAAATTTACTAAACATAACTCAATGTTAAAGGTTTATGTAAGCAGGTTTTTTAGCAATGAACAATAACTTTTCAAAATTGCTACCTTAGCAAACTAATATTTAGCCATGAAAAAGTACAAGGTATCGGCCATATCGTATTTAAATACAGCGCCTTTTGCTTATGGATTAAAGCATTCACCGGTATTCAACAAAATTGAACTTTTATACGATTACCCGGCAGAATGCGCCCGAAAACTTGCCAACAATCAGGTTGATTTGAGTTTACTGCCTGTTGGTGCATTGAGCGATTTTAGTTCGTTTGATATTGTAAGCAATTATTGCATTGGCTCAATTGGAAAAGTACGTTCAGTGGCACTTATGAGTAATAGTAATTTAAGCGATATTAAAAGAATATACCTCGATTACCAGTCGCGCACTTCGGTAATCCTTGTTAAAATTTTATGCCAGAAAGTGTGGAATATTACACCAGACTTTATTCCCTTAAAACCCTCAGATAATTACAAATTACTTAAAGAATACGAGGCTATCGTTTTAATTGGTGATAGAGTATTTGAAGCCGAAAATCACTTTGCATATGTAGTGGATTTATCGAATGAGTGGTTCAATGCATATGGTTTACCCTTTGTTTTTGCTGTATGGGCAACAACAAAACGTTTACCTAAGGAACTTATTGAGGAACTTAACACCGGACTTGAACTTGGTGTAAACTCAATTGAAAAAGCGGTCGACGAATTTAGCCCCCTCTCAATAAGTCGTGAAGATGCTATAACCTACTTGAAACAAAACATATCCTACACCCTTGATGAGGTGAAATTTAAAGCAATAAAACTTTTTCAAACCCTATCGGCCAAACTGAACTAACATCAATTTTTTATATTTTTACCGATATAAAACCATACCATGAAAACCTTAAGAATACTAAGACTTTTTATATTGTTGCTTTTGGCTGGCATACATATACCAGCCCAAGCACAGGATAGCCTACCGGCAAGCAAATTGATTTACAAGATAAATATAAAAGAGAATATCATGCCTGCGGCATGGAGGTCGGTGAAGGTTGGCTTTGAGGAAGCCCAAAACCTCAAAGCTGATATCATACTCATACACATGAACACCTATGGCGGAATGGTTGATGTAGCCGACTCAATTAGAACCAAAATCCTGAACAGTAAAATTCCTGTATGGGTTTTTATTGATAACCAGGCCGCATCGGCAGGTGCTTTGATTTCAATTGCTTGCGATAGTATTTACATGCGAAAAGGTGGAAGCATTGGTGCAGCTACGGTAGTAGACCAATCGGGCAATGTTGTCCCCGATAAATTTCAATCGTTCATGCGTAGCACCATGCGAGCAACCGCTGAGGCCAAAGGCTACGATACACTCATTTCAGGGAACGATACGATACTAAAATGGCGACGCGATCCCAGAATAGCTGAGGCCATGGTAGATCCCTCAATATACATTGAAGGAATTATTGATTCCGGAAAGGTTCTTACATTCACAGCCGAGGAGGCCATAAAGCATGGCTACTGCGAAGGTAAAGCCGAAAATGTAAACGAGGTTATGGAGCAAGCAGGAATCAAATCGTATTCTATTGCTGAGTTTCGTCCATCGCTACTCGATCGCATGATTGGTTTTTTAACCAATCCGTTTGTATCGGGCATACTTATAATGATTATTATTGGCGGTATCTACTTTGAACTTCAAACTCCGGGCGTTGGCTTTCCACTCGCTGCGGCAGCTATAGCAGCCATCCTTTACTTTGCGCCACTTTACCTCGAAGGGCTAGTTGAACACTGGGAGATTATCATCTTTGTAGTTGGTGTAATTCTACTAATGGTTGAGATTTTTGCCATACCCGGATTTGGTGTTACCGGCATTTCGGGAATAGTGCTTATGGTAGCAGGATTAACCTTGGCCATGATTGATAATGAGATTTTCCGCGATCCGGTTAACTTTAACCTGATGACCATTCTTAAACCATTTGGTATAGTTGTTTTGGCTGTATTTATTGGGTTGATTGGAGGCATTGCGCTAAGCCGTAAATTACTAACATCCCCCCTATTTCCTAATCTGGCCTTACAAAGCAACTTGAACAAAGAAGAAGGGTTTGTTGGCATTGATACAAAAATTAAGAACATGGTTGGTGCCGAGGGTGTTGCCATTACTACCCTTCGCCCATCGGGTAAAATCCAAATAGGAAATAGTTGGTTTGATGCCGTTGCCGAATTTGGCTACATCGAAAAGGGGAGCAAGGTTAAGGTATCAAAGGACGAGTCGGGGCAACTTTACGTTGTTAAAGCATAGAATTATGGAAAGTATTACCATTCGAGACTTTCAGCCTAGCGATTATGAAGGGTTAAGTGAGCTTTGGCTGCTCACCAACCTTGGCAATCCTGCTCGTGGCGACAACCTGGAAATAATTCAGCAAAGCATTGACCTGGGAGGTAAGCTGCTTGTGGCTGTAAATTCGGATGGAATGGTGATTGGTACAAGCTGGATGACTTTTGATGGCCGAAGAATTCACTTACACCATTTTGGCGTCCATCCTAACTACCAAAGGCAGGGGATAGGAAAAATGCTTACCCGCGAATCGCTTAGGTTTGTCAAAGCCAAAGGCTATCAGGTAAAGCTCGAGGTACATCGCAATAATATTGCAGCCATTAACCTATACAAACAGTTCGGCTTTCAATACCTTGGCGATTACGATGTATACATTATCAGGGATTTGAATAGCATAAGCATTTAAAAGCCAACACATTCCTATAGAGGAACAAAAAATGCATCGAATTTTTTCGATGCATTTTTTATCTTAAAAAAACCTATTATCAAAAAATACCTTTACCCATTAGCGACTTACTGGATTGTTCATCATTGGTCGTTGAGTTTCCCTGAGCTTAAGTATCTCCTTAAGTTTTTCGGTTTCCATCCAAACCCTTGGGCGAGTTTTTAGGCCAACACCGGCACAGAACAGGTTAATGTTCTGTGAGACAATTGCTGCATCCATGGCAGCCCAAGTCATTTTTTGGCTCTCATCGCCTCGCTGAAAGCGGGCAACATCGGAGACAATCACAAGAAAAATAGGTGCTTTGGCAAAGTTTTGCTGCGAACCGGCAACTGCTGAACGGTAATCACCACTACTGATTAGAACTAGTTCATGAGCCTTGGCATCGTACAAAAATGCTCCCTTGCTATTTACCAGGTAAACATCAATATCCTGAGTGTTCATGGCTGTTGGGGCAGTTCGTTTTCCTTCGGCAGGACGGTTAATACCGTTTGCAGCCCACAGCAAATCGGCTATTTCCTGAAGGTCTAATTCCTGAGTATCAAATTCCCTAACCGAGGCACGGTTAGCAAAGGCTTCCATGATGTTTTTACCCTTAACCCTGCTGGGTTCGGGTAGTTTGGTAATGCTATCGTTTTGTCCGTTTGATACCAACGATAACAAAACTGCCACTAAGAATGGTAACGTTTTCATATCAAATATTTATTAACGATAAATTCGTTCCATGTTAAGCGCCCTTCGGTATTCCGCTGCGTTTCTATTATGTTCTGCCAATGTTTGGGCAAAAATATGACGTCCAGAAAAATCGGGCGAAGCGCAGAAGTAAAGATAGCTATGTTTTTGCGCGTTTAGCACAGCATCAATAGCAATAACTGAAGGTATCCGGATAGGGCCAGGAGGTAATCCCTTGTGTTTATAGGTATTAAAAGGAGAGTCAACGGCTAAATGGCGGGTTAATACCCTTCGGATTGTAAAATCGCCAATGGCAAACTTAACCGTTGGGTCAGCCTGGAGGGGTATTCCCTTCCGTAATCGGTTTAAATAAACCCCAGCAATTATTGGCATCTCCGATTTAACATTGGTTTCTTCCTCAACAATTGATGCCAAAATTGCTACCTCAACCGGCGATAATCCAATTCCATCGGCTTTATGAATCCGGCTCTCGTTCCAAAAACGGTTATATTCCTTATACATCCTATTGATAAATCCTAATGCATGGGTATTCCAGTAGAACTCGTATGTATTAGGAATAAACATTGCCATAAAAGTGCTAGGAGTGAAACCCCGATTAAACGCTACTGAATCGGAAGTAAACAGATTAATAAGCGAAACCGAATCGGCTTCAATCTGTGAAGAAATGCGTTGTGCTAGCTGTTGCCAGGTTCGCATGCCAGTAAAGGTAACCTTTACTGGTTTTTGATGTCCATACTTAAGCATTTTAACCATGGAGGAATTACTCATACCGGGCTTAAAAGCATAGCATCCGGGTTTAACAGATTTTTCGTAATCGTAGTATTGTGCCACCCTTTTGAACCTGTCGATACTTTTTAATACCTTGTTTTTATCCAGGATATTTAGAACATCGTTATAGTTTGAACCTGTGGGAATATATATTAATGTCTCCTTTGAGACTGCTACATTGGTAGCACGAAACGTAAAATAGAGCCTTAAAAGAAGCAAAACTCCAACCGCTAATCCAACCAAGGCGATAACCAACCCAAACTTTACAAATTTCTTCATCTTCAAAAAAGTAATACTAAACTAAAATAAAAAAAAGCATCGAAATAACCATGTAGTTCGATGCTATATAATGTTAAATGGAAATAGCTTTACTTGAGTAAAGCAACTGCTTTCCTAATACGCTCAATGGATTCCTTAAGCTTATCGTCCGATGTAGCATACGAAAGCCTTATGCATTTTGGTGAACCAAAAGCCGAACCCGGAACAACGGCAACATGTGCATGATTCAGAAGGAACATGGCAAGGTCATCGGAGGTTTTTATGGTTTCACCGTTATACTGCTTGCCAAGCAGTTCCGATATTTCAGGGAAAATGTAGAACGCACCCTGTGGCTTATTCAACTTGAAGCCAGGGATTGATGAGAAACCTTCATACATCAAATCGCGACGACGCCGAAAAGCCTCGCGCATTTGGCGGGTGTATTCGCCATCGGAGTTAAATGCAGCAATGGCTGCACGTTGAGCAATACTGCAAACGCCCGATGTTTGCTGACCCTGAAGTTTCTCACATGCTTTGGCAATCCATTTGGCCGATGCCGAAAATCCTATGCGCCAACCGGTCATGGCATACCCCTTTGAAACGCCATTGATAATAACTACTCTATCCCGAATAGAATCAAACTGAGCAATACTCTCATGTTTGCCAATAAAATTGATATGTTCATAAATCTCATCGGAAATTACAATGATATTTGGGTGCTTCTCAATAATTTGAGCAATTGCCTTTAATTCATCGTAGGTGTATACACTACCCGTAGGGTTAGAAGGCGAACATAAAAGTAGGGCTCTGGTTTTAGGTGTAATAGCAGCCTCAAGCTGTTTGGGGGTAATCTTAAAATCGCTCTCAAGCGAGGTTTCAATCACCACGCTTTTCCCCTCAGCAAGCTTAACCAGCTCAACATAGCTAACCCAGTATGGGGCAGGAACAATAACCTCATCGTCCTTATCAACAATACACATCAACACGTTTGAAAGGCTATGCTTAGCACCTCCCGAAACCACAATTTGGTCGGGCTGGTACTCGAGGTTGTTTTCGCGTTTAAGCTTTCCACAAATAGCTTCCAGTAAATCCTTGTAACCCGCAACCGGTGTATAAAACGAAAAGTTCTGGTCGATGGCTTTCTTGGCAGCATCCTTTACAAAGTCGGGGGTAAAGAAATCGGGTTCGCCTACGCTAAGGCTAATTACATCGATACCCTGTGCAGCAAGTTCGCGCGACTTTTTCGACATTGCAATGGTTTGCGACTCCTCAAGAGCTGCTATTCTGGCTGATACCTTTTCCATGGTTTAACGTTTTAGGGAATTCCAAATTGTTTTACTAATTTTAGAGTTTCAAAAATAAAGTAATTTGTCATTCATATACACCTAAACTGTCCAAAAACATTAAAATATGTTTGCCGAAATTCTGAAAATCACAATACCCGCACTTATGGTATTCCTGGCAGGATACCTTGCCTTGCGAACTCTTATCAAGAATGAAACCCAAAGGCAAAAGGCGGAATTAATGTTTAACACCATAAAGGTTTCACTACCGCTTCGACTTCAGGCATACGAGCGCTTAATACTCTTAATGGAGCGGATTTCGCCTGAATCAATAATTGTAAGAGTTAATAAAAAAGGGATGCTTGCTAGCGACCTACAAAGTGCGTTACTTGGAAACATCAGAGCGGAATGGGAGCACAACCTTTCCCAGCAGCTATATGTTAGCAATGAGGCATGGGAGATGGTTAAAAATGCTAAGGAAAACATTGTTAAGCTAATAAATATTTGCAGCGAAAAAGTTGCACCAAACGATAGCAGCTTCGATTTGAGCAAAAAAATTCTTGAAACTTACGCTGAACTTGAGATTAATCCCACCTCGCTGGCCATTGAATTTTTAAAGAAAGAGGTAAAAGAAATACTTTAAAACCTTGTTTAATCAATTTTTAGCACCCTTTTAACAGCATGTGAAAAACCGGCTTCATCGTTTACCGGCACAACCTGAAATTTGTCCTTTAGCTCACTGGGTGCGTTTGAAACCACAAAAGCTTCACCGGCAAGGTTAAGCATATCAATATCGTTGTAATCGTTGCCTAAGGCCAACAAATTACGGGGCTGAATTCCGCCAATATAGCTACACAACCATTGAATACCTCCGGATTTTGAAACCCCTTCGGGAAAAATTTCAAGCCAAATTGACTTGCCATCGAGCGGGGAGGTTGCTCTTATAACCTGAACCCCGTTTAACTTTTTGGAAATGGCATTGAACCTTTCAATATCATTGGGTAAAACGGCTAACACCTGCGAAGCAGGTCCTGGAAATGGCACACCAGTTATTAAGGGTTGAGAGTAATCCTTATAGAGGCTAATTCTTCGTTCAAAATCAGAGTTTAGTTTACCAGAACTGTGGTAGTGGAAACAATGATTTAAGGGAATTGGCTCATGAACCATAAAATCGGCATGCATTTCCACAAGCAGGGCAATTACATACTGAACAACTTCCGGTGAAAGCTGGTTGGCATGAATAATCGACTTATCGGACCAGCGCATAATTCCTGCTCCAGAAGAGAACAAAAGGTAATCGATGGGAAAATCGTCGGGCAAAACAGTTGATGCTGAAAATGGTGAACGACCAGTAGCAATGGCACGTATGATCCCCATTTCACCTAATCGGCATAGGGAAACCATATCTTCGCCGTTAAACTTATGATCGGAACGCAGGAGTGTGCCATCCAAATCGGTTACCACCAGTTTAATCATGAAAAGCCTATATTTTCCGCAAAGATATTAAGGTTCCTGGAAAAGTTTAAAGCCACTATGGTATATGTGGTTTAAAAGTAATTTAGAGTTTAATGATTTATTTGTAAAACAATGATTGTCTTTGTGTTAACCTCGAATCATTTACCAGAATAGTAATATTTTCCACTACTTCAATATTAAAACATCCAAAAGGAAATTTCGTATAAAAAACTAGAAAATAATGTGTTTTTTTAACGTTAAAATTTGGTTAAATCATTTTACATTTTGAACTTAATTTTTTATATTTAAGGTGTAAAAATCATTTTAAAACCCTGTAATTATGACTAAAATAATCACATTTAATGAGCTCAGGAGGGTTAAAGATAGCCTTCCTGATGGTAGCATGCAGGTAATTGCGGACAGGTTGAACGTTAATGTTGAAACTGTCCGCAATTATTTTGGTGGAACCAACTACAAGGATGGAGGTGCTGTGGGATTTCACCTTGAACCGGGACCTGATGGTGGAATAGTAACCCTCGACGATACCACAATACTCGATATCGCCTATGAAATTATTGCCAAATCAAAGGAGATGGCTTAAAACAATTCTATCCAAATCACGTAAAAGCAGGAAAATTTTTCCTGCTTTTTTATTTACTTTGCATAAACTACATACAAACCATGGAAGAGTTACTCTCTAAAATTCATAGGATTGAGACAAAACACTTGTCGAACCTTCACCGCCACCTTGAGAGTATATTCACAAATGTGTCGTTACCCTCGCACAATCTGCAACACCATATTAGGGTGTGGTTGCATTGCCGGGGTTTACTGATTGAACTGCATAAGGCTGGACTAACAATCACTGAACAGCTAATTGAAAATGCAATAATTGCCTGTTTCTTTCACGATGCTGGCCTAACCAAAACCCTCGATGAGCAACATGGGGCTGAGGGTGCCGAGCTATGCAAGCAATATCTCAGCCATTTCCCAGACCTAACGGAATCGCAAAAAACACTGATTTTAAAAGCTGTAGAGTTGCACGATGACAAATCGGTCAAGCAGCACCCGGTTACAAAGCCCGATGACATGCTCGACTTGGCTTTACTCGTATCCACCGCCGATGATCTTGACGCACTTGGATTTGTTGGCGTTTTCCGGTATACTGAAATTTACCTGAAGCGGGGCATTAGCATCGACCAGCTTCCACGCAAAGTTCTGGCAAACCTACGTAATAGGTTTACAAGTTTTACAAATGCATACTCATCGCTGCACCGTTATTCCGACAGGCAAAGGCAACGCTACCGGGAGATCATGGACTTTTTCACAAAACTTGAAGGTGAAATATCGCAAGGCATTACCTACCAGGATAGCGCATACGCTGTAGTAAATACCTTGCATGAACAGCTGGTGATTCAATCGAACAGCATTGAACAAACCATTGACTACGCATTAAGCACACTAACCGCTAGTTACCCGTTAACCTTTTTCAAAAGGTTACAGTTAGAACTTGAGGTTACCTCAGCTATACCCATTTAAGGTTAAAGGGAATACGACAATAGTTTTGCTGTAAAACCATTACTTAATAAAAAAGTCGAGCATCAGCCTGTCGTTCAAATAGGCTTGTAGCCTATCGCCAACGTTAACAGGCCCTACACCGCTTGGGGTGCCGGTAAAAAGAAGATCGCCAGTTCTGAAGGTTATGAATCGTGAAACGTACGAAATAAGCTCATCGTAGCCAAAAATCATGTTTGCAGTATTCCCTTGCTGTACTACCTTTCCGTTTAGCTCAAGCCGAAAGTTTAAGCCATTTAAATCGCCCAGTTCATCTTTGGGGATAAAAGTTCCTATTGGAGCAGAATAGTCGAACGCTTTGGATATTTCCCAGGGTAATCCTTTTGCTTTACACTCGCGCTGTAAGTCACGAGCAGTGAAATCGATACCAAGGGTGATGGCATCGTAGTAACGGTGGGCAAACTTTTGCTTGATACTCCGCCCTAACCTATTAATTCGAAGCACAACTTCTAGTTCATATTGCAAATCGCTTGTAAAATCAGGATAAAAAAAAGGTTGATTATTGCGAAGCAAACAATTATCGGGCTTAATAAAGAATACCGGAACCTCAGGCACATCGGCATTCATTTCTTTAGCATGATCCCTATAGTTTCTACCAATGCAAATAATTTTCATTATGAGTAATTTTTTATGTCAATGAATGAGCAAAGCCAAACAAAGGTAGTTAGTTTGATGCTATTAAAAAAGGTTTTACTTTTGCATGTTCAAAAGTAAGTTCCATGGCTGATCCCATAACAAAGTCCACCCGCAAAAGAATACTTTTTATTGTAAATCCCATTTCTGGAACACGCGGTAAGGAAAGTATACTGCACATTATCAATAATACAATTGACAACGAGACATTTGAGCCCGAAATCCTTTTCACCCGAAAAAAGGGTGATGCTTTACAGATTATAAGTGAAAAAATTGCTGAGGGGTTCAAGTATTTTGTTGCAGTTGGAGGCGACGGAACGGTTAACGAGGTTGGCAGCGCCATTATAAACACCGATTGCGTAATGGGAATTATACCTTTAGGTTCAGGCAATGGTCTTGCAAGGCACCTAAGAATCCCGCTTGATGCAGCCAAAGCGATACAGGTGATAAATAAGCTTAGGGTTGAATCAATAGATTACGGGCTCGTAAACGGGTTACCATTCTTTTGTACCTGTGGCGTGGGTTTTGATGCTCATATTGGTTACCGCTTTGCCAAAGAGAAAGGCCGAGGTTTTTTTAACTATGTTAAGGTGGCGCTAACTGACTTTATAAGGTACAAACCCAAGAAGTACAAGGTTAAAATTGATGGCACACAAAAAATGAAAGTGAAGGCCTTTCTCATTACATGTGCCAACGCATCGCAATATGGCAATAATGCGTATATAGCACCAAATGCCGATATACAGGATGGATTACTCGACATAGCCATTATGTCGCCCATAAATCTGCTTCAAGCACCTGCCATTGGTGCAATGCTATTCACCCGAACCATTAATAAAAGCACGGTTCTACAAACCGGTAAGGCCCAAAAGGTTGTAATAAAGCGAAAACGCGAAGATGTGGTTCACTTTGATGGTGAACCCATTATAATGGATAGAAAAATTAGGATTACAGTAGTGAATAAGGGGTTAAGGATTATTGTACCTTAACGACCATCCACATCGAGCAAACGGGTTTTCTTTCTGATAGTTCGTAAAGTCAGGTAAATTACGCCGACAATAATAAAGGCAATGAACCATGCCCTACCCCACGAACTTAGCTCAAGGAGTTTACCCCCATTTGAAACCACATCGTGTATGTACTGAAAAACAAAAAATAGTAGCACTAACTTGAAAAGCCCTATGCTCTCGCGCTTAATTACATTACGGATGGAAAAGTAATTGTTTGGTGAGCGCCACCTGAACCTGCGCGGAATAAAAGTGGGAACGCTATCGGCCCAATTGAGGTAATCCGAACCAAACTTGTTGCGTAGGAAAAATTCCTCGGCGTACATTATTCGTTCGTAGTAGAGCCAGTAAACTAAAAGGAAAGATATGACAAACCAGTAGCTCTTAGTAAGAAGGGCAAGGCCAAACCACATGAAAAAATTACCAAGGTAAAGCGAATGGCGGACTAACGAGTACATTCCTGAAGTGTTAACCGTATCGGCAACCTGCTCCTTGGTATTCCTTCCTGAAGTATTCTTAGGAGTGTAACCAATGGTAATAGCGCGTATAACCAGTCCAATAAAGCTCACCACAAAGCAAGCAAAAAAGTAAAATGCATTATATGAATACTGCTTGGTTTCCAGGAGGTAAACATAGTAACCTATTCCTGCTAAAATTAAAAGCACTGGTAAATAGCTGCGATACCTAAAAAGAAAGTCGCCTTGGCGACGGAATGTTTCAATCAATGCCATACTAATCAATTTATAGAATGCTGGCGTAAATATAGCATTTGTTAATATAGGTTAATACTGTGGGGCAAATTATTTTTGTTTCATTTTTAAGTAGATGTTAGTGAGAACCTTTTTGGTGTACAAGGGGAATTCACCATTCATCATCCATGAATAGTAGCTGGGTTCAGCCTTTAATACTTCCACAACAGGCTTACCTTTGTGCTTTCCAAAGTTAAATACCTCAACCCCTTTGTCATCGAGAATAATACGGCCTGCAAAATCGACATTGCGATTAAACGAGCTGAACTCCGAAAGAAAATCGACATCGTTTTTTAGCTCAGGATACCGTTCAACCTGAGCGCATAGGATTTCGAAGGTGGCAAGGGTATCGGCTTCGGCGCTGTGGGCATTCACCAAGTCCTTATCCAGGTAAAATTTGTATGCTGCAGCCAGGGTTCTCTTTTCCATTTTATGGAAAATGGTTTGAACATCGATAAACTTGCGCTTTTTCAAATCGATATCAACCCCAGCACGGAGGAACTCTTCGGCCAAAAGAGGTAAATCGAACTTGTTGGAGTTGAAACCAGCAAAATCGCAACCCTCAATATAGTTTGCCAACGATTTTGCTATCTCCTTAAAGGTTGGCGCATCTTTTACATCGTCATCGGTTATTCCATGAACAGCAGTAGCCTCAGGCGGTATAGGCATTTCAGGATTTATGCGCCTAACCTTTGATTCGCGGTTCCCGTTAGGGAATACCTTTAGCACAGCAATTTCAACTATTCTATCCTTAACAACATCAATTCCGGTGGTTTCCAGGTCGAATACTACCAGCGGGTTCTTAATATTTAATCCCATTAAAATTACCTTTTATTAATAAAAAAACTTCCCCAAGCCAAGGCCGGGGAAGTTATTGAGTTTATTCCTAAGCACCAATCATCATTGGCATTAGAAGCATAAGGACATCTTCGTCGGGGTTTTCATTTTGGTGAGGGAAAATGAGCCCTGCACGCGAGGGATCGGACATGGAAAGTACCACCTCTGTTGAGGAAAGGTTTGCCAGAATCTCCACCAAAAAGGCTGATTTAAAGCCTATCTCCATTTCATCGCCTTGGTAATCGCAGTTTAAGCGCTCGTAGGCCGAAACGGAGAAATCAAGGTCTTGAGCTGAAACCTCGCACTGGTTCGATGTTAAGCCTAGCTTAATAAGGTTGCTGGCTGCGTTTGAATAGATTGAAACGCGACGAACCGAGTTATAAAAATCAACCCTGTCAATAATCATACGGTTTGGGTTATCAACAGGAATTACGGCGCTATAGTTGGGGTATTCCCCTTCAACCAAACGGCAAACCAGGGTGTAACCGCTCATGGTAAAGCGGGCATTCTTACTATCAAACTCAACATTTACTGAGCCTGTTTCCTTTACAAGAATAGACTTTAGCAGGTTTGCTGGTTTTTTGGGAAGAATGAACGATGAAAACTCTTCAACCTGAACATCCTTACGGCGGTAGCGAACCAGCTTGTGTGAGTCGGAAGCAACAAAGGTCATCCCTTCGGTGGTTAGCTCAACAAATACACCGTTCATCACGGGGCGCATCTCGTCGTCGGCGGTGGCAAAAATGGTCTTGGTAATACCATTAAGCATAACGTCGGCAGCCACCTTTACACTAACTTTACTCTCTGGGCTAAGCTCAGCGGGTTTTGGAAAATCATCGGCGGGTTGGCCAACAATGTTGAACTGGCCATTCTCCGAGTGAATAACAACTGCAAGGGAACCTGGGTCAATTTCGAAAGTAAGGGGTTGCTCCGAAAATTCCTTTAGGGTATCGATAAGAATCTTAAAGGGAATTGCAATTGAACCATCACCCAGAACGTTATCGAGGGTAATTTTTGTTGTAAGTGTCGATTCAAGGTCAGATGCTGTGATTTCCAGCTCATTACCTTCCAACTTGAATAAGAAGTTGTCGAGAATTGGTAGGGTGTTCTTGCTGCTGATTACCCTGCTTACCACCGATAAGTGGCTCAGTAGCATGGTGCTTGATACAACAAATTTCATATCTCTGTAATTTAGTTAGTTCCTTTTACCTAAATTGATTATCCTTTAGCTGTCAAACAGTTAATTGTAAATTTTAGTTTAAAAACTGAAAATCAATGCAATTCAAAACTCAAAAGGATTTCAATAATACAAAATTTTACTCTAATAACACACACTATTTTTCATAATTATTTACAAACACATCGATGGGGCATAGAACATAATGGAAGTGCAGATAGGAGCCAACCAAAAACTTGTTTTCCGATAGCTTTACCAATAGACGATTTGGGTTGTAACCGAGTTCTTGTCCCAGAATATTTGTAAATCCTTTACCGGTTATCCGGTAAAATGTGTATTCGTACGTTTTGCCGTTTAGCATTTTGAGCTGCAAGCTGGAAATTAAATTCTCAGGTTTTGCAGAATCTATTTCGGCCTTAGTAGGGTAATGCAACTTAAAATTATCGAGTGAGTAATAAAGATTGCTAATGTTAGCAAGGTTGATGTTTGGCATTCTATTTCCAGCTGAGTTAGATAATGCTATTTGGTTTCCACCAAGTTCAATGGTGTACCCCTTTGCTTTGTCAGGGAAAATAGCCTTGATTTCTTCAATCGCCTCAACAGGCTCGGGAAACAGTTTGCCAGCAAGCCATTTATCAGGGTTAACCGAAAAGTATTCAACTAAATTATCAACTGCATTTGCCGACTCAACGTAGTAGGGAACCTCCGAGCCACTGTTCAGGGCAACAGTTTTATAGTTGAATTCAGCAACTGAGGCTATTCTGTACTCCTTCTTTACACGCTTCCCTTTATAAATGAAAACCCCTATACCCTTCCGTTGAAACAGCTGGATTAAATTTTCATCGGTTTTTAGGGTAGCTGGTGCTATAGCCGATATACTCTGCAAAATATCGATAAAATTGCTTACAACGGCTGAATCAGCTAAAAAGAAATCATTTATAAACCAGTTGCCATCGGATTTGGTCAACCTAAGCGTGTCAGATTTCATAACCAGTTCAATAGCAGTTATTTGAGAACTTGAAAAGGAAAAATCCGATTGACGGAACTCTTTATACCAACGGGAAAGGTAGAATAGCCCTATACCTAAGGCTATGAGTAGTGAAAGAAAAATAATTTTTTTACTTGACATTTGTAAAAGTGTATTTCTTCCGTCTAACAAAACTCCAAATAATTCCAGCTAAAACAAGCATAAGCGATGGTAACACCATGTTAACGAGCTGCCAGTACAACCTTTCACTAACAGCCCGTTTCCTATTGAGAAGTCTAAGCTTAACATCTCTCGAACGTAAATCGAGCAGTCCACTATCGTCGCATAAGTACTTAACCATGTTAACCACCAACTCCTTATTTCCGTAGGTTTGCTGAGTAAACCTGTCGTAGCCCAACGGGATAACATATGCGCCATTTGGACGACGCTGAATATCGTTTCGAATGATATCGGCATCAGCTACTACAATCATTTTGGTAAAAATACTCTTGTCATGGAACTTGATGGTGCCATTTGGAATTATTGCATTTATGGGGCGATTCCGAAAGTTGGACTTGAAAATCCCTTGCAACTCAACGGCAACAGGAAGCATTGAATGCTGGAACTCGTAACGGGTAATACCCTTGCTTACCTGATTTAGGTTAATTAATGCAGGAATTTTCACAAGTTTAGCTTCCTTAGATGTAAACAAAAGTATCCGCTTTTCAACCTCATCATCCATACCAACGGTATCAATTGGGCTAATAAATTTGGTTTGAATAAGGTTTAAACCCTTAGTAATAGGGTTATCGGCTGGGGGTAAGAGCAATGGATAGTACAGCCAGGGTGCGGGAACAAAACGGGGCTCCTGTCCAACAAGGGCAGTATTTACCGGAATAACAGCACATTGAATGTCCTGAATCAGCAAGGGATTAAGGCGAACGCCATAGCGGAAAAGCATATCATCAAGATTATGCTGATTCATAAAAGCCAGGGTAGAAGCACCAGATGATAAGCTATCGATACTAACGTTAACGGGGTCAACGAACCATAGCACACGTCCACCCTGCATAATGAACTGGTCAATGATGAGCTTATCGGCCTCAGGCAATGGCCTGCTGGGTCCTGCAATAATAATAGTCTTGTAGGGTTTTAAAGCATCTGTGTCGCCATTTATAATCACTCTGCTAACATCATAGTATTGAGCCAGCTCACGCTCAATATCCCCAGTTTCAAACTCGTCAAACTCACCATGTCCCTGAATAAAAGCAATGCGCTGCCTGTGTTCGGTTGTTATACGGTCAATTGCATCAACCAGGGCGTACTCAAAGTTTTGAATGGATAGGTTGATATTCTCATCGCCCGTAAGATTTGGGTTATTCCTTAAAAGATTCACCGCTAACTCCTTTCCCCTGTATGTAATAATACAACCCGGGAAAATGATGCGCTGAATCATTGCACCCTCATTATCCTTAACATGAACGTTGGTTGGAACAAGTCCCTTTTCGGCCAACTGGCGAAACAATTGCTCCTGCTTTTTTGCCCCCGATGTAGAGTATGGATTGACAAATTCATACCGTATTTTTTTCCCGGCAATCTCTTGAAATTCACTTAGTGTCTCCGCAAGGGCTTTTTTCATTCTAACAAAGGCAACCGGCAGTTCCCCATCGAGATACACCCTGATAACCACAATATCATCTAAACCCTGTAATACCTCGCGGCTAACAGGCTGTATGGTAAACCTTTTATCTTCGGTAAGGTCGATTCGGAAGTAAAAAAACGACGATAGCGCATTCACTAAAAGTAGTATGAGCAGTAAAACAGCAAATGCCCTGATACTTCTAATTTTTATTTTTCCACTAACACTCATAACAGTCCATTTTTTGGTTTTACCACCTGCGCGATTGAAGTTTTAAACGGGTAAGAGCTAAAAAAACTGATGATATGGATAAAAAGTAAACCACATCGCGCGAATCAATAACACCCCGGCTAACTGAGCTGTAATGCTCACTTATGCTAAGAGTCAACAATGCCGACCGCGCCCACTCCATGGATTGAAGCTCGGCTACCCAGGCTAATCCATCGTAAAAAACGAAGCATAATGCAACAGCCAAAAGGAACGCAACAATCATATTATCGGTTAAACTCGAGGCAAAAACCCCAAGTGCTGCATAGGCTGATGCTAAGAAAAATAGTCCGATGTATGAGCCCCAGGTTGCAGCCCAATCCAGATTTCCGGAAGGATTCCCCAAATTTGAAACGCTATAAACAAAAATGAATGTGGGTACAATAACTATGGCAACGAGCACCAACGACGCAAAGAACTTCCCCAGTACCATTGCGGTATCGGAAATGGGTCGAGTAAGAATTAGCTCAATGGTACCTGATTTCTTTTCATCGGCAAACATTCGCATAGTTGCCGCAGGCACAAGAAAAAGGAAAAGCCATGGTGCAATGTAGAACAACGACTCTAATGTTGCATACCCTGAATCGAGTATGTTTGTGTAACCAGGCAGCACCCAAAGAAACAAACCAGTTAAAACAAGAAAAATAATTGCAATAACGTATCCGGTTAACGATGAAAAAAAGTTCTGAAGCTCTCTAATAAAAATTGCCTTCATAGATGCTTGTGTTTTAGGATAAAATTACTGTAACACATCAAAAGGCTTAACCTCAAGGGTGTCGGGCTTTAGGGAATCAAGGTTAACCTTGGAAATATCAATAATTTGGACATCCTTAAAGTAAAACTGGATTATCTTATCGCAAGTGAAACCGCGCTGGGCCATAACCAATGCGCCATCCTGGCACATTCCCACACCATGACCGTATCCTTTACCCGAAAGACGAACCTCTGATTTTCCTGCTGAAACCGTAAACCATGCGGAACGCAACTTAAAATACTTCCGAACGGCAGTTGTAGCGATATTTACACCTAAAACAGTATAGTATTTAGGCCTCTCCTTGGGGTAAAAGTTAAGGTTATCGCGTGTTACCTTAGCGGTGTCAACCCCTTGCTGAGCAAGAAATTTTTTCCATTCGGTAAGAGGTATTGTTCTTTCCCAGCGAGCGTTAGGTGCCGATGTGCAATACCTATCGTTTACACTCCTGAGGTAGGGCAATGCCTGAATCCAAACATCCTCGGAGTTTGCTGTTTGCCCACCACAGTTTGCGTGAAATGCAGCGCTAATTGGCTTTAAGGAAGAATCAACAACAATTAAACCCTTTACATCAAGAACTGCATCGTAAATTTCTTGAAAAGCCTCAGGCCTTCCCTTGTATGCCTGACAGTGCTCCTGATCGCAAAGGTTAAAACCCTCCGACTGGTGTTTATCGATATGGGTAACAGTAAATGTCCGGGCAAGTAAGGCTTGCGCCTTATACAATTCGGGTTCCTTATTCGGGCCGGTTTCAGCAAGAACAACAGCTGCAATATACTTTTCGCGATCAATTATGTTGACCGCCATAATACGATTAAACTCAACGTAAAAGGTAATATTATCGTCGTATAAACGAGCCGGTTTTGCAGGAATTATTGGCTTAAGGCGAAAAACATCATCGCCGGTTTGGCCAATAAGCGTGACCCGCTTGAATGAACCATAGCTTTGGTTCTCGTCGCGCACCAGAACAGAATCGCCTTGACGGCTAATGTACAGTATTTGTAATGGCTTAATTGTAATGATACTATCGCCAAGTACCATGCTGTACTCACCCTTAGTGGGTGTAACAAGTATTGTATTTAAATTAGTATCGTTAAAAACGCTTATGCTTAACTTTTGCGAGTTCGATAGGAATGGCAGAAAAAGCAAAAACGAATACAGAACTACTCTCATAAGCAAGTATTTAAGATGATTTTATCAAATCCACAATCCTTTTACCCACCCGTTCCGATGCACCCATCTTACCAAGTTTCTCCTTGAGCTGGCCATAAAGTTCCAGCTGACGATCTCGTTCCGGATTGCCGGGTAAAAGTTTTATGGCCTCGGTGTAAAGACTATCTGGTGTTAAATCGTACTGTTTCAACTCCCTAACAACCTCAAACCCCATGTTCAGGTTCACCAGTGAGACATACTTCACCTTAATAACCATCCAGGCAATTAGCATGGAGAAGAAGTTCCCCCTATAACAAACCACCTGTGGAACGTTCAGTAGCGCCGCCTCAAGCGTTGCTGTCCCGGAAGTTACAAAGGCAAGTGTTGAGCATGAGAGCAACTGGTAGGTTTGACCAAACACCACACTTACACCAGTACCACTAATATAAGGCTGGTAAACACTATAATCCAACGATGGGGCACCGGCTATTACAAATTGATACTCGGGAAACCTTTTGGTTACATTCAACATCACAGGCAAATTGTAGCGTATTTCCTGCTTTCGGCTACCTGCAACAAGTGCTATTATTGGTTTTTGAGGTAATCCATTTTTTTCACAAAAATCACTTAAAGAAATTGGATTAGGAAGTTTGTTAGCAATGGCATCAATTGAAGGGTTACCCTCGTAAACGGGGTCAATGCCTTTACCCCTGAAATAATCAATCTCAAAAGGGAAAATCACAAAAAGTTTATCGACAAAGCTTTTCAGTTTCTCAACACGCGATTCCTTCCAAGCCCAAACCTTTGGCGCTATATAGTAAAACACCTTAAATCCGGATAGTTTTGCAAATTTAGCAATACGTAAGTTAAAACCGGGATAATCCACAAGTATTACTACATCTGGCCTAAAGTGAATAATACTTTGTTTACAGAGCTCCATGTTAGCCTTTATGGTTCGTAGGTTAAGTAAAACCTCCAAAAAACCCATAAAGGCCATATCGCGGTAATGCTTTAAAAGGGTACCACCCTGCTCAGCCATTAAATCGCCACCAAAGAAACAGAAATCGGCATCAGGATCATTATTTTTAATACCCTTCATCAGATTTGATGCATGTAAATCGCCCGATGCTTCGCCTGCAACTATAAAGTATTTCATTTTAATCTACATAAAACGCATGAAAACAATTATTAAAGCAAGAATTATGGTGCTACCCAGTACACCCTGAGCGGCCTTGAGCCTATCGGTCCAAATAAATACAAAAAACAGGCCAAGGTTGGGTAAAACGGCAAGCGATAATGCTCTGGACAAATCGCCTCGTACGTTTAAATATCTAATAAAATCGACAAACTTAAAATCGCTGGCAAGCGATAAATACATAACTACCAGCGTGATGACGGGCAGCAAAGCTCCAAGTAGGTATCCATGCCACTGTTTACTTATTTTTTTCTGCATGCGAAATTGCAATTTGGTCAAACCGCCACGATTTTATACGATCGAGTTCTTTGTAATCGGTCAAATCAACATGAACTGGCACAACTGTGATATACCCCTGGTTTAGCCAGTACTCATCGGTATCGGTTGCGTTGGGTTCCTCGTTCAGGAAGTATCCGGTTAACCAGTAGTAATCAACACCTCTGGGATCGGTTCGTTTTTCAAACTCCTCGCGCCAGGTGCCTTTATTTTGTCGTGTAACCTTTACCCCTTTTACTGACTTTAACGGCAAAACAGGAACATTCACATTGAGACACGAGCCTGGAGTTAACCCATTTTCAAGTACGTTTTTAACTATAAACCTTCCATACTCAATAGCAGCAGTAAAGTCGGGGTTTTCGTCGTAATCAAGAATAGAAAAACCAATGGAAGGTACACCGTACAAGCATCCCTCTATGGCTGCAGCCATGGTGCCACTGTATATTATGCTAATGGATGAGTTTGAGCCATGGTTAATACCCGATACTACCAAGTCGGGCAACTTACTTGTAAAAATCTGATTCATGGCAAGTTTCACGCAATCCACAGGAGTACCGTTAACGGAGTAGAATTCAACATCATCGGTACGTTTACGTTTTTTTAACCTCAAGGGAGTTTTAATGGTTATAGCATGCGACATGCCGGAATGCCCTTCCTCCGGAGCAACAACCACAACATTCCCAAAGGGTTTTACCATTTCAACAAGTGCTTCAATACCGGCAGCCCTGAATCCATCATCGTTGGTTACAAGTATTGTTGGTCTTTTCAACTCACCGTTTCCCTCAAACATCCTTTTCTGATTTGTGTTAATTGGCAAAGATATAATTTTTTAGACAGTAAAACTCCTCAGCCGGCAGGGTTGTTTTGACTTTTGCAAATATTAACGTCAAGCAATAATTCTTTGTTGTTTACCTCAATCATGCATCAAAGCAATAAAAAAGTTCGGCCGATTGTTCCTGTGGCCGAACTCAATTAAGTATTAAGTCAAAACACTAAAAATCCATTCTTCGAGTAATTACTCCGGGTATTTTAACCAGTTCGTCGTGTAATTTTGCTTGTTCATCGGCGGGGCCAGTAAGCTCAAGTATTATTAATCCCGAGGAACTGCAGTAGTCGTCAGAAACCTCGTGTAAACCCAAACGGGTTTTAATTGAGCACCCGTAACGGGTTAAAACCCGTTGAACCTCGCCGGCCTCCTTAATTCTATCGGTAATTTTAATACCCAAAATTGTGTGGTTGTTTTCCATAGCTAACAGGGTTTTTGGTTTCCATAAATTTAGGTTAAAAATTGAAACATTTCAAGTGAGATTTGGTTAAATTTATGTGATTTAGGTGCAATTTTTGTGGTAAAAAACTTACCTTGCAGACTCACTGATTAAAACTAAAAGCTTAAATAAAATGAATAGAAGTTATTCTATTTCAATCCTTTTGGCACTTACTTTCATTAGTCAAATTGTTTATGGCCAATACTTTGGCAGAAATAAACCCATCTACAAGAATTTTAAGTTTACCGTTTATCAAACCCCAAATTTTGAGGTTTACCATTACCTGAAAAACGATAGTCTACTTAATATCATATCGCTTTCAGCCGAAAAGTGGTACGACCGGCACTACCAGGTTTTCAGGGATTCCATAATAACAAAAAACCCAATACTGCTCTATAACGATCATGCCGATTTCCAGCAAACCACGGCTATATCGGGGAGCGTTGGAGTGGGAACTGGTGGTGTAACAGAGGCCCTGAAAAACCGTGTAATCTTCCCATTAACGGAAACGTGGCAGCAAACCGATCATGTCCTTGGGCACGAGCTTGTGCATGCTTTTCAGTATAACTCTTTGATTAATGGCGATTCCACCTCGCTCAACTCAGTTCGGAACCTTCCACTCTGGATGGTAGAGGGCATGGCCGAGTACCTATCGCTAGGCACATACGACTACCAAACTGCAATGTGGATGCGCGATGCTGTAATTAACGACAGGTTTCCCACCCTTGAGGATATGACCTACTACCCCAACAAGTACTTCCCTTACCGCTGGGGACACGCATTCTGGTCGTTTATTGGGCGAACATTCGGCGATAGCCTTATAAACCCAATATTCAAGGAAACCGCAAAGCGGGGCTACAACTTTGCACTCATGCGTTACCTTGGGTTGAACGAGCAATCGTTCTCAACTCTCTGGAAATCGGTATACTATGACTATTTTAAGCGTACCATGCCCGATACGGTTGAAGATCCTAACGGAACCCGAATCCTTTTTGAACGAAATGCAGGCGAAATAAACATTTCGCCATCGGTTAGCCCCGATGGGCGATATGTGGCTTTTTACTCCGAAAAGGACCTCTTTTCTATTGACCTTTACCTGGCACATGCCATAAGCGGTAAAATTATTAGAAGGTTATCGAGCATAGTGCACGATAATGAGATAGATGCACTCAACTTTATTGAGTCGGCCGGGACATGGTCGCCCGATAGCCGAATGTTTGCCTTTGTAGGATTTAGCAAGGGTAAAAGCAAATTGATTATTGTTGATGTTTTTGATGGTAAACTCATTCAGGAGTTCACCATACCCGGTGTTCCATCGTTCAACTATCCCGCCTGGTCGCCCGATGGTAGTAGCATTGTGGTGTCAGGACTTGTAAATGGGGTTAACGATTTATACCAGTACGATTTAAGAATTAAAAAGGTTGACCGCCTCACCAACGATCCCTGGTGCAATATACATCCTGCATGGTCGAGCGATGGCAAAACCATTGTTTTTTCAACCGATAAACCCTCACAAACATCAGCTAACGGAAAAACAGGGTATAACCTTGCCACATTAGATGTAGAGACTAAAACCATTAATGTTTTCGATATTCTCCCCGGTGCCGATAATGTAAACCCAATGTTTTCAGCCAACAACAAGGAAATTTACTTTCTTTCAAACTGCGATGGATACCGTAACCTTTTCAGGTTTAACATTGAAAGCGGCGAAGTTTACAGGATGACAAGAATTTTAACCGGCATCTCGGGAATGACACCGCTTGCACCGGCCATGAGCGTAGCCCGTGAGAACGATGAGGTGGTTTACTCCCATTTCTTCAAAAGCAAGTACTCCATATATACTGCCGATAGCTCCGATTTTAAACCGGTTAGAATAAATCCATATCAAGTTGATTTTAACGCATCTATCCTTCCTCCAGTAAATAGGGCAACTGAAGGTTTGGTTGATAAAAATCTCTCGGATAAAAACCTACCTGTGGTCTTGGTCGATTCATTTAAAACCGTACCGTTTAAGCCCAAGTTTAAGCTCGATTATATTTCCAATATTGGCATGGGTATAAGTACCTCACCATACGGAACAGGTATGGCTGGCGGGGTAGAAATGCTTTTTAGCGATATCACTGGCAAAAACATGGTGTATACCGGATTGTCGCTTAACGGCGAAATATATGATTTTGGAGGGCAAGTAGCATTCCTCCAGCAAAAAAAGTACATCACTTGGGGTGTAACAGCTTCCCATATCCCCTACTCTTTCGGACAATACGGGTACGATACTCTCCACAGGCAAATAAATGGCGAGCCTGTAATAGTTGAAGATTTTCAGCTCATTCAGATACGAATGTTCGAAACCGCCACGGGACTACTTTCATATTTTCCCTTATCATCCACACAGCGGTTTGAACTAAGTGGGTCAATAGCCCGCTACTATTACAGAGTCGATATCTACTCAAACTATTACATTGATGGCTACTACTACGGTTCCGAACGCAAGAAAGGGGAAGTACCACCGGGCTTTTGGTTACAACAATCGAGTTTAGCCTATGTATACGATAACTCCGACTTTGGTATAGCCTCGCCCATGCGTGGGCACAGGATGCGGTTCCAGGCTTCAAGAACCCTTGGGGAATATAACTACTGGGGCGCCTTAGCCGACATGCGTAAATATATATTCCGTAAACCGCTTAGCTTCGCTTTCCGCGCCCTGTACTACGGTCGTTTTGGCACATCAATAAACGATAACATACTATACCCGCTATACATTGGCTACCCTTGGTATGTTAGGGGGTACGATAGCAATTCATTTATTAACTATGGCCAATCGGGCAATGTAACCATTGACCAGCTAACCGGAAACCATATAGCGGTTGCTAATTTTGAAATACGAGTTCCTTTTACAGGCCCTGAGCGCCTAACCTTAATTAAGTCGGGTACATTGTTTACGGAACTGGCATTCTTTACCGATGCAGGTATAGCATGGACAAAGGAGTACCCGCCAAGCTTAAAATGGAAACCCACCTCCATAAACGACCGAACGCCTTTTGTAAGTTCAGGGATTAGCCTTAGGATAAATCTGTTCGGAATGCTTATTCTGGAACCTTACTATGCAATACCCTACCAGCTAGGCGGATTCAAGGCGGCAAACTGGGGTATCAACTTTATTCCCGGGTGGTAGTGCTAAACCACCCGGTTTTTCCATCGGCCAGTTCTTAAGTAAATAATTGAGATTACTGTAACCAGAATACCATATAGCACCTCCGAAGTCCAAACTAAGCTTAAGGATTTAGCTAAAATTATTGCTATAAGGTAAGCCCAGCCTAAGTAAAATGTCAGTGTAAACACCTCAATGGCAAACGATACCTTAGTGCTACCGGTACCTGAAACACCATTGAAACTGATAAAGGCCGAAGCCATTGTTAAAGCAGCTATTGCGATTACCCTAATAACAGGCAGGGTGGCATTGATTATGTGCTCATCGTTAGTGTAAATCTTAATAATGCTATCTCCCAGCAAAAGAACCAGAGCCGAAAGGACAAGAACTGAGGCTAAAGTAATGACCATTACTTTTACAACCAGCTTTACCACCTGATCCGACTTACCTTTTCCAATATGTTGACTTACAAATGAATTGGTAGCCGAAGCAAATCCCCAAATTGGTATCATAAGGATAATGTAAATGCTTCGAACTATGTTGGAGACAGCAAGCGGGGTTTCACCCATTTTTTCAATAATAAGGAAGAATACAAACCATACAAAAATTGATAGTGAAAATTGAAGCATCAAGGGCCAGGAAATATCAAGTATTGACTTCAATAACTTTTTTGAAAACGACGAAAAGTTGAATAGCTTATACTTACTTACATTCATTCTGCTTATGTAAACAAGTAAAAATGTAGCCCCTGCAATTTCGGCAATAACCGATGCTAGGGCTGCCCCTCTAACACCCATTTGTGGTAGTCCAAAGTTACCGAATATCAATCCGTAATCGAGAACAATGTTTACAAATACTGTAATGAACGATGTAAGTGTAATCACCTTTGTACGTGTAATTCCTATTAGGAATGCGTTCAATGAGTATGTGAGAAAAGCAAAGGGTAGCCCAAATAGCCTATACCCAAAAAAAGAACTTGCAGAATCGCATACAAGATTTGACCTAACAGCAATACTAAAAAAAGCCGGATGAAGAGCATGTGCAAATAGCATTATAAGAATAGCAAAGGCGCCGAGAGTAAAAAGTAAATGCTCAACTACACGGCCAACAGCCTCATTTGCCCCCTCGCCTACACGCCTTGCCACAATAATTTGGCCACCCATAGCCATTCCCCAGCCCAACATAAGCAAAACATGGTAAAGCAGCCCCCCAAGAACACCTCCACCCAATGCAATCTCACCAACTCGTCCCAGAAAAGCCGTATCGGTTATGTTCAGAATATTTTGGGCAACGCTTCCTAAAATTATGGGATATGCTACCCTCCAGATTTCCCTGTAGGAAATATCGAGTTTCATTGGAAAATATTTGTGTAAAAATACAAAAAGGCAGGGGATTCCCTGCCTTTTATTGAGCCCTTAGCACTATAAATTATCGTCGAAGTATCGTATAATTTTATCAATCAAATGCACCCTATCCTTACCCATTACATTATGGTCGTGTTGGGGATACATAAAGAAATCAACCTGTACGCCATTTTTAATAAACTCATGAATTAAGGTGAGGCTATGTTGCGGAACTACCGTTTTATCCATATCGTCATGGATAATAAGAAGCTTGCCTTTCAGGTTTGTTACATAGTTCTTAAGGTCGGCTTTTTTGTATCCATCTGGATTCTCATCGGGAGTATCCATGTAACGCTCACCATACATCACCTCATAGAATTTCCAGTCAGTAACCGGACCACCAGCAACACCAACCTTAAAGTGGTCGGATGCCCTAAGCATCATGGTTATTGTCATAAAACCGCCAAAACTCCACCCATGAACCCCTAACCGGGTTGAATCAACATAAGGAAGTGATTTTAAGTAATTAACTCCTACAAGTTGATCGCCAAGTTCAACCGTACCCAATTGCCTATGAATAGCTTGCTCAAATTGAGCGCCACGGTTCGAAGTGCCACGATTATCGAGTGTGAAAAGAATATAGCCCTTGTTAGCCATGTAGCACTCCCAAAGCCTTGCGCCTCCCATCCAGCTATTGGTTACCAGCTGCGAATGTGGTCCCCCATAAACGTATATTACAACTGGGTACTTTTGTGTAGAATCGAAATTTACTGGTTTTATCATTCTTCCATATAAAGTAGTTCCATCAGTTGCGGTAAGAGTGATTAGGTTTGGCAACGAAACATTATAGCCAGTGTATGGGTTTGGCGCATCAATTAACTGTTTTACCAGTTTACCCTTAATGGTGTGCAATGCAACCCGATTGGGAACTGTTATTGAGCTATAAAAATCAACAAAATACTTATAGCTTGGACTAATCATGCAGCGGTGAGTCCCTGAGCTCGTTGTCAACTTTGTAATAGAGCCATTTTTAGTTGAAACAGAGTATAAATGCCTATCCAATGGGCTCTCCTTGGTTGACGTAAAGTAAATCAAGCCATTCTTAAAATCGGTGGCATCTATACTTGTAACCTCCCATTCCCCTTTGGTGAGCTGTTTAACAAACTTACCATCAGCCAAATACAGGTAAATATGATTCCATCCATCTCGACGGCTAAGCCACAAAAATGAGTTGCTGTTAATGAAAAAAGGCGGTTCAAGTGGTTCAACATACTTACTACTGCTCTCCTCAAACAGGGTTAACTCAAAATCGCCAGTGCTTACGTTGTAACGATTCATGCACATGTGGTTTTGTTCCCTATTCAGAACAGCAATCAGTATGGAACGCTCATCCGGAGTCCATGCAATATTGGTCAAATACTGATCACGGGGTTCCCCGGTTTTTAGTTCAACCGTTGAACCGCTTTGAGTATCATAAACCCTAACGGTTACCACATGGCTTTGCATGCCAGCCATAGGATACCTAATGTTCACCAACTCGCCAACACGCTTTGAAATATCAACCAATGGATATTTGGTAACCATACTCTCATCCATGTGGTAATATGCCAGGTATCGTCCAGAAGGCGACCAAAACGTACCCTTGTTAATTCCAAACTCATTTCGGTGAACACTCTGCCCGTTAACAATTCCATCAGTAGTATCGTTTGTTACTGTAATAACCTCACCCTGAGCATTTGTAAGGAAAAGGTTATTACCAATGGTATACGACATCCACCTGCCGCCAGGGCTAAACTCGTGGTTTTCAGAATTATCGGCCACAAGAAACTTTGACGCAATGCTTTTGGTTACAGAGTTATACAATACAAAGTAGTTACCTGCTATGAAGCGGAGCTGCTTGCCATCGCCCCAAGCCGATGGTACCCTTTTTAGAGGCTGGAGGCTATTGGCCTTTAGAGCCTCGTTTACTTCCGATAAGGTTACAGCTCTGTTTTTCTTTGAATCAGTAACATTGACAATGATTAAGCTGTCGTTGCTAACAAAGGAATACTCATCGGTTCCAGGCAACCAGCTAAAACCGGGTAGGGTTTTAGGGCGAAACTCCGTAACCTGGCGTAACACAGCCTGATCCAGGGTAAGTTCCTTTTGCCCAAAAGCTGTAAATACCAGTGTAATAATAAAAAAGGTTAAAAAAAATCTTTTCATATCATAAATTTTAGGGATTGCACTATTGAAATTTAAGCTAAAATAGTTAACTTTATTGTTTAAATTGATACTAAAAAGTTTGTATGGTTTAAAAAGTAAAGCAGAAACCTACATATTTCAACATTTGTGGTATTTTTGCTTAGTAAACATTTCGTTAAAAAGCTATTTTTCTTTTATGATTGAAACACTGACAATGAGCTTACGATTACCCAAATCAAAATTAGCCCTAGTACTTATAAGCGCTTTTTTAGCATCCTGTAAACCCTCACCCAAACAGGATAACGAAACAACCCAACCCGCAGCCGATACGCTATCGACACTGGTTAAGGTTGAAAATGCCATTTTCCCAATTCCTTCGCCCTGGCAGGTGGTTAACCTTATTCAAAAGAACAATATCCCATTCAATGAATCATGCATTAATAGTACAAAAAATTATCAGCGCTACACTACCTCTTTTAAGCAAGCGGTAAACCTTGGTATTTATGGTACCGACTTAAGCTACCTAAACATATACGATAAAACTCAGGAGTCGCTCCAATACCTAGGTGTAATAAAAAAGTTAAGCGAGCAGCTAAGAATCACTGAATCGTTCGACGAAAAGATTTTTGAAAGGATTGAGAACAATATCGAAAATAAAGACTCACTGATAAAAATAATATCGGATACCTACGCAAGTTCTGATTTGTACCTGAAAAAGAATGAACGTTACGATATAAGTGCATTGGTTGTAGCTGGTTGTTGGGTGGAAAGCCTGTTCATTATGACAAAAATTGCCCAGGAGCACAATGATAGAGAGATTATTAACCGTATTGGAGAACAAAAACACCCACTCGATAACCTGGTTGAGCTGTTAACGCCGTTCTACTATAAATCAACCGAATTTGCCAATTTGCTCGACAGCCTTATTGACCTTGCCTATGAGTTTGATGGGATAATCTACTCCTACACATACCGCGAACCAATTGTTGACGAGGCAAATAGGGTTATAACCATTAGAAGTCAATCGCGGGTGGTAATGTCAGAATATCACCTTAAAATTATCAGCAAAAAGATTGAGCAAATACGCTCTTCGCTAACCGAATAAATATTCCAATATGCAGCGCATTTTAATCATATTAACCCTAACACTTTTCAGCCTAAACTCATTCTCACAGATTGAGCAGCTAAAAAAAACATGCTCTATCAATTTCCCATCGAACTACATAAGCGATGGGCAGGAATACTTTGCAGCCCTTAAACCTGACCAGCGGATTGAGTTTAGAACAACCTTTTATGCCGATAATACTTATAGAATATCGGCCTGCACCAATGCCAAAAAGGGAAAACTGGTTTTTACCGTTTACGATACCGAAAAGAACCTACTGTTTACCAATGAAAGCTTTAACTACTCCCCTTTCTGGGATTTTCGCTTTACATCAACAGTAACCTGCATAATTCAGGTAGATGTTAAAAATCCCCAATTCATTCCAGGCTACGTAATGCTACTAATAGGCTTTAAGCAGTAAATTCCTGTAAACCATGAGCGAGTCGATTCTAAAAGCTCTCATGCAACTTTTTGCAATTATTGCCCGCCCGGTTTCCCTGGACGAGAAGGAGAATAACGATTATGCCGACCGGCGAAAGGTTGTGGAAGAGTTCTTGAGGAATCAGCTTAATATCGACCTGGTTAAAGAGTACCTTAAGGTTTTTGACTACTACTATAACCTTTACCAGGAAAAGCAAAGCGAGAAAAGCAAGTCAAAAAAGAGAACATCATCCAGCTCGGTTAGGGTTCTTAAGATATGCTCCCAAATAAATGAGGAACTACAGCAACAACAAAAAATTGTTGTACTAATCAGGCTACTTGAATTTGTAAAACCTGACGAAGGCGAGGTTACTGAACAGGAAATGGCTTTCATTAGCACTGTGGCTGAAACCTTTTACGTTCCTGAGGACGAGTTTCAAAACCTTAAGGATTTTGTGCTCTCTGGTTTCGATTCAGTAATCCCGCACCAGAATATCCTGCTTATAAACGACTCTAAAGAGCCTCCCTATGACGATTTGAGGCACCTTTACGCCGAAGGCCTTCATGAACCCATAAAAATTCTTTTTGTTGAGTCGGCAAATATCTTTTTCCTACGCTACAATGGCTTACACGAGCTTTACCTAAATGGGCACTTGCTGGTTAAGGATAAAATTTTTGTTTTAAATAACGGTTCATCAATCCGAAATTCAAAGATAAAGCCAATATACTTTAGCGATATTGTTGGCCGCTTTGTTCAGGATAAGATTAAAGAGAAAATCGTTTTTGAAGCCATCGATATCGAATACCGATTCAAAAGCGGAAAGATTGGGTTGCACCCCATGTCGTTTGTTCAGGAGAGTGGCCACTTGGTTGGGATAATGGGCGCATCGGGCGCCGGTAAAACCACTCTACTCAACGTTTTGAACGGGAGCGAGAAGCCAACAAAAGGGAGTATCCTAATTAATGGCATTGACATACACAACCAAAAGGAACTGGTTGAAGGACAAATAGGATTTGTTTCGCAGGACGATTTACTGATTGAGGAGCTAACCGTTTACCAGAACCTATACTTTAATGCCCGCCTTTGCTTTGATAACTACACCCATGAGCAGCTCGAGGCTGCTGTAAACCAAACCCTACAAAACCTTGGGCTATATGAAATCAAGGATATGCGGGTGGGTTCACCCCTAAACAAAAAGATTAGCGGTGGGCAACGCAAGCGACTTAACATTGCGCTGGAACTCATCAGGGAACCGGCAATCCTTTTCCTCGATGAACCTACCTCAGGATTAAGTTCAAGGGATTCCGAGAACATTCTTGACCTCCTAAAGGAACTAACGCTTAAAGGCAAGCTGGTTTTTGTGGTTATCCACCAGCCCTCGTCGGAAATTTTTAAGATGTTTGACAGGTTACTTATACTGGATACAGGTGGATACCTTATTTACAATGGCGATCCCATTGAATCCATTATCTACTTCAAATCACGAGTACAGCAGGCCAACTGGAACGAGAGCGAGTGCCCAGTTTGCGGTAACGTAAACCCGGAACAAATTTTCAACATAGTTGAATCGAATGTGCTCGATGAGTACGGAAACCCAACCAGAGCTCGAAAGATAAGCCCTTTTGAGTGGAACGAGTACTTTAAACGATTTGCCCCTGAAAACCCTACCCCTAACACACAACCAAAGTCACTCCCTCAAATTCACTTTAAAATTCCTAACTGGGTTAAGCAGCTTCGAATTTTTGTAAAGCGCGACATTTTAAGCAAGCTGGCCAATAGCCAGTATATGATAATTAATATCTTTGAAACGCCTCTACTTGCTTTACTATTAGCCTATATCATAAAGTACTACAACGTTGACGTATCAAATAAACTTGGCTATACGCTCCTAGAAAACAGCAACTTACCGGTTTACCTATTCATGTCAGTTATCGTAGGAATTTTTGTGGGGTTAACCGTAAGCGCTGAGGAGATAATAAAAGATAGAAAGATTCTGAAACGTGAAGCGTTCCTGAACCTGAGCTGGTCGAGCTACCTTATGTCAAAAGTTACCATACTTCTAGGCATATCAGCCTTTCAAGCCCTGATGTTTGTAACTATTGGCAACAGTATAATGGAAATTAAAGGGATGTACTTTGAGTACTGGCTAGTTCTTTTCAGCACATGGTTTTCAGCAAACATGATGGGGTTAGTAATATCGGATAGCTTTAAAACGGTAGTTACCATATATATTCTTATACCTTTCCTTGTAATACCACAAATAATACTTAGCGGTATCATTGTTAAGTATGAGAAACTAAACCCAACCATCTCCTCGCCAAGTAAAATACCTATTTACGGGGAACTAATAGTATCCCGATGGGCCTATGAAGCCTTGGCAGTATACCAGTTCAAGGAAAACAGATACATGAAACCGCTTTACCGTTTCGATGAAGCAATGAGCTTATCGGACTACAAGCGTAACTATTGGCTAAAATCAATTCAGAATAAGGTTGATTTCTGTATCCGAAACCTTAACGATAAGGAAAAGAAAGCCGAATTCAAAAATGCTCTGGAGCTTATTAGAAATGAACTAATAAAGGAGATGACTGCTCCCAGGGCCTCACATCTTATTTTTAGCAAGTACACCATGCTAACCCCGGAGGAGGTTAATGCTGATATTCTTAAAGAGCTTAACGATTTTCTTGAGCAGCTCCGAAAGCACTACGTTAAGCTGTATAACAAAGCAAGTGCGGAAAAGGATAACTATATTACAAGGTTCCAGAATAGCCAACCCAACGGACAACAGCTATTCTTAGAGCTAAAAAGGCGTTATCACAACGAAAGTTTAAGTGAGTTTGTACGAAACTCAGGCGAGGTTGAGCGAATCATTGAGTATAAGAATCAACTAATCCAGAAGATAGACCCCATATACCAGTTCCCCGAATCAAAATTTCTACGTGCACACTTTTACGCCCCGGTAAAACCTTTCTTTGGTAACTATTTCGGTACTATTTGGGTTAATGTAATTGTGATTTGGCTATCGAGCATTCTGATGTACTTGGTACTCTACTACCGACTCCTCAAACGCTTACTTGAGTGGCTGGAAAGTTTGGGTGGTGAAACGGAAAGTTGATGAGCTTGATATGAAAAAAGGGGCAAAATAATTTGCCCCTTACTTTTTATACTAACTGCTGATTAATCCACTATCTGAATCATCTTAAAGGGAACTTTGATGATCGACTCGTAATCCTCCCCAGCTTCAAGCATATCCTCATCATCCTCCTCGTAGTACCAGTTAATAATTACATCTTTCTGGTTTTTCTTTAGAACCTCAAGCTTTTTAAAAACATCAAGAATACACTTTGATGAGGAAGTGTTGAAATACTCCAACTGAACGTTAACAACTGTATTTGGCTGGGGATTTTTTATGTATTCATCGAGCCATTCCACAACAGGACGATAGAATTCTATTGAATTCTCAGGGATTGATCGACCCTTTATTTCAATTACTCCGGTACTGGGGTTAAGTATAACGGTCGGAGTTTTTGGCGTTCCCTCAATGTTCAGTAATTCCATAATATTGTAGTTTTAATTATTCACTTACCAATACACTCAAATTAAAAAAAGAGTACTCATCGTTATATGGAGTAAACTCGTAATTCAGCTTGTTACCCGTTTTCCTGGCAATATCAATAAGGCCTAACCCCCCACCACCTTTTTCAGAAAACGTCTGATTATTCAGAACAAATTTATAAAATTCTTTTAACTCATCCTTTGAAAGAGAATTAATCTTGTCAATTTTTTCTTTAAGGATATTACTTTTATCGTTACGTACAAGGTTACCGGTGGCAATTCTATACCCATCATTGGTTTTGGAAAGGATAAAAGCACCCATTCTGGGCTCATTCTCTGAGAGCGTTACTTTATCAACATGATGAAAGAGATTTTGGAGGCACTCCACCATCACATTGTAAAGTTTTTTCCGAACCAAATTTTCAACCATTTCGTGCGATAACTTTGCTTCTACCAATCCAAGTGTATCGGCAATGATATTTGCATTAATCTCACCCTTATAGGCTACAATTACATCACCACTATGCATTTTGGCATAGCATTTTGAAATAAAATCGCTCATCGAATGGTTTGTACTTGATTCAAGCAACACCTATGTAATTTATATTTAAACAAATATAATAAAATTTTAA
>ENA-UOWE01001023-UOWE01001023.1-activated-sludge-metagenome-genome-assembly--contig:-NODE-1023-length-36696-cov-5.804099_pt1 | contig 36696 bp, 29 predicted proteins | sample MGYA00249841_ERZ761562 | MGnify/ENA primary metagenome ERZ761562 (study PRJEB28883, sample SAMN05720200) | activated sludge metagenome | isolation source: Anaerobic digester | place: Japan...
TTTTCACCATTCAGAGAAAGAAGCAGGGATTTTTCTCTGCTCTTTCCTGAAAAAAATATTTAAACGCCAGAAACTAAATCTACCGGTTAAAAAAGTTGCACTTACTAATTGAACTTAGGAAATAAAATGCTAATCTCTTTGTATATAAACAATTACTGTTATTTCTTTATAATATACAGTAGGAAAATGTCGAGAAGTTGAAGATAATGTGATATATGTATGTGTTTTGTCTAAAACTATCCATTTTGCTATTCTGTATATAAATTTATTCTTAAACAAATGCACATAAAAAATAATGAATGTTAAAACTATATTGTTAAAAGGATTCTTTATTTGATCAAAACCTTTGGTTGTAATATGAGTTTAAACTTCAGTAGTTTTGTGTTCGAGTATTTTTTTTTGAATAACGTAATGTTGAGTTTATGGCTCTATTGTTGAATATTAAACATTGTCGTTCTATTCTTCTTTGATTTTTTTTACAGCTCCGCCCTTTCACTTACAGCTTTGTAAGCTAAAAAATGGATATATTGAGCATTAGAAAAGGCTTTCGTAAGCCAACGAAACAAATTTAAATAAATTATTAACAAAAATCAAAAAAATCTTTTTTGAGATTTCTATGTATGCGGAAAATAAAAGATGATGATAACGTATATTTGATATTGTATAAAAAAGCCCCGAAAAAAATCCGGGACTTTTTGTTTTGCGGAGAGAGAGGGATTCGAACCCCCGGTTCCCTCGCGAGAACAACGGTTTTCAAGACCGCCGCATTCGACCACTCTGCCATCTCTCCAAACTATAAAATTATAGTACGAACCTTATTTTGCGGGTGCAAAGATACAATAAATTTATTTAATTTTCAAATTTTGTACACTTTCTAAACCAGATTTTATAAAATTTTCTACTCTTTCGGGGCTCAACGCTTCGGAATAAATACGTAAAAGAGGTTCTGTTCCCGAAGGGCGAATCATCAGCCATTCGTTTTCGTTGAAAAAATATTTATATCCGTCTAAGGTTTCGGTGCGAATGATTTTTTCACCTGCAAATTCGGTAAACAATTCGTTTTTGCATGCATTGATGGCTGCTTTTTTAATCGGTTCATCAACTTTTAAATCGTAACGCGAATAATAAAATTTGCCTGTGATGGCATAAATTTCTTGTATGAGTTGTTCTAATGTTTTTCCGCTTTCGACCATTGCGTTAAATAGGGTAAGCCCCATCCAAATACCATCGCGTTCGGGAATGTGTCCCTTAATGGTAATACCACCTGATTCTTCTCCTCCTACTAATACATCTTCGTGTAGCATGACTTTACAAATATCCTTAAAACCTATACGAACCCTCTGAACCGGGAGATGGTATTTTTCGCACAATTTTTCAACTTTTACCGTGCTCGAAAATCCAGTAACAACCTTGCCGGTCATTTTTTTGTAATGGGCAAGGTAATAAATTAATAACAATATGATATGATGAGAGTCAACGTAATTGCCTTTAGAGTCGAACAAAGCAATACGGTCGGCATCGCCATCAACTGCCAAACCAACGTTTATTTTACCGTTTTGAGCAATAAATTGACTAAATTCCTGAAGGTTTTTTAATAGGGGTTCGGGTGGTATGCCTTTAAACGAAGGATTTGGTTCGCAATGAAGCAAGGGAATGTTAGGGAATAAACGTCTCATAACATTTTGACCAGCTCCAAACATGGCATCAAAAGCAAAATTAAAACCCGATTTTTGTATTTTTTCAATATCGAAATGTTTATGAACGTGTTCTACGTATGCATCTTCGAGATTGGTTTCAATGATAATTCCTTTTTTCAGGAAGTCAGCCCATTTTAGTGAATCGATAATTAAATCCTGTTCGTCAGGGATCAAGGCTTCAATTTCTTTGGTATCGTCTTCGAGCAACGGACCTCCATGGCTGCCTTTTAGTTTATAGCCATTGTATTCAGGTGGGTTGTGGCTTGCAGTAATCATAATGCCCAGCGATGCATTGTTTTGCACTACACCCAACGAAAGTGCCGGAGTAGAGGTGGCAATAGGGCAGTAGAAAACTTTTATGTCGTTATTGGCTAATACTTTAGCTACGGTTTCAGAAAAAAGTTTCCCATTAAAGCGGAAATCATAAGCAATGACAACGCTTGGTTTTTTATGTTTAGATTTTAGCCATCGAGAAACGGCAAGTGTAACTCTAACTACGTTATCCACGGTAAACTCTTTTGCAATAATGGCTCTCCAGCCGTCTGTTCCGAATTTGATTCTAACCATATCTAAAATATTTTCTTTTTATTTAATTCGCGTTGATATTTTCGTGCGTTATTTAAATGTTCTTCTAAGGTTTTTGCAAAAACATGATAACCCGAAAAATCATCGCGGGCACAAAAATACAAAAAATTATGCATTTTATAATTCAGAACTGCATCAATAGAATGGGTATAGGCAATGGAAATAGGCCCGGGCGGTAAGCCACTGTATTTGTATGTGTTATAAGGTGAGTCGTATTCCAAATGTTCTTGTTTTACTCTGCGAATAGAAAAATCGCCAACTGCAAAAATTACTGTGGGATCGGCTTGGAGACGCATGTCTTTTTTTAAGCGATTGATATAAACGCCTGCTATATCGGGCATTTCATCTGTTTTGTTGGTTTCTAATTGTATAATTGAGGCTAATATGGCAACTTCGGTTTGGCTTAAACCTATGTTTTGAGCTTTATTTTTTCGTTCGTTGTTCCAAAAAGTTTTATATTCTTTTGCCATTCGTTCTATAAATTCTGTTGCAGATGTGTTCCAAAAAAATTCATACGTATTGGGAATAATGATGCATAAAAAATTTTGCTCATTGAAACCGTATTTTTGAGCAAGCATTTCGTCTTCAAATACATCGCAGATGCTTACTGAGTCGGCTTCGAGTTTATGCGATATATAGCCTGCCAGTACCCGATAATTTCTAAAACCGCGAATGGTAAGACGAACCGGTTCTTGTTTTCCGCTACGCAATAAATTTATGAGTTCGTTGTTGTTCATCCCTTTTTTTATGCGGTATCTGCCGGGTTTGACGTTTTGGTTGTATTTTTTTATTTCGGCAAGCCATTCAAACGAAGCGATGTCGTTTAAAATTTGTTCTTTGGTTAATATTCGCACTACATCATCATACGTAGAGCCGGTTGGAATATATACAAATTCATCTTTTAAATCGATACGAACATTCTCTTTGTATATTTTATTGTAATAGGAATAAGCAATTGAAGCAAGGATTAAGATGATAATTATTAGTGAAAATACAATTATCTTTGTAAAAACTTTTTTGTTATGCTTTTTCTTTTTAGCCACGTGGTCTTTTTTTGTGGTGCAAATTTAGTTGTTTAATTAGAAGTTGAAGTGAATTATTTGACGAAAATAGTATTTTTTTTAGGGCTAACATTGCTGGCTTCGTGTCAAAAAGGAACAAAATGTATCCATTCGATGGGCAAAAATACTGAAGAGACAAGGTTTGTATCGTCTTTTAACCGATTGCGAATCAATAGCCTAATGGATGTGTATTGGCATTGGGACTCGGTTGATAAAGTTGTGATAACCACCGGTCAAAATATGTTGACATATGTAAAAACCGAAGTGAGTAACAACAGATTGAGCATAACCAACGAAAATCGATGCAATTGGCTTAGAAAATATCAGCGTATCCGGGTCGATGTCTTTTCTCGTTCGTTCAAGTTTTTAGATTTATATGGCAATGGCGATTTTTATATGATGGATACGATAAAAACAGATTCTTTTATGGTAGATAATTGGTCGGATATATCAAAAGTAAAACTACTGGCGAATTGCAATGTTTTTTCGTATTCTCAGAACGCCGGTACCGGCGATACTTATATCGATGGAAGCGCTGCTGTGAGCTATATTTGGGTGATGGGGTATGGATATGTGTTTGCAAAGGGTTTTAAAACAGGTTACAACTACATTACACATAAATCAACCGGACAGCTATTTGTAAATGTAGAGAAGGAAGTTGGTGCACGTTTATTTAGTTCAGGCAATCTGTATGTTTATGGTCGCCCATACAAGGTAGATAAAGAAATGTATAGTTCCGGTAAAGTAATCTTGGCAGAGTGAAAGCTTTTCTGCAAAAATATGGATATAGAATGATGGCATGGCTCATCTTTGCTTTGTCGATTTTGTATTTCTATCAACGTTTTTCAAATGTAGAGCATTCGCTCGATTTTACGGCTGTTTTCTATTCGCTCCATTATTTTTCTTTTCTTGTTATTTTTTTTGCCTTTGTATTAATGTTTGCCAACTGGGGCATTGAAGCGTTAAAATGGCAGTATGTTAATAGTCCTATCGAAAAAATTTCTTTTTCGCTGTCGTTAATATCTGTTTTTATGGGTGTTGCTGTTTCTACTATTTTTCCGAATAGAACAGGGGAGTTCTTAGGTAAAATATTGGTATTGAAAAAAGAAAACAGAATAAAAGGTATTTTTTCTTCATTACTTTCAAGTATTTCTCAGCTTAGCATTACCTTATTGGCAGGTTTGTGGGCTTTAAGAAGCAACGAATATATTTCAGTTGTTTATGTCATTGCATTGGCTTGTTTGGCATTGTTGATTTTGATATTTTTTAAGCCAATTGTTAGGCTCTTGCAGCAATATTTACCTTCTAAATGGAAGCAGTTTATTGATTTTGTGAAATTTTATTCGTTCAGCGAAATACTTTTGCTTTTATTATTTTCGGCCATACGATATGCTGTTTTTACAATTCAGTTGTATTTATTGTTGTTAGCTTTTGGTGGTACGATCTCATTTTTTGATTTTTTGCCTTTATCGGCACTTGCTTTTACGCTTACAACAGCCATTCCAACGACTTCGTTCAGCGAGTTGTTTGTACGTTCGAATGTGGGCTTAGTAATTTTTTCGTCTTATCATTTAAGCGACCAAACAATCATTTTATCTTATCTGTGTCTATGGGTCATTAATATTCTTATCCCTTCGTTTATAGGTTTTTATTTTGGGTTAAGAAAAAAATGGGTTTAATGTTCAAAAATATCTGCTTCGTCTTCGGGAAAATGAAATAATTCCCGTGCTTTATCTTGTGGATAGGTATAGTAAACATATTCTCCGTCTGAGCATATTTCGTTTTTTGAATTAATTATTTGGGTTTCAATGGTGGCAAGGTTCATTTTTTTATGAATGAGTTTTGCTTTAAGTGTGATTTCGCCATCGCTTATTAAAACGTTTTTATGCAGTTTAATATTCATTTTAACCGTAAAACCGGAAGTTTTTAATAATGAGAGAACTGCCCAGCTTGCAATTTCGTCCATAAGGGTTGCTTGTATTCCACCATGAAGAATATTGTGCCAGCCTTCGTAGTCGTGGGTGGGAGTCCATTTGCCGATTACCTCATCGCCCTCTAATACAAAGCTTAAATGCAGCCCTATTGGGTTTTTGGGCGAACAGCCAAAACAATTATAGGTTTCGAGGTTTAGATATGGGTTTTTAATCTTTTTCATTTTCAATTACTTAAGTGTTCAATTAATATTTTAGTTCCAAGACCAATTAAAATAAGTCCACCAATAACATCGATTAAACCTGGATTTTTTGTTTTTAAACTTTTTCCAACTAAGATTCCGGTCATCGAAGCAATGTATGTTACAAAACCGATTACAAAGCCTGCCAAAATTATTGGAATATTAATAATGGAAAAAGTGAATCCTACAGCTAAGGCATCAATGCTGGTTGCAATGGCAATGGTTATTAACGTTAATGGTTTGAGTGGATTAAAATCTTTTTCATCTTCTTTTTTAAAGGCTTCATGTATCATTTTTAGCCCCAAAAACAATAATAAACTAAAAGCTATCCAATGATCGAAATTTTCGATATAAGCTCGTATTTGAATACCCAATCCCCAGCCGGCAAAGGGCATCAGGGTCTGAAAAAATGCTAAGGTTAATGCTATTTTGCACGCTTCCCAAAATTTTATTTGCTGATACGCAATACCGCTCGAAACCGATATGGCAAATGTGTCAAAACTAAGACTAATTGCTACGATAAAAATGATAAAAAAATCCATGTGCAAAAATAATAATTGTTTAATAAAAAGATTTTTGTACATTTGCGTATTAAATTACTCGAATTATTATATCATGGGAAAAGTTGTTACTCTAACCGAGGCCGCATCTATTGCATTGCATGGAATGATCATTATTGCTCGCAGCAAAAATTTGGTAAATGTGCAAGAAATTGCTGAACTTACCGATACGTCAAAACATCATGTTGCAAAAATATTTCAACGCCTGGTAAAAGCAGGTTTTTTATATTCTCAGCGAGGACCTACCGGTGGATTTGTTCTAAGAAAAAAGCCCGAAGAAATTACGTTTCTCGATCTTTATGAGGCGATAGAAGGTACGCTTGAAATTTCAAGCTGTCCGTTAGATAAACAAATTTGCAATTTTGATCGTTGCATAATGAACAATGTTACAATGAAAATGACCAAAGAATTTAAAGAATATCTTCTGTCTCAAACGCTCGATATGTATTTATAATTGCTTTGAAACGTATTTGATTTGGTTTGTCAAAATTATGGTATCAACATTTCAATTTCTCAGTATAGGTTTAATTTTTATTAGGTGTTAAAAAATCTTCTAATGTTGATAATAAGTTTATTTCGTTAATGGGCTTTGTAAGATAGCCTTTCATTCCGCACGTTTTCATTTTTTCAAATTCATCTTCGTTGTTATATGCTGTAAGAGCAATAATGGGTATGGAAGGATTTATTTTTTTTATTTCTTCGCAAGCAGTATAACCATCCATTTCGGGCATTTTAATATCCATAAGTATTAATGAAATGTCGGGATGATGGTTTAGTTGTTCCAATGCCTCTAAGCCTGTTTTGGCTATGATAATTTCTATTTTGTATGGCAGTAATAACTCTACTATCAAGTCGATGTTATTTTGAGTGTCTTCAGCCAAAAGAATTTTTTTATTTTCAGGAATTATAAAGTGCCTACTTAAATCTTTCGTTTCTTCTTTTTCTTCAATGGGAAGATAGGGGAGTGTAATGGTAAACTCAGTTCCTTGTCCTACTTTGGATTGAAGTGAAATACTGCCTCCCATTAGGTTTACATATGATTTTACAAGCGACAAACCTAAACCCATGCCGCTCGAGGGATGTTTTTTTATAATATCGCTTACTTGAACAAATCGTTCAAAAACATAGGGTTGCAGTTGTTCTTCGATTCCTATACCCGTGTCTTTTATCTTTAAAATAAGTTGTTGATTGTTTTCGTTGATAGAGATGCGAATAAAACCCTCTTCGGTAAACTTTATAGCATTTGTGATTAAATTGAGTATTATTTGTTGTAGTTTTGTTTCGTCAGCCAAAATCCACATTTTATTATGGGGGAGTTTTTCGGTAAATTGAAACTCCACATCTTTTTTTGCAATCAAGGGTGCTAATGAGTTTATGCTATTTTCAATGAGTTGATTGATGTTGGTTTTATTGTAGAAAATTTTTTCTTCGCCAGCTTCAATGGTTGCAACATTAATAATATTGGTAATGACTCCCAACAAATGATTCCCGCTGGCCTTTATGATATGAAGGTATTGTTCAGCTTTTTCTTCGCTTACTTTTCTTTTGCTCAACAAGTCAGAAAAACCCATGATGGCATTGAGAGGAGTTCTTATTTCGTGGGATATATTATTTAAAAATGAAGTTTTAAGTCGGTCGCTGGCTTCGGCTTTTTCTTTGGCTTTAATCAGTTCTTCGTTGAGTTTATGGATTCGTTGGTTGTTTTGAGTCAGTTCTTCGTTGAGCGACAAATATTCTTCGTTTTGTTGTTTTAAAAGCCGTTCTCCTTCTTCGAGCTGAGCTATTGATTCCTGTAACTTACTTTGAATGTCAATCAGGTCGGTTATGTCAATGGCTGTACCAATAGCTGCAGTTTTGCCTTTATAATTTTGCAAATAACCGGCACTGAATTTTATCCAGCGTTCACAACCGTCTTTTCGTATAATCTTAAAATCGTAATTAGGGGGCTGGGGAATTCCCATAAGCCTCATTTTACCTCTTTCTTTAACTAATTCTTTGTAATCAGGGTGTACAATATCCCAAAATTTTGTATGTAACAATTCTTCATAATCATAACCGGTTAATTGTTCAGTGGCAGGGTTTACATAAACAAAATTGTCTTCTTGATATATAAAGATGCTCGCTGTTGTAGAGTCAGACAATGCTTTAAATTTTTCTTCGCTTTCAAGCAATGCACTGAAAATTTTATTTTTTTCGGTTATATCCGTTATAAAGCCTTCTAAAAAAAGTAAATGGCCATGAGCGTCAAAAATTCCTTGCCCGCGTTCCCAAACGTCTCTTCTTTCACCCGATTTCGTTATAATTTGATATTCGTGTTCAAAAGTTTCCTTCTTTTTTAGGACTTTTTGCCACTTTTCCCTAAGAATTTCGCGGTATTCTTCGGCAATAATATCATTAAAAGAGAGAACCTTATTGTTTATTATTTCATCAGGAGAGTAGCCTGTAATGGCAAAGACCCCTTCGCTAATATATTCCATTGTCCAATCTTTATCATTTGCGCAGCGATAGACAAATCCGGGCAAATTGTTGACAAGTGTTTCAAATTTCCGCTTTTCTTCTTCCATTTCGTTTTGTAGTTTTTTTAAGTGCGTAATATCTTTTATAATGTGAACAAAACTGGATATTTTATTATTTTTAATTATGGGATCAACCGAAACTAAAAATATGTTATTGTTAATTGTTAATTCCATTTCTTCTCTATGAAAAGATTTTTTTGCCCGAACAAGCGGACAGCCTTCTATATGTTCTTTTGTTTTGTGAATTAATTCATAGCAATAATGGTCAGTTATTTTTTTTGAATTATTTAGGTTGAAAAAATCCATTGCTTTATTTGATTGTAAAACTTTACCTTCTGTGCTTAAAATAGCAATGGGATCGCTAATTGCGTTAAATGTTTCGAGCCAATTTTGGGCTTGTTCTTGAATATATCTTTTCTTTTTATACAAATACAAAAACGAAAAACCAATAATTAACCCAAATAAGAACGAAAAAACAGAAAAAATTAAGGTCATATTTTCAAATAATTAATCAAAGGTAAATCAAAATAATTGAAAAAAAAATACTTATTTTGCAATGCAATGAAAAAAAAAATCCTTCATTCAGTTAATTTGTTTATACTGCTTGCTTTTGTAAGTGTAAACGCATATTGCATTCAAAATAAAACGATTAATAAAGCAGACAGCATTACAATTATTAATATGCTTAATCATGCTGCATCTTTTGGATGGAACAACGCCGATTCTCAATTGTTTTATGCAAAAAAAGCGTTAGCATTATCTATTGAAACCGGTTATAAACAAGGAATGTTAAAAGCATATTTGTCTATATCATCCGGGGAATATATAAATGGTAATTATACAAAAGGATTACAAGCGGCGATAAAGGCATTAAAATTATCCGAATTATTACATGATGATGTTTCCAAAAGAGCAGCGAATAATTCTATTGGTCTTCTATATCAGCAAATGAGAAAGTACAAAGAATCTATTCCATTTTTCTTAAACGCCATTCAATTGTTAGATACAACTAAAAATTTTGAAACCTATTCTTCCACTGCCAATAATATTGCCAATAGTTATATGAATATGGGCGATGTTAAAAATATGTTTAAATATAGAAAAATTGCACTTAATTTAAGAAAAAAATATGGGCAGCTAAGTGCGTTAGCCGATTCGTACAACGATCTTGGCGAATATTATTCCATAACAAATATGATCGATTCTGCTGAATACTATTTCAAAATTTGTTATAAAATAAAAGATAGTATTGGCGATTTAGAAATGACGGCATTGAGTTCGCTTAATTTGGGTTCTATTTATTTAAAGAAAAAAGATTATAAAAATGCAACATTTTATCTATTAAGATGCAAAGAAATAGCTCAAAAAATTTCAGCTCCTTACTACCTTCAAGATGCATTGTATAATTTGGTAAAAGTGTATGAAAGTAAAAAAGATATATCGACCGAAAATATTTTGTTGAAAGAACTGATTCAACTTAAAGACTCGTTGTATAATGTTGAAAATCAAAAACAACTAAATCGATTGTTTACTGAATTTGAAACCGAAAAAAAAGAATTAGAAATAAAAAACCTTAAAATAACCCAAGAAGAAGAACAAAAGCGAAACCGATTGGTTTTTGGTTTCTTTGTTTTGGGAATTATCTTATTAATCCTATTTTTGTTATTTGTTGTTAATCGCTATAGAATCATTAGAAATCAAAAAATTAAAATCGAAGAGCAAAAGAAAGTGGTAGAGGTTAAAAATAAAGAAATACTCGATAGTATCAATTATGCATCTATTATACAACGAGCATTAATAACCGAAGAGCGGAAAATAAAAGAATTTATATTGAAAAAGCTTCATTTGTCCGATTATTTTATATTTTTTAAACCCAAAGATGTGGTGAGCGGCGATTTTTATTGGGCTACAAGTACCGAAAACGGCTTTTATTTAGCAGTATGCGACAGTACGGGGCATGGCGTGCCGGGTGCATTTATGAGTTTACTGAATATTAATTTATTAAACGAAGCTATCAATGTTAGGGGCTTAGAAATGCCCAACGAAATATTTTCGTTTATTCGGCAACAACTTATTCAAAACATTTCGCACGTTGAAGAAAAAAAAGACGGAATGGATGGAACCTTGTTTTATTTTCAATACAATAATAACTACGCGAATTTATATACATCAGCATTTAATGCACCATTGATAATAAGAAATAAAGAAATGGTGTTTTTAGATTGTGACCGAATTCCGGTTGGCAAATCGGATCGCGACGATGAATTTTCATTATTTACTATAAAACTTCGAAAAGATGATTGGCTTTATGCTTTTTCAGACGGGTTTTCGGACCAATTTGGAGGCAAAGATAAAAAACGACTCAAGAAAAAAGCATTTTATAGCCTTTTAGCCGACATTTCAATTTATTCAGGGGAAGTTCAAAAGCAAAAACTTCAGCAGTTTTTAAGCCAATGGATGGAAGGTGAAGAACAAGTTGATGATATTTTAATTGTAGGAATTAAAGCATAGTTTATTATGGAACCATTAGCAGAGCGACTTAGACCCAAAACATTCGACGATTTTATTGGTCAGGAACATTTGGTTGGACCCAAGGGCGTGATTCGAAAAATGGTCGATAATAACTCCTTGCACTCGATAATTTTATGGGGACCTCCGGGAGTTGGGAAAACAACCATGGCGTTGATGTTGTCGCAAATGCTGAACCGGAATTTTTTTCATTTAAGTGCTACTCAATCATCGGTCAAGGATGTAAGGGAAGTTATTGAAAAGATTCAAAAAAATCCCTTATTCAACCAACAAACTCCGATTGTTTTTTTAGATGAAATTCATCGTTTTTCTAAAGCTCAGCAAGATTCGCTGCTACATGCTGTAGAAAAGGGCTTATTTATTTTAATCGGTGCAACTACCGAAAATCCTTCGTTTGAAGTAATCACACCCTTGTTGTCGAGGTGTCAGGTCTATATTTTAAAGCCTTTATCGGAAAACGATTTGATAAAATTGGTGCAACGTGCGTTGAAAATGGATGTAGTATTAAAAAAGAAAAAAGTTGAAGTAAAAGAGTACGAAGCTCTTATTCGTTTTAGCGGAGGCGATGCACGTAAACTTTTAAATATATTGGAATTGCTTTTTGCTTCCGAAGAAGCAGATGAGCTTATTATTACCAATGATTATGTTCAAAATGTATTGCAGGAAAAAATAGCGGTGTATGATAAAAATGGCGAAATGCACTACGATGTTATTTCTGCATTCATAAAATCGGTGCGTGGAAGCGACCCCAATGCTGCTGTTTATTATCTTGCCAGAATGTTAGAAGGTGGTGAAGATGTGAAATTTATAGCTCGTCGTATGGTTATACTTGCAGCCGAAGATATTGGTTTGGCTAATCCCAATGCATTGTTATTGGCTCAATCTGCATTCGATGCGGTACATCAAATTGGCATGCCCGAAGCTCGGATTGTGTTAGCAGAAGTGGCTATTTATTTGGCATCTTCGCCAAAGAGCAATAGTGCTTATATGGCTATCGAAAAAGCTTTGGACGAAGTTCGAAAATCGGGCGATTTATCTGTTCCGTTGCATATTCGCAATGCTCCCACAAAGTTTATGAAAAATATTGGATATGGCAAAGATTATCAATATGCTCACAGCTTTGAGGGGCACTTTGTGAATCAGGAATTTTTGCCCGAAAAAATAACAGGCACTTCATTTTATGAACCAGCTGCCAATCCACGCGAAAACGAAATGAAAAATTATTTGTCAAAATGCTGGAAAGGGAAGTACGGATATTAGATCCAATAAGGTAGATGGATTTATTTTATTAAAAATGGCTTTGAAATAATAGTGTTTTCTGAAATTATACTTATGTAATACAATCCAGCAGCCATGGTTGTGGGGACGTCAATCGTTTCCTTATTTTCAGATAAACGTGTTGTTTGATAATATAATGTTTGTCCTATAGAATTCGTTATTATGATATTATACGAAGCATTTTGTAGTCCTTGCAATACAATTTGAAATTGACCGTTATTCATGAACGCATGAAAATCTTCGGTAATAGGTTGATTTTTGCAATCGGCTGAGATTAAGTTACTAAGATGGGTTTGTCCGTCGTAATCGATTTGTTCTAAACGATAATAGCTAACCGAATAATAAGGATTATTATCAGTAAAGGAATACGTGCTGACAGTATTAACATTTCCGTTGCCATTAACAAAACCAATTTTTTCCCAGTCGATACTGTTATGACTTTTTTCAATGCTATAGCCTTGGTTATTGGTTTCGCTGGCGGTTTGCCAGGTTAAAAGGTTGGTATTACCGTTACATTTGGCATCAAATGAAAGAAATTCGACGGGTAGGGGACGATCGGTACTGCCTAACGTAACTAATATATAATTAAGCATGATAGGATTATTCGTAGTAGTACTGTTTACAAAATCGCTTGCGGCTGTAACGGTTGTTGTTCGTGGTTCCCAGTATATAGGGTTTGTAGAACCATTCCAATATTGCACTTGTTGAAACATTTGCAAGTTTGCTTCTAAATGTCCATTTAATTCTGGATTGCCGGTTCCTCCCCAATAATAGAAGTTGTTAACAGTTATAGGACTAGTAGTTCCACTGCCCGGATTAATTCTATACCACCTGAAAATGCTATAATTGCCCGTATATGTTCCACTTCCTTGTAAGGCATTGCAACCACGCACAATTACAGTATTATTTCCCAAAGCTACAGATGAGGTAAAATCAAGTCCTAAGCCGGCAACATTGCCCGATGGATTATTTCTAATTGCTCTTATATATCCGGTACCGGCTCCGTCAGTTTTAGAAGCATCGGTAGCTCTAATACGTGCATCGTAATTTTCACCACTGACTATTCCGGTAGTCCCTAAATCAACTAAATTGTTTCTTAGGTTTAAATGTCCTTGAGACATGTATATAGTTCCATTTACGATTACATCTTGTTGAAGGTATAAATCAACATTTGGAGGAGCTAATAGTTGTGCTTTATTAATATATAAGTTATAAAAGGATACTACGTTAAGTCCACCTATGTATTGATCTACAAATGGACCGGTAAATTTAACATTACTGCCGGAAGCACAATTTATTGTACCATTGTTTATTAAATTTGCATTGGTGTAAAGAATAAGATTAGAGTTTGAAGTAAGATAAAGATTAGAAGAATTATTTATCAGGCCTTGAGAAAAGATCTTAAAAGTTAATAAAAATAATATGATTAAGAAATTAGTTTTCACGGTTTGTTTTATTTAAAAGTTTATCATTAACTATATTCAAAATCATGTCTCGTTTAAATACTTTTTGCAATTTAATGTTATTATCTTTTAAAGTTTCAATTTTAGGAGGGTTAGGTGCTTGTGGATAACGCACGCCTTCATGTTTCGATATTAATTCATTGGTGATTGGATTAATATAATCTGATCGATTAGCAATCACAAACCAACTAAATTCTACATTTGAAGTACCATTGTTTAACTCAATAACATCAAAACCTTCTTTTGTTTTATTAGTAACATAAACGCCATTGCAATCGCCTTCTAATTGAATAAAAACTCTTAAAGGGTGTTCATCATTTACAACAATATTTCTTGAAAATATAGGGTCTAATGTTATATGTGCTTTGCCATTTATTAATTTTCCAACACCAAAATCATGGAACACTATTTCAGGTGCTTCAGGTGCAAACATTATTTTTCTATCATTGGTATCATTAGTCAATCCCCAAACATCAGTTGAGACTGAACCTCCAAATGTTCCAACATCTATAATTTTATAATTTGTTCCTCCTGTATGATAAGCAACATATACACCAGCTCCGCTTGTCGAACTTGCAAGAAAATAACCGGCACCTTCATTATTTGTAAGAGCACCTTTTTTAAAAACAGCAATTCCTATGGGGTCACCAGTAAAAGCACCTCCCGAACCAGAAGTCAAATATAATCCCGTTAGGTTATTGCCAATAGCTATTAACCCAGTGCCATTAGCATGTGAATTTATTGAAAAAACTCCCGCACCTGAACTTTGAGATGTTTGAGCATAGATTCCATTTCCATTATTTGTACCAGTAGTAGCATTGTTTATAAAAAATCCAGCATCACCGGCAGGATTGTTTGTTATTCCTAAAACTCCAGTAGCATTTTCATCGGGTGTTGTGTTATTTAAAAATCCGTAAATAGCAGTACCAGATGAATTTGTTGTATATCCTGAAACTCCAGTAGCATTTACATCGGCTGTGGTACTAGAATTAATTCCTACTACACCTGAACCAGAAGGATTAGCTGTTTGACCTTGCACACCACATGCTAACGTATTTGCAGTCGTTGATGAATTATTGCCAATAACTCCTATACTGGTATTATGATTTACTTCACCCCAAACCCCATAAGATTTTTTTCCTTTTCCTTGACCATATATTGCTCCAGCATTATTTTGAGATGTGTAAGCATTTAATGCCCATGGATATGTACCGTTTCCAACTACTGCAACAAAATCGTTAGGATCTACTGCTGTTGTTTGTCCAAAAACATATTGATTGCGCGAATTAAAAAAACTTAATCCTCCACCTCTTAAAATAGTACTTAATGTTCCATAAGAAGTACCATAAAGCCCAATATATCCATAACCTGGTGCACCGCCACCATCAGAACCCATAAAAACTGTTGGATTTGATGTACCATAACCACCAACTTGCAACGCATTAGTTGCAGCCGTACCATATCCAATACGGACAGCACCGGATGACATTATACGCATACGTTCAGAATTTTGTGTGCGAATTACTAAATCCTGTGCATCGGTTGTTCCGAGATAATTACTTGCTGGATTAGTACCACTATTCCCTGTTAATTGCCATGCAAGGGTATTCATGCTTCCAAAAGAACCCGTGCCTAATAAAACATCGTTTGCAGTACCACTAAAATTGGTTATTGATAAATCTCCGGAAGCATTTGTTCTTAAAATAGCTCCATTTGCTCCCGATACATAATTTTGAAATCGAACAGTACCTGTTGTATGTAATTGTGCAGAAGGTGTTGTTGTTCCAATACCAACATCTCCAGTATTAGTTATTCGCATACGTTCAGTAGCATTGGTTCCAAATATTAAAGCATTGTTGTTTCGGTTTAAAATGGAAAAATCACCACTGTTAACCGAAAAAGTTAAACCTGTATTAGATACAGAACTCCGACTAAGTTGCAATAAGTTGCCATCTGATGTCCAATAAATATGCAACGGACTTTGCGGAGTGATAAATGCAGCATCATTACTTATACCTATGTTTTGGGTAAATGTACTAACCCAAAATCCACACATGAATATAAATAAAATAAATTTTTTCATATACGTTTGTTTTTATAAATTAAACGCATTATTACTTAATATGGTTGCCTTAAAAATAATTTTTTTGACAAAGGTAAAATTATTTATGACAAATGTCAATGATTTGATTACAAAAAATAATTAAAATGATAGAAACTCTATAGAATCTTTCTCAGTCTCTCTTAAAATTTAACCCCAATACCCACGTGCATATGAAAAATACTTCCGGGTCCGGTAACATACCAGAGAGCATCGTCAAAAAGTTCGTAACGAATATTGTTTTTTATAACAGAATTAGGTGCAGTCCATTTATTTAAATTGAATCCAACAAATACGTCTAAAGGTATTTTGCTATTGATGTACCATTGATAGCCCAAGGCAGGACCTCCGCCAAATGTATAATAATTGGTCATTTGTTTAACAGATAAAGTATCAGTTGTTGTATAGTATTTATACTCCAAATCGTTTTGAAAAATACCTCCCATGACTTTTAATTGTAAATACAGTCCCTTGAGTTCATCCGAAAAAAAGTAAAATCGCACAAAAGGATCTAATCTTATTCCCTGAAAATAAGCATAATACACATTAAAATATGAACCCATCGACATTTCTTTGAACGATAATTGCTGTTCGTATTTTACTCGTACTTTGTTAACCAACCCCAACGGAGCAACGGTTAGCGTTTTGATTTGCCCCGATAAGAATTGAGAAAAAAAAGTGATCAGTATTAGAATAAAGCCCTTTTTTATCATAGCTTAATAAATTTATAAAACAATTTTCTATGGTCATTTAGTTGGATGGATAATAAATATATACCGTTTTCTAAAAAATCGATGTTTACATTCGTAATCGAATTATTTATGGTTTGATGCAAGTATTCTTTGCCATCTAAACCCGAAATGCTGAGTTCATCAATGATTACATTTTCAGTTTTCAGTTTTAAATATTGATGAGCAGGATTGGGATATACCAAGATATATTCGTTTTCATTATGATAAATACCACTGTTCCCGAGTATAATTGTATCGGAGTAGGATGCTGTACAATGTGCGTTCGAGGCGGTGTAAGTATAAATATAACTTCCGTCTTGTGCATACATATGATAAGGTGCAAAATCAGTGCTGTTCAGTCCATCGCCAAAATTCCATAATGAATTATCAACAAATTGTGATTGGTTATTAAAAACAACGTAATAAGGTGCTTGACTACCTATTACATTGGTTTGAATACTAATAATAGGAGTTTGCCAAATCGTAATATAATTGCTAAGACTTAATGTATCCGTTCCATTAGCGTTATATGCAATTAAGGTTACATGATATGTACCGCCTGTATTATATATTACTTGCGGATTCGGTTGATTAGAACTGCTAGGTGTAGCTCCGTTGAAAATCCAGTGTACCGAATCGGCCGAAAGACTTTGGTTTGTATATTGAATGACTTCGCCTGAGCATGCTTGGGTGGAGCTTGAGGTAAATTGAGCATAGGGTAAGTTGCCGTTGGGTAAATATATAGCTCCATCCGATGAGTAAACGGCTGAAGTTAATCCGGCATTGTTAATGGCTTTTACGTTTATATAATATGTAGTACCCATATTTAAATTTGCATTTGCAGAAAAATAGGTATTAGCACCAATATTTGTCCAGTCTATAATGCTGTTGTCTCCGGGTTGTGTTCCTACCGAATACAAATATTGATAAATTCCGGAATTTGGGTCAGTAAATGCTTGCCAATTACCGGAAATGTGATTTGCTGTAGTAATGGTGTCAATATCTGTTGACAATCCGTCAGCAATTATACTCGAAAATTCGGGTGTAGTCCAGTCCACATTTAAATCTTCGTAAGCAATGGTTGATAAATTATGATTGACATCTACTACTATTGATTTTACTTTAGCAGAAGGGGTTGAAGGATTGGTATTTTGATAACGAATATCGTTGGTGTTGTTGCTTAAGGTGATGTTGGTTGAAGCAGCTCTTGATCGATATACTTTTAATTCAGTAATATTCATTGCACTATTTCCTGTACGGAAACTTATGTAGTTCCCATTTGTGGAGTAGGGAGCAGGGTCGGTCCATGTGCCTAAAAAAACATCGTCTCTCCACACAGACATTTCTCCGGTGATGCGGTCGTACGTAATTTTAAAATCGTACCATTGATTAACATTGGTTATTATGTTGTAAATTGTATTTTTCAAAGAAAATGTATCGTTCACTACTTTATAAAATTGCAATTGCTGGTCTTCTACTCTAAACCATACAAAATAGGAGTTATGTCGGTTGGTATAATTAGCATCGTCGCAAAAGAAATGGAACCCATATCGTTTATTGGTTCCGCTGCCGCTTACTTTGGCTTTAAAATGATAAAGGTAGCGGTTGGAAAGTGTTTGGTTGAGCGCAGCATAAATATTGCTGTTTGTGGCTGTTTCGTCCGATTGTATCAGCTCACCATTGCTAACATTCCATGTACCGGCAAAAATATTCCAGTGAGGTTGCATGATGTCGAAGTTGTCGCCAAAAAAGCCTCTATTGGTATTGGCTCCCCAGTATTGTCCATCGAAATCGAGTACCTGATAGAATGATTTTTCAATACCAATATTATCGTTGTCGTTGAATGTTGCTGTAAAATCTTGTGTTTTCCAGTTACCGGGTGTAGAAATGCTTGTAGTTGGGAGTACGTTATCGATATTGCAATGCCAAATAGCAGTCCATCCGGGTTTATTGGTGGCATTGTCGCTCTTGAAGCGAACGGTGATGGCAGGTTGTGTAGTAGTTACCGTTCCCGGGCTATTTGTTCCGGTATAGGCACCAATAAGGGGAGCATTGGTAGAACTTCCATCGTAGAGCCACAAGGTGTCGTAGCCGGCTTCGGTTTCGAACGATTGAAAGTCTAAGGTAACTGATGTTGCATTTGCGGGTTGAATGGTATAAGCATAGCTTTCCTTATCGTAGTAGTTTAAGTAAGGTCCTCCCATATCGAAAATAGTATCGGTACAAGCATTGGTAAAACATGTTGTAAGTTTTTCTTCAATTTTATTCCACAAATCGGGATATCCGTCATCATAGCCCAATGCCCAAATACCAATACCGGCAATTCCACGTTTCCAAACCAGTTCCATTTTTTTTCCTAAACTGTAAGCATCGTCAATCCAGCATTGTTTCCATGTAGTGCCATTGTTGTATGCGTAGTAAGGGACATAACTGTTGTCATTGAAATGCTTATTGGCAGCGGTATAATAGCCAGAAGCATTATTGCGAACGGTATTGTAAAATTTTGCTGAACCGGTAGAGGTCGTACTCGAAGGTACAGATGAAGATGAGGTTGACCATTCTTCGCCATAATAAGGTAATCCTAAAACGAGTTTATTATTTGGCACACCTGCACTTAAATAATAGGTTATAGATTTAGATACATTATAATTATAACTGCTCGTTAAACTGTATAATGGTGAAGATGGTCCGGCTGTCGAGCTGCCACTGTAGTAATAGTCGTAGCCCATGATACAGAACAAATCGACATAATTCTTTAATGTTGCAATATCAAAAACGCTGCTCCAGTCAACGGCATACAAGCATACACTTACTTGCGAACCCGGAATTTGAGTATGAAAAGCATTGCATAAGTCAATCATGAAATTGGTGAAATTTGTTTTTTGGGCAGATGGTAATCCTTCAAAATCGATGTTTACTCCATTTGCTCCTCTTGCCTGAATTAAACTGATAAGGTTGTTGATAAGCGTTTGCTTTGCAGTGGAACTTCCTAAAAATGTAGCATGGTCGGAAAATAATGTTACACAAAGATTTACACGAACTCCATGTGCTAAAGCCTGAGTTACGACATTGGCCGTTGACCAACTGTTTGTGGTCGTAGCATTTCCGGTGGAGGGATCTACAGTATAACAGAAATACGATAAGTCGCTGAGCAACGACCAATCGTAATTCGTCTCAAGTCCATTGCTCCAATATGGATGCCAGCCAAAAACAATTTTATTTAATGTACAACTTTTATTGGATGAACGCCCGTTGGGTTTTGCTTCACCTCTGATGGCAGCCCACTCTTCGGGAGTTTGAGCATTGAATTGACTATAATATTCGAGTTGTCGCTGGTGGATACTTATATGCTCTTGGGCAAATAAATCATTTAAATAAACCACACAAAAAAATAGTACAATTATTGTTCGACTCATATTGTAATTTTTTTTCAAAATTACATTTTTTTTAGATTTTTTTAGTAGAGTAATATCGATTTTTTTTACTAGTGTGCATTTTTGTTGATAAAACTGTAGTGTTTGGTTACATTTATAAAACATAGGAATTCATAAATTTGCTAATAAACAGATATTTTCCTCTTGACATGAATTTAAATTCGCTCTAATTTTGCACAAAATATTCATTTAAAATGAACGATTATATAACAATAGAAAGGTTTTCGAAAGACAAGTTAGATTCACTTGATGTGTTTGATTGGCCAACGTGGCAAAAACATGTATGCGAATTTGACTGGGAATACGATTCGGATGAACAATGCTATATAATTGAGGGCATTGCAGAAATAGACACTCCCAAAGGTAAAATGACAATAAAAAAAGGAGACTTTGTTACTTTTAAAAAAGGACTGAAATGTAAATGGTCGGTAATAGAACCGATAAAGAAACACTATAATTTTTTATAAAAAAAGGCTGCCTTTTTTTTAGACAGCCCTTTTATGATGTGGAGTAAAAAAATTATTTTTTCACTTCTTTTACTTTTTTAGTAATTTCGGGGAGTACTTGCATTACATCGCCAACAATACCATAATCGGCAGCCTCAAAAATAGGTGCTTCAGCGTCTTTATTAATAGCTATGATATATTTTGATGAGCTGATACCGGCAACGTGTTGAATAGCGCCCGATATACCACAAGCAAAATATAGCATAGGAGCGACAATTTTACCTGTTTGACCTACATGTTCATGATGAGGACGCCAGCCTTCATCAGAAACGGGGCGTGTACATGCTGTAGCGGCTCCCATTGCGTCTGCCAATTCTTCTATTACGTTCCAGTTTTCGGGTCCTTTTAAACCTCTACCGCCCGAAACAACAATTTCGGCATCGGTGTAAAACTTTTGCCGTAAATTTCTGAGTATCCAATAATTGAGTTTTTGCCAATCCTTCGTTCACTTGAATATCAATAGCCGTTTTATTTAATGAAGCTTTATTTTCAAAAACTCCAAAAGCGTTTTGCGAAAGGGTTAAAATTACTTTATCTGTATTTACTTTAACTTGAGCAGTAGCTTTTCCTGTAAATAACTTTTTGCGTACAATAAAAGGCGAAGTAGAGTCGGGAAGTGCAACAATACCGCTTACTAATCCGGCTTTTAAACGAGCTGATAAACGCGAAGCAATGGCCTTACCTGTATTGTTGTGAGCAAAAATGATAAAATTTGCTTGTAATTTATCGGTAATTTGAGCTAAAACGTCTGTAAAAAGTTGATTGTCTAATAATTGAAAAGCTTTGTGGTCAATAATAGCTATATTTTCTAAACCATATTCGGCTAATTTATCAACTTCTGTTGTTTCTGCATTACCCAAAACAACTCCATATGCTTTTGATTGCATTTGTTTTGCCAATGCCACTGCATAAGAAACTAATTCGTAGGATGATTTTTTAAATTTTCCATCCCAATGTTCTAAATATACTAGTACGTTCATATTGTTTGATTTTCTAAGTTAAACATTAAAAAGCTTTAATTTCTTGGCGAAGCACGTTGATAAGTTCGTCAATTTGGTCGGCCGGAATCATTTTGCATTTTCCTTTGGGTTGTGGTAATTCAAAATGAATATATTCTGTTTGAGGAGCGATGCCGGCAGCAGCAACCGTTTCAAAAGGTTTTGTTCTGGCAGCCATAACACCTCTCATGCTTGCAATACGCGGTTCTTTAGCAATACCTTTTTGAACAACTGCTACAAATGGAGTTGGAACCGTTAAGATTTGTTTTCCGCCGTCAATTTCCCTAATCACTTCATATTTGCCATCTTTAAGTTCAATACCCGAAACAGCCGAAATGTGGGGCATATTTAATAATTCTGCTAACATTCCGCCAACTGCATTTCCGTTGTAGTCGCTTGATTCAATACCGGTAAGAATTAAATCAAAAGGATGGGTTTCTATGTATTTTGCCAATTCTGATGCAACGGCATAGGCATCGGTAGGGTTTCCGTCAATGCGAACTGCATTGTCTGCGCCTACTGCCAAGCCTTTGCGGATAGTAATTTCAGTGTCTTTTGGACCTACATTAATAACCGTAACATTATCAATAAGTCCGTTTGATGCTTCTTTTAATTCTAACGCTCTGGTTAATGCTAATTCGTCCCATGGGTTTATAATCCATTGTACACCGGTTGCATCAAATTGTTTACCATCGGCAGTAAACTTAATTTTGGTTGTGGTGTCGGGGACATTACTAATACATACTAAAATTTTCATCTCTATTTTATTTTTATTAATAATTATTTAATTGTCAGAAAGAATAGCTCTTGAAATCACAATTTTTTGAATTTCTGATGTTCCTTCGTATATTTGTGTTAGTTTTGCTTCACGGAATAATCGTTCAACATGATATTCCTTTACATAGCCGTATCCACCGTGGATTTGAACTGCTTCTGTAGTAATTTCCATTGCTATATCGGCACAATAGCGTTTAGCCATAGCTCCAATTAATGCTATGGGTTGGTGAGCATCTTTTAAGGTAGCCGCTTTATATAACAATAATTTTGCTGTTTCGATTTTAACGGCCATATCGGCTAATTTAAATGCTATTGCTTGGTGGTTTGCTATTTCGGTACCGAATGCTTTACGTTCTTTAGCATATTTTAGTGCTCTCATATAGGCACCTTCTGCTATTCCCAATGCTTGAGCGGCAATACCAATTCGTCCTACTTCTAAGCATTTCATGGCAAACTTAAATCCGAATCCATTTTCGCCAATTCTATTTTCTTTAGGTACTTTTACATTGGTGAACATAACCGAATGGGTGTCGCTACTACGCATTCCCATTTTGTTTTCATGTGGTCCCAATGTAATTCCTTCGCTGTGACGATCAACGATAAATGCATTAATACCTTTGTGCTTAAGTTCGGGGTTTGTTTGAGCAATAACTAAATAAATATCAGCAGAATTGGCGCTGGTTATCCAGTTTTTGATTCCGTTGATTAAATAATAATCGCCCATATCTTCGGCAGTGGTTTTTTGATGGGTAGCATCACTTCCTGCTTCGGGTTCCGATAACAAAAAGGCTCCAATTTTTTCGGCACGTGCCAAGGGTTTTAAAAAACGTTCTTTTTGGTCTTCGTTGGCTAAGTGTTCTAAACCCCAGCATACTAAGGAATTATGAACAGACATAATGACTGCTAAAGAAGAATCGTGTTTTGACAACTCTTCAAGTGCCAATACATACGAAAGCGAATCCATACCGCCACCATCGTATTTTGGGTCAACCGTCATGCCCAAAAAACCGAGTTCTTTCATTCGTTGAACATGTTTAGTGGGATATTCGGCTTTTTCATCACGTTCTATAACATCAAGTAACGCTTCACGTTCAGCAAAATCGCGAGCCGCTTCTTGTATAAGCTTTTGTTCTTCTGTTAATTCAAAATTCATATTCTTTTATTTTTTACGCAAAAATACAAATAGTTTATTCAAATTAAAAGCAAAAAGAAAAATTGTTTAAAGTAAAAAAAATGCAGAAAATGACTATTTGTATTTAGCCATTTTATCGTCGATGGCAGCATCTTTGTTTTTATGGCTATGAATTTTAATATTAACCAACATGGAATTAGTATCGTGTTGATAACATTCATGATGAATGTCGGCAATAAGTTTTAAGGCCTCGTCCATAGAACATTCCACAACGGTTTCAAACGGGCAAACTAAATAATTGTGTCCGCTATTTTTTATCACATTGATAGCTTTATCAACCATTTCGTATGGATGAGTCTTTTCGGTTGTAGGCAAAACTTGTATTGCAATGTTAACCTTGTGGTTCATTTTTGTCGTATTTTTTTAAGAAATGAATGATTTCGTTATGGCTTAATTTTTTTACATTGGTGATTAGAAATTTGTTATGTAAAAATGAGCCGTACTGGTTGCAGGCATCAATAATTTGAATAATGATTTTTTTTAAGTCAGCATTGAATGGCAATAAAATAACCATCGCCACGTAATTTGTTTTTTTATGAAACTCTTCCAATATGCCATCGTTTTTATCAAGCATAGCCTGAGTTTCAATTTCGATCAATTTTATTTGAGATTCGGAGAAAGGAGTTTCATCATTTTTTTTAAAGACAATAAAATACCGTAATCGGTAATCATCTCCTCCTAAACCGGATGAAACAATAATTTGATTTTCGTCTAATAAATCAGATTCGAGTAAAGTTCGGCTTTCGATTAAAGCTATTTTTGCCCAATCTAAAAGTTCGTCGGAGGCTTGACTTAAAAATTTTTCAATAATACGGTAGGCTTCCGGTTTTGAAATAGATGCTAATTGTGCTAAAAGCCATTTTTTATCGGCAATAGAAACATTTTCGTCAAAAAGCCAAGAAGTATTTTGCAATACAACCTCGTAATTAATATTTTCTTTAACTTTCTTTGATGTTTCAAAATAGGCTAACTGGGTTTCTAATGGTATGGTGTGAGGAATAATATTAACTTTATCGGGCATTAATCCTAACACGTCTTGAATCATCTTTTGAAGTTTTCCTTTCATGGAAGGTGGTGTGAATTTTTTTGCAAACGTACAAGATTTTTTTGTTTTGGGCAAATTAACTAAGGTTTTATTCTTTATTTAAAAATTCATGTATTTTATTTTCAATGACTTCAGCAGGATTCGTCATTAAAAAGTATTCAATTTCTTCGACTCTTTTTGTAAACAAAATCGTCTGGATTTTTGAAAATAAGATGTTTTTATCAATTTTACTTATTGTTGGCAGTTTTTCATTAATTATATTGTAAATGGTTTGTGTATGATGAAATAATTCTTCTTTCTCATAATTAGGGCGATTGAGTGCTTGTAATTCTAAATGTTTAATGTGATGTATAAAACCTATATATTTTTTTAAATTGAAAAATCGAATGAAATTGTATGGGTAAAATTTATATTTTGATAAATAAATATTTATTTCATTCAGTTCTTCGGATTTAAGTGTCCACAATGAAAGTTTTTGTGGTTGAACCATGTCATTGAAAAAAAGTTGCAAGGAATTTTTATTGGCAAAGTTAACAATGGCTGGTATTTCTTTCCAGTTAAGAATCATTGGCGTTACAGCTAAAGAAATATCGTTTCGGGTTATTTTTTTTATTTGTTTTATATTAATTAATATCAAATCTAATTGACTTCCTCTACGAATGTTGGAGGCAGTATCGGGGTTTAAGGAGTCGAGCGAAATATTAAATGTGAAATTTCCTTTTTTTGTTAATGAAATAAGTTCTTCATCCAGTAACATGCCATTGGTTTGCAATAAAATATTACATTTTGGATTGCTTTCAACGATTAGCTTCCATATTTTTCTGTATATCGGAATAAGTAACGGTTCGCCGCCATAAAATCGAACTTTTTTTAATTGAGAAATAAGAGGTTTTATTTTGTTAAGTATTATGTTTTCTTGTTCTTCGGACAATGAATAATCTTTTGAATGAAGATTACACATAATGCAGGAAAGGTTGCATAAATAACTTAATTCAAAATCGATGGCTTGAATTTGTTGTTTTTTATATTTTAGTTTTGAATACGTGAAAATACCCGAATTGTAATAATTATTCGATTCAATGGCCTTTTTACAGATAGTGCAACCTTCGGGATATTCTTTCTTTGAAAGCGATTTACGTAATTTAATGGCATTTACTGAATTCCAGATTTCTTCAATGCTATGGTGATAAATATTTCCAAAAACATCATCTCTGTTAAAGCAACAAGGAGTAACATTTCCGTTGCCATCAATATACAAATTAGCAAAAGGGGCGTTACATATAGGCTTTTTGGTAAACATTAAGAAAAATATTTCTGAACGAGATAAAAGGCAATTTGTACTGCATTTGTTGCAGCTCCTTTTCTAAGGTTATCGGCAACGATCCATAAATTTAATCCATTTTTAATGGTTTCATCACGTCTAATTCGTCCGACAAAAACTTCATTTTTGCCATGTGCAATTTGTGGAGTGGGGTAGATGTTTTGCTGAGGGTCATCTAAAACAACAATGCCTTGCGATGATGAAAGTATGTTCTTGATTTGGTTAATATCGAAATCGTGCTCCAACTCAATATTTACAGATTCGGAGTGTCCGCCGATTACCGGAATTCTAACAACTGTAGCATTTACATTTATGGAAGGATCGCCCAGAATTTTTCTTGTCTCGTCCACTAACTTTTGTTCTTCGGTAGTATAACCGTTGGGTAAAAATGTGCCTCCATGCGGAAAGCAGTTTAGATCAATAGAGTGAGGGTATACTTTTTCGCACGCTTCTCCTTTGCGTTCTGACATAAGTTGCTGAAAAGCTTTCATTCCGGTACCCGTTACCGATTGATAGGTAGAAACAACTATTCGCTTAATATTATAATTTTTATGAATAGGAGCAAGAGCAAGAACCATTTGTATTGTAGAGCAGTTTGGATTAGCAATAATTTTAGTGTGTTCGTTGATAGTATGAGCATTTATTTCTGGAACTACAAGCGGAACATCGGGGTACATTCGCCAACAGGATGAATTATCGATAACGTAGGTTCCTTTATTAGCAAATAGCGGGGCAAATTTTTTTGATGTTTCGCTTCCGGCTGAAAAAATAGCAATGTTGCAATTGGCTTCTATTGCTTCATGTACGGAAATTATTTGGTAGGTATGATTACAAAAAACAATTTTTTTGCCGATGGATTTTTCGGATGCACAGAATAAAAATTCATGGGCAGGGAAGTGCATTTCTTCTAAAACTTTTAGCATTTCTGTCCCTACAAGACCTGTTGCTCCTACTACAGCTATTTTAATCATATTGTTAATTTGTTGAAAATTTGTCAATTATTTTTCCGTCTTCACTAAATTCTATTTTCTCTTTTACGGTTCCGTTGTCATTAAAAACGATTTGAGCTTTTATATTGCCGTTTGAGTAGTAATATTTCCAAGTACCGGTATATTTTCCCCGCTTATAATATTCTTCTGTTAGGAGTTGTCCTTTTTCATCCCATGTCTTCAGAGGTCCATCGATGCTATCGTTAATAAATATTGCTTCGGCATTGATTTTACCGTTTTTATGATACATAATGAAATGCCCGTTTTTCTTGTCATTTTGATAGGGTGTTTGGACGAAAATTTTACCGTCTTTGAAATATTGGATTGACATACCATTCAAAAGGAAATTTTTTAATTCCTGCTTCATAAACAAACTTCCTTCTTTGTAGTAACGGTAAATAGTTTGACGATCGGCTGAATCAATTCTTTTTGCTTTAATGGTTCCATTTTCAAAATATTGAATATAGCCTCCCAATGGCTGCCCTTCTTTGTACGTTGTTTTTAGGCTTAAAGCACCGCTGGGATAAAATCTTAAATAATAGCCATTTAATACGCCATTTTTATATTCTTTTACGCTTTGTTGTTTACCATTTTCATAATAGCTTCTAACATATCCATTTAATGGGGATTGTGTTGATTTTATAATGGTAATACCGTTATTGGTTTCCGACACATCATCGGGAGTGTATGAATGACTACAAGCTGTGGCAAATAAAATAGAAAAAAGTATGCTAATCGACCGTAACGTTTTTTCCATGGCAATGTTTATATTTTTTGCCGCTACCACAAGGGCAGGGATCGTTTCGTCCAATTTTTTTCTCAACTCTTACCGGTTCTGCTTTTCTTTCCTCGGGATTGATATTGCTACCGGGCGATGCAACATCTTCTCTTCCGGTTTTTAGTTTGCTTAAATCAGTTTTTTGTGGTGCTTTTGCTTCTTTCACTTCGTTGGGGTCTTGCATGGGGATAAAACCTTTGGTGAGGAGGGCAACAATTTCGCGATTAGCAAGATCTTGCATGGTTTTAAATAGCTCAGTAGCTTCAAATTTATAAATAAGCAAGGGGTCTTTTTGCTCATAAACGGCATTTTGTACCGATTGTTTCAATTCGTCCATTTCTCGTAGATGTTCTTTCCATGCTTCGTCAATGGTTGCTAAAATGGCTGTTTTTTCAAAAGCGCGAATAATTTCTTTTCCTTCGCTTTCAACTGCTTTTTTAAGATGCGTGATGACCTGGTAGGTTTTTAGTCCATCGCTAATAGGAACAATAATATTTTGGTAAACTTGTCCACTCGTTTTATAAACATCCGTAATAATAGGAAGAGCTAATTGAATCATTTGTTGGCACTTTTGATGGTAGTGCTCTATGGTGTGCTTGTATAGAATTTCAGCTTGATTTTCTTCGCTAAGTTGTACATACTCTTCGTTGGTAACAGGATTTTGAATACCAAGATATTTGATAACGTCTAACGAGTAAGCCTCATAATTATCCTCACCATAATTGTCGAATACGATAGCATTGCAAACATTTTTAAACGTTTCTGCTATATCGACCTGAAGTTTTTCTCCAAACAACGCATTTCTGCGGCGTCTGTATATTACTTCGCGTTGAACATTCATTACATCGTCGTATTCGAGTAAGCGTTTACGAATTCCGAAATTGTTTTCTTCCACTTTTTTCTGTGCTCGCTCAATGGATTTGGTAATCATGGAGTGTTGGATAACTTCACCTTCTTTAATTCCGAGCCTATCCATCATTCTGGCAATGCGGTCGCTGCCGAATAAACGCATAAGATCGTCTTCGAGCGAAACATAAAACTGTGAAGAGCCCGGGTCGCCTTGACGTCCGGCACGACCACGTAACTGTCTGTCAACACGGCGTGATTCATGTCGTTCGGTACCAATGATGGCTAAACCGCCTGCCTTACGAACATCTTCGCTTAATTTAATATCGGTACCACGTCCTGCCATATTGGTAGCGATGGTAACGCTACTTGTTTTACCTGCTTCTGCTACTATTTCGGCTTCGCGCTGGTGTTGTTTTGCATTTAATACGTTGTGTTTTATTCCTCTTAATTTCAACATTCGGCTAAGCAATTCGCTGATTTCTACCGATGTTGTACCTACTAAAACCGGACGGCCTTGTTGGGTAAGCTGAACAATTTCTTCAATTACGGCATTGTATTTTTCGCGTTTAGTTTTATAAACTTTGTCTTCCATGTCTTTTCGGATGACAGGCTTATTGGTCGGAATAACCACTACGTCTAATTTATATATATTCCATAATTCTCCGGCTTCTGTTTCGGCAGTACCGGTCATACCGGCAAGTTTATGGTACATGCGGAAATAATTCTGAAGTGTAATGGTAGCAAATGTTTGAGTGGCGGCTTCGACTTTTACATTTTCCTTCGCTTCTATTGCTTGATGTAAACCGTCTGAATATCTTCTTCCTTCAAGAATACGACCGGTTTGCTCATCTACAATCTTAACTTCGTTGTTCATTACTACATATTCCACATCTTTTTCGAACATGGTATATGCTTTAAGCAATTGATTAATGGTATGAACTCGCTCCGATTTTACCGCGTAATCGCGAAGCAAGTCGTCTTTTGCTTTTAGTTTTTCGTTGTCATTAAGGTTCGATTTTTCTATTTCAGCAATTCGTGAACCGATATCGGGTAAGACAAACATTTTGGGGTCGTCTGACGATGAAGTTATAAAATCGATACCTTTATCGGTTAATTCAACGGTGTTTTGTTTTTCGTCAATTACAAAATAAAGTTCTTCGGTAATTTCGGGCATTCTTTTGGAATTGTCTTGCATAAACGTATTTTCTGTTTTATGCAAGAGTGTTTTCATGCCTTGTTCACTTAAAAACTTAATCAATGCTTTATTTTTGGGTAAACCTTTAAATGAGCGAAGTAACAGTATTCCTCCTTTTTCGGTGTCGCCGCTTTGAATTAATTTTTTAGCTTGATTGAGGATTTCGTTTACTAAATTTTTCTGAGCGTTGTATATTTTTTCGACCTTAGGACGAAGTTCCATAAAGAGCTGGTCTTCGCCTTTGGGAACCGGTCCGCTTATAATGAGGGGAGTACGGGCATCGTCAATCAATACCGAGTCCACTTCGTCCACAATAGCGTAATGGTGAGTGCGTTGTACCAAATCGTCGGGGCTAATGGCCATGTTATCGCGTAGGTAATCGAAACCGTATTCGTTGTTTGTACCAAAAGTAATGTCGGCTAAATAAGCATTTCTACGAGCGGTAGAATTAGGTTGGTGTTTGTCGATACAATCTACGCTTAAACCGTGAAATTCGTATAATGGTCCCATCCACTCGCTGTCGCGTTTGGCTAAGTAATCGTTTACAGTAACGATATGAACTCCTTTTCCTGCCAATGCATTTAAGAAAACAGGTAGTGTAGCCACTAATGTTTTACCTTCGCCGGTTGCCATTTCAGCTATTTTACCCTGATGCAAAACGTATCCACCGATTAACTGAACATCGTAGTGAATCATATCCCACTCAATTTCGTTGCCACCGGCAATCCATTTATTTTTCCACACGGCTCTGTTGCCTTCTATTACAACATTACTTTTGTATGCAGCAAGGTTTCGGTCAAAATCGTTTGCTGTTACAACCAACTCTTTGTCTTCGACAAAACGGCGAGCCGTTTCTTTAACTATTGCAAAAGCTTCGGGAAGTACTTCCAAGAGAATTTCTTCAATTTTTCGGTTTACTTCTTTGGTAAGCTTATCAATTTTTTCGTATATTTTTGTTTTTTCTTCTACTGAAATTTCATCGCTTTCTGCGGTAGCTTTTAGTTGTTCAATTTCGGCTTCGTCTTCAGCAAAATAGCTTCGTACTTTTATTTTTAGTGCGTTGGAACGCTCGCGAAGCTCGTCGTTGCTTAAATTTCTGAGTGTATTATAAACGGCTAAAATTTTTTCGACAACCGGAAGAATTTCTGCTACATCTTTTTCTGATTTTGTTTTAAAGAATTTCTTTAAAATACTACTAATACCCATTTTATCTCCTATAATTTAAAAACATAGCAAAGGTAATTTCATTTTTTTCAATTGCCAAAAATGTTGAAATTTTTATATGCTAAAAATGTTTAACAGTGGATGAAGCTCGATTGAGTTTTATTGAGTTCAATAATTAAAAAGAATTACCTTATTTTTTCTATTTTATTATTTGATAGAATTTTAATGATAGATGAAGGTTGATGGTAGGTTGTGTCTTGTTGTCTATATTTAACAATATAATCAACCGATTGTTTAATGGTTTGATGTATTTCCGAAAAAATGGCGGGATTGGGTTCTCCGGATATATTAGCGGAGGTGCTTACGATTGGTTTTTTTAATGTAGAAATTAATGCTTTGCAAAAGGGCTCGTTAACAACTCTAATAGCGATGCTATTGTCTTGTCCACATACCAAAGGCGATATTTTTTTTGCTTTTGGGAATATCAGGGTTAAGGGTTGTTTTGCATTTTCAATAAGCTCAAATGCAATTTCGGGGACTTCTTCAACATATTTTAGCAGCATGGCTTCGCTATGAACAAGAATAATAAAAGGGTTATGAGAAGGGCGTTTTTTAATATCGAAAATACGCTTGACGGCTTGATCGTTTGTAGCATCGCAACCCAAGCCCCAAATAGTATCGGTAGGGTATAAGATAATTCCGCCATCAATTAACGTGGCAAGTGCCTGTTCTAAATCATCATCAAATGCTGAGAAGTTGTTCATATACTTTCATTAAATTTTCGGCACATTGTTTATCGTTGAATTGTTGAGCGTAGGCTCGACCTTTTTCAATCATAGAGATTCTGCGTTCTTTGTCGTTTAGCAATAATGTCAATTGCTGTGCAATATCATTGGAATCTAATGGATTGGCATAGGCAGAGTGTGGTCCTCCTGCTTCGCTAAAGCAACTCCCGGTAGAGGTAAGTACGGGGGTGCCGGAAGCCTGCGCTTCGAGTATCGGTATTCCAAAACCTTCGAATAATGAAGGGTAGATAAATAGTTTTGCAGCTTGATAAATTGCAGGAAGGGAGGAGTTTTCGACATTTTCTATAAAATGTAGTTGTGATTGAATTTTATATTGTTCTATTAAAGGTAATACGTTGTTCGTAAAATATGCCGTTTTTCTACCTATGACAACAAGGGGGATATCAATTTTGGCAATGTGTAGGGCTTCAATTAATCTATGAAGGTTTTTTCGTTCTTCAATGGTACCGACATATAACAGATATTTACTTGGTAAGTTGTATTTAGAAAGAACAGCGTCAATATCGGTTTTATTTAAGTAATTAAAAAATAAAGGATTACAGCTTTGATAAAGTACTCTGATTCTTTCGGATGGGATGTTGTAATAATATTCTATATCGTTTGCGGTTTGCTGACTAACGGCAATTACCATATCAGCATGTTGAGCAGCGTATGAAAATTTTCGATCATAAATTTTAACATCCATTGGTTTGTACCATTGTGGAAAACGTTTGAAAATAAGATCGTGAATGGTTACAACCGTTTTTATTTTTGTGGATGTGATGCCAAAAGGTAATTCATTGCTAAGTCCGTGATATATGTCGGGCTTTTCGTACATTAATTGACTGTTTATAAGTAACGAACGCCAATACGAAGGAAATAATCTTCCTACCCATGAATTGGGAGTAGCGATTCTAACTTCTTTAGGAATTGTAAACTTGTTTTTAAAACGCTTAGATGGTACATAAAGCCAATAATGGTGCTCAGGATAAAAGGTGAAAAGTTGATGAAGCGTATTTCGGCTATAATTTCCTAAACCGGTATTGTTAAAAAAAGCACGTTTTGCGTCGAATGCGATAATCATAATTAAACCGATACGTTAAAGTTTCGCAACGTTTCATTTAGCGAAGTTTTCAAATCAGTACTTGCTTTTCTTTTACCAATGATTAGTGCACATGGAACCTGATAATCGCCGGCAGGAAACGATTTGGTATAGGAACCCGGAATTACAACAGATCGTTCGGGGATATATCCCTTGTATTCTATAGGGGTGGTTTGTGTAACATCTATAATCTTGGTTGATTGAGTAATAACAACGTTTGCACCCAGTACAGCTTCTTTTCCGACTCTAACCCCTTCAACAACGATGCATCGTGAACCTATAAAGCAACCATCTTCGATGATAACCGGGCTTGCCTGAAGTGGCTCTAATACGCCTCCGATACCAACACCGCCACTTAAATGTACGTTTTTACCGATTTGAGCACAGGAACCCACGGTAGCCCAAGTATCGACCATTGTACCCGAATCTACATACGCCCCAATGTTTACATATGAGGGCATAAGAACAACTCCTTTTGCAATATAAGCACCATAGCGGGCAATGGCATGTGGAACAGCCCGAATGCCTTGTTCTTCGAAATCTCGTTTTAATGGAATTTTATCGTAAAAGGTAAATAAACTATCTTCAAGCTTTTTCATCGGCTGAATTTGAAAATACAGCAAAATAGCTTTTTTAATCCACTCGTTTACAATCCATGTGTTGCCTTGTGGTTCAGCTACACGTATCGAGCCATCATTTAACTGCAAAATAATTTTTTGTATTGCTTCTATTACTTCCTTATCTTGCAACAATTCTTTATTATTCCAGGCCTTTTCTATAAGGTTTTGCATAAAAATCTTTTAGTACAAAAATACGAGCAATTTTATGAAATAAAAAATACTAACCACTTTATATTTGCCTGTAAAACTTATTTTTTCTAATTTTAGCACTTATTTGAATTGGATATGAAGATACTGGAAATAGCAATAGATTTGCCCTTAGTAAATGATAACTTGGATGAGATTTTAACAGCACGGCTTACCGAAATAGGTTTTGAAGGTTTCTGGACAGATGATTCGTTGTTTAAGGCATATGTTAATGAAGAAAAATTTAATAAGAAGGAATTTGAAAGCATTATTTTAGCGTATTTGCCAAATGCTCAATGCAAAATGCAAACATTACCCGATAAAAATTGGAATGAGCAGTGGGAATCTTCATACGAACCTGTTTTTATTGGCGATCGATGTGTAATAAAAGCTCCGTTTCACAATATTGAGAAAAAGTATCCATTAGAAATCCTTATCAACCCCAAAATGGCTTTTGGGACCGGACATCATAATACAACAAAGCTGATAATTGAACGATTATTTGAGTTGAATCTTACATCAACATCCATAATAGATGCCGGTTGTGGCAGCGGAATTTTAGCTATTGCCGCTGAGAAATTAGGTGCTGAATCTGTTTTGGCTTATGATATCGACCAATGGTCGGTCGAAAATACCAATGAGAATATAGAGTTGAATCATTGTCATAAAATTAAAGTTGAAAAAGGAACGATTTCTGAACTCGATCTACCTCAAGTAAACATCATTTTGGCAAATATTAATCGTAATGTATTAATTGAAGAAATGAAGCAATATAAACATCATTTATTACGCAAAGGCATATTAATCGTTAGTGGTTTCATCAGACAAGATGTTGATATTGTCCGCCAAAAAGCAATTAGCGAAGGATTAATGCCTCAGGGAGTATATCATATAGACGAATGGTATTGTTTAGTATTTAAAAACGAGTAACAATGAAGAAGTTTGTTTTTTTAGTAGTATTTGCTGCATTCGGATTGGTTTTAAACGCTCAGCCATTAAAATCTTTTTCTGATAAGCCCGAAGAATATATTGTTCAGCTAAAAGAAATGATAGAAGCGAAAGATAAGAAGGTTGGAAAAGAAATATACGAAGCAATATTGCCATTATGGAATGGCAGCTATTTTAACAATAGCGATAAAACAAGTATTATCAGTGTTTCTAATGAATTATTACAGAAAAGAGCTCTCCCAATGCCTCATTTCGAAGAGTTTGAGCGTATATTACTCGAATTTGCCAAACAAAATTATTCAAAAAACGATTTTCTTGAATACCTTAAAGGTTTAAGTTTCTTGTGTCGAAAAAAAACTGCTACCCTCAATTCCATCGATAATTATATGGACAATATACTTAACTATTTGCAGAAACGATATTTGTCTAAAACTACTACGGTAAAGTGGAAAACAAGAAGTTCTGACTCGAAGTTTATTTTTGATGGAGAACAATTGCTTATTCAGGTTGGTAAAGGCGATATAGTATGCTTTTCGAAAAACGACAGTTCGGTAATTTATGGAACAGAGGGTATATATAATGTTTATAAACAGCAATGGACTGGATACAATGGTAAGGTTACGTGGGAACGAACCGGTTTAAAGGCAACCGATGTTTATGCACAACTTAGACGCTATACTATTGATATGAAAAAATCGAATTTTGATGCCGATTCAGTATTGCTCATACACAAACGATTTTTTAAAGAGCCATTACTCGGAATGCTTTCTGAAAAAGTAATGGCTGATGTGGATACTCAAAGAGCCATATATCCTCAGTTTAAATCATTTTCTAAACGTCATAAAATTAAAAACATTTTCCCAAATATCGACTACGACGGAGGTTTTTCATTAAAGGGCAATCGCTTTATTGGAGAAGGAACAAGCACCGAAATGGCCATTGTTAAAATTTATAGAAAAGATACCTTGAAATTGGTAGCATCGTCACTTTCGTACATCTTTAGAGAAAATGAAATTAATAGCCAAAATGCTGTTATTACGATTTATGTTGATAAAGATTCGATCTATCATCCCGGATTAATATTTTCGTTCGATGCCAAGAAAAATGAACTCGCATTGATAAGAAATAACGAAGGGATGAAATTGAGCCCTTATTATGATACGTATCACCGTTTAGAGCTCGACTTCCCATATTTAAGCTGGAAAATTAACGATCCACAAATTTTATTTAAACCTATTCCAAAAGCTACCAACAAGAAAGCTATTTTTACTTCTATGGATTATTTTAGCCGAAGCAAATATTTGGAATTACAAGGATTAGACATGAAAAATCCCCTGCAGGAAATTAAAAGTTTATCAAAAAAAGTAAACGATAGAAATTTTACCGAAAAAGAGTTTGCAGATCATATTCGAATGAGCTTACCACAAACTCGTCAAATATTGCTTAACTTGGCTTTTAAGGGTTTTATTAATTATTCGCTCGAAACAGGACAGGTTTATGTTAACGACAAAACTTTTTTCTATTTGCAATGTAGCGTAGGACTTAAAGACTACGATGTAATTAATTTTGAGTCGAATGTTGTTGGTGAAGATTATAACGGACTGCTAAGTTTGCTTGATAATAATTTAAAACTTAAAGGCGTACAGGAAATATTTCTTTCTGACTCTCAAAATGTTGCAATTTTCCCGAAAGACCAACAGATTATTATCAAAAAAAACCGTGACTTTGTTTTCGATGGAAAAGTCAGAGCCGGTTTATTTTTATTTGTAGGTTCAAATTTTTCATTTACGTATGAGCAGTTTAAACTAACGCTAACCGACATCAATACAATTAAAATGCGGGTTCAAACTGATGAACTTGATAAATATGGAAATAAAGTCCAGCGCGACCTTACCAGTGTGATTGAAAATGCTACAGGCGAATTGCTTTTAGACGAAGCCAATAATAAAAGTAGTGTAAAACGTATTCCAAAGTACCCAATTTTCAACAGTAAAAAAGATTCGTATGTTTTTTATGATTATAAATCGGTATTTGATGGAGTTTACAAACGCGATAATTTCTATTTTCAGATTTATCCCTATACCCTTGATAGCATCAATACATTGACAAAGAA
>ENA-UOWE01001025-UOWE01001025.1-activated-sludge-metagenome-genome-assembly--contig:-NODE-1025-length-36641-cov-32.668534_pt1 | contig 36641 bp, 29 predicted proteins | sample MGYA00249841_ERZ761562 | MGnify/ENA primary metagenome ERZ761562 (study PRJEB28883, sample SAMN05720200) | activated sludge metagenome | isolation source: Anaerobic digester | place: Japan...
AAATGCGGCTTGGGAAAAGCGGGAAATTATGCTCATTGCCCGTTCAAAATCGTTCCAGTCAACCTGGTTGCTGATGACAGCAATGGCATAGGCTGAGTCATTCCATTCCAGCAACCCCACATCTGCCACCACCCCCCAGCCGTTCTCAAAAACCAAACCGGGCTTGTGTGCCATTGCCGGGCGCACCCAACCGGGCAATCCTCCACCCAGCCGGAGATCGTCATTGGCGGAGGGTTGCTGCAGCCAGGCAATCAACCGGTTCCGGCTTGCTTCTGAAAAGCCTTCTCCCAGGTACAGGATTTCCATCAGGCGCACCAGGTCTGCCGCAGTGGTGCGGCGCGGTTCCAGGGTGGTGTGATGGATTCCCCAATTTTGTAGTGTATTGACGATACTGAAACCTGGCTGGCGGTCCAGGAATTGGAGCAGCAAATCGGTGGCATCTTCTTCAGATTTCACCAGCATGGCTTCCAATAACTGTTCATAAGTGCGCCGGTCGGATGAACCCGTGTTTTCATCCAGCCTTGTCTCCGGATGTTGCTCCAGCCAGGCGAAAAAAACCATCCCGACTGCCAGCTTGATGGTGGACGCGGCGTGCAGGACCTGGTCACCCCGGAAGGACACGATTTCCCCCGTATGGAGGTTCTTATAAGTAACTGCCCAATCTCCCGGCGGGGCAATCTGCAAAATTTCCTGGAACCGGTCATCCAGGCTGAGGGGGGGATTGGCACCTGTGGAAGGCTGGTTGAGGTTGACCGGGATGACAAGGGCATCTCCAACCTGCAAGTGCCCCGGATCGGTCAGGTGGTTCAATTCCAGAATTGAATCTGTCCGGCTGTCGAATCGGGCGGCAATCAGCGGCAGGGTGTCACCGGGGCGGACGATGTAGGTGTAGCGGTCTCCGCAGGGCAGGCTGATGCCATTCGGGCGCAGGATATCAAACCCTCCCAAACCGGTGGTGCCAATTTTCCAGCGGCTTACCCATTCGTTTTGAAATGCGCCTGCCTTGGGGTCATTGGGGTCATACAGCAACAGCCGGTCAATGATAAACAGGTGATCCTCCACCGGTGTATTGGATACGGTATATGCCCGCCCGGTCTCATCCACTTCGGTAACCACGAACATATGGTCGTACCCCATCTTCCCTGCATAGGTATAGAAAAAATCACCCGGGCGGAGAGGGAAACTGAAGAAGTCAAATTTATTGATGGGGGTATCAAAATGATACAGGGTGTAATCCTGTGGCGGGAAGAACGTCCATGGTGCCCCATCCACTTTGGGGTCTGCCAGCCAGTAATTGTGAATATCATGCGCAGGACCGGTGATGATCGGCAGAAGCCCGGCATCCCGCCACAAGACGGCAGCCAGCGGACCACACATCAGCGAGGCTGTTTCCGTCTCGCCCTCCATAAAGTCGATACTTCGGGCACACTGGATGGCGCTTTCGGCGGAGGGGGCAATGTAGTTTTCCGCTGCCAGGCGCAGTTTCTCCTGCCAGCCGGGCTGGGTCCATTGGGGGATGGATTGGGAAGGATCCTCACGCAGGTCGCCGTATCCCAGGTCTTTCATCCAGTTGCAGACCACTGGTCCGCCGTGGGGATCCAGTACGGGAATCCCATCCGTTTGTGGAATTCCGGAAAAACCCAAAAAATATCCAAATTTTCCAGTCAACTGTTCCTGTGCTGCCCAGGATAATTCCTTATCTCCGATGGCAATGGCATGAATATGGATGGGAGAGTCCTCGGACAATTCACCCGGTTCCCGCAACCAGGCAGCAAACCCGGCGGCGCGCAGGGCGCGAATGGCTGGTTCAATTTCGTGGTACAGGATCGCCCCGCCAGGAACAACCCTGACAGAAAAGTCCACTGCACCGCCGTAGTTATGGGTGCCAAAGCTTGCTGGTTCCGCCGAGGTATAGCTTCCCTGGGTGATGGCGCGGTTTGCCAGGTCGATCTTTCCGCCGTAGATCTGCTGGGCGTATTGCAGCATGGTGAGGGTGCGTTGGTTGAGAATAACACCATTGACTTCCACGCGGCTGTAATCATCCACGGGTTTCAGGCAACCAGCCGGTTCATAGTCAGGAAGGGGCGTGGGTTCAATTGTAGGTGTTGGCGGGGCAGTTGGTGCGATTGTGGGAGAGAGCGTGGGGGATGGAGCTGCAGTGGGGGGATCTGTACTGGTGGGTGTGGGAGTGGCGGGTAAACCCGGTGTACTGCCGGGGGTGCAGGAAGCGACCCCCAGCAGGAAAATTACCAGGAAAAGAAACACCCGCTGCTTATTGTTTTGCGGCAACAGCATCATGGTCCGGAAGGATGGTGTCCACATCGCGCACATTGGGGATGAAATTGCCGATAAAACCAATGATGACCATCAGGAAACCGCAAAACACCAGGATGAGCGACATCCCGGTTCCGGGTCCAGTTCCCACCAGGCTGCCAAACAATTGGCTTAACGCAGAGGTTTCATTGCGCATGAGGGGTTCAAAAACCTTGTCCGCCAGCGGACCGGCAATTAACATCGCAAGGGGTGCGGTCAGGGTGGCAATCATCATGCGGACGGAAAAGACGCGTCCCTGCATCTTGGGCGGCACCTTGGACTGCCAGATTGCCTGGTTGGAGGCATTGACAATCGGGACAATGGCTGCACCCAGGAAATTGGTGATGATCCAGACAATTGACAACCCCCTTGCTGTACCCATCAGCATATATCCAAACAAGCCGGATGCCATCCACCCCACCAGGACGCCGTCCACCCGTTTCTTAAACCCGCCCCAAATGGTGATCAGGATGCTGCCAACCACGCCCCCAATTGCCCCGGCGGATTGCACGATGCTGAGGGTGGTGGCATTCTGATCCGTGCTGGCAAGAATCAAGGGGCTGACCAATACCCCGCCCAGTGTTGCCATAAAGTTGCCGCCGAAGAAAATCATCTGCAGCCAGAACAGGCTGGGGCGCTGGAAGATGTATTTGAAGCCAAACATGGAATCCTGCCAGAAGGTGTTTGGTTTTTCCAGGTCTTCGATTGTTCGCTCCGGTTGAGGGATGGTGACGATGAGCAACGTTGTAATGGCGATGACCAGGGTGACCAGGTCAACGATCAGGATGCCGCTGATGCCGATTGGCTTGAGCAGGGCGGCTGCCAAAATGGGTGCCAGGATGCCTGAACCGTACTGTGCCAGGGACATCATCCCGCTGGCACGGGTGTATTGCTTCTTGGGGATGAGCATGGAGATGGTTGCCGAGTAGGCTGGCCACTGGAATGCCTGGAAGAAGCCTGCAAAGGCGCTGGTCACATAGAGGTGCCAGATTTGCAGGCTGCCGGTGATGTAAAGATATAAAATCACCAGGGTAACCAATCCCGTGGCTAGGTCGCTGAGCATCATGGTCAGCTTCCGGTTCCAGCGGTCCACAAGTGCACCGGCAAACGGACTGAAGAGAACCGTGGGCGCAAAACCAAAAAATGCCACCAGTGCGAGGGCGGTTGCCCGTTCCGTGATCTGGTACGCCCAGATGATCAGCGCAAATTGGGACATGGCTGATCCAATCAATGAGAAAATTTGTCCTGCCCAGATGATGGAAAAAGTTTTCATGCCAGAGGAGTTGGAGGGTTCAGGCGGCATTGCAGGGGATATCCTTTCGAGGAAGATAAAAGCTGATTAACGGGCATCCGACTGGATGCGGGTGGATTGATCGGATGAGACACTGGCGCGGATGGTCTGACCAAAACGAGTGAGCGTGCCCTGGTAAGGCTCGGAACCCTGCCAGGCGATCCAGCCTTCCAGGTTGAAGGCAAGCGGACCGCTGGCGGGAACCCATTCCCCATTATACTTGCGGGCAAGGTGAACATGGGTGCCGGTGGCGGAACCTCCCTCACAGGACGGTTTGCCAATGGGGTCGCCTGCTTTTAAGACAGAACCGGGATTGACTAAAATATCATCAACATGCAGGTAAAAAATGACCCAGCCGGTGCGTTCATCCCCGTCACCGTCCAGATCCAGGGTTACGATGGCGCTGTTTGCCCGTACGACCACGCCGTCTGCCACGGCAGTAGTCACCTCCTCGGTGGGGGCGCAGCCGCCAATTACCATGGGCGGGGCAAAATCAATGGCTGCAAGGGGGAAGCCTTCCCCCCAGGCTGTGTGAGGTCCGCCGGTATATGCCCATACCTTGCCGGGTAGGAATGGCAGGCGCAGTTCCGGCTGCTGCAGGCTGCCGGGTATGGGGTCTGAATCGTTGACATAATCACTCCCAAACAGGCTGCGGTAGGTTTTTTCCAACCCTTCCGAACTGATGGCAAGTGCATATTGATCCCCATCTAAAATTTTGGAAAAATAAGATTGGATGGCAACCGTGGCGGCATTCTGCCAGGGATCCGGTCGCTCCAGCCTGCCATCAAGGTGATCAAATTCTTTCAGTTCCCCTGTCCGCCAGCCGTAAAATCCGTTGTTCAACAGGTTGGCAGCAAAGTAGAGCTGGCGCCCAACACCCAGATGATACATATCCTCGTGCCCCAGCGGATACCGGGATATGTCCACCCGGGGCTCTTCCTCTGAAACCGCACCCGTTTGATATTCGAGGATTGCAAGCAGCAGCCGGGGATTGACGGAATACAGTGTGGAAACATATTCGATGATTTCCCCTCCCCGTCGATTCCTGCCCCCCAGGTAATCTGTATGATTCTTAAACCAGCCGCTGCTTGCTTCCACATATTCAATGACATCAAAGCCAATGGCTGCGGGACCATTGGCAAATTGGCTGTCGGGGAGGATGTGGTACGGGCTGCCCCAAAATAATTGGTAATAAATGGGGATTTTCATCGGCAACCCGGCGGGGAGGGTGGTCACCTGTTCCGGGATGATGGGGTTGGCTGCCCGAATTTCCGATTCGGTTGTATTGAAATGGGATGCAAGTGCCGGCAGGGTGTCACCGGTCTGTGCCGTATAATCAACCAGCGTTCCGGGGACATAAGGCGGGCGCGTTGGCATGGGGGTTGGCAATACGATGGTGGGGGTTTCCTCAACCAGAGGTTGTTGGGAAACCACAAAGACCGGTGCAGCACCCACGGTTGCACAGGCGGAAAGCAGGCTGAGAACTGCCAGCCCGCTAAGGATTTTCAGAATAACGGTAAACCTGATTTGCTGATGAGCCATAGGAACGAGCCCGAATTATTTCCTCGCCCCGAATGATGGTTCCCTCGTAGGCTGCATCCCCGGCATAAGCGCGCCAACCGGACATGATAAAGGGGATGGGTCCATCCGCCAGCATCCATTCTCCGTTGTATTTCCGCGCGATGTGGACATGCCTGCCGGTTGCGGAACCACCTTCACAGGAAGGATGACCAATTTTACCATCTTGTTCCACCCAAGTGCCCACATTCACGCGACCCTCCGTGGCAATATGCAACAGGAGGATGGTCCAGCCGGTTTGATCATATCCATCACCATCCAGGTCCAGGACAACCACTCCATTATCAGAGCGGATCACCAGTCCGGGAGCAGGGGCGGTGACCCAGTCCAGTGATGGCGTGCAGCCCTTCACCTCGTCGGGAGGGGCAAAGTCCAATGCCCCAAATGGACTGTCTTCCCCCCAAACTGGATGAGGTCCCCCGGTATAGCTCCAGGCGTGTCCCACCCGGTAAGGCAGCTCCAGGTTCGGTTGTTCCAGGTTGGGTGTGATTAAAGGTTCAACCGACTGTGCCCGCTGCCAGGGGCTGCCAAACATCTGCTCATACAAAATGGGGAGACTGTCCGTGCCATATGTGACGCCCGCCCAATCCATTTGGGAATACACCCGTGCCATAATGCTCAAAAGGGCGGCAGTTCCAGCGTTAATTTGCGGGTTGAGACGGAGTGCATCTCCATTGGCAAAGGTGATGACAGTCTGGGAACCGCTGCGCCAGCCGAAATATGCCCGGTTGATTTCATGGACTGCCCAGGTCAGCTGCTTGTACAAGCCTTTCCGGCTGTAGACAATCCAGCCAAGGGGGTAATCGGTTTCTGCCAGGTTTTGTGGGTCGCCGAAGACCCAGTGCCCCTGGTATTCGATTAGGGCAAGAATCAAGCGGGGGTTGAGTGAATTTTCAACCGCCACTTTTTCAACAATCTCGCTTCCGGTATAGGTGCGGTTGTCCAGGTATTCAGTGTAACGGCTGAGATATCCTCCTGCCTGATTGACATAATTTTCAATGTTAAAATCCAGTGCGCAGGCGGAATATACCACTTCACAATCCGGTAAAAGTTTTGCCATTGGCTCAATCCCGTCCAGCACATCCGGGATCATCAAAAGCTGACCAGGATTGAGAAAGCCGCCTCCTACCAGCGGCTTGGGGGAGGTTATCTCGCCGGGTTGGACGCCAAACCGGGCAGCCACTCCTTCCATCGTGTCACCGGATTGAGTGTAGTACAGGAGGGGTGGTCTAGGGGTATTGGAGACGGATGGTGTTGCTGTGGGGGCAAACAGGGTTGCAAGTGCAATGTTCTGAGTGGCAGCGATCGATTCTGCTGTTGCAGTCAGCGCCACTGCCCATGGGGGAGGGGTTTCCTCCACGCCGCCCTGCCCGGCGCCGGGTGTTAATCTCGCGGTGGTGGGAAGATTGCAGGCAACGGAAGCCAGCAGCCAGGCACAAAAGACGAGCAGGATTGCCCGTCGCCTACCGTTGGATTTGATTTTGCGGGACAAACCGATCCCAGGCTTCCACCACAACGCCATTTTTCACCAGTCGACCATTATATTCAATCCCATCACCCTGCGAGATCCAGCCCTCCAGGTTGAATGGTACGGAACCATCCGCGGGGATCCACTCTCCATTATACCTTCTTGCCAGGTGGACGTGGGAACCCAGCGAGAAACCTCCCTCACAAGAGGCATGACCGATCGGTTCCCCTGCCTTTACATACGTTCCAGCCGCCACCCGTTCGCTGGAGTCAATGTGCAGGTAAAGAACCGTCCAACCGGTTTGTTCGTAACCATCCCCATCCAGGTCCTGGATGACGGACCCATTTTCACTGCGGACGATCAAGCCATCTGCAACAGCAGTCACCCAGTAGGGAGATAGAACACACCCCTGTCCTTCACCGGGTGGGGCAAAATCCAGGGCTGCCCAACCCGATCCATCTCCCCAGCCACCGTGCGGTCCGCCAGTGAATGACCAGGAATTTCCCGGTTCAAATGGCAGAATCATGAGGGGTTGGTTCAGGTTAACCGGGAGGAGGGGTTCAATTGCCAGGTCAAATGGATACCCAAACCAGGATTGGTACGTGGAGAAGACACCTTCCGCACTGACGGATTTTTGCCAGGCATGGTAATCATTCAGCTTGGAAAAGAGGTGTTGCACCGCTGCAGTCCCGGCATTGATGCTGGGATTCAGCGGAATGGCGGAATTATCCGGAAGCAACAGCAGGGGCAGGGCATTGACTTTCCAAAGGTAATATCCCCGGTTCAATTCATTGGCTGCCCAAGCTAGCTGGGTGTAGAGCCCCACCCGCCAGGATTCCAGGTATCCCACAGGATGCAGCTTCATCTCGGCGGATTGGGAGGTGAAGGTGAGAGCTCCGCTTTGATATTCAAGGATTGCCAGCAGCAGGCGGGGATTGACGGAATACTCTTCGGATATTCTCTGGATGATCGCCGCTCCACTGGTTTGCTCGCCATCCACGGGTTCGGAATAGGTCTTTAACCACCCTGACGAGGAGCGAACAAAGGCATCCACATCCAGGGTCGTGGAAGCGGGTCCGTACACCAGTTCAGAATCAGGAATGATTTTGAACCCCGAACCTTCGGGCTGCATGGTGGGTGCGGGAATCAGCAATACCTGCCCGGGTTCAATCAAGTTGGGATTGGTGATGTTGTTTGCTGTAATGATGATGTTGATATTCACGCCAAAGCGGCTGGCAATTGCACCGAGCGAATCACCGTGCTGAACGACATAAGACTCGCTTTCAGTTCGGGCTTCCGGCAGGGAGCGGGGTAAATCTGGTGTGGGCGTCAGGATGGGAGCGCCGGGCACACGGGTTGCCGGTAGAAAGGGGGTTTTGGTGGCAGGCAGGTTGGGGTCCACGGTTGGTTCCAACCGCCAGATTGTGTATTCGCCGGATGGACGGGCGCACCCACCAAGGAAAATGAGCAGGAAGAACAGGATGATGACGGCTTTGTGTTTTGAGCGCATGGGATTAATCCCGGAAGACGTGGGAAAGATGCCTGCCGCCAATCAGGTGCATGTGCAGGTGGAAGATTGTCTGGAAAGCATCCCGCCCGGTATTGACCACCAGGCGGTACCCGGTTTCACGGATATTGTATTGATCCGCCAGTTGCCGAGCCACCGAGAACATCCTCCCCAGCACAAGTTCATCCCCGGGCTGAACATCGTTAACAGAGGAAATATGCCGGTTGGGGACAATCAGGAAATGCACCGGGGCTTTGGGATAGTGATCCTTGAATGCGGTTACCAGTTCATCCTGATGAATAATTTCCGCAGGCTGCTCACCTGCAATGATGCTGCAAAACGGACAGTTCTCCATGCGTGCTGTTTTACTCCATTTTCTGTGTTGGGAATTGGGATGAGGTTGTCAAAGGTGCAGGACACTGGGTGTAATAATACAGTAATTCCTGGATTTTCCGGCTGGCGGAAAAGGCGATATATTGATTACCGATGGCAACCGCTTCATCTAGATTAACATACGCGGCAGTGCTCCAGGCGCGGGGCAGCACCATCAGTGGATCCTGCATGTCGCGTTCAGGCTGCCCCAAAGGAATCCAGTTGAACATCAGCGGACCACGTGAATAGGCAGTAAATCCCAGCTGGTAGCCCGCTGTATGAGCCACTTCAATGGAGCGGGGAGTGAAATTGCCACCCGGCCAGATGAATGCAAGCGGGCGTTCTCCCGTATGTTGTTCGATCAGTGAGATTGGCTTCCAGATTTCCTGCTGGATTACGTCCTCCGGTGTCCATTTTGTAAAGTAGGTTGAGCCATTATGCAGGAATCCATGTGCCTGCACGTCCAGGCGGTTGGTTTTCAGCAATTCCTCCATTCGGGTCCACTCGGTTTCAGTGGCTGCTCCTGTGATGTATGCCAGGGTCACCGTCCAGTCATTGGCTTCCAACACGGGCAGAAAGTGCTCCTGGACCACACCCAATCGCCGGTCATCCACAATAAAAATCATCGAACGGGGCGGGATGGATTCGTTGTATTTGAGGAACCGGAGCAATTCCCCGCTCGTGATGGTCTCAAACCCCAGTTCCCGGGCGTGTCGGATAATTTCGGCGAAATATTCGGCGGTGATGGCGGTATTTTCCTGTGGGGTTTTTCCGGGCTGGGTGATGGAATGGAACATGATGGGCACAACCACGGTCCCGGGTGCAGATCGATTTGTGTCCCACTGATACTGCAGGTACCGGCATGGGTCGAGATAGGCTTCCCCGGTTACACCGGGGCGCAGCAGGGATGTGCTGAAGGGGGAAACGGGTGGTTCCACATCAGCAAAGACGGGGGAGGAAATCAAAGTCACCAGCAGCAATGCCAGAACCATCGCAATCCCCCTCCATCCGCCAGGAGGAACCTGTCTGATAACCGTTGGGGTTAAACTGGTTCTTCCCCTGTTCTTCTCACGGGCAGTGGAGGATGTCTGTCTGTGCCAGTACCGGTCAATCAAGGGCAATTCCCGTTGCAAGGGCACACGAGCCTGCGTGTGCTATAATTTTTAATCATGTAAGTGATTACAGGTGCAGCTTCATGGATACCTCTGATTATACCCGTCGATTGGTTCGTTTGGTGGAAGTTTGCCGCAGTCTCAGCGCAAACCTTGAGCCACAACCATTACTCCAATACCTGATCGAAGTGGGCGCAGAGTTGACGGCGTGCGAGTATTGCGCCTTTCTTGCTGTAGAGCCGGATGCAGGCAGCCTGCGGTTTATTTCTGCACCATGGTTTAAGCAAAATGAAATGCGCAGAATTTGCCTGCCAGTTCATGAAAGCGCAGCCGGGCAGGCATTTCTCAGTGGTTCTCCCGTGGTGATTCATGATGCTGCCAGCGATTCCCGCATCTACCGGGTTGTGGATGCCGAATTGGGGATTCCCACCCGTTCCATCCTGGCAGTACCGGTCGCTTTTCGGGGGCAACCCATTGGTGTGTTAATTGCTGTCAACAAGCTTGGAGGACAGGATTACCTGGAAGAAGACATCTTTATCCTGGAAACGTTGGCTGCTCAGGCTGCCATGGCATATCAAACTGACCTGCATGTCCGAAAATCCCGGGAAGCCTACGAGCGCGTCCTGGAGATGGACCGCACCAAGTCTGACCTGGTGGCAATGCTGTCCCATGAATTGCGGACGCCGTTGGGAGTGGTGCTGGGACATGCCTTGATGCTGCAGGAGACTGCTGATCCGGACAGCCGCCGGACACTGGATACCATGATTGACAGCGCCAATCGCTTGAAAGAAATTATTGAAGAATTCGCAACCATCGATCAACTGGATGTTATTGGAAGCAACCTGCACCTGACTTCGGTTGCGCTGGACCGCCTGGCATGGCAGGTGGTGGAATCTTTTCAACCCCTGGCACATTCCCGGGGGGTGATATTGGAAATGTTCACAACAAAAGGCAGCCTGGTCATCCAGGGAGACAGGGGCAGGCTGCAGGTGGCAATTCGCAACCTCATAAAAAATGCCCTGATGTTCACCAATTCCAGCGGACGGGTGGTGGTGAGGGTGGAGGAGGTGCCTGGATACGTGCGGGTTTCGGTAACCGACACCGGGATTGGTATTCCTCCTGCTGAACAGGAAAAAATATTCCAGCGCTTTTACCAGGTGGAGAAACACCTTACCCGAAGACATGGAGGGATGGGGTTGGGTTTATCCATTGCCCGGGACATGGTGGAATGCCACGGCGGGAAAATCCTGGTGGAGAGCGTGGAGGGCAGGGGAAGCCGGTTCACCATTCTTCTGCCGCAGAACCAGGCGCAGGCAGCTGCTGCTGGGAAAGTATTTACAGAAGATTAGCGGTTCTGGGGGTGCAAAAAGAGGATAAATTCCGCCTTGCGCGGTCCCACCCGTTTTCGGATCTCACGCACCGAGCCGCGCAAGATGGTTTCCCCTGGGAGGGTCAGGTCCATTGCCAGGGTGATCTGCAACCCGTTGCCGAATACTTTCTCAACATCTTCCAGGATGGCTGCAAGGCGGTAGGGTGCATCCATCAAAACAATGGGCATGCGCATCCCCCGCAAACGCTGCAGTTCCTGGCGCCGCCGCTCCGGGTCCCTGGGGAGAAATCCACCGAAAACGAACTGGTCCAGCCGTGTATCCAGCACCGAGAGGGCAGCCATGAATGACGCTGCACCGGGCACAGGAACCACTGGCAGTTCCAACAAGCTAACTTCACGAATCAGTACAGCGCCGGGGTCAGCGAAGACCGGTGTGCCACAATCCGAAATCAGCGCAAAGGATTCCCCGCTGGCAATACGGATGGCAAGCTCGGCAGCTTTTTCCATTTCATTGTGTTCATTCAATTCAATCAAAGGCTTATCTGTTATTTCCAGCCGCTTCAGCAGCGTGGATGCGGGGCGCATTTCTTCGCAGATCACGGCATCCACCTGGCGCAGTGTATCCAGCGCCCGCAAAGTGATATCCCGGGGATTTCCAATTGGGACAGCCACAATATACAGTGTACCTGGTGACTTCATATACTTGCTCCAGGTTTGGATACGGGGGTTGTTCGCAATTTTCTCCACAGCATTCCCTTTTTGGGAGAGAATATAAATGCCAGAAGGAAAAGCAGCGTGGCTACCAGGACAATTGCTGATCCGGATGCAATATTAAGGTAGTAGGAAAGATATAATCCTGCCAGCCCTGAAAATCCTCCAATTCCCGCGGAAACCGCCATCATGGCTGGCAGGCGGCGGGTGAGCAGGTAGGCGGTGGCGGCAGGTGTCACCAGCATGGCTGCCACCAGTGCCACCCCCACGGTTTGCAGCGAAACCACCACGGTCAGGGCAATCAGGACGAGTAAAACGGTGCGCAGCAATTGGGCTGGCAGGCGGAGCGTGGTTGCGAGGATGGGATCGAAGGTGATGACCAGGAAGGGGCGGTACAGCAGGATAATGGCAATGATTACCACCAGAGCCAGGATGCCAATCAACCACAGGTCAGTAACGCTGACTCCCAGGAGATTGCCAAACAGGATGTGGCTCAAATCCACTGCGTAGGAACGGATGCTGCTGATCAACGCCACACCCAGGGCAAGTGCGGCTGAGAAGATGATGCCAATTGCCGTATCTTCCTTGATCTGTCCCCTGCGGGAAAGAAAGCTGATGCCAATCCCAACCAGGATGGCAGTAGTGAGGGCACCCACCAGGAGATTGATGCCAAGCAGGTAGGCAATTGCCACGCCAGGAAGGATGGAATGTGCCAGCGCATCCCCAAGGAATGCCATTGACCGCAGGACAATGTAACAACCAATCACCGAGCACACAATTCCCACCAGGATGGCGGCAATCATGCCCCGCTGCATAAAGCCGTAAGCCAGGGGTTGAAGCAGGGCATTGATCATTCCAGCACCTCACCATCCTCACCATGACAGCATTGATCAACAACCACCGCACCATTAATTTTTAATAACTGGTCGCCAAAGGCTTTGCCGATATGTTCCTGGGTGAACACCTCTGCAGGTGTACCAAACGCGATTAACTTGCGGTTTAACAGCAGGGTCTGGTCAAAGCGTTCGGCAGCCATTTTTAAGTCATGCGTGGAGACCAGCGTTGTTACTCCTTCCTCTTGAAGGGCATCCAACAGGCGAAGAATCGTCTCCTGGGTGGTTGAGTCCACCCCGGTAAATGGTTCATCCATCAACAGGATGTGCGGTTCCTGTGCCAGGGCGCGCGCCAGGAAAACCCGTTGCTGCTGCCCGCCGGACAGTTCCCCAATGGAACGGTTTGCCAGGTCGGTAATGCCCAGTTGTGTCATGCAGCGGCGGACAACGGCGCGGTCCCGCTTTGTGGGGCGACCCAGCCACCCAAACTTACCATACCGTCCCATCATGACCACTTCCTCCACCGTGATGGGGTACCGCCAGTCCACCTCTTCCCGCTGGGGGATATATGCAACGCAATTGGTGTGTCTTCCCAGTGGTTCACCGTGAATGTGAATTTCTCCCTCCTGCAGAGGAATCAAGCCCACCAGGGCTTTGAAAAGCGTGGATTTCCCGGCTCCGTTGGGACCCACAACTGCCACCTGGGCGCCGTGGGGAATGATGAAATCCACATCCTGCAGGATAACCTCGCCATCGTACAGGACTGTTATATGCCGGATTTCCATCCGGGCTGGATTTTCGGGTATGGCTTGCTGTTTTTTCATGAACTTCTTTCCAATTCCTCCGGCTCAATTGCCCTGTAATGCAGCAACGATGGCGCTTGTATTGTATCGCATCATCTCCAGGTAGGAGGGGGCGGGACCATTGGAGGTTGTGAGCGAGTGTGTATAGATATTTGAAACAACCCGGATGCCGGTTTCTTCAGCAATTTGCGCAGCAAGCTGGGGATTGGCACCGGTTTCCAACAGGATTGCCTTTGCACCCGAGGCGCGGATTTGATCCACCAGGTCTGCCAGTTCGCGGGCGGATGGCGATGCACTGGTGCTGGCGCTGGTCAACAAGGTTCCAATTATGGTTAAACCATACTGATCGGCGTAATAACCGAAACTTTCATGGTTGCTGATCAATAACCGATCCGCTGGTGGAATGGGGTTGATTTCCGCCTGAATCCAGGCATCCAACTCTTCCAGCTGCCGGATGTATTCTTCCGCATTCCGGGTATAGACATTTCTGCCGTCCGGATCCTGCCGGATCAGGGCGTCACGGATGTTTTCAACATAAATGCGGACCAGGAGAGGGTTCAACCAGAAGTGAGGATCGCTTTCATGATGGTCACCGTCAGGTTTTCCACCGCCAGTCTCCCGGGATTCCAACCCGGCGGAAGCTTCCACAACCAGAAGATCTGCACTGAGAGAATCCATGGAGCTTTCCAGCCATTCCTCCAGCCCTCCACCGTTGATGATCAACATGTCTGCATCTTCCAGCTTGGCTGCATCTGCGGGAGTCAGCTCAAATGTGTGTGGGTCAATGCCTGCTGGAACGAGGTATTCAACCTGCAAGCGGTCACCGGCAATGTTCTGGGCGATGTCCTGGAGGAAGGATTCTGCGGCAAGAACATGAACTGGACTGGTAAATGCGGCTGCAGTTGGACGGCATCCTGATAGTGCGATGGTTAATATGGTAAAGATAATGAGCAATATGTATTTTTTCATGGCTTTTCTGGATCCGATGGATTTTTGGACTGGCAATCCCGGCATATTCCCTCAAACTGGAGCCAGTGATCGAGGATGTGAAAACCAAATTTTTCCTTCAGGGATTCCGCGAGTTCGGTCACATCATCCCCCTCAAAATAGACCGCCCGTCCGCAGTTTACACAGATTAACAGGTGCTGGTGTCCCGATGCCGCATTGATAAATCCCTGGCAGCCGTCCGGTTGATGCACGCGTTGGATTAACTTCAGGTTCTCAAGAATTTCCAGGGTGCGATACACACTGACCAGCCCCAGCCGGGGCGCGCGGTTCCGTGCTGCCAGGAAAATCTGCATGGGGCTGAGGACTGTACTTGAATTTGCCACCACTTCCAGGACAGCCAGCCTGGCAGGAGTGAGACGGCATCCGGAGGACTGAAAAATGTCCAGCCAGTGATCCAGGCGCGTGGAGGAGGGCATGGGTTGTTTTTTGACTCCGTTTCCATTCTTCAAAAATTGATATTGAAAATCATTTTCAATATTATCACGGATGTCCCATTTGTCAAGAACTGGCGCGGGGTGTACAATCAGTCGCATGGAAAAACAGCCGGAGCCAGCAGATCCACACATCCGTCCGGTCAACCCCCAGCGGGATTTATCTGCAGTGGCAGATGTGATTGATACCTGTTTTTCAGCGACCATTGACCCGGATGGGCGCAGGTACCTCCAGCGGCTGCGCCAGGCTGCCCAGCGCGGTGGGATTGGCATCTCTCTCCAGGGACTGGTCTGGGAGGATGACGGAAAAGTGATCGGCAATCTCACCATCATCCCTTTCCGCGAAGGCAACCGGGTGTTGAACCTGATTGCCAACGTGGCGGTTCTGCCGGAACATCGCCGGAAGGGGATTGGTCGGGCATTAACCCGCCGGGCGCTTGAACTCTCTGCTGAGCGTGGGGCTGCGTCCGCCTGGCTGCATGTGCGCGACGATAATCCTGCGGCGCGACAACTGTACCGCTCGCTGGGGCTTGTGGAACGGGCTTCCCGAACCACCTGGCAGTGGGAGCCGCGGGATGGCAAACCAACCCTGGCATCCAACCACGGAAGTATCCGCCAACTTCGGCGGGCGGATTGGGACCGGCAGCGGGCATGGCTGGAGGAAAATTATCCGCCGGAGGTTTGCTGGAACCTGGGGTTCCATCCGGATCGTCTGAAAACCGGTTTTTGGACGGGGCTGATTCGGTGGCTGGAAGGCGGCGCAGTTGCACAATGGGCAGCGTACCAAAACAATAGCCTGGTGGGGAGCCTTGCCTGGGAACCCACCACCAGTTATGCAGATGTGTTGTGGGCAGCCTCGTCCGCAGACATGGATGAACAGGCTTTCCACCTCCTGCTCCCGCATGCCATTCACAGCCTGGAGGCTCGCCGTCCCCTGGCGGTTAATTATCCGGCAGGGCGGGCGGTTTCTGCATTTCAAGATGCCAACTTCAAAGCCCTTCACACCCTGATTTGGATGGAAGTAAAGTTGAAACCATCCGGTTGATTCTCTCGTATATATTGCAGGTACTTACAGAGAGGAGAATGACATGAAAAGTTTTGTGATTCGTTGGGCAATTAATTCCGTGGCGATGTGGGTGGCAGTTGAGCTCCTGAGCGGCACACACATTTTCCCGCAGTCCAGCGACTTGACAGGAATCATTATCATGGCGTTGATTTTTGGCTTGGTGAACGCCATCATCCGACCGCTGGTCATGGTGTTAAGCTGTCCGCTGATTGTGCTGACCCTTGGGTTGGGCACCCTGTTGGTCAATACGGGCATGTTTGCCCTGGCTGGCTGGATTGGCACGTCGTTTGGATATGGATTTGAAGTGAATGGTTTCTGGGGAGCTTTCCTGGGTGCGTTGATTGTCAGTGTTGTCAGTTTTATATTAAGCCTGTTCTTCCGTGGATCCCTCAAAGAAAAATAAGCATATATGCAGGTATCAAAAATGCGGCGGCATCCGATGCCGCCGCATTTGTTTTTTTATGGCAGGGTGTACCGCAGGATGCGATGGTTGGCGGCATCACTGACCCAAATGTGACCTTCGGCATCGATTGCAACTGCTGAAGCCAATCCCAATCCGTCACTGGTGGTGCTGTAATCCCCCCAGACACGGATCGTTTCCCCTTCAGGAGACAATTCGATAATCCGGTAACCTTCCGGATCTGTCAGATACACATTTCCTGCTGTATCCAATGCCAGGAAGGGCTTGTTCTCCAGCGATTGACCGAACCAGGCGCGCACATCCCACTGGCTGATGGAAGAATAAACGGTTCCGGTTTCGCTGTCCGGTTGGAAGACCTGCACCCGCCGGTTCCAGGTATCTGCAATATAGACGTTTCCATTGGGTGCTACAGCAATCCCCACCGGTTCATCCAGCTGACCGGTCCCCATTCCGGGTGTGCCGAACTGTGCCACCAATTGACCATCCGGCAGGAAAATGCTGATCCGCTTGTTGCCGGTATCTGCCACATAAATCCGGTTCAGGTCATCCACGGCAATACCGCGCGGTCCCCAGAAGGAATTGGTGTTGATATCCTGTCCGAAATATCCCCACATCTCCAGGAATTGACCATCGCCGGTAAATTTCTGCACCCGATGATTCCAGGTATCGGTGACATACACCGTGCCATCCTGGCTGACTGCGATCCCCCATGGCTCGTTGAACGTTCCCCCGGGCGCTTCCATGGCAGCCTGGTCGGCAAATGTTCCCCAACTGTGCAGAATTTCCCCATTGGTGGAGATGTGCAGGATGCGGTGATTGCCTGAATCAGCCACATAGAGCGTGCCGTCCGGGGCAAATGCCAGCCCATGCGGGCGGTTGAATTGCAGTGTGCTTTCCGGGGATCCACCCAATGCCAGGTCGGGTTTCAGATCGATGGTCTTGTCTTTATAAGGATCCTCAATGGGCGTTTCTGCAAGCCCGTAATTCCAAATTTGCTGGGCAATATCCCTGCGGACGTAGAACCGCATCCGGGCAGCGGGCTGCCAGGTTTCCAGCGTGAGGGTGGCAATGCCCTTTGTCTGGGCGTAAAGAGTGTAATCGCGGTTTAACCAGATCTGGAAAAGTGCGGTGCGCAAATCCCGGTTCGCCAGTTCCGTTTTGATGCGTTCCCAGGTCAGATTCATGTAATCCTGCATCGGCCACCAGAGGCGCACATAGTCGAAGCGGATATAGTCATCCCGCACGACAGGTTCAATGGCAGCGTAATTTTCCTCGCTGACAATGATCATGGCAGCATCCTGCAGGGACCGGCTGGGCTCGTTATACCAGATTTTGTTGGGATAGTGGCGGAAGTACCACCAGCCTGCATAGAGGGCATCGTTATCATATGCCACCACGGCGTTCAATCCATCGGTGGTGCGCCGGGAAATTTCCTCCACCTGGTTAACCACCCGTTTAAAATCACCTGTCCCGTGCGCGTACACCAGGAATTCCCTGGCATTGTCGTAATTGATATAGTTGGCAGTATATGCGGTTCGGGCGGTTAAAAACGCCAAAATGGCGGTGAGCCCCAGGACACCCAGCCTGAGGATATTTTTGCCATTCCAATCGGAAAACACCTGGCTGATCAACCAGATGGAGCCTGCAAGGACAAGGATGGCAAACAAGAAGGAATTTGTGGCGGTTAGCTGGGTCAGTTCCTTTCCCTGGAAGGGCGGTTGATTTCCCAGCAGGCGACCTGCCACGGCAGCCAGGCTGATCCAGAAGACCGGTATCAAAGCCAGTCCAAGCACATCCCGCCCGGTGGTTATTTTTTCCAAGGGGATGCTGTCCACCAGGAAGCCAAACCCCCATCCGGCTGCCAGTGCCAGCGGCAGGGCGATATGAACCGTCAGCCAGGGCATTCGTTCTCCAGCCAGGCTGTACGCCAGCAAACTGAGCACAGACCAGAATAACAGGAGTGCCAGTGTGGGAACTGCCTTCGGGTGGATGATCTCCTCTGCCGGGGCACCCATGGGTTCCTCCGCCTCTTCGGATTGGATCCACTCCTCCACCATCTGTACGGTGACGGCGTTGCCGTCCGCCAGGGACAGATCATGAAGCTCCGGGTCTGCATACTCTTCCCGGCTTGCTGTAACCGGGTCTTCCACGGCAGCAGGTTGAGTCGGGCTGATTCCGGGAATGCTTTCCAGCTTGCGGTATTTAACGCCGAGCCAGGCTGCCACGAGTGTGCCGAATGCTCCCAGATATTCATAAATGGGTACCTGCAACAGGAGATAGTAATACAACGGCTGGCTGCCGCGCACCTCTCCCTGTTGTTCCAGCCAGTATCCCAATGAGCCAATGATGCCGGAGAAAAAGCCAGTCACATTGGTGAAGAACGTTGTGTAGAAGACTACAAAGATGCCATAAAAAATGATCGCGCTTGTCACCCAGATGCGCGGCTTCCACCACAAGCCTATTGCCGTGGATGCCAGGAAGAGGATAACCAGCGTGACCACAATCCGGATGATCCCGGCTGTGCTGGTGTAATCCATCGGGTTCCAATCCTGACCCAGCAACGTGCCAACCATCTTGATGGGGAAGGCTGCCAGTTGCGGGAGGATCAAGGTTCCCACAAGCACCAGCAATTCAAAGGATCGTTCCGCCCGCACCCGCTTCCATCCCAGGGATTTGACGATGTGGAATAACAGCATGATCCCCAGGATTAAGCCAATGATCACCAGGACAACTGCCGAGATTGAAAGAGGGCTCATGGATTCGGATCCGGCAGTTTTTTTGTTTGCAGCATCTGCAATTGCCAACCCCAAACCAACTCCAAATAATCCCAGCGACGCAATGGTCAGACCGATTGCAAAACTGCGGGACTGGGCGGTTTTCCAGCGCGCCTGGTCCATGCGGATCAGGAAGAGGATGCCCAGGAAGAGCAAAAGCTGGGCGGTGTAAATAAAGGCGGTTTCCTTGGTGACAAATTGCAATGAAAGAGCAGCTGCCAGTAAATACAGCGAGAAAGCATCCCCCCGATCCAGGTGCCGCAATGTGGCATAGATCATCATCACGCCGAACAGTGCCACGAACGCTTCATTGCGGGTGTACCGCCCGTAAAACAGCAGATAGGGCGAGATCAGGAAAAACAACCCGGCAAGCAGCGCCCCGGACCGCCCCAGGTACCGCCGGAATCCGAACAGGACAAATGCCACCGTGGCAACAGAAAAGAGGGCAGCCGGGATGCGGGCGGATGTATCGTTGTCTCCAAAAAGGAAATAAGACAATGCCAGCAGGTGGAACTGGAGGGGTCCGTGGGTAATGGGATCGTGGCGGTAGCCGCGGCCTTCGTACAGGTCAAACGCCGGCACCACGTGGTTGACCTCGTCATGACTCATGGAACGCATGCCAACCCCATAAAACCGGGAGACGATTGCCAGGATGATGATGGTAATTGCCAGGATGTTTTCGAGCGTCAACCTGGGCAGATATTCGGCGATTGGTCGGTCCAGCCAGGAAGTTGTTTCAGTGGTTTGGGTTGTGCTCATCTTCTATGAACAATCCATTTTGATGGGTATTTGGGCTTATGTTTCGCCAGTGGTAATGATTATACTCTACAACCGGATTGAATATCTGGACGCTGGAAGGCAGGTGTGTTTCAATCCATGCTAGAATGGATGCATCCTCAAAAGACGGAGCCGCCATGATTGCCAACCGCACAGCCCGTTACAGCATGTTTGCTCTTCTATACTTCTCCCAGGGGGCTGTTCTCAGCTTCTTTACTGCATTAAATGGGCTATATCTCCTTTCCGTGGGTAGAAGCATTGCAGATGTGGGCTTGATGGGCACCATTGCCCTGATTCCTTTTGTTTTAAAAATATTCATGGGAATCCTGAGTGACCGGTACGCATTATTTGGTATGGGGCATCGCAAGCCGTACATTTTAATTGGCTTGCTCATCCAGGCGGTCTGCCTTGTGCTGGTTACCCTGATTCATCCGGGGGATCAATTTCCCCTGTATGTGCTGACTGCCTTTATTTTGCAGGCGGGAATGGCATTGTATGATACCTGCACGGATGGTCTTGCACTTGATACCACCCCGGAATCCGAGCAAGGCACCATCCAGGGTCTCATGGTGGGGGGACGCGCCCTGGGGGTGGTTGTCGTCTCGGGTGTGATTGGTTTGCTGGTACAGCGCACCTCCTGGTCGGCGGCGTTTTACCTTCTGGCAGCACTGACACTCCTCCCTCTGCCCCTGGTCTGGATGGTGCGGGAAGGTGAACGCCCTGCCGAACGGAAATTTCAATGGAAAGCATTCAAGGCTTTTTCCCACCTCCCAATAATTGCGCTGGGACTGTTGGGTGCGCTCTATTCGCTGATCATCAATGGCGCCAATGAACTGGTGAATCCGTTCCTGCAGCAAAAATTTTCCATTGGATACGACCAGGCGGGATTTTTTACAATGGTCTGGGGAATTGGTGTTGTGATTGGCGGTCTGACTGGTGGAAAAATCAGCGATTGGTTGAACCATCGCCGGGCAACGACAATTGCTGTTGGTCTTTCGCTGGTTTCGATTGGATGCCTGCCGTTGATACAGGCACTTCCCATGGCATGGCTGCTCGTCGGGCTTTTTGGCCTGGCGTATGGATTTTATGAAACCGTCTACTTTGCCATTTCCATGCAACGGACCGATCCGCATATTGCGGCATCCATGTTTTCCATCCTGATGGCGATTGCCAATATTGGAACCGGGATTGGACTGGGAGTCAGCGGGGCGCTGGCGGATTCCATGGATTATCCAATAACGTTCTGGATCCTGGCGGGATTGAACCTGCTTGCGTTGATTTTGCTGCCACTCATCTTTCAAGCGCGGCGGAATGCTCTGCCGCAGGGGAGTTAAATCAGATGGACGGAAAAATCATCGAACTGCCATATCGTGAATCATACTGGGTGATGCCGGAGCACCTGCTGGCTGGAGAGTATCCGGGTGTGCGGGATGAAAAACAGATGCACTCCCGGCTGGAACGCCTGGTGAATGCCGGTGTCACCATGGTGGTGGATCTGACGGAAGAAGGCGAGAATTTACCCTATGCAGCCCTGCTTGCGCAGATCTCCAGCGATCCGGGTCCGGCTATACTGCACTGGCGTTCCCCCATCCCCGACTTTTTCATTCCCACCGATAAAGAAATGGCAAACATTCTGGATCATATTGACAAGGAAGTGGACCGGGGGGGCAGGGTGTATGTGCACTGCCTGGCGGGAATTGGACGGACCGGTACAGTGATTGGGTGTTACCTGGTGCGGCACGGCATGCTTGGACGCCAGGCACTGGAATACCTGGCTCAGCTCCGCCACAATCTGCCAAGCTGGTGGCAGACTTCACCCGAAGCACCCATCCAGCGGGAATTTGTGCTTTCCTGGCAGGTTGGCAGCTAGTAGATCAGGCAGACTATTGAAAAAACAACCCCTCCGGAAAGTCAACGGAGGGGTTTCCCATGATTTATCCGAAATACCCTAGTCATCATTCAACATTTTCAAAAGGATGCCCTCAAAATCATCCACTTCAGTAATGAGGGAACGCACAACCATACCAAAATACTCCATATCAAGCAGGCGCAGTTCCACATTGTGCATATAGGAATAGACGTGTTTTCCCCCAATTTCTTCAATGCACCAGAAGCCAACCTTCCGTTGGGCGGAACGTTTGAGCAGGATGGTGGACAGTTGGTGGGGGATCTGCTCCTCGGAATCAAACGCTGCCATGCTGGGAACGTCAAATTCGAGGGTGGATTCATACCGGAGGATATAAACAGTCTGCCTGCGCTGGGACTCCATTGTGAACTGGAGTTTGGCATATTCCTCGGTGGCTTCGGCAACCTGCCAGTTGAAGTGAGCACAATACCGCTCGATGGTCGTTTTAAAACTGCTTCCCATGGGATTGGATGAAGTGGTCATGATCGGTCTCCTTTTCTGATCATAAGTATATTCGGAATGGAATGGAAAATCAAATAGCTTGTTTGACACATTCCCCCTCCTCTGGTACAATCCTTCCGCTTGGTTCGTTGTACCCTTCGAACCTCAGCGAAAACCATATTCTCCGAAAGGGCTTGATGAAATGAAAGTTTTGTTGATTAAAGATGTGTATAAACTTGGGCGGGCAGGGGATGTGCGCCGTGTGGCGGATGGCTACGGTCGCAATTTTCTTCTCCCCCAGGGATTGGCGGTTCTCGCCACCCCCGGTGCGCTCAAGCAGGCGGATCATATCCGCGCCAAGGCGGAAGCCCGCCGGGTTGTCCTGAATAATGAAATGGGTGGAATTGCCAAACTGTTGGACGGTGTCGTCTTATCCTTCACTTCCAAGGCGGGCGAAACTGGAAAACTGTACGGCTCCATTACCACCCAGATGATTGCTGATGCCATCAATGAAAAAGTTGGCACTAGGATTGATCGCCGCCAGATTGAAGTTCAACCCATCCGTACCCTGGGTGAACACAAAGCCCATATCCGCTTGACAGTTGACCTGATTCCCGAGATTACGATCAATGTCTACCGCGAAGGGGACGTACGCCGGCAGGCTGCTGCTGCTGCCCCGGCTCCGGTGGAACCGGAAGTGGTGGAACCCGAAGCGGAAGAAGAAGCTGCGGAATAAAGTTCTCCATTCCGTTCAAACCATTGTGTTTCAACCGGTCGGGGTCAGCACGGGGCTGCCTTGACCGGTTCTTCTTTCCCAGCATGAGGATTTTGCCGAAATGGCAACCATTGGCGAACAGCTAAAGCAGGCACGCACCCAACGCAATGTGACACTGGAACAGGCGGCACATGTCACGCGGGTGCGCGTACATTATCTCCGTGCCCTGGAGGAGGACGATCGGGACCACCTCCCATCGGACGTGCAGGGGAGGGGCTTCCTTCGCCTGTATGCGGATTATCTTGGACTGCCGGTGGAGCCCTTGCTGGACCAGTGGATGGGAAAAATACCAGAAATTGTCCCTCCGTCTCCCGCCCCAATTGAGGAAGCCCCCATCATCCAGGAAGTTGTTTCAGAAAAGCCCATCACTGATGGGTCGGATGAAGAACCGGGTGATGATTTTATTGAACCGGAGGAAGTCACCCCTCCACCCGCCCCCAAAAAGGCAAAGAAGAAGATATCTCCTCGTCCGGCAGGGAAGGTTGCCGAGTCAGCTGTTCCAATGCTGGCAGAGGAAAAATTCAGACAGATTGGTCACCAATTGCGCAAACAGCGGGAAGCAATGAGCTTATCCCTGGAAGATGTGGAACGGATGACACACATGCGGCAGCATCACCTCCAAGCGCTGGAAGATGGGCGGATGGATGCTCTGCCATCGCTTGTGCAGGCACGGGGGGCACTGGGCAGTTATGCAGAATTCCTCAGCTTGAATCCTGAAACCATCCTGCTGCAATATGCAGATGCCCTGCAAATCCGCCGGGCGGAACTGGCTCCAAGCCCGGAACGCGGGTTCAGGAAAGCACCATCAACTCCTTCCACAGCCCATCCGCGCACAGGCATTTTTAGATTCCTCACTCCCGATCTGGCAATTGGCGGGGGGTTGTTCCTGCTGGTTCTGATATTTTTCATCTGGGGGGTTTCTCAGATCAACCTGTTGGGGAACAATCAACCGGACGCAACTGCCGCTCCCATTGCAGAAATCCTGCTCACTGCTTCAACTGCCACTCCCGGTGTTGGAGGAATCACCGAAACATCCTCTGCAGAAAGCCCCGGGCAGGCAAATCAGGCAACCCCGACCATCGGACCGATGAATAACGATCCACTACAAATTTATATCATTGCCCGCCAGCGGGTCTGGATGCAGGTCATTGCTGATGGCAGGACTGTGTTTTCCGGCAGGACTACCCCCGGTACAGCATATCCTTTTTCGGGCGTGGAACGGATTGAGGTAACAGGAGCCAATGCAGCGGCTTTGCAAATCTATTTTAATCAACAGGATCTTGGGACATTGGGATCTGTTGGGCAGATCGTCCGTTTGGTGTTTACTCCCGGTCAAATCCTGACTGCAACTCCGCAGTTTACAGCAACACGTGCCCCAACCCAGATACCCACTTCCACTTTGCAGCCGACTGCTACACCGGTAACCCCGACTATTACACCGTACATACCATAAAACCGATGAAACCAAAGACGTACTATCTTGTTTCCCTGGGCTGTGCCAAAAATACCGTTGATTCTGCGTCCATGATGGAATTGCTGGGGGGCGCGGGGTACCAACCTGTGGATCGCCCCGGCAAGGCGGAATTTCTGATTGTCAATACGTGCGGATTTATTCAGCCAGCGCGCGAAGAATCGCTTGAGGAATTGCGCAGGCTTGCGAGCCGCAAGAAACCGGGTCAGAAAGTCATTGCTGCCGGATGCCTTACCCAGCGTTATGGTGAGCAGATTGTTGCTGAAGTTCCCGGGCTGGATGGAATTCTCAGCACCCGCCGCTGGATGGATATCCTGCAGGTTGTGGAAGGATTGCGGGGAGGGAAACCACCCCAGGCTCTCTATCACCTTCCTGATGTACCGGACGTGGGACACGCTGAATATGGTGTATTAAGGGCAGCCATCCAGGGAAGCAGTGCGTACCTCAAGATTGCAGACGGATGCCGCAGACCCTGTGCATTTTGCTCCATTCCACTGATCAAGGGAACCACTGTCAGCCGCCGCCCGGATGATATTCTGCGTGAGGCAAGGGTTCTACAGGACCTGGGCATCCAGGAAATCATCCTGATTGCCCAGGATACCACGGATTACGGGCATGACCTGGGAATGAAGGATGGTCTTGCAGGATTGTTGGAGCAGATGACGGACGCCATCCCGGATGTTCCCTGGATTCGGGTGATGTACGCGTATCCGGGATACGTAACGGACCGACTGATCTCCGTTATGGCAGAGCGCAAGCAGATATTGCCCTATCTCGATATGCCCCTCCAGCATGCCAGCCCGGCTGTTTTACAACGAATGCACCGTCCTGCCAACATGGATTGGGTCCACCGCACGGTGGAAAAAATGCGGGCTGCGCTGCCAGATCTTGCTCTGCGTTCCACCTTCATTGTTGGATATCCGGGTGAAACGGAAGAGGATTTTCAAATGCTGCTGGATTTCCTCGAGGAAATTCAACTGGACCGGGTGGGTGCTTTTCCGTTCTCCTTTGAGGTTGGCACCACCAGCGAACCACTGGGTGATCCTATTCCCCGTGAGGTGAAGGATGAGCGCCTGGAACGGTTAATGCTTCACCAGGAGGGTATATCCCTGCGACGAAACCAGGCGTGGGTGGGGCGGACGATGCCTGTGCTGGTGGAGGGTATTTCTGATGAGATTTCCATTGGGCGTTCCTTCCGGGATGCCCCCGAGATTGATGGAATGGTCATGATTGAAGGGCGGGCGGAGGAAGGAAAAATTATCCCGGTTCAGATTACCAGTGCCCTGGTGCATGACCTGGCAGGGCGGGTTGCATTAAGCTGAAGCCTGAGGGGGAAAACCGCGTGAAACGAACAGATGTGCTGGCTCTTTTGCTTGCAGTGCTGACTTTGGCAGCCTCCCTCCTGGTCACACTGCAGGTGTTTAAAGGAATGCTCCACAGTAGAAGATGAAATGGCGTATATCTGGCAGGCACAGGTCCTGGTGCGCTTGTAATTGACAGTACCTACCGAGGAAATTCTACACAGCGGAACGTCCCAATCCCTGATTGAGCGGATTATTTATGGCGTGGGGGTTGGTTCCGGGGTGGGTTCCTCGGTCGGTTGGGGTGTTTCGCCCCCTCCCTCCGTGGGGGTTGCGGTTGGCTGGGGAGGGATGGGGGTTGCCCGGCTCTTGTTGCACTTCTCGGTTTCCGTGTCCAGGGCGTTCTTGACGATTTCATCATACGCAATATCCAGCGATGCCTGCAGCTGGCTTTGTGCGTCACAATGCTTTCCCTGCCCGGCAAGCTGTTGACCATAGCCAAACAATGCCAGGCGGTATCTTTCCGTAGCGGTCACCCCGGAAGCATCCCGCAGGTTGGGAACATAGGCATAGATATCTTTGAAATAGGCGATCACCCGCTCCCAGTTTGCCCCCCAAAAGCTGGCTCCAGAGAGGTAATACCTTGCCCAGGTGCGGTAGCTGTCCGCTTCCACATCCAGCGGAGCAAATCGTTCTGCCAGGGAAAGATCGTACATCCCACCTTCCAGATTCCCTTCATACAGGATTTTTTGCACACCCAGGAAGCGCAGGGTGATGTAATACATGCCGTCCACTTCCACGGTGCGATATGTGAGGTCATGGTCGCGCAAGGCATTCAGGCTGGCAAGCGCAGAAGCCCACTCTTTGGCAACCATGTGCTGCTGTGCCTGCTGGAACATTTCTTCCACACCGCGTAGATCGGGAGTGGGTGTCAGTGTGGGTGTGGCAGTTGGAGCGGGGGTCAGGGTAAGCGCCGCATACAGCAGAACATCGGTCAGCTTTTCCTGGGCACCGGGAAATCCCGGGTCCAGCGAGATGACATATTCCAACCGCTGGCGGGCGGCATCCAGCCTTCCGTTTTGAATATCCAGTTCCGCAAGCTGGAATTGGTAAGTTGTCAGCATAGCTTTCTGGCTGTCTTCTTCCGCCACCCGCATGGCAATTCCTCGCTGGTAGCCGAACAAACCGCTGATGACCGCGGCCAGCAACAGGAATAATATTCCCAGCCAGACGATCCTGCCTCTGCCGGATTTGATGGGTTTCCCTGTCGGTTCCTTTGGCGTCTCCGGGGAGGGGGCATTCGGTTCAATTGAATCTGATTGCAGCCGCGATGGAGCGGTTGCCTCAAGGTTTTCGTCAGTCATGAGGGTTATTATACCGTACTATAACCTGAGGAGGATGCGGAGTTCCTTCCAGAGGATTGGCAGGGCAATCAGCCCACCAGCAGCCAGACCCGCAATGGCAAACAGGACAGGAGAACCCCGCCCAAACCATACGATGGCTGCGGTGGCTCCACCGCCCGCAAGTGCTGCAAGGATTCCCCGCCATAGCGAACCTTCCAACCGCAACCGTACCGGCAGATGCCGGTTAAGCAGCAGGAAGAGGATGGCAGCCTGGATGGTGAAAGCAATGGCATCCGCCAGGCTGATGCCTGGAGCGCCCAGCCACCCAGAGAGGAAATAGCCGAGCGCTACATACAGTGTTAAATTGATGCCTGCTGTGATTAAGGGGGTGATGGCATCCTGGCGGGCATAGAAGGAGCGGGCGGCAACTTCCATCAGGCATTGCCCTGCCAGACCCAGCAGGTATGCCCGCGTTACCCATAATAATAAATCAGTTCCGGCGTCATCAAAGCCAAAGGCAAGCGAGAGCAGCGGACGCAAGCCAAACGACAGGACAGCCGCGATGGGCAGGGTGAGTGCCACCAGGACACGAATGGCATTTTCCACGGTTCGGCGGAAGGCTGTCCATTGCTGGCTGGCAGCCAGTTCTGAAAGGGTCGGAAGCATGGCAGTGCCAATGGCGGTGCCGATCAGGGTTTCGGGGACCTGAAAAATCATCCAGCCGTATGTCAATGCCGTCACGGATCCAACTTCCAGCCGGGATGCAAAATTATCTCTGGCAATGAAAATTAACTGGATGAAAAACATGGTGACAAGGCGCGGTCCCATTAACCTGAGCACCTTTGCCACACCCTCGGTGCGGATGCCGATTTTCGGAGTCCACTGGAAATGATACCGGATCAGCCCGGGGATTTGAATTCCCAGGTGCAGTATGGCGCCAATCACAACACCATAGACCAGACCATGCACTCCCATGCCAAAAGCCGGGAGGGTCACGGATCCCAATGTGTACCCCTGTTGGGGAGCAAGGATTAATGCGCCAAAGATTTGACCAATATTGTAAAGAATCGGCGCCAGGGCAGGCAGCAGGAAATGCTTGTTTGCCTGCAATCCGGCAATCACCAGCCCGCTGATGGAGAAAATTAACGTGGCAACCAGGTTCAACCGCATCAGGTCAATCACCAGGTCCTGCTGGGGCGTGCCAAACCCTGGGGCAATTCCCACCTCACTGCGCACAATCTGGGGGGCGAAAATCAAAACCACCACAGCCAGTCCGGCTGTGACCAGGAATGCCAGGTTGGCAATCCGGCTGAAGAGATCCCAGGCGGCTTTTTGACCGTCACGATTGAGAACTTCCGAGAGTACTGGTATGAAAGCCATTGCCAGCGCACCACCGGAGATCAATGCAAATAACATATCCGGCAGATTGTTGGCAACATTGAATGCATCCAGTTCCGCGGATAGACCGAATTGTTGGGCAATGATGACCTGGCGGACAAATGCAACACCTTTATCCAGGGCAAAGAAACCGCCCAGGAGGAGGGCAGCACGGGTCAGGCGGGTGGTGCGGGTTTTGGACTCAGCCAAGCGCTACATCCAGCAGCATCATGATGGCAAACCCCAGCATAGTTCCGATTGTAGAGATATCCGAATGTTCCCCCTGCTGCGCTTCAGGAATGAGTTCCTCGATGACGACGTAAATCATGGCACCGGCGGCAAATGCCAGCGCATAGGGCAGGATGGGGCGCATCAACAGGACGGCGGCGGCTCCCACAACACCGGCAATCGGTTCCACTATTGCGGAGAGCTGCCCCCAGAAGAAGGATTGCCAGCGCGACAATCCTTCCCTCCGCAGAGGGGCGGAAACAGCCAGCCCTTCGGGAAAGTTCTGCAGCCCAATGCCAATTGCCAGTGCCACAGCGCCGGTCAGGGATGCCTGTTCCAGTCCAATGGCAGCCGCACCGAACGCCACCCCCACTGCCAATCCTTCGGGGATGTTGTGCAGGGCAATTGCAGAAACAAGCAGGACGCTGCGCTTCCAGGTGGTATGAATGCCCTCCGGTGCCATGTTGGGGATTCCAATGTGCAGGTGGGGCAGGAGCTTGTCAATTCCAAACAGGAATCCCGCACCCAAAAGGAAGCCGATGACCGCTGGAACCCAGCTCCCGCCGGACATTTCAATCGCTGGCGCCAGCAAGGACCAGTAGCTGGCGGCAATCATGACGCCGGCGGCGAAACCAAGCATGCCATTCAGCAGACGCTGGTTCACTTGGCGGGTCAGAAAGACGCCCGCTGCCCCCAGTGCAGTCACACCCCAGGTGAACAGGGTCGCAAGGAGTGCTTGGAGGATTGGATGGAGAGTCTGGAAAAAATCAATCATGGTGTCAACTCGTGGTCCAAGATACAGGTATCATTTTACCCGACTTTTGCACGCGGCAATCCATAAAAAGTGGAATGAACCTTGCACTTTGGGTAGGGATGGTGTTGCAGTCCTGCAAGGAAAGCCTCTGATATAATTCTTATGCACTGTTATGATTGGATTAACCCCGTCGTGCTATAATGCCTTCAAGCCCAAGAAAGGGTTGAAAAGGAAGGAACGAAACCTATGATGCGATTTGATCGTTTTACTGAACGAGCCCAGGAAGCTGCCCAGCGTGCTGCCGAGATCATCCAGCGCTACGGGCATAACCAGATTGATACCGAACATATGCTCCTGGCATTGATTGAACAACCCCAGGGAGTGATTTCGCAAATCCTGGAAATCCTCAAAGTGGACCCAGCCATGCTGACGGAAAGGCTGGATTACATTTTGCGCACCAGTCCCAAAGCCAGCATTTTTGCTGGTGGACAAGGGCAAATCTTCATCACGCCGCGCGTCAAGCGCATCATTGACCTGGCGAATGAAGAAGCCAGCCGGTTGAAGGATGAATACATCTCCACCGAGCATATCTTCCTGGCGATCATGACCGAGCGTAATACACCTGCTGCCCGCCTGCTGGAAGGAGCAGGTGTCACGCGCGAACGAGTTAATGAAGCGGTTCTTCAACTGCGGGGCGGGCAGCGAGTTACAGATCCGCAGGCGGAAACCCGCTACCGGGTGCTGGAAAAATATTCGCGTGACCTGACCACACTGGCACGGGAAGGCAAACTGGATCCGGTCATTGGACGGGATATGGAAATTCGGCGTGTCATGCAGATCCTCTCGCGGCGCACCAAGAATAACCCGGTGTTGATTGGAGAGGCGGGTGTGGGCAAGACCGCCATTGTGGAAGGTCTGGCGCAGAAGATTGCCAGCAACGATGTTCCGGAAATTCTGATGGGCAGGCGGGTCATTTCCCTCGACCTGGGTGCCATGATTGCGGGTTCCCGCTTCCGCGGTGAATTTGAAGAACGCCTGAAGGCAGCGATTGAAGAAGTTCAACGTTCGGAAGGCGAAATCATCCTGTTCATTGATGAACTGCATACCGTGGTTGGTGCAGGTGCAGCACAGGGCGCCATGGACGCATCCAATATGTTGAAACCCGCATTATCACGCGGTGAATTACAGTGTGTTGGCGCAACCACCCTGGATGAGTACCAGAAATATATTGAAAAGGACGCCGCGTTGGAGCGTCGTTTTGCCCCGGTTTTTGTTGAGGAACCGACCGTGGAGGACACGATCAAAATGCTCTACGGTCTGCGTGACCGATATGAGGCGCATCACAAGGTTCACTTCTCTGATGAAGCCCTGGTGGCGGCGGCGCGGCTTTCCGCACAATATGTCACGGACCGCCGACTGCCTGACAAGGCAATTGACCTGATGGACGAGGCAGCCGCCAAGCTGCGGGTTGCCCTCTACTCCATGCCGCCGGAATTAAAGCAAAAGAAAGTGGAACTGGACCGCTTGCGTGCCGAGGAAGAGCAGGCAGGCGTGGAACGGGATTATGAACGGGCTGCCCGCAAGAAAGCGGAACGTCTGCGCCTGGAAAGTGATTTCAGTGAAGAACGTGACCGTTGGGAAGCGGATCACAAGCTGGACGAAGTGGTGGATGTCAATGATATTGCCGAGGTGGTTGCCCAGTGGACGGGCATACCGGTCAGCCAGATGATGGAAACGGAAGCGGAAAAACTGCTCCACATGGAGGAACGCCTCCACGAGCACATCATTGGGCAGGAGGAAGCCATTCATGCCGTTTCGGATGCCATCCGACGGGCGCGTGCTGGTTTGAAGGATCCCAGCCGACCGATTGGTTCGTTTATTTTCATCGGTCCTTCCGGTGTGGGGAAAACCGAGCTGGCAAAAGCGCTGGCAGAGTTCATGTTTGGTGATGCCGAAGCTCTGGTCCGCCTGGATATGAGCGAGTATCGCGAGCAGCATACGGTTTCGCGCCTGTTTGGCGCACCTCCCGGATATGTAGGATACGAAGAGGGCGGTCAGCTGACCGAAGCAGTCCGGCGTCGCCCATACCGTGTTATCCTCTTTGATGAAATTGAAAAAGCCCACCCGGAGGTCTGGAACTCCCTGCTGCAAATCCTGGATGATGGTCGCCTGACGGATGGACAGGGCAGGGTGGCGGATTTCCGCAACACGGTTCTGATCATGACCAGCAACCTGGGAACGGAATTTGTCCAGCATGGCGGAACCCTGGGCTTTCTGCGCCCAAGCGACTCGGCTGAGGATCGCAGCGTTCATGAAAAAATTGATAAAGCTCTCAAATCCACCTTCCGCCCGGAATTCTTGAACCGGATTGACGAGATCATTATGTTCTCGCCGCTTTCGCTGGAACAAATGCGGGAAATTGTGGATCTGCAAATGCAGGAAGTCCGCTCCCGCCTGGAGGAACATGGTTTGAAGGTGGAACTGACCCCTGCCGCCCGCGAGTGGCTGGCGCAGGAGGGTTTTGATCCCGCCTTTGGCGCCCGCCCGCTGCGGCGCGCCCTGCAAAAATATGTGGAAAGCCCGTTATCGGTCAGCCTGCTCTCCGGGCAGTTTGCCACCAATGACACGGTTGTGGTGGACCTGGATCCGGAAAACAAGCAACTGGTCTTTCGCAAGAAAGCAACAACCGGGTAAGTCATTTTGTGAAACAGGTAAATCGGTCAGGGATGCTCCATCCCTGACCGATTTTTATTGATTGACACCCTTCCCCCCAGCGGGTAGAATGGGAGCGATGGATATCCTGGCAAACCTCAATCCCCAACAGCGCGAGGCGGTCACCGCCGGTCTTGGACAGATCCTGGTCCTGGCTGGTCCCGGCTCCGGGAAAACCCGTGTTCTAACCCAGCGTATTGCTTACCTGATCCAAAGTATGGAAGTTCCGCCGTTCCATATCCTGGCGGTTACTTTTACCAACAAAGCAGCCCGGGAAATGGAACACCGCTTGGGTGGCAGCCTGGGCAATCAACTGGAAGGCATCTGGCTGGGGACGTTTCATTCTGTTTGTGCCCGGCTGCTTCGGCGAGAAGCCAACTACCTGCCATTCACCTCCAGCTTTGTCATCATGGATGCGGATGACCAGGAAACCCTGGTCAAACGGGCGGTCAAGGAATTAAATCTGAATGACAAGCTCTACCGCCCATCCGCGCTGCATGCTGCCATCTCTGCTGCCAAAAATGACCTCGTACTGGCGGAGGATTACCCGGTGCGCACCTACCGGGATGAAGTGGTTTCCCGGGTTTACAAACGCTACGAGGAAATGCTGCGGACATCCAACGCAGTGGATTTTGACGATCTGCTCATCTGGACGGTTCGGCTGCTGGTGGACAATCCATCCGTGCGCGAACGGTATGCCCGACGGTTTGAACATGTGCTGGTGGACGAGTTCCAGGATACCAACCGTGCCCAATATGAATTATTGATGCTGCTTTCTTCATATCACCGCAACCTGTTCGTGGTGGGGGATGAAGATCAGTCCATCTACCGCTGGCGCGGTGCGGACTATCGCAACGTGCTGCGGTTTGAGACGGATTACCCGGAATGCCGCAAAATCCTGCTGGAACAGAATTACCGTTCCACCCAGACGGTGCTGAACGCCGCCCGGGCGGTAATTGACCGGAACCGCCACCGCACCCCCAAGCACCTGTTTTCCGACCGAGGGGATGGGAACCGGATTGTCATCCATGAAGCGGTGGATGACCATGCCGAGGCTGCCTTTGTAGTTGATTCCATCCGGCAGATGCTGGATGCCGGGGCTGCCCGCGGTGGTGATTTTGCAGTCATGTATCGCACCAATGCCCAGTCCCGCCTGGTGGAAGAGGCTTTTCTGCACTCCGGGTTGCCCTACCGTTTGGTGGGTGCCCAGCGGTTTTATGGGCGGCGGGAGGTCAAGGATATCATTGCCTACCTGCGGCTCGTGCAGAATCCCGACGATGAAATCAGCCTGCAGCGGGTGATCAATGTGCCCCCGCGCGGGATTGGTGACAAGACCCTGATTGCCCTGCAAATGGCTGCCCGCCAGGCGAATTCCACGCCAGGCAGGCTGCTGCTGGACCTGGGACGCAATGGTGAAGATTCCCCCCATTGGAAGACGTTTTCCGGCAGGGGGGCAATTGTGCTGGCGGACTTTGGCGGTCTGCTGGCTTCCTGGCAGCAGGTGCGGGATGACCAGCCCCTGCCGGGCTTGTTCGACCGGGTGGTTACGGAGATTGGCTACCAGTCTCACCTCGACGATGGCAGCGAGGAGGGCAGGGAACGCTGGGAAAACGTGCTGGAACTCCGGCGGCTGGCGTTTGAATATGCCGAACGCGGCCTGGTTCCGTTTTTGGAAAACCTGGCGCTGGTGTCCGATCAGGATACCATCCCGGAACAGACGGAAGCGCCCACTCTGTTGACGCTCCACGCAGCCAAGGGATTGGAATTCACCCAGGTCTTTATCATCGGATTGGATGAGGGCTTGCTGCCCCACAGCCGTTCGCTGGATGACCCCGAGGAACTGGCGGAGGAACGCCGCCTGTTTTATGTGGGCATCACCCGCGCCCGAGACCGGCTTTATCTGGTGCGGGCGGAACAGCGCAGCAGCTACGGCAGCTTCCAGGATCAAATTCCTTCCAATTTTCTGCGTGATATCCCGGACAACCTGGTCCAGCACCAGGGTCAGCGCCGGGTGCAGCGGAGGGAATCCATGCGAATTTGGAATGAGCCATCATCAACCGGCAGCCGGGCATCCACCCAGCTGCAACAAACTCCATCCCGGCAGCCGCGCTATCGCATCAACCAGCGCGTTCGGCATCCCGCCTGGGGGGAGGGACTGGTGGTACAATCAAAAATAGCCGAGGATGGCGAGGAAACCGTGGATGTGTTCTTTGAAAGCGTGGGCTTTAAGCGCTTGCTGGCATCGCTGGCAAACCTGGAAATTCTCTCCTGATTAATCCTGATAATTTGCCTGGATTTTCAAGACCAGGTCGGCATAGGAATATCCCACGTCCATCGGACCGTAAGCAAAAAGTGCCTCGCGGACACTGCCGCGCCGGGAGATCAACCCGGCAAGCATGCGGGTGCCGTACTCAATGTTGAATTCGGGATCAAAAAGTTCTTCCATTGAAGGGCGGTTGGAAAAACACGGGCGACCGTTGCACTGGAACGATGCGGCAATCCCATCGCGGGGCATGACCTGCATCAAGCCCACCGCTCCGCTGGAGGAGTAGGCATCCGGGTTGCCGCCCGATTCCTGCAGCATGACGGCTGCCACCAGATTGGGCTCCAACCCGTTCTCATTGGCATAGCGGGTAATGAGGCTGCACCACTGCTGAATGGAAGCCGGATAGGCAGCACCGATGGGGCAGCTTCCCGCCGGGATGACTGCCTGCGGTTCTGCGGGTGCCGTGGTTGGGATGGGGGTGGGTGCAGCAGTCGGCTGGATGGTGGCGGTAGGCTGGGGGGGAATGGGGGTGGGGAGCGGGGCGGCAATCACCATGCGGGATGGATTGGCAATCAGCCGGATGATCAGCAGAATCACCAGGCTGCCAAACAAAAATGCGGGGAAAATGGTTGAGCGGGCGTTCATCAGTCAATTTTTATCACATGCGAATACTGGTTATATGCAATGATAATAGCACAATTGTTCTAATTAAACAAGAACAAAAGATTAGAATTTTTCCCCATGGAAAACAAAAACCTCCCGCATCTTCTGCGGGAGGTTTTGTGTACCGGGATCTGTTAGGGATTAATCCAGCACGCCCTGGACAATGAAGTCGTAGAACAGGTTTGCGGGATCCAGGGAAGGATCTACGTAGATATAGATCTCAAAATCGTAAGTTTCGCCATCGGCAATCACTTCACCATCCGGCCAGATGTAGGTCCAATTCATGGCAACCAGCGTATCCTCTGCATCAAACAGACCGGCGACCACGGTGGCGCTGGTGAGGTCGCTCCCGGAATTATTGGTCACTTCGCCCTTGATCGTCCACATGCCGCTGGAGTCATAGGTCGCATCCTCGTTGGTGACAGCCAGGTCCACCAGGTCGTAGTCCACCTCGTAGGTCCAGTAGGGGTCAATCTGGACGGTGAAGGTCTCAAAGCGGTCCATGTTGTCGCCTTCTTCCAGGATGTAGAAGTAGCTGATTTCAAACGGAACGGTTTCACCGGGCAGGATGTACATGGGAACACTGGAAGTCCTGGCATCCAGTACAACACCATTGCCATCATACAACCCGGTAATCAGGCTGGTGGAATACACGACATTATCCTCAGTTTCATTGGTCAGCGTGCCAACAAGGTGGAAGGAATCCCATTCGTCGAGATAGTTGTTTGTAAAAGCGATTGAAATGGGTGCAACAACAACCTCATCGTCCTCACTGGATTCGATGTACACCTGCCAATCGGTAAAATCGCCATCTTCCGGTGCATCCATGCTGATGCTGAAAGGTGTCCGGTCCATGCCGCGTTCATCACCGGCAGGCATCAGCGAGTAGGCTTTGTCGTAGGAGCTGGATGTGGCAACCATCGTCCCGTCATCGGCAAACAATGCGCCGACCAGGCTGGCAATATAGACCCCTTCATTATGGTCGTTGACCAGTTCACCGGTCAGGTAATAGGAACCATCGCCATCCGTAATCAACTGGGTGTTTTCCACGGACAGGCTGGGGCGGTCCTCTGAATCACCCTCATACCCTTCGGTAATGGTGACGACATAATCGGATGGTTCGCCGGATTCGATGGATGTATAAAAATCAAACGGTGCTTCCTCCCCGGGCTGCAGGGTGTAGAAGGAGGGGTAGGCGGTCAGGAATTCCACGGAGGCGTCACCATCCATCAGCAGCGACTTGCCGCTGGCATCCCGAATTTCGACATCCAGCTCCAGCCCGCTAACGGGTTCGCTGGAGTCATTCCGGAGGATGCCGACCACATGATAATAATCCCAGCTGTCCTGGTAGCCATAGGATTGGACAATTGTAACCTCACCTGCAGCTTCTTCTGTGGGCTTTTCGGTGGGTTTTTCGGTGACAGCCTCGGTGGGCTTTTCGGTGGGTTTTTCGGTCACCGCTTCGGTTGCCGGTGAGGTGTCGGTGGGGGTTCCTTTGACCGTGCTGCATGCAAGGGTCGCCAGGACCAGTACCAAGAAGAAACTGATGAAAACAAAACGGGTTCTGGATTTCATTCCTTAACTCCTGGGGGATGATATGAATGTGCCA
>ENA-UOWE01001028-UOWE01001028.1-activated-sludge-metagenome-genome-assembly--contig:-NODE-1028-length-36613-cov-7.025631_pt1 | contig 36613 bp, 27 predicted proteins | sample MGYA00249841_ERZ761562 | MGnify/ENA primary metagenome ERZ761562 (study PRJEB28883, sample SAMN05720200) | activated sludge metagenome | isolation source: Anaerobic digester | place: Japan...
TACCAAGTGAAAAAAGCGCGCTGCAAAACATTATCGTTTTGCAACGCGCCCTTGCATGGGTTCATCAGTAGGGATGCGCCTGGTCGATGGTGTCGATGAACAGGCCGGCGTCCAAAATCCTGCCGGCGTCGTTGGAGTCGACGTTGCCGTCGCCGTTGACGTCGAGCGCGTAGGCCTGCGTGGCGTTGAGTTCGAGCCTGTAGTTCTCGCTGAGGATGGCCATGACCGCGTCGCCGGCGTCCACACGGCCGTCGCCGTTGCCGTCGCCGAAGATGATGACGGTATAGGCGGCGATGGTGACGCCGTTGACCTTCAGCTCTACGATCGTTCCGGTGCCGTAGCCGTTCGGCGTCGGCGTAAAGACCAGCGTGCCGCCCGTCGAGGAAATCAGGCTGTTGAGGTTCGTGCTGCCTTCGGGGATGCCGTAAATAATCTTTTTGGCATTGTTAATAACCGTAGTCGTTCCGCTCGCGGCGGTGACGATGGGGCCGGTGACCGTGACCGCGCAGGTCGCGGTCTTGCCGCCGTCGTCGGTGTAGCAGGTAATCGTCGCGCTGCCGACGCCGACCGGGGAAACGTTGCCCGAGGCGTCGACCACGGCGACGGAGGCGTTGCTGGTGGTCCAGTGGACGCCCTGTACGCTGGCCGCGCCGACACCGAGCACGCCTTTGGGCGCGATTTCGGGCGTAATCTTCTGCGAGGCGCCGCCGATGGCGAAGCTCAGCGTGGTTTTGTCAAGCGTCACGCCGGTGGCCTGGATGTTGGCGAAGGCGACCCAGACGGAGTCGGTGAAGGTTTTGCCGGTGCTGTCGGTCGCGGTGAACGTGATGAGCGCGGCGCCGGCTTTGTTTTCGGACGGCGAGCATTTGCCGGTCTGGTCGACCGTGATGCTGGAGCTGCTCGAAGCCCAGACGGCGCTCTGGTATTCGCCCGCCGCCGGCAGGAACGCGGCGCCCAGCTGTACGCTGCAGGAGTTGTAGGTGGAGGTCAGCGGCACTTTGTAGGAGATGAAGGCGGGCGCCGACGCGCTGTTGTAGAGGATATCGACGCCGGTCAGCGGCGTGCGCGGCACCAGGTTGTTCCTGGCCTGGGTCAGCGCGGCGGTGGCGGCGTCGACCTGCGTCTGGTCCGCGTTCTTATCGGCGTAGACGGCGATGCCGTGCTCCAACGCGGCTTTCAGCGCGGCGTAACTCGCGGCCGTATAATCCTTCGCCTGGTAGTTGGCGTAAATGACCGCGTTGCAGATGGCGGCCAGCTGCGTCTTGTCGATGGAAACGTTGACAACGCACTGCGCCTTCAGCTCGCCCAGCTGTGTGGTCACGGTAATCACTGCGCGGCCGCCGATGCCGATGGTCACCAGGCCCGTCTGCGTCACCGACGCGACGGCCGGGTTGTTGCTGGACCACTGCAGGACCGGGAAGTCGGGCGTGCCGCCGTTGTCGCCGGTCTGTACGGCGGTCAGCTGCACCGTTCCGCCGTTGATGTTGGCGTTGACGACCTCGGGCGAGAGCGTCAGGGACGCGGTGCCGACGCGCACGAAGGCGACGACGGCCGTTGCCTTGTAGGTCTTGCCGAAGTGGTCTGTCACCGTGCAGGTGATGGTCGCGTAGCAGGACTCGTTGAGCGTCGGTTTTGCGACGCCGCTCTGCGTGACGGAAATCTTGGCGCTGGAACTCGACCAGCTGATGGTCTGGTACATGGCGTTGGCCGGGTTGATGATGACGCCGAGGGTGACGCTCGCGGCGGTGAAGGCCGTGCCGACGGGCACCCTGTTGATGACGAAACCGTTCTGGTTGACCCCGCCGACGCTGATGGCGGCCGAGGTGACGTAAATATACGGCGCCAGCGCGGCGTAGGCGTTGATGAGGTTGGTGGTCGCCGTGTCGACCTGCGCCTGGGTGGAGAGCGGGTTGGTATTGACCGCGACGGCGGCGTTATACACCGTCATCATCGCCGCCCAGCTGGCGGGCGTGTAATTGGCCTGGGGATAGTTCGCCAGGCTCGCGATGGCCGCGGCAAGCGTCTGTTTGTTGGCGGACACGGTCACCGTGCAGCTCGAGGTGTAGCCGCCGTCGATGGTCGTCGCGGTAATCAGCACCGTGCCGACGTTGTTGAAGCTGACCACACCGCCCTGCGTCACGCTGGCGATGCTGCTGTCGGCGCTTGACCAGAGCACGTCCTGAATATTGGCCGCCCCCACGCCGAGGGTTCCGGCCGGCGTGACAGACTTGCTCAGCGTGGCGCTGCCGCCGACAATCGCGTTGGAGATCGACGACGGCGAAACCGTGACGCCCGTCACCGGGTAGTTGGCGAACGAAACGTACGTGCTGGCCGTGCGGATATTGTTCTTATAGTCTTTGACCGTGACGGTGATGACGGCCCAGCAGGCGTTGTTGGCCGTCGGCCGGCAAAGGCCTTCGTTGGTGACCGAAATCGAGCCGCTGCTCGACGACCACGTCACGGAGGTGATGGTCGCGTCGACCGGGAAGAGGGCGTAGCCGAGCTGGGCGCTCTTGTTCTGGTAAGTGCTCGTCAGCGGCACGTCCACGGATACAAAGCCCGAGGAAAGCGTGCCGTTGTAGGTGATGCCCACCTGGTTGAGGGCCACGAACGCCACCAGCGCGTCAAACGCGGCCAGCAGGCTGGTTCTGGCGTTGTTCACGGCGGTCTGGCTGGCGAATTCCTCCGCGCTGACGGCCTGCGCGGCGGCAAGCGCCGCGGCGAAAGCCGCCCAGCTGTCGGGGGTGTACATTTCGGGATCCAGGTTGAAGCCGAGCATCGAGGCGATGGCGTTGTTGAGCGCGGTCTTGTTGGCGCGTACGGTTACCGCGCAGGTCTTTGAGAAGTCGCCGTCGTAGGAGGTGGCGGTAATCGTGCACTGGCCCGCGTCGACGTAGGTGACGACGCCGCTCTGGTTGACCGAAGCGACCGCTGGGTTGCTCGAGGTCCAGTAGGTTTTCTTGACGCTGGCGTCAAATGTGCCCGTCGGCGTGAAGCTGGAGGTGATGGTGACCGGCGCGTCGCCGACGATGGCTGTCAGCGAGGTCTTGTCGATGGTCATGCCCGTCACCTGGTAATTGGCGAAGGCGACAAAGACGGAATCGACGAATTTGTTGCCGTAGTGGTCCGTCGCGGTCAGCGTGACCAGCGCGCCGGCCGCCTTGTTGGCGGAAGGTTTGCATTTGCCGGTCTGGTCGACGCTCAGCGAACTGTCGTTGGAAGCCCAGACAATGGAGGTGTACATCGAATTGGCCGGGGCGAAACTGTAGCTCAGCTGGATGCTCTGGTTGCTGTAAATCTGCCAGAGTTCCACCTTGCGTGAGATATGCGACGGCGCCGGAGAGCCGTTATAGAGGATGGTCAGGTCCGTCATGTGGATGTAGGGCTGGAGCGCCGAGAAGGTGGCGTACAGCGCGGCGGTGGCGGCGTCGATCTCCTGCTGGGTGAAGGTGTTGCCGTTATAGACCTCGACCGCATGGGCGTAGGCCTGCGAGAAGGCGGTGCTGGTGGTGTATTCGTAATCCTGAACGTTGACGTGCTGCGCGTCGATGTACGCGATGGCTTCGCCCAGCGCGGTCTTGTTGCCGCTGACCACCACCGTGCAGACGGCGTAGACGCCGCCGTTGACCGAGGTCGCGCGGATGTTGGCGGAGCCGGAATCCAGGAAGCTGACCACGCCGCTTTGCGTGACCGGGATTGCGTTCGGGTTGTCGCTGGACCAGACGACGTTCTGGATGTTGGCGTCCGAGGTGCCCAGCAGGCCCGTGTTTTTCACCGAACAGGCGATTTGCTGCGGCGCGTTGCCGATGCTCGCGTTGATGCTCGTCGGGTTAAGCACCACGGAGGTGGCCGGTTTTTTCGCGAACGAAACCGTGACGCTGTCGCTGACCGTTCTGCCGTAATAGGTGGTCACGGTCACGGTAATCACGGCCCAGCAGGCGTTGTTCTGCGTGGGACGGCACACGCCGTTGCTGTCGACGCTGACGGTGGAACTGCTCGAGGACCAGATGATGCTCTGGTAGAACGAGTCGAGCGGGCTCATGCGCAGCGACAGTTCAATGGTCTGGTTGGTGTAGTTGGCCAGGTCGCCGACCTCTGCCGCGACATAATCGGGCGCCGGCGAATCGCCTTTGTAAATGGTGACGGAGTTGACATAGATATAGGTTTTCAGGGCGGCGTAGGCGGCGTTGAGTTCCGCCGTCGCCTGGTCGATTTCGGCCTGCTCGACATTCGGGTCGTCATAGGCCTGCTGCGCCCTCATCAGGGCGGCCGCCAGAACGGCCCAGGTATCGGGCGTGTAGCGCGTATAATCAAGGTTGGCGTTGTTGACGGTGTTGAGCGCCGTCTGCAGCGCGGTTTTATTCAGCGAAACGGTGACGGCGCAGGTCGCCGCGAAACCGCCGTCCCTGGTGCGGGCGGTGATGGTGGCCGCGCCGCGGCCGACGTAGGTGACCAGTCCGGAACCGTTGACGGTCGCGACGGTCGGGTTGTCCGAAGTCCACTCGACGTCCTGTACGCTCGCCGCGCCGATGCCGAGGGTGCCCGTCGGCGTGATGGTGGCCGTCAGCTGCGTGGTGTTGTGGATGAGCGCGTTGGGCACCGAGGTGATGTTGAGGCTGATACCCGTTACCAGCACTCTGGCGAACGCCACGTTGACCTTGTCGGTGTAGGTGTGCCCGAGGTAATCTTCCGCCGTGACGGTGATGACCGACCAGGTCGGGTTGTTGGTGTTCGGGCTGCATTTGCCGGTCTGGTCGACGCTCATCGCGGAATTGCTCGACGACCAGGTGACGGATTTGTAGTCGGCGTCCGCGGGTGTCAGGGCGTAGGAGAACTGCATGGACTGGTTGGCGTAATTCTCCAGCGTGCCGACTTTATAGGTCACATAGTCCGGCGCCGCCGCGTTGTTATAGCGTATCTGCACCGACTGGATCGGGGTGTACGCGTTGAGGGCGTTGAAGTTCACCGCCAGGTAGGAGGTCGCGGCGTCCACTTCCTGCTGCGAGGCGAGTTCGTTGCTCTGCACGGCGTAGGCCTCCGCCAGCGCGCCGAGGAAGGCGTCGAAGTCGGCGGGATCATAATCGCCGGGGTTGAGGTTTTCGTTCTCGATGAGGGCGATGAGGTTGTTGAGCGCGGTCTTGTTCGCCCGGACGGTCACCGCGCACGAAGCGGTTTTGAAGCCGTCGATGGTCGTCACGGTAATCACGGCGTTGCCGGCTTTGATGGCCGTGACGACGCCGTCGTTGTTGACCGAGGCGACGGCCGGGTTCGAGGAGGTCCAGAAGACGTCCTGAATGCTCGCGCCGATGCCCGGCGTCGCGTCCGCCTGGATGGATTCGTTGAGCGTGCCGGTCGCGCCGATATACAGCGCCATATTCGACTTGTCAAGCGAAACGCTCTTGACCGGATAGTTGGCGAAAGACACCACGCAAGTCGCTTGGTAGCCGCCGTCCTGCGTGGTGGCGGTGATGACCGCCCAGCATTTGGAATTCTTGGTCGGCGAGCAGACGCCGTCGCTGCCGACGGCGATGTCCGTGGTGCTTGACGACCAGAGGATGGTCTTGTTCGTGGCGTCGGCCGGCGTGACCACCGCGTGGAGCGACGCGCTGGCGTTCTTATAACTCTGCGTCAGCGGCACCTTGACCGCCACGTTCGGCGCCTCGGTAATCGAAACGCCCGTCACGAGGATGCCGACGAACACCTTGTAGTAGGTTTTCACGGTGTCGCTCGTTTTCGCGATGACGGTTACGGTTCCGCCGTTGAGCGGGATAAGGATGCCGTTTTTATTGACGCTCGCCGCGCTGTTTTGCGCGGAGGCGGTCGCCGTGGCGAACAGTTCGGTCTTGCCGTCGTCCGCCAGCAGGCCCCAGGTCACCGTCGCCAGGATGCGCGAGGGGTAAGTCTTGACGATCATCTGCGTCAGCGAGCCGACGAGGGCCGTCGAAGGCCCGGTAATCGCGACCTCCTGCACCGCCGTGACCGCTTTGCCTTTGACCGTCACGGGTACCGTGACGGTGACGCCGTCGAGGACGGCCGTCACGCTCGTGGTTTTGGTGCCCGTGGCCGAGAGCGCGTCGCGGCCGAACAGCAGGCCGGTGCCGCTGACCTTGGCGTAGTCGGTGTTGGCCACCGACCAGGTGATGCCGTTGGTGGTCGCGCCCTTGGGCACAATGTTCGCCGCGGCCAGCTGCTGGCTTTCGCCTTCGTTGACCGTCGTGTTGCCGGCAATTGAAAAGCTCGTCACCTGCAGGTCGCTGACGACGGTGACGGTCACCGTATCGTTGGTGCTGAGCTTGAGAAGATAGTTGGCCACGGTCGTGATCGCGCCTTCGCTCCAGGCGACGGCGTTCTCGGTGCCGACCAGGTACAGCAGGCCCCACAGGGCGTATTTGACGATGTTTTCGGAAATGGGCAGCCCCAGTTTGACCAGCACGCTGGCGACCGTACCCGCGATGGCTTCGGGGTCATTGCCGACCAGCGCCGCGTATTTCAGCACGTTGTCCATGAAGCCCTTGACGTCGGGCGAGGCCATGAGCGTCACTTCTCCGGGCGCCGTAAAGGTCGCAAGGCCCGTGTCGGAAAGCGTCGCGTAGTCTTTGCCTGATTTGATGGTGTAGTTGACGCCCATGTGCAGGCGCATCGGCGTGGTGACCGCCTGCAGCTGGAAGGTGTAGCCGACCTCGACGGTCTTGGGCACCTGCGCCTTGTTGGTGATCGTCGTGCCGTTGGGGAAGAAGTCGGCGGTGATGGCCGTCGATTTGTTCACCAGCACGCGCACCTGGTCGCGCGCCCTTTCGACGCCGCTGCCGTCGTAAAGGATGGCGGTGATGCCCGTATCCATGGTGTTGAGCATGGTTCTCAGCTTGTCGATGAGCGTCGTCGTCAGCGAACCCGGCAGCACGCTGGCGCCGGTTTCGACGACGTTGAGGATGCCCTCGGCGTCCATGGCGTCGATGTCCATGCTGTCGAACAGCGCGTAAATGGCCGTCGCCGTCGCGTCGCCGACGACGGGAATGGGCCGGATTTCGTTGTCAATCCACAGCCGCAGGATGGCGCCTTTGGAGCTGTCGTGCGCCCTGAGCAGGCCGTTCTGGTCCACCGAGGCGAGGATGGGCGTCTCGCTCTCCCAGTAGAAATAGCCGCCCGAGGGCATGCTGCAGTCGATGAGCATCGCCGTCAACTGCAGCGTATCGCCCTCTTTGAGGACAATCTGCTGCGTGACGGGCGCCCCGTTGGCATAAATGTCAATCTGGTGCGTAATAAGGTCGTCCGTCTCCGCGAAAACGAAGAGCGGCGCCGCGCCCAGCACAAGCATGACAGCCAGCAGGACGCTTAAGGATTTTTTGCACAGTCTTTTCAAAGCGATACCTCTTTTCAAGATTGGATTCCTTCGCCTGTATATTATAAAATAACCCGTATACATTATATGGCGCAGCCGCGTAATATTGTTTCTGTTTTGCCATTATGTTGGGCGTTTCGTATCAAATTTTTAGCGGATTTGTATATTTTACGGGCAGACGGCACAACATATTGTGGCCCGGTCCGCCGCGTTTCCGCCCCGGGCCGGGCAAAAATATTCCCCGCCGCGGGGCGGGGAAACGGGGGATATGTCCGCGCCGTTCAGGCGGGGGAAAACGCTTTTTTGACGCGCCGCACCGCGTCGGCAAGCCGGTCCGCCGGGATGTTGACCGGCGGCGCCAGGCGGATAATCGTCCCGTGCGTCTCTTTGGCGAGCACGCCGTTGGCCTTAAGCCGCTCGACGTAAGGGGCGGCGGGTCCCTTGAACTCGACGCCGATGAGCAGGCCCTTTCCCCGGACTTCTTTGATGTCCGGGTTGGCGACGGCGCGCAGTTCCCTCAGGACATAGGCGCCTTTTTCGGCCGCCTGCGCCGGGTAATCGTCGCGCACCAGGATTTCCATCGCCTTAAGCGCCACCGCGCAGGCGAGCGGGTTGCCGCCGAAGGTGGAGCCGTGGGAGCCGGGCTCGTAAACGCCCAGGATATCCTTGTCTGCCGCCACGGCGGACACCGGCAGGATGCCGCCGCCGAGCGCCTTGCCGAGAATGTAGATGTCCGGCTCGACGTCCTCGTGCATGCAGGCGAACATTTTGCCCGTCCGGGCCAGGCCCGTCTGCACCTCGTCGGCCACCATGAGTATTTTGTGCCGCGTGCAGATTTCGCGCACGGCTTTGAGGTAGCCTTCCGGGGGGACGATAACGCCCGCCTCGCCCTGGATGGGCTCAAAAAGGAAGGCGGCCGTATGGGGCGTCACCGCGTTTTCGAGCGCGGCGGCGTCGCCGAAGGGGATCTGCACGAAACCGGGCGTGTAAGGGCCGAAGCCCCTGCGCGCTGCGGGGTCGCTCGACATGGTGATGACGGTGACCGTCCGGCCGTGGAAGTTGTTTTCGCACACGATGATTTCCTGCCGATTTTCCGCGACGCCTTTGACGTCGACGCCCCAGCGGCGCGCGGTTTTGACGGCGGTTTCGACCGCCTCGGCGCCCGTGTTCATCGGCAATATCAGTTCCTTGCCGGTGAGTTGGGCGAGTTTTTCGCAGAACTCGCCCAGCAGGCTGCTGTGGAAAGCCCTGGAGGTCAGGGTCACCTTTTCAAGCTGCTGTTTGGCCGCCTCGACGAGTTCCGGGTGGAGGTGGCCGAAGTTCAGCGCCGAATAGGCGCTGAGCATATCGTAATATTCCTCGCCCTCGGGGGTCTTGACCAAAAAGCCCCGGGCGGATTCAATGACCACTTCGTGGGGTTGGTAGTTGGCGGCCCCGTACTGCTGTGTCTTGCGGATGATGTCTTTGGACGAACGCATATTCCCTCCGTGCCGGCTCGTATTGTTGCTCGTTACATGGTTTCCGGCGCCGTTATTTTCATCAGCGCCATGACGTTTTTCATCGTGTCCCTGACGCAGCGGCAAAGGAAAAGCCGCGCCTGCATCAGCGCCTCGTCGTCGCAGGCGACCCTGCGCTCGGTGTAAAACTTGTGGAAAAGCGTCGCCAGCTCCGTCAGGAAGCGCGTGATTCTCGCCGGGTCGCAGGTGCGCGCTGCCGCCGCGATTTCGTCGGTCAGCGAGCCGAGGTGGCGGATGAGGTCGCGTTCCTCCCTGGTCGAGAGCAGGCGCAACTCCCCGTGGCCGCACTCGGCCGGTTCGATGCCGTCGGCCCTGATTTTTTTGAGGATACTGCAGATGCGCGCGTGGGCGTACTGGCAGTAGTAGACCGGGTTCTTGGCGCTGTTTTCGACCGCGAGCCCCAGGTCGAACTCCATCTGCGAGGCGGGTTCCCTCATATTGAACAGGAAACGCACCGCGTCGACGGGGATTTCTTCGAGCAGGTCGCCCAGCGTAATGGCCTTGCCCGTGCGTTTGGACATGCGCACGGCTTCGCCGTTGCGCGTCAAGCGCACCAGCTGCATGAGGATAATATCGAGTTTCGAGCCGTCCTCGCCCGCGGCGTCAAGCGCGCCTTTGAGCCTCGCCACATGGCCGTGGTGGTCGGCGCCCCAGACGTCGATGCAGCGGTCAAAACCGCGGACCCTGATTTTATTGAGATGGTAGGCGATGTCCGCCGCGAAGTAGGTGGGATGGCCGTTGGCGCGCACGAGCACCTCGTCCTTAAGTTCGAGTTTTTCGATTTCCGCGTCCGTTTTTCCGGCCGCGAGGAGCTGTTTCGTCAGCTGTTCCTTGTTCTTGTACCACAGCGCGCCCCCGCTCTCGTAGGTGTGGCCGCGCTCTTTGAGCAGCCTGAGCGTTTCGGCGAGTTCCCCGTTGCTGTGCAGGGTGCTTTCGTAAAACCACACGTCGTACCCGATGCGGTAGATGCCCAGAATGCGCCGTATCTCCTCAATGTTTTTCGGCAGCGCGAAATCGACCAGCGCTTTTCTGCGCTCTTCCTCGCTTTTTGACAGATACGCGCCGCCGTGGATTTCCGCGAACTGCCTCGCGCGCTCGGTGATGTCCTCGCCGTGGTAGCTGTCCTCCGGCAAGTCGGGCGCGTTCGGGTCGCCGCATACCTGGCGGTAGCGGATGTCGAGCGACAGGGCGAATTTGTCCATCTGGTTGCCCGCGTCGTTGATGTAGAACTCCCGCGTGACCCGGTAGCCGGCGAAGTCGAGCACGGCCGCCAGGCAGTCGCCCAGCGCGCCGCCCCTGGCGTTGCCCATATGCATGGGCCCCGTCGGGTTGGCAGAGACGAACTCGACGTTGACTTTTTCGCCTTTCCCGTCGTCCGAACGGCCGTAGTCGGCGCCCCGTTCGGCGATTTCCAGCAGGACGCCGCTGTAAAACCGCTCGCCGAGGGTGAAGTTGATAAAGCCCGGGCCGGCCGCCTCGCAGCGTTCGAACAGCGTCCCCTCGAGGCGGATGCCGGCCAGCAGCGCCTCGGCGATTTTGCGCGGCGGCAGCCGCAGCGCCCCCGCCCAGGCCATCGCCGCGTTGGTGGAAAAGTCGCCGTTGTCCCTGTTGGCGGGCACCTCGACCTTGAAAGGCGGGGTTTCCGCGGCGGGCAGGACGCCGCCCGACACCGCGTCGGCGTAAGCCGCTTCCACGGCCGTTTTGATCTGACTTGCGGCAAGCCTGACAAGCCGGGACATCGCCTACGCCTCCCTGACCGTTATTTTCATCTCGTTGACCGAGACCATTCCGCTGTTGAAATCGATGGTGAAGTTCATTTTCAACTCCCCGCCGCCCGGCGTCATGCGCGAGGTGATTTCGCGGGCGAAAACGCCCATTATCATCTCACCGGCCGGGGTGCTGTAGTGGCAGTTGTGCCGCCTGTCCTTTTCGATGACGAGCTGCGTGGGGTAATCCCCTTTCCGGGTCACGAGCACGCGCCTTTTATTCTCGACGCGCAGGGTGGTGACGGAGTTTTTCATCTCCTCGTCCTGCTCGCGGTATTCGAGGCAGTAATTGTCCCCCGAGCCGGACAGCGTCCCGACGGTGGTCATTTCCGCCGACTGGCTGACCCCGTCGATGCCGTGCCTGTCCGTGATGGAGATGATAACTTTTTTCTTTTTAATCATGAGAGGTCTTCCTTTTTTTCTCGAGCGCCAGGTCGATGAGCGCCGACAGAAGCCGGGGATAGGGCAGCCCCGCCGCTTCGAACATTTTCGGGAACATGCTGATGGGGGTGAAGCCGGGAATGGTGTTGATTTCGTTGAAATAGACGTCGCCGGACGCCGTATCGACGAAAAAGTCGACCCTGGCCATGCCCGAGCAGCACAGCGCCCGGTAAATCAGTCCGGCCGTTTCGCGCACCTGCCGCGCGGCTTCCGCTTCGATTCTCGCCGGGATATGCAGCCGGCTGGCGGAACTGACGTATTTTGCGTCGTAGTCGTAAAATTCGTTGCAGGGCACGATCTCGCCGGGTTGAGACACGCTCAATTCCCCGTTGCCCATGACGGCGCACTCGATTTCCGCGCCGCAGACCGCCGCCTCGAGCACGACCTTCGCGTCGTAGCGGAAGGCGTTCTCGATGCCCTCTCCGAGCTGCGCAGTGCCTGCCGCCTTGGTAATGCCGACCGAAGAGCCCGTGTTCGCCGGCTTGACAAAGATCGGGTATCCGAGCGTTTCCCCGGCTTCCCGTACCGTCTTTTCCGGGTCGGCGAGGTATTCGGCCTGCCGCACGGACAGCCATTTCGCCTGTTTGACGCCGGCGCTGTCGGCGATGGTGTTGGTGATTTCCTTGTCCATGCACATCGCGCTGGCGAGCGTGCCGCAGCCGACATAAGGCAGGCCCGATATCTCCAGCAGCCCCTGCATGGTCCCGTCCTCCCCGTTGGCGCCGTGCAGCACGGGGAAGACCGCGTCGATTTCCTCAAGCGCCCAGCGGCCGCCCCCGAACACGAGCAACCCTTTTCTGCCGCGGTCCAGGGAAATCTGCGCGGGCGCCAGCAGCGTCGGGTCCTCGAGCCACCTGCCCCCGGGCAGTTGGTCGGGGCCGCCTTTGTAGAGGTACCACCGCCCGTCGGCGGTGATGCCCACGGGGATAACCGTGAAGCGGTCCCCGGGCAGATTTTTGATGACCGACGCCGCGGAAACGAGCGAAACCTCGTGCTCGCTGGATACGCCGCCGAACAGGACAAGAATTTTTTCCATTTCGGGCCTCCCGTCCGTGGAAGTTCGAACTGTAATTTTATCACCCGTCACCGCGCCGCGTCAACCCGGAAATCAAGGCAAAGCGGGCGCGGGAAGGATCGGGTTCCTTCTGCGCCCGCCCGTTTCTTAGGCGTTCCCGCAAAGGCGGCGGCGTCGCGTTCAGCCCGCGCAGCCGTCAAACTGCGCGTTGAAAAGCCCCGCGTACATCCCGCCGTGTTCAAGCAGTTCCTCGTGGCTGCCCTGTTCGACGATTTCGCCGTTGTTGACGACCAGGATGGTGTCCGCCTCGCGCACGGTCGAAAGCCTGTGCGCGATGACAAAGCAGGTCTTGTCCCTCATGAGTTTTTTCATTGCCGCCTGCACCTGCAGTTCCGTCCTGGTGTCGACGCTGGATGTCGCCTCGTCGAGAATGAGCAGGCTCGTGTCCATCAGCATGGCCCTGGCGATGGTGATGAGTTGTTTCTGCCCGGCGGAAATGTCCGACCCGTCGCCGCCAAGGACGGTGTCGTAGCCCTTGGGCAGGCCGGCGATAAACTCGTGGATGCCCGCCAGCCGCGCGGCGTCCTCGACCTCCTGTCTCGTGGCGCCCTGTTTGGCGTAGGCGATGTTGTCGAACACCGAGGCCTCGAACAGCCAGGTGTCCTGCAGCACCAAGGCGTAGGAGAGGCGCAGGCTCTTGCGGGTGACGCCCCGGATGTCGAGGCCGTCGAGGCGGATGACGCCGCTGTCGGCGTCATAGAAGCGCATCAGCAGGTTGACGATGGTCGTTTTGCCCGCGCCCGTCGGCCCGACGATGGCTACCAGCGCGCCCTTTTTCGCCTCGAGGCTGAGATGGCGGATGACCTGCGGGCCGCCGTTGTAGCCGAAACTGACGTCTTCAAGGGCCACGTCCCCCTGCGGGTCTTCGACCTCCCGCGCATCGGGCGCGTCCGCCGGTTCCGGCTTTTCGTCGATGAGGCGGAATACGCGTTCCGCCGCCGCGACGGCCGACTGCAGGTCCGTCACGATGTTGGCCGCCTCGTTGATGGGGCCCGAAAACTTTCTGGAATAAAGGATGAAGGCGGATACATCCCCGATGGAAATCATGGCGTACAGGTAGAGGATGGTGCCCAGGACGCTGACCATCGCCATGGAAATGTTGTTGATGAAGTTGACCGAAGGCCCGACCATGCTGCCGAGGTATTCCGCCCGGTAATAGGCTTCGACGGCCAGGTCGTTCTTGTTTTCAAACCGGCTTTTCATCGTCTCCTCGGCGTTATAGGCCTTGACCGTTTTCTGGCCCGATATTTTTTCCTCGACAAAACCGTTGAGTTCGCCGAGCTTGACGGAGCGTTCTTTGAACAGGGGCTTGACCTTTTTTGTCCTGTATTTCGTGAACAGGATGCTCGCCGGCACCGTCAGGGCGAACACCAGCAGCATCGGTGGCGAGATGGTCAGCATCATCGCCAGGGAGCCGACGACCGTGATGACGCTGGCGGATAACTGGATCAGGTCGCTGGAAAGCGAGGCGTTGATGACGTCGACGTCGTAGGTGATGCGGCTGATGATGTCGCCGGTCTGGAACCGGTCGAAGTAGCCGACGGGGAGGTCCGCAAGTTTGTTGAACGCGTCTTCGCGGATGGTGTAGGCCACCTTCTGGCTGAGTTTGATCATCAGCAGCGACAGCGCGTACGACAGCAGGGCGGACACCGCGTAAAACACGGCCATCACCGCGCAGTAATAAAACACCTTGTCAAAATCCACGCGGCCTTTGCCCGGCTCGAGCGCTTCGATGGCGTAACCCGACAGGCGCGGGCCGGCCAGCGCGAGCAGGTTGCCGGCCAGCGTCATCACGAAGGCGGCCGCCAGCAGCCATTTGTAACGGTAAAGGTATTTCCAAAGCCTCGCCAGCACGGTTTTCAGCGCCGGGGCGGTGATTTTCTCATCCGTCGAAATCACCCCCCAGCTGCGAAATGCCGATTTCGCGGTAGACCGCGCTTTCGGCCATCAGCTGTTCATGGCTGCCGGCGGCGGCTATCCGCCCAGCCTCCATGACCAGGATGATATCGGCGTGCATGACGCTGCTGATACGCTGCGCGACGATGATTTTCGTCGTTTCGCGCGGGAGGGAAGCCATCGACCGCCTGAGTTTCGCGTCGGTCGCGTAGTCAAGCGCGCTCGATGCGTCGTCGAGCACGAGGATTTCCGGTTCGCCGGCAAACGCCCGCGCCACGAGCACCCGCTGTTTCTGCCCGCCGCTGAGATTGGCGCCCCTGACGGTCAGCCGGTGGTCGAGCCCGTCTTCATAACCCGCGATAAACTCCGCCGCCTGCGCCGTCCGCGCCGCCCGCTCGAGGGCCTCCCGGCCGAGGTTCCTGCCGAAGTCGATGTTTTCGGCGATGGTGTCGGCGAACAGGATGTCGTTTTGAAACACGACGCCGAACTTGGTATGCAGCTGGCCGGCGGGAATGGATTTGACGTCGCGGCCGCCGATGCGCACCGACCCGGACTGCGCGTCGTAAAAGCGCATCAGCAGCCTGACCAGAGTCGATTTGCCGGAGCCGGTCGCCCCGATGATGCCGAGCGTCTGCCCGCGTTTGACGGCGAAACTGACGTCTTTGACCCCCGCCCCGGACCCCGCGTAGGCGAAGGTCACGCCCTCGAACTCGATATGGCAGCCGTTGTCGCAGACATCGCCCGGCTCCTCCTCCAGGTCACCGGGGGCCTCGAGCACTTCCGAAATCCTCTTGAACGAGGCGTAGCCCTTCGAGGTGAGGATGAAGATTTTTGTGATGGAAAGCATGGAGTTGAGAATCAGCGAAAAATAGGTCATAAAGGCGATGATTTCGCCGGGCAGCGTCATCCCCCCGTTGACACGGTAGGCGCCGGCGAGCAGCACGCCCACCAGCCCGAGGTTGAGGAAGATGCCCATCAGCGGGCCGGACAGCGCCATGGTGCCCGACACTTTTTTTTCGGCCCGGTACAGCGCCAGGTTGACCCCGGCGAAACGACGCTTTTCGTCGGGCGTTTTGCTCAGGGCTTTGATGACGCGCACCCCCGTGATGTTCTCGCGCAGCGTGCGCACCAGCGCGTCCGCCCGCCGCTGCACTTTCTGGTAGAGCGGAATCCCCTTTTTGGAAATCAGGTAGACCGTCAGCCCCGTCAGCGGCAGCATGGCGATAAGCACCAGCGCGAGCACAGGGTCGATGCTCAGGGTAATGGCGACCCCGCCGACGAGCAGGATGGGCGCCCTCACGCCAAGCCGCTGGATGCGCGCGAGCATGGTGTGGACGTTGTAGGTGTCGCTCGTCAGGCGCGAAATCAGCGTCGGGATGGTAAAGGCGTCGAGCCCCTCGCAGGAGAGCGAGGAGATTTTTTCAAACAGGTCGTAGCGTATCCTCCGGGTGATGTTGCCGGAGGTCCGCGCCGCCATGCGGTTGGCGATGATGTTGCCCGCCAGCGAAACGGCCGCGCAAAGGGCCATCGCGCCGCCCCAGTAAAGCAGCGCCGCGATGCTGCCCCGCGGCACGACGGTGTCGATCATATAGGCCAGAATCCACGGAATCAGCAGGTCCGTCACGGTGCCGGCAAGTTTGATGACCAACCCCAGCGCGATGCGTCCGGCATTGGGCTTGATGTAGTACCCGAGGCTTCTCAAGCGGGCCGGTCACCGCCTTCCGCCGCCTGCGCGGCCTTGAGCGACAGCCGCTTCAGCAGCGCCAGCAGCTGTTCGCGCTCGGTATCGCCGAGGCCTTCGCAGACGATGTCGTTCCATTGGCCGACCGCCTCGTCAATGGCCGGCAGCAGGTCCCGCGCTTTTTGGGTCGGATACAGTTCCAGCCGGCGTTTGTCCGCGCCGCTGGTTTGGCGGGTGATGAAGCCGTTGGCCTCGAGCAGCGCCGCTTTGCGCGCGACGTTGCTCTTGTTGACCAGAAGTTTCCTGGCCAGCTCGTCCTGCGAAATGCCCGGATGGCGGCAGATGGCCTGGATATAGATGTTCTGCCGGCCGTTGACGCCGTAAGGTTCGAGCCGGCCGGTGCGGTACAGTTCCGCGGCCCTCGAAATCCGGTCGATGTGTTTCATGATATTTTCCGCCGCCGCCGCCCCCTCCCGATTGGTTGCGCCCGCAACCAATAAAAAGAATACCACGCCTCCGCTTCACGGTCAACCGCCCCGCGGCAAAAATCCGCGGCCGCCGTCCTTGCCCCGCCGGCCGGAGTATGGTAGACTTTTCCGTATTCGAGGTGAACGATGAACGACAGGGAACGGCTCCTGGCCGAGGGCAGCCTCTGGCCGCTGATTTTCCGGTTTTCGACCCCGGCGATACTGGGCATGCTCGTCAACGCCCTGTACAACGTCGTCGACCGCTTTTATATCGGCCGCGTGCCGGTTATCGGCCCCGCCGCGCTGACGGGGCTGGGCGTCGCCTTCCCTATCCTTTCGGTCGGCCTGGCCTTTACGCTGCTGTTCGGCATCGGCGCCGCCGCGAACATTTCGCTGTCGCTGGGCCGCAAAGACCGGGCGGCGGCCGAGCGCGTACTGGGCAATACGGTCACCGCTTCCGCGGCGGCCGCGCTGGTCCTCACCGTGCTGGGCATCGTCTTCGCCGACAATCTGCTTCGCTTGTTCGGCGCCAGCGACGTCACGCTCGAATACGCTTCGGCCTACCTGAAAACCTACCTGCTGGGCACGGTGTTCGTCACCACCGGCATCGCGCTCAACCATTCCATCCGCGGCTCGGGCAGCCCCATGGTGTCCGCCCTGACGCAGGTGCTCGGCGCGGTGCTCAACATCATCCTCGACCCGATTTTTATTTTCGTCTTCGGCCTGGGCGTGCGCGGCGCCGCCATCGCCACGGTCATCTCGCAGGTCGTTTCCTTCCTGTGGGTGATGGGCTATATCCTCTCGAAAAAGAGTCTGGTGAAAATCAGGCGCGCCAATCTCCTGCCGCGGTGGAATACGCTCTGGAGCATCTTTTCCATCGGCGCCTCGCCTTTTGCCCTTCAGCTGGCCGCGAGCGCCGTCTCCATCGTCGCCAACCGCACGCTGAAGTTTTACGGCGGCGACGACGCCATCGGTGCCATGACCATCATGTCGAGCCTTTCGCTGCTGTTCCTGATGCCCCTGTTCGGCCTCAACCAGGGCCTGCAGCCGATTCTCGGCTTCAATTACGGGGCGAAGAATTACGCCCGCGTGCGGCAGGCGCTCAAAAAACAAATCATTCTGGCGACCGTCTACGTCGCCGTATGCTTCTGCGCCGTTCTCGCCGTCCCGCAGCTGCTGGTGCGCTTTTTCGTCACCTCCGCGCTGGAAAGCGCCAATCTGTTCGCCACCGCGACGGCGGCGCTGCGGGTGCTGTTTCTCGGCCTGCCCCTGCTGGGCGTCGTCATCCCGGTCTCCAACTACTTTCAGAGCGTCGGCAAGGCCTCCGTCGCCATCGTGATGACGCTGCTGCGCCAGGTGATTCTGCTGATTCCCCTGTATCTGCTGCTTCCCGTGTTTTTCGGCCTGGACGGCATCTGGTTCGCCCTGCCTTCGGCGGATACCGCTTCGTTCCTGATTACGGCGTTTGTGCTGTTTTTCGAGGTGCGCCGCCTGCGCAGGCTCGAAGCGGGCGAAGAGCCGGCCGCCGCCCCCGCCGCGCAGGCGGGCACGTCCGAATAGCGGCCTTTCCGTAAAAAACAAAACACCGGGGCTCCGCTATCGTCCGGAGCCCCGGTTCGCTTGTTCGCTTCTTTTATCTTCCCGAGGAGCCGAAGCCTCCCGCGCCGCGCGCGGTGTCGTCGAGGGCGTCGGCCGTTTCGACCGTCACGGCCGGTACGGGCAGAACGATCAGCTGGGCGATGCGCTCGCCGGGTTCTATCGTGTAGGGTTCGTCGAACTGGTTGACCAGCCCCACGCGGATTTCCCCCCTGTAGTCGCTGTCGATGACGCCCACCCCGTTGAGCAGGCCGATGCCGTGTTTGATGCCCAGGCCGCTGCGGGCGAAAACGAAGGCGGCGTATTCCGGCCCCGGCAGGGCGATGGCGATGCCCGTGCCGACCACGGCGCTGCCGCGTCCCGCGACAGTCACCGGCTCGTCGATGCACGCGCAAAGGTCGAGCCCCGCGCTGCCCGCCGTCGCCCGTTCGGGGATGCGGGCGCCTTCCCGCACTTTGGTGATTTTCAGCGTCATGAACCGTCCCCCGCTTTTTCCGCCTCGGCGGCGTGCCTGCGCGCGTTGAGTTCGCCGAGGATGCGCTCGTGTTCCTTGTCGTCGAGGCAGTAGTGCCAGGTGGGGATGACCGAAAGAATGCTTCCGATGGCCGGCGGGATGGAAACGATGAAAAACAGAATCATCATGAATTTCTGGTACTGCGGCGCTTCCCTGGGGATGTTGCCCGCGGCGATGAAGGCGTTGAGTTCGGCCACCTTCGCGTCGGAGAAACCGACCGCCGAATAGGCCAGCCCGCTGAGCAGCGTCGCGATGCCGGTGTTGAGTTTGGTCAGAAACGACTGGCCCGAAAAGAAGACGCCGTCGGGCCGCGTGCCGTTATGGTATTCCTCGTAATCGACCGCGTCGGAAATCATCAGCGTCGACATCACGGAGGTAAAGCCGTTGGCGGCGCCCCCCAGGATGAAAAGCACAAAGCTGATAGCGATGAAAACCGGCCTGGTCAGCGACATCGGCGCAATCTGGTACATCACAAAGATGGCGGCGAAGGGAATCGCGCCGGCGAGGTTGCTGTAGTTGTAGACATGCTTTTTGCCGTACTTGTTGGCCACCTTGGGCGCCGTGCCCATGGCGGCGAACTGGCCGATAAACATACCGCCGCCCAGCAGCACGATATATATCAGCGCCATCCCCGAGTCTTTGCTCGCATAGTAGTAGGTCACCAGCGGCATCGCCGCGAGGCCGAGCAGGAACTTCGGGCTGCCCATCAGGCCCGACAGCAGGATCTGCCGGAAGGGCTTGTTGGTCCACATCAGGGAAAAATTTTTGCCCAGGCTGTATTTTTCCTTCGAAGGTTTGATGCGCTCTCTGGAAAAAATGCCCACCAGCTGGAACAAGCCGCAGCCGAGCACCCCGAAAATCAGCGCCGTCAGCACGAAGCCGAGCCGCTCGCCCGCCGCCTCTCTGGTCACTGCGCTGTTGGCGCCGAAATCCGTAATCTTTGCGGCGAAGGGCACCAGTTTTTTCCCGAGCATCAGCGCCAGCGGCTGGGCGCCCAGCAGCGCGATGCCGCCCCCGATGCCGCCGAAAATCCTTGCCAGGGCCAGCAGTTTGCCCCGGTCGTCCTTGCTTTCCGTCATCAGCGACGGCAGGCTCCACAGCGGGATGTCCCCCACGGTGTAGGTCATGCCCCAGAGGATATAGGCGACGGCGGCCCAGATGACGATGAGGGCGTTGGCGCCTTCGAACATTTCTTTCGACGGGTCGAAAAAGCCGAAGTTCAGGAAACACAGCACCGTAATGACCAAAATAGGCGCGGGGATGGCCAGCAGGTAGGGCCGGCATTTGCCGATTTTGGTCCGGGTCCGGTCGACGATGGTCCCCATCATCGGGTCGTTGAACGCGTCCCAAACCCTCGCCAGCGTCATGATGACGCTGACCGCCATGGCGGGGATGAGAATCGTAAACTGCAGGTAATACGCCAGCGAGGCGGCGATGATGTTATAAATAATGTTCTGCCCGGCCATGCCGAACAGGTACATATATTTTTCCTTGCCCGAATAGGTCCTCAGCCGTTGTTCCATCGGTTGCCTCCGTCTGTTGTTTTTTGCCGACCGTTGTATTATACACGTTCTTCGCCCTCGTGTCTGCGGCCGTTCAGTTCGTCCAGAACGCGCCGGTGCTCGGCGTCGCGCAGGGCGTAGCGCCAGGTCGGGATGACCGACAGCAGGCTCCCGACGGCGGGCGGGACCGTCACGAGGAAAAACAGCGTCGCCATATACACCTGGTACTTTTCCTCGAGGCGGGGGATATTGCCCGCGGCGATGAAGGCGTTGAGCTCCGCCACCTTCGCATCGGAAAAACCGACGATGGTGTAGGCGATGCCGCTGAGGATGATCGCGATGCCGTTGCACAGTTTCCCGATAAAAGTCAGCCCGGAGAAGAAGATGCCGTCGGGCCGTATGCCGCTGACATATTCCTCGTAGTCGACCGCGTCGGCGACCATGACCGACTGCAGCACGCTCGAAAAGCCGTTGGACGCTCCGCCCGCGGCGAAAAGCACGAAACAGACGGCCAGGTAGGCGGGCTCGGTCAGTTTCATCGGCGCGCTGAGATACAGCAGGAACAGCAGGACGAAAGGAACCGCGCCCAGCAGGTTGCTGTAATTATAAATATCCTTTTTCTCAAAGCGTCCCGTCAGCCGGGGCGAAACGCCCATCGCGGCGAACTGGCCGGCAAACATGCCGCCGCCCAGCAGCGCCATATACATCAGCGCGGTTTTCGGGTCCTTGCTCGAATAGTAATAACTGACCAGCGGCATGGCGGCGAGGGCGAGCAGGTATTTCGGGCTGCCCAGCAGGCCGGAAAGCAGAATCTGCCGGAAGGGCTTGTTGGTCCACATCAGGGAGAAATTTTCTTTTATGGTGTGTTTGCCGCTCGAGGCGGGGATTTTTTCGCGCACAAAGATGCCCGCCTGCTGGAACAGCAGATAGCCCGCGGCGCTGAAAATCAGCGCCGCGGCGATAAAGCCCGCCCTTTCCCCGGCCGCTTCGGCCGTGACGATGCCGGCGTCTTTGTAGCGGGGGGCCAGCAGCTGGCCCAGTTTCAGCGCGGCGGGCTGCACCGCCAGCAGCGCGATGCCGCCGCCGATGCCCGAGGCGATTCTCGCCAGCGCCAGCAGCCGGCTGCGGTCTTTTTCCACCTCGGTCATCAGGGCGGTGACGCCCCAAAGGGGAATGTCGCCGATGGTGTAGACCATTTCCCACAGCAGGTAGGAAAACACGGCCCAGAAGATGATGAGGGCGTTGCGACCCTCCAGCATGCCTTTGGAAGGGTCGAAAAAGCCGAAGTTCAGGAAGCACATCACCGTCGTGATAAAAACGGGCGCGGGCACCGCGAGCAGGTAAGGCCGGCATTTGCCGATTTTTGATCTTGTTTTGTCAACAATCGTGCCCATCATCGGGTCGTTGACCGCGTCCCACACCCGCGCGGCCGCGGTGATGACGCTGACGGCGATGGCGGGGATGAGAATCGTAAACTGCAGGTAATACGCCAGCGAGGCGCCGACGACGTTGTAGAGAATATTCTGGCCCGCCATACCCAGCAGGTACATATTCCTCTCTTTGGCGGAATAGGTTTTCAGCGTCCGGGGCATCCCGCGCCTCCCAGTTGTTTTTTCGTCCGGCTTACTCCGCGCCGCGGTAATACAGCCCGCGCGTGAACGCGCCCCGCGGCGGATTCCGCTCGATAAAGTCCCGGATGATTTTCGCGCACTGCTCCCGGCTTTCGACGGTGAAATACAGCAGCAGAAAATCGATGTTTTCGATATCGGCGCGTTTGTCTGCCATATACAGCGGCCGCGAATTGAGCACTTCGGAACAGCCCCGCGAACAAACGACCGGGAACTCGACGCCCAGCCGGTCCCTGATATGCGCCGTGCCCTTGCAGCTGCGGCAGTCGTACCGGCCGGCGGGGCAGTTGCGCGTCAGCATCAGCGGCAGGCGGCCGTAGGCAGCCAGCCCCCGGGGCAGCTGCCCGCCGATATCGCGCGCCTGTTTCAGCGACAGTTCGAACGAGAGGACCGCCTCGCCCGCGCCCAGCCGGGCGAAAGTTTCCAGCGAGGGCGTGTTGAAAATGTTGGTGCCGATGCTGGCGGCAAAGGGGGCCCCTTCTTCCGCCGCGAGGGCGGCGCCGTCGAGGGTGCCGGCGAACAAGCCCCGCACACCCGCCGCGAGGGCGGCGCGAACCCGGCTGCGGACCTCCCGCGCGCCGCCGAAAATGCCTCTGGGCATTTCGGCGTAGACTTCGTATCCCGGCCCGGCCTTTCGCGCGGCCGTCTCGGCTTCGGCGCCCAAGGGTAAAATCACCTTAGCGAAAGCGGACAGGTCTCCGGGCATCTGGGCGGCCCGGGCAAAGCGCGCGTATAACCTCGGTTCCCCCGCCGCGTGCGGCGCAGGCAGGCGCCGGACGGGGACAAACGGCACGGGCCGCGGTTCGGCCAGCAGGGCGCTTAAACCCTCGAGCGCCTGCCTGCGCAGGGCGTTGACCGCGGAATCGGGCAGATACGTCCCGGCGGGGATGCGCGCGCTCACTCTGCCCGCGGCGAACGGCGTGCCGCCGCATTTGCTTAGGAGCAGGCGCGCCTTTTCCGGTGTCAGGGCAAGGGTTTGCGCCCGCTGCGCGACATTTTCCGCACGCGCCGTAAAACGTTTGCCCAACGCTTCGGCCGTAAGGGCGGCGCCGTTGTTTTCAAAGACCTCGAGGACCAGGTCCGCCGCAACGCGCGGCGCCTCTTTGCCGTATAGTTTGCGCAGAGCCGGCGCCTCCCGGGCGGAGGCCCGTTCGTCTTTCGCGCTGCGCACGCCGAACATGGCGGCGCCGCGGCGGTCTTCATAATAACCGGCGGTGAAGCCGGAGCGCGAAAAGGCTTTTTCGAGCGGTCCGGCGTCGACGGCGGCGCCGTCGAGCGCCTTACGGCAGGCGGTCACGGCCGCGGCGACATATTCCGGGCTTTTCATCCGGCCCTCGATTTTCAGCGAGGCGACGCCCGTGCCGGCGAGTCCGGGGATATACCGTAAAAGCGAAAGGTCTTTCAGGCTCAGTGCGAACGGGCGGTCCCCGCCGCGGAAAGGGAGGCGGCAGGGCCCCGCGCACAGGCCGCGGTTGCCGCTGCGGGTGCCAAGAAAGGCGCTCATCCAGCACTGGCCGGAAACGCTCATGCAAAGCGCGCCGTGGACGAAAACTTCCAGCTCGAGGGGCGGCTCCTGCGCCAACGCCGCGATTTCCGCGTGCGAAAGTTCCCTGGGCAGCACCGCCCTGGAAAAGCCGGCGCGCCGAAGCATCTCGAGCCCCTCGCGCGTCTGGACGCTCGTCTGCGTCGAGGCGTGCAGTTTCATCCCGGGCGCCGCCGAGCGCGCCAGGGCGGCCAGTCCCGGGTCCTGTAAAATAAGGGCGTCCGCCCCGCAGGAGCAGACGGCCCCGATGATGTCCATCGCCTGTTCGATTTCGCCGTCGCGCACCAGCGTGTTGAGCGCGACGTATGCCTTCACGCCCCTGGCGTGGCAGTAGGCCACGGCTTCCGGCAATTCGTCGTCGCCGAAGTTGCCCGCGCGCAGGCGCGCGTTAAGCGTTTTGCCGCCGAAATAGACCGCGTCGGCCCCGCAGCGCACGGCGGCTTTCAGGGCCTCGAACCCTCCGGCCGGGGCCAGAATTTCCGGCTTGAAACCCGGCATCAGCTGTTGGAGAAGCGGGCCCTCTGGGCGGCGAGTTCTTTGCCGAGCCTTTCCGCTTCGCGGCGGTGGATTTCGGCGTTGGTTTTCGCCCTGGCGGCATCCTCGAGGTATTCCTGAATCTGAGAACGCAGGTTCTCGGCGCTTTGTTCCGCTTTTTTGGCGCTGTCAAGGTATTCCAGCGCCGCGAGCACGGCCGCCTGCGTGACGGAAAGCCTGCTGTTTTCGCGCATGATGCGCGTCAGGCGCATATCCAGTTCGTCGCCCAGGCTCTGCACATACTTCACGTCGTCGTCCGTCGTGATGAGGTAGTCTTCCCCGCAGATGCTGAGTTTCACTTTGCTTTTATCCAATTGATGACTCACCCTTCCGATGTGCGGGCCCGCAGCCGTCCCCGCCGTGATGGCAGGGCGCTTGTTCGCCCGGCGCCCTGTTTCGCCTGTATTATACATGATTTCCGCAAGTTAATAAAGTGCCGCGCGTATTTTTCCCCGCAACCTGCCGCCGGGGGGTTGTTTTCCTTGACTTTGCCGGGCCGCTTTGCTACAATCGTGTCTCAGCGCGGGGTACTTTTCTTACCCGTTTCCGGCGCCCGCCCCGCGGGATATGCGCCCGTAGCTCAGCAGGACAGAGCGTCCGCCTCCTAAGCGGAAGGTCGCGCGTTCGAATCGCGCCGGGCGTGCCAGCAAACATTCGGCACGCGGCAAAAACACGGAAAGGGATTCCGCCTTTCCGTGTTTTTTGTCCCTTTATTCCCGGCGCAAAAGCGGTTTGCCGGGCGTGAATTTTGCTTTTTTTCCTTGCCTTTGCGCGCTTTTTCCATTATAATGTTAACAATACTTTTTCAGCGAGGCTTTGGTAAGGTCATGCGGCGGGCGGGTCCTGTGCGACGGGGCGCCGTGAACCATGTCAGGCGGGGAACCGAGCAGCATTAAGCGGAACGCGCGTGCGCCACAGTCTGCCTGCCCGCCGTATGACCGGGCCAAAGGCTCGCTGTCTGTTCGGACCGTATCCGATAGCGGCATAAGGAGTTTCGCGGGTGTACCAGGCGCTGTACAGAAAATACCGGCCCCAAACCTTCGCCGAGGTCGTCGGCCAGCAGCACATTTCGCGCACGCTGGCCGGTGAAGTCGACTCCGGCAGGACCGCGCACGCCTACCTTTTCAACGGCTCGCGCGGCACGGGCAAGACCACTTGCGCCAGAATCCTCGCCAAGGCCGTCAACTGCGAAAGCCCCGTGGCGGGCGACCCCTGCAACGAGTGCGGCACCTGCCGCGGCATCGACGCGGGCACGGTGCTCGACATTGTCGAATTGGACGCCGCCAGCAACACCAGCGTCGACGATATGCGCGAGCTGATTGACGGCGCGGTCTATTCGCCGATTTCCGCCAAACGGCGCGTGTACATCATCGACGAGTTCCACATGCTGTCCAAAAACGCCTTTAACGCGCTGCTGAAAACGCTCGAGGAGCCGCCGGAACATCTGACCTTCGTGCTCGCCACGACCGAGATCCACAAGGTCCCCGCGACGGTCATCTCCCGCTGCCAGCGCTTCGATTTCAAACGCATCATGCCCGCCGATATACTCGGCCGGCTCAATTTCATCGCCGCAAACGAGGGCTTCGCCCTCGACGAGGACGCGGGCTACCTGATCGCCCGCATCGCCGACGGCTCGCTGCGCGACGCCGTGAGCCTGTTGGACCTTTGCAGCCTGGATAAAAAGCGCATCACCCTCGCCGACGTCCGCCAGACCGCCGGCCTGGCCGACAAAAGTTACCTTTACCGGCTCTCCGCGGCGATGAAAGAGGGCGACACCGCCGCCGCGCTGGACCTTATCGCCGGCATTTACCGCGACTCCTGCGACATGGAGCTGCTGTGCGTCGAGCTCATCGACCACTTCCGCAACCTCCTCGTCGCCAAAACCGTCCGTCAGGCCGCCGACGTCATCGTCTGCCCGCCCGCGGAACTCGAAGAAATCAAGGCCCTCGCGGCCCGTTTTACCCTGCGGCAGCTGTTTTTTGCCCTCGACACGCTGGAGGAAACGCTCGGCAAACTGCGTAAAGGGCTCACCAGAAGGGTTGAGCTCGAGATGGCGGTCCTGCGCCTGAGCCGGGCGTTCGGCCCGCAGACGGACGGCGAAGCGGCCGGGAAGCCCGATGCGGAAGAACCGCGGCCGGCGGCAGCGGCCCGGGCCCCGGGGCCCGCACCCGCCGGAAAACGGACCGAAAGCCCGGCGCCGGCCGCCGAACCGGTACAAGACGCCCCGACGGACCCCGCCGCGCAGGAGCCCGAGGCGCCCGCGGCACAAGAAGTTCCTTGCGTGAAAGCCGGCGGGGAACCGCCCGCCGGAGAAGCCGAAACCGAGGCGCCCGATCAAGGTCCCGCCGTGCCGGAAGAACCCGCGCCGGAGGCGTCAGAGCCGGCGGGAAGCGAACCGGCTCCCGAGCCCGCGCAAGGCGCCGCGGAACCCACCGGAGCCGTTTCGCCGGGCGCAGCGGCGGCCGAGAGGCCGGAAGCGTCCCCGCCGGAAGACTGCCCTTCCGAAGAAGGCGAGCCCTTCGACGGCTGGGACGCGGTGCTGGTGGACCTGCAGACCGCCTGCCCGGCGCTGACGGGATTCCTGGCCGGCTCCACTGCTCGGCTGGACGGCCGGGTGCTGACCGTCGCCGCCCGCAATAAATTGGCGCCCGGCATGTGCGAAAAGGAAAACTGCAGGCCGGCGCTCGCGGCAAGCGTGGCGAAAGCGGCGGGCGCGCCGCTGAAAGTCGTCGTGAAATTTTCCGACGCCCCCCCACCGAAAAAAGCCGGCATCGACGGTTTTTTAAAAGAGTTTAATATCTGAAAGCCCATCACGAAAGGCGGAATCAGCGCAATGAAAGCACGTATTCCCGGAGCGGACAAGGGTTCCATGATGCAGAAACTCCAGCAGATGCAGGAGGAAATCGCCCGCAGGCAGGAAGAAATCGAAAACAGCGAATTCACCTCCTCCTCGGGCGGCGGCGCCGTCGAGGTGACCGTCAACGGACGCCACGAAGCGGTGAAAATCACCCTGAGCCCCGAAATCGTCGACCCCGACGACATCGAAATGCTCCAGGACCTCATCACGGCGGCGTTCAACGAAAGCGTGCGCAAGGCCGCCGAAGCGATGGAGAAGGCGATAGAACAGGCCAAGGGCGGCCTCTCCATCCCGGGGCTGATGTGATGGCTGCGGATTCCGCTCCCCTGGCCAACCTGATCGACCAGTTTGAGAGAATGCCCGGCATCGGGCGCAAAAGCGCGCAGCGCCTGGCGTTTTATATCCTCAACCTGCCGCGCGAAGCGTCGAAAAAGTTCGCCGACAACATTATCGAGGCGTGCGAAAAGATCCGCCGCTGCAGCGTCTGTTGCGACCTGACCGACCGCGAGCAGTGCCCGGTGTGTTCCTCCCCTTCCAGGGACCGGAGCGTCCTGTGCGTCGTCGAGGACCCGCGCGACGTTTCCGCTTTCGAAAGAACGGGCGAGTACAAGGGCCTTTACCACGTCCTGCACGGCGCGATTTCGCCGATGAACGGCGTCGGCCCCGAGGATATCTGCCTGCGGGAACTCGTCGAGCGCCTCGGGGACGATACCGTCAAAGAGGTCATCATGGCGACCAACCCCACCGTGGAGGGCGAGGCGACGGCGGTTTTTATCTCAAAACTCATCAAGCCGCTCGGCGTCCACGTCACCCGTCTGGCTTACGGCGTCCCCGTCGGTTCGGACCTGGAATACGCCGACGAGGTGACCCTTTCCCGCGCGCTGGAAGGCCGACGGGAGATTTGACTTTTCCACAGACTTTTGCTTTTTCCACAGAGGGTTTTCCCTTTTTTCTACACCGCCGGAAGTGCCCTTAGCAAAACCGCCTTTTTTTCACAGGCCTCTCCACACCCCTTTTTCCGTTTTCCGCGGCGTAAATGAAGGCGCCGGACGTTTTTCCATGCTTTCCACACACACGACTACTACGACTAAATTATTCAGTTATACAAACACTTACCGGGAGGAATTGCTTTGAAATTCGTATGTTCCGCCACAGACATCTCCGAAGCGTGCCAGAACGTCCAGCGCGCCGCCTCGCAGAAGGCGACCATGCCCGCCATCGAGGGCATTCTTATCCGTGCGGAGGAAGGAACGGTCCACTTGACGGGCTACGACCTCGAGGTCGGCATCAAAACGTCCGTCGCGGCAAAAGTGGAAGAACCCGGCGCGGTCGTTATCAACGCCAAATACCTGTGCGAAATTCTCCGCAAACTGCCGTCGTCCCAGGTGCGCATCGAGGCCGACGAGCGCATGATGTCCTCCATCACCAGCGGGGAGGCCAACTTCGGCATCAAGGGCATCTCGCCGGAGGATTACCCCGAACTGCCTTCGGTGACGGGCGGCTATCCCATCGAGATTAAGCAGGGCCTGCTGCGCGACATGGTGCGGCAGACGATTTTCGCCGTCTCCACCAACGAGACGAAACTCGTCCATAAGGGCATCAAGGTGGAGGTGGCCGACAACAACATCAAACTCATCGCCGTCGACGGCTACCGCATGGCCATCCGCAGCGAGGACATTGATTACAAGGGCGAAGAACTGAGTTTTGTCGTCCCTTCCAAAACCTTCTCGGAAGTCGTCAAACTCATCAACGACCCGGAAAAAATCATCAACCTCGGCATCGGCAAGCGGCATATCGTCTTCGACGTGGCCGACTACCAGATCGTTTCGCGGCTGCTCGACGGGGAGTTTTTGAACTACCGGACGATAATCGAACAGAACAACCTCGAAAGCAGCCAGACCACCGTGCGCTTCAAGACCAGGGAGTTTATCGACAGCATCGAAAGGACGGCCCTCGTCATTTCCGACCGCATCAAGACCCCGCTGAAGGTCGCCTTTTCCCCGGGTTCGGTGCGCGTCTCCACCCAGACGGACATCGGTTCCGCCTCCGACCGTTTCGACGCCGAGGTCGGCGGCGCGGCGCTGGAAATCGGCTTCAACAACCGCCTGCTGCTCGAAGCCATGCGCGCGTGCGAGACCGACGAGGCGTATATGAAACTCAACGGGCCCGTCGCGCCGGCTTTTATTCTCCCGCTGCAGGGCGACAGTTTCCTTTATCTCGTGCTGCCGGTGAAAATGAACGCCGCTTCCTGACGCGGGCGCGGGCGGAGGAATATGGAACGCGAAACGGCCGACGTTTTGATTACCACGGGCTTTATACGGCTTGACGCCTTTTTAAAGCTTTGCGCCTCCGTGTCCAGCGGGGGCGAGGCCAAGCATTTCATCCAAAACGGCGCGGTCAGCGTCAACGGCCAAATATGCACCCAGAGGGGCAGAAAACTCACCGCCGGCGATACCGTACGCTTCGGCGGCAAAACCTACCGGGTCGTCTCAGATGAGAATTGACCGCTTTCAGGCAGAAAACTTCCGCAACCTCGCCGCCTTCGCTTTTAAGCCGGGCGGCGGGGTCAACCTTATCCACGGCGAAAACGGCCAGGGCAAAACCAATATTATCGAAGCGCTCTGGATGTTTACCGGCTGCCAGAGTTTCCGCACGCACCGCAGCGGCGAACTGATCGCCCGGGGAGCCGCCTTTGCGAAAATCGAAACGGACTTTTTCGCCAAAGGGCGGCCGCAGAACGCCCGCATCCGCATCGAGAACAAACGCGAGGCCTTTCTCAACGGCGTCGCCCAGCGCACGCCGCGCAACCTGCTGGGCGAATTCCCCGCGGTGGTGTTCTCGCCGGACTCCCTGAGCATCGTCAAGGACGGCCCTGCGGAAAAACGCCGGTTTATGGACATCGCGGTCAGCCAGATCAAACCCGTCTACGCCGCGGTGCTGTCGCGTTACCTGAAAACCCTCGCGCAGCGCAACGCCCTGCTGAAAATGCTCGCCGAGCGCCGCCAGGACCCGAGGCTTCTTGCCGCTTACGACGAGCAGCTGGCCTTGCTCGGCGGCCGTCTTTCGGTTTACCGGCACGAATACGTCGAACGGCTTGCCGAAAAGGCGGCCGGAATCCACCGGGGCATTTCGGCGGGCAGCGAGGAACTCAAGGTCCGCTATCTGCCCTGCGTGCGCTGCGAAGGCGGCACCCAGCAGCAGTATGCCGAGGCCATCGCCGCCGCCCTTTTCAAAAACAGGGAAGCCGACATCCGCAGGCAGGCGACCTCGCCGGGGCCGCACAAAGACGACCTGCAGGTCTGCATCAACGGCAGCTGCGCGAGAAGTTACGGCTCGCAGGGGCAGCAGCGCTCCTGCGCGCTCGCGCTGAAACTCGGCGAAGCGGCCATCATCGAAGAAAGCGCGGGGGAACCGCCCGTCGCGCTGCTCGACGACGTCATGAGCGAACTTGACGCCGGCCGCCAGGCGTATGTGTTCGGGGCTTTCGAACACTGGCAGGTGTTTATCACCTGCTGCGACCCTTCCGCGCTGCTGCGCGCGGCCAAAGGCGCGGATTTTGAAATCCGGGCGGGAACGCTCGCGCGGCAGGAAGAAGACTGACCGTTTTTGAAAAGAGGGGCAAGCGCATGCTGCTGCATCTGGGCAAAGACACCATTATCAATTTCGGCGACATCGTCGGCATCTTCGACCTCGACACGACGACCGTGTCGCCGGCGACGAGGAACTTCCTCGCCAAAGCGGAAAAGGAAAAAAGGGTCGTCAACGTCAGCGCCGAGCTGCCCAAATCCTTTATCCTCTGCGCCGCGAAGGGCGGGAAGACGCTGGTCTATATTTCGCAGATCTCGCCCGCGACGCTGCTGAAACGCACCGGTTTCGTGGAGGGGCTTTCCAAAACCGGGAAGTAACGCCGCGGCGCCTCCCCTTCTTCGGCCCTGCCGGCTTATGATAAAAAACAAAAAAGCGGCCCGCGAAGGCCGCTTTTGATATGCGGTTGAAAGGTGGCCCTGCGGGCTTATTGGGCCGCCGCCGGGTCGGTCCAGTCGAGGGTGTAGGTCGAGGTGCAGTTGTAGCGGAAAGAGACGGGGACCGTTCCCATCTTTTCGAGGGTGCCGACGCCGGTCACCGACGTTTTGACGTCGACGTTTTTAATATAGGTCACGCTCGTGACATGGTCCGTGGCCCTCTCGACGGTGCACTTGATCAGGCAGCCGGTGTACAGCAGGGAGATGTCGCCGACGGTCATATAGGCCTGCGCCTTTTTAAACTCCTGCTTGACGGTCTCGATATCGACGATGTCGAAAGCGTTGCCGATGACGCCCTTGAGCGCCCTGGCTTCCGGCTCGTCTTTAAACCGGATGATGATCTGGTAATAATCGCCGTCGACCAGGCAGCTGGCATAGCGCACGTCGGCGCCGGAAATTCTGCTCGACCAGGCCTGCCCCTTAACGGGGAAGGTGTCCGTGGCGTCCTCGCCGTAAGCGCTGCCCTTCGCGTCGGTTTTTAACATCAGGTCTTTCAGCGTGGGGATGGCGGCCTTCAGTTTGTCGTTGTCGCACGCGACGTTCGAGACGTCCTTCGAAATGCTCGGGGAGACGGCCGGTTTGCCTGTTTTGACGGCGTCCATGACGCGGTTGAAATAGGCGACGGTTTCGTTGACGGAGGCGGGCTGCGGCGTGAGGCTGGTGACCTCCGGTTTGGTCGTGGCGGTGGTTTCCTCCACCTCGAGCGCCGAGCACGCGGCGAAAACCGGGATCATCGCCAGGACCATCAGGGCACATACGATTTTGAGGGCCGTTGTTCGTTTATTCATCATGCGGGTCTCCTTTCAGCTTTGGGGTCTCGCAGCAGCAATGAAATCAAAGGCGATTGGTAAATCAAAAGTGATTATATCATAAAAACGGCCGATTGAAAGCCCGGAAGCGATTTTTTCAAAATACGCCGCCGGCTCAGCCGAAGCCCTTTTCATCAAAAAGAAACATCGTTTCCAGGCACACGTTGATGCCGGCCTCGATGGTTTTCAGGTCGAGGTTGGTCTCGTTGTCCAGCCGGGTGTGGTAATAGCGCGCGGGCGCGGGGTCCATCGCCGCGAGGGCGGCGGCCTGCAAACCCGCCTGCGTGATGGCCGCGGCGTCCGAGGAGCCCAGCGTGATGGTTTTGCAGGGCAGGTTCAGCCCGGCGTTGGCGGCGCCCTCCCGCAGCAGCGCGCAGGCCTGTTCCCCGTTTTTGACGGTGCCGCTCATATCGCGGGTGTAAACGGCCATGTCGTCATAGTCGCGCAGGGTGTCGATGCCCAGGAACATGGTCGGAACCTCTTTGTATTCCCCGGCGTGCCGTTTGGCAAAATCCTTCGCGCCGCGCAGGCCCGCCTCTTCGGACCCGGTAATCAAAACGTTCAGCTGGGTGTTTTCCAGCGCGAGGCCGCAGTCGGTGAGGAATTTCGCGGCCGAGACCGCGGCGAAACAGCCGGTCAAGTCGTCGTTGGCGCCGAGGACGGGCTTCTTCGGGTTGGAAAACCGCGACGCGGCCAGGAACACCGGGATGTAGCCCAGCAGCACGTAGCGCACGACGTTGACGAACGGGCTTTGCGGGCCTTCAAGCGTGAATCCGAGGGCGTAACCGTTGACAAAAGCCGCGACGACTGCCGCCAGCAGGAGCACCAGGCCGCCGACGCCCGCGAACAGGACGATTTTCAGCAGGACGGGGCCGCCGAGATAAGTATAGGTCCACTCGCCGGAAGAGTCGCAGTGGCCGGAGATGATGAACTTGCGCTTGATTTCGCCGGAGGGGTTCTTGACGCCGATGACATTGGCGGAGGTCTTTTTGGGGTAAAAAGGGTCGAGCGGCTGGCGGTAGAACACAAACTCCAGCACGATGAGCAGCAGCGCGACGGCCGCGAGGGCCAGCGTGACCGCCGCCAGGCCGAAATAGAACAGCACGCAGCCGATGACGGCCATATAACAGCAAAGGGGCACCCAGCCGAGGAAGGCGCGGGGATGGACGGCGAATTCCTCCTTGACGACCGTGTCGCAGCAGCCCTCCAGCTCCTTGAAGAAATAATCGTGCGCCTTTTTTTCGCCGTCGCTGCCCGGAAACCGCGGGCCGATGTCTTTGCAGACACGCTTGATGGAACGCAGCGAATAGTTGGCGTACTCCCGCAGACGCGAAGGATAGTTTTTGACACTGTCGGATGCTTTCATGGCAGACTCCTTTTTACAGCCGGCGCGTTTGACATCGGCGCCGGGAAATCATACAATAATCGCTGTTGCCGGAAAAGAGGCGGAGAGGTTTTATGGAAAAAGGGAAATTCGCGCTGATTGTTGCGCTGACGGCGGTATTGATTTTATGCGCCGGCGCTTATATCTTTGTCAGCTGCCGCAAAGAAACGGGAGAAACGACCACGGCGGCGGCCACGACGCAGCAAACGGCGCCGTCGACGTTAAAACCGACCGAAGAACCGACATCCGCCGAGACAACCGCCAAAACCGAAACCACGACGCAGAGCGGAACCGAGGAAAGAACCGGGACGCAGCCGTCCACAAAACCGCAGCCCGTCGACGAGGAAAACCCCTACGCCTACGCGGGCATCAAGCCCGTTGTCATCGACCCGTACGAGGGGGAGTGGAACCTCCTGCTTGTCAACATCAACCGCAGGCTGCCCTTCGATTACGCGGCCGATCTCGCGCAGGCCGCGCCGGGCTACGATACCAAACTCGACGCCAGGGCTGCCCCCCATTACCGGGATATGTTCAACGCCGCGAAAAAAGACGGCCTGACACTGGTGCCCCTTTCGGGCAACCGGAGGATTTCGACGCAGCGGACAAACTTTGAGAACAAAATCGCCTACTGGCAAAACCGGGGATACAGCAAAACCGAGGCCACCCGAAAAGCCGCGCAAACCATTCTTCCGCCCGGCTGCAGCGAGCACAACGCCGGGCTCGCGATGGATATTTGCAGCCTCGACGTCTCCTTCGAAAAGACGGACGAGTTCGCCTGGCTGCAAAAACACGCCGCCGACTACGGCTTTATCCTGCGGTACCCGGCCGGTAAAAAAGACATCACGAAGGTCAATTACGAGCCGTGGCACTGGCGCTATGTGGGGGTCGACGCGGCAAAAGAAATCAAGGCGGGCGGGCAATGCCTCGAGGAGTACCTCGGCCTCGGCTGAGGCTCAATTTCCGGGGCCGGCGCTGTCGCTGCCCTCGACGACGCCTTTGCGGGCGAGCACGTTATAAACGGTCTTCAACAGGATTTTGATGTCGAGAGCCATGGTGTGGTTCTCGACATATTCTTTGTCGTACGCCGCCTTCTGCTCGACGGAAAGGTTGTCGCGGCCGTTGATCTGCGCCAGGCCCGTCATACCTGGCCGGACGGCGTACACGCCGTAGCGTTCGCGCAGCTGATGGATGTCCTTCTCGGCGGGGATCAGCGGACGGGGGCCGACAAAACTCATGGTCCCCTCCAGAATGTTGAACAGCTGGACGATTTCGTCGAGGCTGAAACCGCGGATAAAGCGGCCGAAACGCATGATGCACGCGTCCGCTTCGTGAAGCTGGGCCGTCGGGACGTTCGGCGTCCCGTTTTTCATGGTCCGGAATTTGCGGATGTTGAACAGCTGCCCGTTGAGGCCGACGCGCTGCTGCTTGTAGAGCACGGGGCCGCCGTCGTCGAGGTAAACCAGCAAAGCGACCGCCAGCATCAGGGGGGCGGCCAGGACGATGCCCAGCAGGCTGAATACGATATCGAACAGTCTTTTCATCGTCTCTCCGGCAAAGTCCGGGAACGGGCGCTCACATCGAACTCCCCGCGCCCCAAAAGATATAGTCCTCAATCAGCAGCGCGCGCGCCGGGGCGCCTTCGAGCCCGGCGAGTTTGACCGGCGGGGCGATGAGGAAATACTCGCCCGGTTCGACGTCCTCCAGGCAGAGGCCTTCGAGGACCGCCACGCCCGCGCCGAGAAAGGCCTTGTGCGGCTTGATTTGATTGCCGGAATAGCCCAGCGACTGCGCGTCCGTCCCGATGAGCTTGACCCCGAGCGACGCCACCGCCTCGGCGGAACTGTCCATAAAAAACGCGCGGCCGCCGCCCTTGACCAGGATGCGCTCGCAGCGGCGCGAAAAATGGTTGTCGACGTACTCCGCGGTGATGATGCCCTCGGGTACCGCCACGACGCGGCAGGGGCCGATAAACGCCTCGAGGGCGACGTCTTCGATGGCCCCGGCGTTTTCGATAAAGTGAAGCGGCGCGTCGGCGTGCGTGCCGCTGTGCACGCAGCTGTACAGCGCCGACAGGTTGCAGTCGTCGCCCGCGCGGATCGAACGCAGGCTCTCCACGCGCGGCGCGGGGTCGCCCGGGTACACGGGGGCTGTGAGGGTATCCGCCGAGATGTCGATAATCACCATGGCGCCGGCCTCTCTTTACTGCTTGCCGAGTTTTTCGAGGGATTCCATTTTCAGGTACGCGTTGATGAAACCGCCGATTTCGCCGTCCATCACGGCGTTGATGTTGCCGACCTCAAAACCCGTCCGGTGGTCCTTGACCAGCGTATAGGGCATAAAAACGTACGAACGTATCTGGCTGCCCCAGCCGATTTCCATCTGCACGCCCTTGATGTCCTCGATTTTGTCGAGGTGTTCGCGCTCCTTGATTTCCATCAGCTTGCTTTTGAGCATGCGCAGCGCGACCTCGCGGTTCTGGTGCTGGCTGCGCTCGACCTGGCAGGAGGTGACGATGCCCGTCGGAATATGCGTAATGCGCACCGCCGACGAGGTCTTGTTGACCTTCTGCCCGCCGGCGCCGCTGGCGCGGTAGACGTCCATTTTAATGTCGTCGGGGTTGATTTCGACATCGATGGTGTCGTCAATTTCCGGCATGACCTCCACCGACGCGAAGGACGTGTGGCGGCGCCCGGAGGCGTCGAAGGGCGAGATTCTCACCAGGCGGTGCACGCCGGCCTCGCTTTTGAGGAAACCGAAAGCATTGTGCCCCTCGACGAGCAGCACCGCGGATTTATAGCCCGCCTCCTCGCCGTCGAGGAAGTCGAGGATGCTCGATTTGAAACCCTGTTTTTCGCTGAAATGCAGGTACATCCTCACCAGCATGGCCACCCAGTCCTGCGCCTCGGTGCCGCCGGCGCCGGCATGGAAGGTGAGGATGGCGTTCTTGCTGTCGTAATCGCCGGTCAGCAGCGTCGCGAGGGTCTGCCGTTCGAGTTCGTCAATGACCGCGCGCACGCCCTGCGCGCAGGAATCCAGCAGGCCGAGGTCGCCCTCCTCGTCGGAGAGTTCGATCATCATCAGCGCGTCGTTGAAGTCGTTTTCCAGCCGGGTATAGTCCGCGATCTTGCTTTTCAGCACGCTGATGCGCTGAAAAACCTTTTGCGAAGCCGCCTGGTCGCTCCAGAAATTCTCGGCCGTGGACTGCGCTTCGAGACGCTCGATTTCCGCCGCCATCTGCTCGAGCCCGAGCGACGCGCGCAGATGCTCGAGTTTCGGCCGCTGGTCCTCGAGCTGCAGGCGCAGTTCTTCAAATTGAAGCATACCGTTCTCCCAAACCCTTAATTGCCGATTTATTATATATTTTTATACCGCCAAAGTAAAGACCGGGGCGCCCCGCCGATTTTCACCCCGGCCGATTGAAGCCAATCGGCCGGACCGATTGAATATTCAAGGGCGATTGGTTATAATGCAAAGGTAACGCCTCGTCAAGGGAGGGACGGACCATCCGCTACAACAACGAAATGTGCCCAGGCTGCCGGTTGTTCTTTAACGTCAACGACGACATCGTGGTCTGCCCCGAATGCGCGACGCCCCAGCACAGGGAATGCTGGCAAAAAAACAACCGCTGCGTCAATGCCGAACACCACGCGCCGGGTTTTGTGTGGACTCCGCTGGCCGTTCCGCAGCCGGAAGAGGACGCGTTTGACCCCGCAAAAGACGAGGGCGTCATCTGCGCCGTTTGCGGCGCCAACAACCCCAAAGACTACGTGGTGTGCGCCGGCTGCGGCAGCGCGGCGGGCGCGCCCGCGCCCGGGCCGACCGGGGCCGCGGACCGCTTCGCCGGGTTCGCCGCGCGCGGCTTCAACCCCGACGTGCTGTCCACCCTCTTCGCCTCGGACGACTGGTACACGACCGGCCACTCGAGCGCCACGGCGCTGCCCACCTTCCTCGGCAACCACGACATGGGCCGGGTGGGCAACCTCGTGCGCAACGACCCGGACGGGCTCGCCCGCTCCGAGCTCGCCCACAGCCTGATGTTCCT
>ENA-UOWE01001032-UOWE01001032.1-activated-sludge-metagenome-genome-assembly--contig:-NODE-1032-length-36571-cov-5.831060_pt1 | contig 36571 bp, 38 predicted proteins | sample MGYA00249841_ERZ761562 | MGnify/ENA primary metagenome ERZ761562 (study PRJEB28883, sample SAMN05720200) | activated sludge metagenome | isolation source: Anaerobic digester | place: Japan...
ATATAAGCATAACCTTGAATACCATTTTTATACCACAGGTAATCTATACCCTTCTCTAAATTTTTTATTTCAACCTTAAAAGGAGTTTCTTTATTGATAACATAATTTAATTTAACTCCTTTTTTTAACCAATCGCTTTTAATTTCTGGGCAGTTTTGTCCCTGAATAGAGAAAGCACTTGATAAAACTATCAATACTAAACTTAAATAACTTAATGTTTTCATAGAACTTATTTTTTAGTTTTAATATTTCATATTTAATTAATTTAATTTTCCCATGTTTCATTACCATTAATGTCAACGTATCCTTTTTTCCCGTTTAATTCAATTCGAGCTTTATTTCCAACAAAACTTTCTAGATTATCGTATTTAAAAGGAACAATTTCTTTACCTTCTATATTAATTATACCCCATTTATTTTTTTTGGCTATTATTAAATTTTTCTCCAAATTCAATATCATAGTATCGTAATCGCAAGGACTTATTACATAAAGTTTGTTATTTATAACTCCGTACTTGTTTTTGTTTGTTCTAATGATTCCAAAATTATCGTAAATGTTAATATTTGTTATTTCAGCTTTAATATCTAATGGTAAATTAGTTGCATTGATAAGTTGAAGTTCATCGTTATTATTTATAACAAACACACCCTTACCCTTAATGACAAAAGTATCGATGCTTGCTTTAACTGTTTCTCCATATTCATTAAGATATTCGGGTGTTTTAAAAGCCCATGTAGTATCATTTATTTCATTTATTCTATTATAATATCCTATAATTTTTTTTTCATTGTTTTTTTTAAAAACAAGAACATATCTGTTGCCATTTCCAACACCCCAACCACTACTCCAACCAAAATAATAAAGTAAATAATTTTCATTTAAAACAGTAATTTCTGCTGATTTATCTATTTCCCCCTCAATTATTAAAATTATATTTTCATTATTAAATTGGACATCAACACCATAGGGCAAATTATCTGTTTTTTGTGAGTAAAGCAAGTAATTAAAAATAATTACAAAAAAAGATATAATAAATGTTTTTTTCATACTTTATAAGTTTTTAATTATAAGACAATCTCCATAATACTTTTTGTAAAACTCAATATGTCGAAGTACTTCTTGTCCATTTGCGGTGTCGTTGATATCTTCGTTGTTGTAGGAAAGATTATTTTCGTCTTTCCAAAATAAATTTTTATCGTTAGGAAAGGTTTTTATCAAGAACTTAAACGAAGTACGTTTAAAATTATCAAGAACCTGTTGTTCAATTATTATTGCATTGAGATAGTTTTTTGTAATACTTAGCGATCGTCCTTGCATTTCAAAGTTTATTTGCTCTGGTTGAACTTCCATATTGACGAGCAAATTTGATTGTGCCTTAAAAAACATCATCACAAAAAAAACAATAACACTTAGAAAGATTATGCCAAAAATGATTAATACTATGGATGCAGAGCTCCCCCCAAAACTCATTGATTCTATAATAAGCCTTACACCTATAAATAAAAATAAAATAAAAAAAACACTAAATATCCTTTTGCCCCAAACACCATAACGAAGGTTGCTTTTTTTATTAATTATTAATGTTTCCACTTAATTAATATTTTTTTCGGTTTAATTTTAAAAAAGTTCCATCTGGTCGTTGTAATTTACACGTTCTTTTTTCCAGTTCTTTTATTGCATATTTAAATAAATCTCCTGTTTCTGTGCTGTAAAGATATAATGTGTCTTTTTTGTACATCCACCAATAATAATCTGAGTTATTACCATTAGCCCTATAATATGTAGCTGAATTTTCATGATCATTATTTTCTAAATTATAAAACATCATTAACGTTCCATTTAATGTATTAGTACTAACTTCATACACTTCCCATACACCTGACATTTTTTTTGCATTTCGTAAATTTTTATCACCTATAATTACTTGGCGACACGATATTGTTAAAACAAAGAGAAAAACTATTGCAAGTAAAGGTTTCATAGTTATTCAATATTTTTAAAACCACCTATATTTAAGCTTACTTTTACACCAATATTAGACATGTTTACATAATATTCGGTTACAGTTCCTTGCATCATGCTGGATCGAAGCAATTGCAATTGATAGTATGCACGTATATTAATACCAGCATGTTTATAATAAGGGAACAACCCAACAAAAACAGTTCCTGCCAAATATCTCCCACCAGGTGAGCCAATATCATCTGCATGCCAAAACCGTTCAAATTTTGGAGGCGAATCTTTTCGCTCATATTCCCTTCGTAATATGGACAATTTACCCCAATCTAAACCTATACCTCCATAAACATATTTAAAAAACATCAATCCTGTTGAAAACGAAAAATAATTTAATCGTTCTTTATAATCAACTAACATGTCGTTTTGAGAATTATTATCAATATTTGCACTCCAAAATTCATATGCTGCTGAATAAATATTACGATGATGTGTCCACGTCCATTCCAGAAAATACATTAAATTGTCGTTATCTGTCTCTTTTATATATCCATAGCCAATATTAAATCCTTTAAATTGGTTTTTGTAATTAAATGGTTCTATCAATTTATTATACAAACCTGTATTGCTAAAATTAAAATCTTCAAGCAATGTTTCAAAGTTTCTAAGCCCATAGGTATATTTCCCTGTATGAACTCCTAATACAATATATTTTGCCTTTTCTTGCGAGAATAATTGAAAATTGGAAAATAAAAGAAATAAAATAATACAAATTGTTTTTTTATTTATCATAATTATACCCATTTCCTTAGTATGTATTAATCATTTATTTCATTCATTATGTAAATGCATCCTGTATTAGTAACAACATATAGGTAGTTTTCGTTCGAATAAAAATAGTGTAATGGCACAATTTTGTTAATTAAACCATTCATATTTACATAATGATAGTCAGAAAGTTCATCGGGGTTAATAATTTTAAAAATTTGAACACCCAGACTATCAGCAATATACACATAATTTAATCTGGTAGAAGTATAACCATTTAAAGCACAATTTCTGGTAGGATAAAATTTTGCCTGATTGTCTTTCAGGAAAATAATACCATTTTTACCTCTGGCATAAACAAAAGGCTCTCTAAACATATCGCTTGGCACATACCATCCTGCATTCGTTTGACCTCCATAACCATAAATAGGGGTATGTGAAATTGCCCATTTCCAGCCCTGTCCGGTATAAAAAGCTTTATAAAATGAATAACAACCACCAGACTTGCTAATAAGTTTGATTTCTAATAAATTACCATTTGAAGATTGAGCGTCACAACATTCAAAGTCGTATATTACAACTGAGGTGTCTATTGTAGGGGTGTATTTGTTGGTTATATCCATAACATAAACTTTTTTTCTGCTAACAATGAAGAGTTCAGATACATGTAATATTTTTACATAAGGTTCGTAATAAGAAGAGGATAAAAATTTAATGCAGTAATAAAGGTGATTATTTTTAAATTTATAAGAATACATACCGGATTGAGTGGCTAAATAAAGAACACTATCTTCCGGAGCTTTAATTAAATAGGGTTGTTCGGGGAGGATCGTATCGAATAGTAAGGTTGGATGAGTGGGATTAGTTAAATCATAAATTTGTAATCCTCCTTGAACAGCCGCAAACAGATAATTATCTTTTATATCAATATCTATAACAGGTTTTGTCGTTTGAAAACTCCACACAGTTGGAACAACTTTCTCTGTTTCTTCCTTTTTTTTACAAGCAACAATGAAATTTGTAATTACAAGAAAACTGAGTATATATTTACTAGCCTTCATTAATTAATTATTGATTTAACAATAACTTGAAGTTTCTTTTCTGCAACAAAAATAAATCATTTTTTTAATTTTTAATAAACTTTTTATTTATAACCCCATCTTTATTGGATAGTTTTAAAATGTACACGCCATTGGTAAGACTTGAAACATTTATAGTTTCGGGAAATTCTTTTATTAATTTACTAAACAAAATTTGACCTTGTAAATTATAAATTTCGCATAAATATTGTTGATACGAGTAATTATTATCAACAGATATTGTTAAAATGTCTTGAGCGGGACAGGGATAAATGATCATAGAATTGAAAATGTTATGATTATAAGGAATAAAAATTTCTCCCCCGTTGTTTGTTTTTATGATAGAACCTCTTTCTCCCACAATAAAACCAACATTGCTACTTAGAAAGTAACATGAACTTAAATTGTTGTGGGTTGGATTTAAATCCCAGACATCCGTCCATGTGTAACCACCATCGGTTGTTTTAATAAAAGTACCCATATCTCCAACAGCATAACCATTGTTTCCAACGAACGAAAATTTATAAAATCGAGGACCAGGTGAAGTTAAAACGGTAGTCCATGTTTGTCCCCCATCGCTGGTTTTATATATTTTCCCCTGATATATTGAGTATGCTCCTGAAACAACACCATTGTTTTCGTCTGTAAAATATACATCATAAAGATAATCTATACTATCAACCGTAATCGTTGCCCAAGTATTACCTCCGTTTGTTGTTTTATAGAGTTTACCATTTTCTCCTGCCATAAAGCCGGTATTAGCATTTAAGAATCTTACATTATATATACTTCCTTGTGTAAAATTCAACGGTGTCCACGTATTGCCACCATCCGTTGTTTCTATAGCACCAGAATACCCTACTACAAAACCATGATTTTGATTAATAAAATAAACACCATAAAATCTTTGGTTAAGATTATTTGCTGTATTTATCCAGGTATTACCTCCATCGGTAGTTTTTAAAATACTTTTTTCACCAACTACAAATCCATAGTTATTATCAATAAAATGAATAGCATTAAGAGCATTGTTTGGGCTATCATAAACTTTTGTCCAGGTATTGCCTCCATCAGATGTTTTATAAATAAAGCCTTTCGAATATAAAGTGCCACCTACAAAAAATCCATTCGTTTGTGAAGTAAAAAGAATATCTTTTATCCATTTATTTTCTGTACCTTGTATAAAATTTGGAGAAATTTTTATGGTTTCATTTGTATTTACATTTATCTTAATTATCGTTCCGTTTTCACCAACTGCAAAAAAATAATTACTGTTAAAATTTGCTGACCTGAATGGAATAGGACTACTATAAGGATTAGAGGGATCAGACAAATTATTATATATATCAGTCCATGTTAGCCCTACATCATTAGAATATTTAATTTTATTTTCCTCAATAGCGTAACCAATATTTTCATTAATGAAATATACATCTCCTGAACCATAATTTAAAATATTATTTAATTCTGTCCACGTATAACCTCCATCAGTAGTTATATATGCTGATTTATTAATTTTAATATAACCAAAATTATCGTTAGTAAAGAAAATTTTATGGGGGTAAAAGTTAGCATCATTAGTTACAATTGTAGAAATTTCGCTCCAATTTAATCCTCCATCTATAGTTTTATATATTTTACAAGAATCGCCAGCACCTCTGATACTAACAAAAAATCCTTTGTTTTCGTTAATGAAAAACAAATCATTTAAATTGAAAGCAGAAGAAGGATTAGAGGTGTTATGATCCATTTGATAAATAACATCCCAAGAATTTCCTCCATTAGTTGTTTTTAATAAATAATATTTATCATAATTAGAATATTGTATGGTATAAAGAATATTTTCATTTATAGCAAAAAAATATGGGAATTGAAAACCAATTATATCCGATTCAATGATTTTTGTCCAGCTATTTCCTCCATTTGTAGTTTTATAGAGATCATAGTTATGAATAATGTATCCCTTCATTTCATCAAAAAATTTAATAAGCGTGGTATTTCCACGTACAGGAGAAGGTAAATAATTCACAGAGCTTCCGCTATTGGTAATTTTTAAAATAGTGTTATATTCTCCACCAACATAAAAGCAACTGTCATTAACTATACTTACAGAGTTCAAATGATTACCTGTAAAAGTTGGATTTATCCATGTCCAACTTTGAGAATTAACTTGAAATGAAAATAAAACCATCATTAAAATGATTAAATAATCTTTTTTAGTTTTCATAACTTTAATTTTTAACAAAATTAGATTATTGGTAACTATAAGTAAAATAAAAGTTGTCTCACTTTTTAAAAAGTGGCACAAAAAAATATTTATTTCGTAAAATGTATTTTCTACAGTCTTTAACCAAACTTTTTCTTTTAATCAAAATTTAATTTAAGTCATTTTAATAAAGTACTATTTTGAGTAAAATTAAAAATGTTCAAGTTATGTTTTCCTCTTTTCTGTGTTTTATTTTAAACAAATAAAAAAAAGGATTATTATCAGAAATACAGCTATTTATAATTCTTCAAATCAAATTTATGATTTAACTTTTAGTTATGCAAAAGTCTTATATACCTTTGTTAAAAATCAAATTAAGAATATTAATTCTCTTTATTTATTACTTCATCGTATTCAAGCTCAAAGCGAAGTTTATGTTTCGATTCCTCTTGAGCCAACGTATCAAATAATGATTTCAGTAATGGGTCGTCAACTCTTGTTGAGAGGTTTACATATAACTTAAAAGCAGCTTTTTCTTTTTTCATAGCAAGAATAAGTGCAGCCTGATAAGTTAGCCCTACTGTTTCGCTTACGTCAACCAAATAATCTTCAATTTTTAAGTCTTTTATTTGTTTATCGACTAATTTAAACTGACCACTGCTTTGGATATTCATCAATCGCTTTTTGTGTCCTCTTTCTTCGGCAGCAAAAGAATTGAAAACGTCTCTCATTTGAGGTGTTGGAGCTTCGTTTGCAAGACGAACATATAAATCGACACTCTCTTGTTCTCTGCTTATGGCAAAGTTAAGTATGTCTTCGGTTGAATTAAATGCGTTTATCATAGTCGTATTATTTTTATCATGTTTATATTTAAGATAATTAGCATAACAATAATTCATAATCCTTGCAACAGCTTGTCAATTCCTTTGGCTGCTTTGTGTCCGTCGGCAATTGCGCTGATAGCATCTGCTGTCGCATTCACAGAATCGCCACCGGCAAACAGCTTAGGAATGGACGACTGCATATTTTCGTCAACAACAATCCTGCCTCTCTTAATGTTCAATTTTTCGAGCCATTCGGTTCCTAAAAATTCAAATGCACCTTCCTGACCGATAGCTCCGATTACTGCTGTTACATTGATAACCGTTTCACTACCTTCTATTGGTTCCGGTTTTGGGCGTCCGCCTTTTTCGTCTGAAACCATTTTTGCTTTCAGATACTCTATTCCGGTCACCACATTGTTTGCATCAACTATAACTTTGGTAGGAATTGCCTGAGTGATAATGTGAATGCCTTCCTGTTCGCAACCTTCGATTTCTTCAGGATCTGAAGGCATATCTTCGATACGACGACGGTAAAGAATGGTAACTTCGGCTCCTAAACGACGGCTGACACGTGCAGCATCCATAGCCACGTTACCGCCACCAATTACCACTACTTTATCGCCTATTTCAGGTGTTTTACCCTCGTTTACTTCGCGTAAGAAATCGATAGCCTGTAAAGAACCTTTTGCCAATTCGTTTTCGATGGCAAGGAGATATGGTTTTTCGAAACCAATTCCCATAAATACGGCATCGTAAGCTGTATATAGTTCATCAAATTTCACTTCACGGCCAATCATGGTATTAAAACGGAACTCTACACCCATTTCTTCGAGCATACCAATTTCTTTTTCCAGTATATCCATTGGTAAGCGGTATTTAGGTATTCCATACATCGTTGCACCTCCCGGATGAGATTTTGCTTCGAAAATGGTTACTTTATAACCCAATGTTCTTAAATAATAGGCTGCACTGATACCGGAAGGCCCAGCTCCGATAATAGCAACATGTTTTTTGCCTTCTGGAAGTGTATCCAAACCTAAAATTTTCTTATATTGCTCAAATGGGACACTATCTGCAATGTATCTTTTTAACCATCGAATGGCTAGTGGGTCGCCTTTAACACCAATAGAACAAACCTCTTCGCAACGATGTGTACAAACGCGGCCGCAAATTTCGGGCAACGGATTGGTATCGTACAATAATTTTAAACCTAATTCGAGATTGTTATCGCGAATAGCTTTAATATAGCCCGGAATATCCATATGAGCAGGACAAGAAGCCACACAAATGCCGCAACTAACACAGCGGTCAGCTTCTTTTTCGGCTTGCTCTTTAGAATACCCCTTAACCAATTCCATAAAATTGGTAATTCTTTCTTCGGGTTTCAGTTCTTCCATTTCAACCCTATCGGGATTGTAAAGCGAATATCCGGGATTTTTCCACCCTTTTACCTCATTATCCCAAGGTTTTTTGTCAACACCGGGAATATATCTAAAATCGTCAGGGTTTTCACTGACCCAAGTATATTCGTTCGACATGGTTAATGAACCAGTTGTACATACATCAACACACAAAGCACACCAACAGCAACGTCCATAATCAACCATTGGGCGTAATCCGCTATCGCCTTTTTTAGTTTCCACTCCCTCTACAGGTACCATATCGATAGCTTTGTTTTCACAAATAGCTTCACATGTTCCGCATCCAATACATTTAGAAATATCATTTTTATGGAAACCTCTGTATCGATCGGCTCCGGGACGTTCGGAAAAAGGATCGCGAACCGTAACAGCTTTCCTGTTTATATTTCCCCAAGCAGAAAAGGGGCTTAAAATATCTTTAATCTTCATCATAATTGTCTCTCCTATTAACGTTCAATTTCAGGTGGACAGGTTGTTAATGAAACCATTATTGGGCTTACATCAGAAATATTTGCGTTTACTAACAATTTTTCCAATAATGCAATGGCATGTGTATAGCTGGGTCCTCTCAAATTTATTCTTCGTGGGTATTCAGAACCATCACTTACTGCATAAAATCCATATTCACCACGTGAAGACTCACAACGCACATATGTTTGTCCTTTTGGGATAGACCAATGCAGAGCATTGGGAATTCGAGCCAAGATTTCCCCATCGTTGGGCATTTTATCAAGAATTTGACGAATCAAGGCTACGGTATTAATCATATCCATATAACGCACCCAGAATCGAGAATAAACGTCCGAGCCTTTATTTTCATCAACATAAGGTTCAAAATCCAGCTCAGCATATTTTAAATAGGGATAATCTTTACGAACATCACGATTAACGCCAGCAGCACGGGCATTAGGCCCTACAACACCAAATCTGTCAACCCAGCTTGGATCAACATATCCAGTACCTACTGCACGTTTTTTAACAACTGCATTATCGAATATCAATTTTTTAACTCGTAACGAAAAATCGTCAATTTCTTTTAGATTGCTCAACAAGCGTTCTTTAAATCCTTCGGGCATTTTACCACGAACACCTCCGGGAATTATGTACATGTGATAAATACGGGCACCTGTAAGTTCTTCAAACCGATCGAGCAATAAATCACGCATATACACACCCCACTGAACTCCTAAGCCCAATCCCATCGTACCTCCTAAACCCGGAACGGTTCTTAACAAATTAGTAAGTCGTGCCATTTCAAGCACTAAGGTTCGCATCCATTGAGCATATTCGGGCGCCTCAACTCCACTAAGCTCTTCCATTGCTGCGGCAAGACAATACTCGTTTGTATCGGGTTCGGGCACGCACATACGAACAACCGTAGGGAAACACTGCATCCATGTGCGACGTTCAAAAATCTTCTCGAATCCACGGTGCAAATACCCTACATGTGTTTTAGCTTCTACAATCTCATCACCACAAATTGTCAATTCGAGTGACATATTTCCCGTTACACCGGGATGATTGGGTCCATGCCATATTTTTACATATTTACCGGAACTCAAATCAATTTCGAGTTTTCCATCTTTGCCAACGGATGGATATAAACTTCTATCGGGTTCTATTTTAAATTTGCTATTCATTGGGATACAATTTTTGTTTCATATATGTAGCCGGATCGTGAGTTTCTCTTCCCGGACGAGGGAAATACGTTTCTTCGGCATATTTCAACGTGTCAAATTCGCGTCTCATCGGTGGAATTTGGTCCCATCCTTCGAGCAAAAAGCTTTCGTCAACGCGAGGGCTTCCCGGAAAATCAATGCCATACATTTCTTTTAACTCACGCTGATACGACCAAATTTGTTCCCATAAATGATGGGCTGTATGCATGCTTGCGTTTTCGCGAGGAATTCTAACGCAAACACCAATATCAACTTTTTTAACCGGATGGTTGAGCAAATACATCAATTCAAATTCACCTTCTTCCATCCAATCGGCAACACTAAGCATTACAAAATGCGAAAATCCTTCGTAATCTCTTAGATAGGTAATTACCGGAATGGCTTGATCTTTTCCGGTGGTAACAAAATAAAGGTTGTCACGCTGCCGTTTTTTAGCGGTTATGACAACCATTTTTTCAATATTTTTTATTATTTCTTCCATATTCTTACCAATTATAATCTGGCATGTTCCAGTCTTTTATTATTTTTTTCTGATTGGCTTTGTAATAGTCAAAGTTTTTGGCATATTCGTTAGCACCTTCTGCACGACCTTCTTTAATTTTCGCTTTTAATGCATTGAATCCGGCAAGAATTGCTTCGGGGCGAGGCATACAACCAGCAACATAAACATCTACGGGCATGTATTTATCGAGGCGATTGATGGTATTATAACTGTCGAAGTACATTCCGCCATTAATAGTACAACTACCCAATGCCATTACATATTTGGGATTTTGCATTTGTTCATAACTTCGAATGGCACGCTTTAAGGTTTTAACACTTAAGTAACCCGAAATAATCATCAGGTTTGCCTGACGTGGTGTAGGACGCATCTGTACACCAAAACGATAAGCATCGAAACGAGGAGTAAGCAAAGGATATAATTCGATACTTCCACAGCCCGTTCCAAAGCCTAGAACCCAAATAGATTCTGCACGAGCCCAATTAACAAAATCTTCAAATATTTTCCAGCGTTTAGGTTCATGTACCTTGGGGCGTTCCGAACAGAAATAATCTTCTAACGGGTTGATTTGTATTTCTTCGCCATTGGGACCAATTACGGTTCTTGGCTGCAAATCGGGATCAATAAATTGTTTTTTTTCACTCATAATGCACAATGAATTAAATAAATAAAAGACCCAGTGCACCTAAAATCAACGGTGCTTTTAAAAACCAAGGAACACTTTGGTCAATACGGAAACGCGGGTAAACTTGCCCCACAAAAACAGGCCACATATACACTAGAAATCCTTTTATTATAAGCTCCGGCCAAGATGTTGCACCGCCAAAAAACAAGTTTACCATTAAAATAGATTCACTTACATACAAAATAGCTCTATTGGTTTGTAATACGCCAAGATATGTTCCATGATATTCGGTGGGTGGTCCAATAGGTATTTCTTGAGGAGCCATCACCACATTAAAGGGCGAAGCACCCATCATGCCTAAAAATGCAAGCAAAGCTGCGGCTGTAGCAAAAGGATTTTGAAATACATTCCAATACAAAATTCCACCTTGCTGCGCTTCAACAATTCCCGACACTGAAAATGTATGATGTTGTGCAGCAAGAGCAATCACTGCAAGCGTAAAAGGAACTTCGATGGTAGTAAACTGAGATAAACCGCGGCTTATACCAATAAATGAATACGGATGTCCACCTTCGCTTGCCCCTAAAGCCATTCCTAACATTCCAAAGAACATAAAATATAAAATCAAAATCACATCACCGGCAAAGGAATAATTAGTAAAGCTTGAACCAAATACCAATGGCATAAACAAGAAAATACCTAATCCTCCTGCCAAGCGGAAAACAGGCCCTAAGTAATACATTACTCCATGTGATATCTGACTTCGCATGCTGTAGTTTTTAATTAAATCGATATAAGGCTGATAAACCGGCATACCGATACGTTTAGCCACGCGAGCTGTAATTCGGCGTACTACGCCATACTGAAGCAATCCCCAGTTAATAACAATAAACAACCCTAATAAGGTATAAAGCAATTTTGTCCAGTCGAATGTCATAGAATGGATCCTCCAAATAAGCTTAAATAAACAATTAACGCATATACTAACAAATGAATAGCATAAACTTGTCCGTCACCATTGTACCAGGAACGAACTTTATCTGCTACCGCTTCACAGAAATTAGAAACAGCCGTCCAAAACTTTGTGGCGAGCGGATGAACCATAAAGCCAAGAGCCTTATTATAACCAGCAAACATATTGTATGAAACGTGTGTGGTTTCCGGTCTAAAAGGACGTTCTGCAGCAAAAACTATATTAAACTGTTTTACTTTCTGAGCTTTACGACTATTGATATATAACCACAAGAATAGAACAGCAAACATAATAATCACAATAGATAAAATTGCAAAAGCATTCCAATAACCAAACGAAGTCATTGCAAGATTGCCGTCCCATTGTATTTGTTCACCCATAACTTTTGTCGGAATAACATTTGCCAAAGGTTGTAAAATCAAATTAGGTTGTGCAGATAAAATCATAATACCCAATATGAAAACAATTTGTGGAATCAAAAACCAAATGGGAGCTTCTTTAACCTTTCGCAAATGATCTTTCATTTGACCCAAGAATACAGATGCTATGAGTTTATATAGATATAAAAATGCTACTATTCCGGAAAAGAAAACCAATAAACCTTGTAAATACCATCCTTTCATAACAACGGCATTGTAAAACATCCATTTCCCAGCAAAACCAGCTAATGGAGGCATACCGGCTGCAGTTATAATCCCAATTAAAACTGCAATAAATGATATCGGCATTGGTTTTATTAAACCACCCATCTGATACATCAAATGTGTTTTAGTTCTGTATGCTACACCGGCTGCCGAAACAAACAACAAGGTTTTATATAGAAAATGAATAGCTGTATAAAACAAGGCGATTAAAATACCCAACTTAGAGTTGATTGCCAAGGCAAAAATAATATACCCCATGGCTGCCATACTCGAATAAGCAATCAAACGTTTCATGTCTTCTTCGTAAATAGCAAGCATATTACCGGCAACAGCTGTTAATGCTCCTATCCATCCCATCCAGTAATACAAACTTATATGTCCCATATTAATTCTCCCAAAGGCAAAAACCGTAAGAATCAATCCGAGCACTCCTGCATTAATTAATACACCCGAAACAAGCGGAGTGGCATCGTCTTCTGCTTCGGCATATGCATCGGGAATCCATATATGCAAGCCAATGGCTGCTACTTTGGTAAAAAATCCCAATACTAACAACGAAAAAGCAATGCTTATATGCGTAAAATGACCGCTGATAGAAGCGAAATATGTTCCGTTAGCAAACGAATGGATAATAGCAAAAGCTGCTAATAATAAATATGCTCCACCTGCTGAAAATAATATATATCTAAAAGCAGGGAATTCTGATTTTTTACCCCTTAAAATCAACATAAAAGAGCCTAAAGCCATTAATTCCCATCCCATAAAGAAAACAAGATTGGTAGTTGCCGAAACCAACATAAATAATCCCAATATGGTCATGGCAGCAAAAGGATAAAAACCCATTCTTTTGCCTTTATAGCTAAATCCCGGAATTAATGTTAATAAGCCACCTATTAAAAATATAGCAGCAAACATCATTTTAAGCCAATCGCCTTCCATCATCGGATAAATCTTCCATGCGTATAATGCTATGAATGCAATCGTTATAGCATTCTTTACTACGGCAGGTAACACATCCAAAATAAACAATGCAGCAATGACAATAATCGGTAGTATTACCAACATAAAATCAAAATGCAAATAATTTATAAACAAGGCTGTAACGACTAAAAATGACGCTCCTAACAGTAAAATAGAAATTCTCTTATTCCATGTGCAATGAAAAGTTTCGGGAACTGTTTCTTCCTGACGAAATACGGTATTGAACCAACGAACCAAATAAACCAATTCAAACACACTTCCCAATAAAATCAAGCCAATCCACCACCAGCCATTTGATGCTGCCAATTGCATAATCAAATCCCATTTAGCAAAGAATGCGGGAAATGGAGGGAATCCGGCCAAAGCAAAAACAAAAATCCCAAACAATAAAAACATAATGGGTTTAGAACGCAAAAGTGTCCAATCCTTAAATTTATCGGACCCCACTACACCGCCTATCCAGAATAAACCAGCTTTAGCAAAAAAATTGGTTAATAGCAATCCTAACGCAATAAACATAAACTTGTCGCCCAAATAGTCACTTATAGACACCACCGTTAAAAGCAAACCGGCTTGTGCAACAGAAGAATACCCCAACATTCTGCGGACCTGGGTCTGACGAATTCCTATAAAGTTAGAACCAATAAACGTAATTACACCAAGTAAACCAATAATAGTATGCCACGGTGCCGGCATGATAGGTAATATTTTATATATAACAAAAATAATAGACGGAGCAGAAATTGCCGAAAACATTGCACCTACAGCATGATTGGCAGAGTCGTATATATCAATAGCCCATCCGTTGGCAAGGAAAGGTTTACTTTCGAGCACAAGAGCAATTAAAATTAAAAACAAAGCAATAAAACCGCCTTTCACCATTTGAATATTACCCATAAAATCGATGTTCAGCGTACCACCATATGTGTAAGCGAAAACGATTCCCAAAAGCAATAATCCTGAAATAATGGACGAGGCAATCATATATTTAAAACCGGCCGAAGTTGATTTTAAATTTTGTGTATAAATAACCAATGCCGAAGTAGCAATGGAAGTTATTTCTAGAAAAACAAATAAATTAAAAATATCGCGGGTCATAACCGAAACATTCAACCCCAACATGAAAATCAGAAAAATGGAATGTGCATATTTACCGGCTGCTTTTAGTGTATCCCACAAATAAACAACAGATAAAAGTCCAAAAACATTAATCATAAATGTCATAAATGCCTCGTTCATTGTCATTCGAAGGTTAATGGCAAAAGGCGGCTTAAAACCGGCAGTAAAAACATCTAATCCCTGAACGCTACCACTATATAAGCCCCATAACCATGAACCGGAAATGGCTGTCATGGCAGCTACGGCCAATAACATTAATAGCCTGCTGATATTCAGCGTTTTCGAACTGCCCAATCCAAGCAAAAAAGCAGTTCCTAATGCAATCGCTACAATAAAAATCGGATTTACCATCTTGCGTCCTTATATTCGTTAATATTCAGTGTATTTTTATATTTGTACATCTTATATGCGTAGGTCAGCATGACTGCTGTAACTCCAACACCAATTACAATAGAAGTAAGCACCAATGCTTGTGGTATTGGATCTACAAATTTTGATGACAACTTTTCGGTTCCGGTAGTCGAATCAATAATCGGAGCTACACGGTTATTCATATACGACAGAGCAACCAAAAACAAATTGAGTCCACCGTCAAATATATCAAACGCAATGATAATGCGTAAAATATTTTTAGTGGTTAATGCTCCATAAAGCCCAATCAGCATGAGCAAAAATGCTGTTACAATGCTGATATTTTGTAAGGTTAACATTTCCATTATTCTTCGTTTTGAATTTCGTTTAAATGATGCAATACATTCGAAAGCTCAGCGCCAACCTTTAATCCGATAAACGAATAAATAATAGGAATAACGCCTGCACTAAATAGATGACCTAACGTTCCAAGTCCAAGAAAACGGTTATCCAGGAATCCTAAGCCTAACGCCAATCCAAACAAGCCGGCAGCTACATAGCCAAAACCGGAGATACTTTCGATTGTATTGAGCAAACCTTTGGGAGCATGTCCATCGGGATTTGCCATCAGCCACAAAAGAAATCCGGTCGCAATAACCGAACCACCCTGAAAACCTCCACCCGGTGTTAAGTGACCATTGATAAAAATGTAAACACCAAAAATCAATATTAACGGGAAAAGCAACTTTTGTGCAGTTACTAAAATCAAAGATGCAGGACGCGGATTACGCGATTTTTCTGTTCCCATCGATTTTAAAAACATGGCTATTAAACTGGCTGCAACAAACAAAATGGTTACTTCGCCCAAGGTATCGAACCCACGATAGGTAACAACAATAGCTGTAACAACATTGGCTGCTCCAATTTCTTGTGCTGTATTATCAACATAATAGGTTGACAAATCATTTAACGTAGTGCGTTCTGTATAATGACGCAAGTACGACCAAAGCAAAACGGCAAATCCGGCCACAATTGCTATGACAAACAATTTCTTAAACATCGGAACTCCTCATTTTATTTAAGACATAGAAAAAGATAATCGTAGTAAGTCCACTTCCAATAGCAGCCTCTGTCATTGCAACATCGGGTGATGCAAGTAAAAGATAAATGATAGAAGCTATCAGGCTCACAACTCCGGAAACTAACACCGCTGTCCGGATTTTCTTTACAATCAAAACAGCAACGGCCATGGTTACCGTAACGATTGCAAGTAATAATGCAAAAATGATGGTTACATTCATTTTATTCCTCCTTTTTATTTTTTTCATCATCGGCAAGAATATCTGAAACCGTTTTGTCGGAAAGCTTTATTCCCACAAAATGAGCTGCTCTTGCAAGTGTATGCGATGAAACTGGATTAGTAATCATGACAAACATAATAAGTATAAACACTTTGCCAAACCATGACGGAACAATAATTCCCAGTCCAAGCAACGTCAATATAGTTCCCAGTGTACTTGCTTTGGTACCGGTTTGCATTCGATTGAACGAATCGGGCATACGTACAATTCCCAGTGAGCCGAGAAAAATAAAAATGGCTCCAAGAAGAGTAATTAGGCTTCCAATAATATCTATCATATTTTCCATATTAAAGTCCTTTCTCAATATAGCGAGCTATAACAAGCACACCGGTGAAACTTAACAGACCATAAACCAATGCAACATCCATATAAATGATGCGATTGTTGAAAAAGGCTATCAGAGCTATCAGAGCAATAGACGAAACGGTCATTACGTCAAAAGCCAACACTCTGTCCACGATATGCGGACCTTTTAAAAATCGCCAAAGCGATAAAAGCATACCTATTATTATTAAGGCACCTGCTGTGTATAAAATGATATTAACCATACATTACCTCCAAATATTTTTCAAATGATACAACAATATTTTTTGTAGCTTCTTCGATATCGGTACTTGTAACGTCAATCCAATGAATGTAAAGCGTATCGTCTTTAATATCAACCGTAATGGTTCCTGGGGTCAGCGTAATAGAATTGGCCAACATCATTTTACCAATAGGAGTTTTGAGCTTGGTTTTAACCTTTACAATACCCGGATTAATGGGCAGTGAAGGTTTTATGACACGAAAAGCCACATCGAGATTAGATTTTATCAGAGCCCATGAAAAAGCAAATACATAGGCAAAAGCATACATAAAACCTTTTGGGCTCAAATTCACGTACTGCATTACATCGCATTTACGACAAAATAAAAGCGAAATAAGCAACGATAAAACCAAACCTGAAATTAAAATGTCACTGTCCAGCGAACCATTGAGCAAAAGCCACGTCAGAAAGGAAAGGACAAAGGTTAGAAAAACATTTTTATAATTCATACCACGAACAATTTCTTTGTTTCAAAAGTACTTCACATATTCACTCTATTTTTTGACGACACTTAAAAGCTGAAAAACAAAAAAGTATATTGAACTAAACATAACAATGTACCTAAGTCTATTTTTTTATAGACGTGAATTTAATCTCTTGATTTACTTATACATATAAATCAGTTATGATTGAAAAAACTTTAAAAAAAATAATTACTTTTACGAACCAAAAAAACAATTATGGAACTAACTGAAAAAAGTTGTGCAATTTGCGGGTCAAAATCGGCTTGTTTTAAACAACTTTCTGTACTTGAATTGGAGCTTGCCGATGCTCATAGAGTAGAGCTGAAATACAAAAAAGGAGAGCATATTGCAAAACAAGGTTCTTTTGTTACACATGTGCTTTATCTTCAAAAAGGTCTTATAAAAATTTATATTGAAACCGAACAAGAAAACGATATCATACTCAATATTTTTCGAGGCGGTGATTTAATCGGATTACCCAATTTGTTTACTAATGTTCCGTTGCAATATAGTGTTGCAGCTATAGAAGACAGCATTATTTGTGCTATAGATAAGACGGTTATCGAGAATCTGGTATTGCAAAATGGGCAATTTGCCAAAGAAATAATAAAAAATCTTAACAATTGTACTCATTTTCATTATCGCAGACTTATTTCGGCATCTCAAAAACAGCTTAATGGCCGCATGGCAGACGCACTTTTACATTTAGCTAATTCCGTTTATCATTCTGACCAATTTACACTGACACTCACACGCAAAGAATTGGCCGAATTGGCAGGAATGAGCATGATGAGTGCTGTTCGTACACTTAAAGACTTTGCTCAAAACAACATCATTGCCGAAGAACACAATAATCTTTTTAAAATTTTAGACAAAGCAAAGCTCGAAAGTTACAGTAAATATGGTTAGCCATGAATTTTGAAAACTTACCTATATATATAATTGGTTCGGGAAATGTTGCATGGAATTTAATAAGCGCTTTTTCTAAAGCAGGCATTCATATTAACGGTTGTTGGAGCAGAAATAAAAAAACGTGTATTGAATTAAGCAATCAATTCAATATATCTTACCTTGAAACTGACGAAATATATACTAAACAAGGTGTTTTTATTCTTACCGTTTCCGATTCGGCTATTGAATCTATATCGAATCGCATTGGAAAAACGTCCATCGTTGTACACACATCAGGTACTACTGATTTAGAAACACTGTTAAATGGACATCCTAACTGTGGTGTTTTTTATCCGTTGCAAACGTTCAGTAAAAAAGAAACAGTCGATTTTTCTACTATCCCTGTCTTAATTGAGTATTCTTCGGAAGAAGTAAAGAATCTGCTTGAATTTTGGGCTCAGAAACTCCATTCAAAATACTATTTCTGCTCATCGCCTGATAGAATGAAGTACCACGTAGCAGCTGTATATGCCTGCAACTTTGTTAATCATATGCTTGCCCTTTCGGAATTTTGGCTTCGCGAAAACAACCTTATCTTCGATATATTAGAACCCCTGATTTCAGAAACCATTCGAAAAGCAATGCAAAATGGAGCTTTCGCATCGCAAACCGGACCTGCCATCAGAAACGACCAAATAACCATCGAAAAGCACATTAATTTGTTAGCGAATCATCCCGATTTAAAAAAAATATATAGCTTTGTAACCGAAAGCATCATCGAATTTCACTTTAAACAAGGGAAACATGAATTTTAAAGAAAAACTAATCCTCGTCAATGCCTTTATTTTCGATGTTGACGGAGTTTTTTCGGGCAATATTTATCTTTCGTCCAGCGGCGAACAGTTGCGATCCATGAATATTAAAGATGGTTATGCCGTGCAATTGGCGGTAAAAAAAGGGTTTCCTATTGCCATTATTACAGGCGGAAAGTGCGACGGAATTAAGCTACGATTCGAAGGGCTGGGCGTTAAAGACATCTATATGAGTTCGAGCAACAAGAAAGAAGCGTATTTAGATTTCATCCATAAATACCATCTCGATCCGCAAAATATAATGTATATGGGCGACGACCTGCCCGATTACGAAGTAATGAAAGAAATTGGAATTCCGGTTTGCCCGGCAGATGCTGCTGTCGAGATTAAAGCACTTTCCCAATATATTTCGCACATTAAAGGCGGCGAAGGTTGTGTTCGCGATGTCATTGAACAAGTTTTGCGCGCTCAAGGGAAATGGTTTAACGAAGATGCGTTTCATTGGTAAATGAACGAGAAAATTTGAGAATGTGGAAATTTGAAAATATTAATATGAAAATGATCATTAAAAAATGTAGAATCATTTTTTTCAAAATATTTTTTCATTTTCTAATTTTTAAATTCCATACTTTCAACTTTTTACTTTCACCTTTATAAACTTAAACTGTATGAAAATTACCGATATTTTTAAGCTTATTCGTTACAAAAACCTGCTCATTATTGTATTTACAATGTATGCAGTGCGATATGGTATTATTTATCCGTTTCTACAAAGTATTAACTACGATCTCCAATTAGACGAATTACATTTTCTTTTATTGGTATTGGCTACTGCTTCAATAGCGGCAGCTGGTTATGCCATCAACGATTATTTCGATATTCGTTCCGATATCATGAACCATCCTGAAAGCGTTGTTGTAGGGACTAAAATACCTCGCCGCTCTGCTCTTACTATCAATAATTTATTTAACTTTATTGGTGTAGCACTTGGTTTTTATATTTCATATTACATTCACCTGACAAAATTAGGATTGTTATTTTTAGTTATTTCAGGCTTGCTTTGGTTTTATTCTTCGTATTTTAAAAAGATGTTATTATGGGGAAATATTATTGTTGCTACTTTTGCTGCTCTCGTCCCTTTATTGCCTGTGTTATTTGAGATTCCGCTGCTGAATGAAATAGTTGGTCCCAAAAGGCCACCGGTTGAAGCAAAAACCATTAGCATTATTTTCTTTTTTGCATTGGGTTATTCCTATTTTGCTTTTATGCTTACACTCATGCGCGAAATCATCAAAGATATGGAAGACGTGCAGGGCGATATGGAACTAAACCGCAATACCCTCCCTTTAGTAATCGGCATACCAAAATCAAAGCTTTTTGTATATGCATTAGCACTCATTACAATTTTAAGCATTGTTTTCATTTACATTATCTTTTTCCAAGATATTGCTTCTATCTCCTATTTAACTATTACCATTCTTATACCGTTAGCTTATTTAATGTATAAACTTTTTTTAGCAAAAGGGCAAAAAGAGTTTTACAACATTAGCCAACAATTAAAATGGGTTATGTTTGCCGGTATTATGTTTTTATCGTTTCTTTGGTTATTGCTCTGATGTTGCTCGATAAATTAAAAGATTACCACGTTTTGCTGGGTTCACAATCGCCACGCAGAAAATTCCTGATGGAAGGTGCCGGAATAAATTTCACCCTGCTGCCTCCTGCCGATGTGGAAGAAACGTTCCCTTCATTGCTAAAAGGTGAAGAGATTGCATTATTTCTTGCAGAAAAGAAGGCAGAAGCCTATAACGATTACCTTAACAATGACAAAACCATCATTGTTACAGCCGATACCATTGTCTGGCTAAACCAGAAAGTGCTGGGTAAGCCAACCAATCGGCAGGATGCCATACAAATGCTTACGGATCTATCCGGTAATGAGCACATTGTTTATACCGGCGTTTGTATAAAAATGAGAGACAAAAGCAAAAGCTTTTATTCCGAAACCGCTGTTAAATTTCGCAACCTAAGCCGCGAAGAAATTGAATACTATGTGGACCAATACAAACCATACGACAAAGCCGGCAGCTATGGAGCTCAGGAATGGATTGGCTACATTGCTATACAGGAAATACATGGTTCATACTTTAATGTAATGGGCTTACCCATACAAATGCTTTTTACAGAGCTGGAAAAAATGTTATAATACGTTTATTATTAACAATTTAACAACTTTATCATTCTTCTAAATTTTCCTTAACAAAATAGTTGGAGAATTAATAAAAATGGTTTTATTTTGCATATAAAGCTTGCTAAAAAGTACGGTTATACACCCAAAATTGATGTATAAAATTACTATTAGTAAGGTTATAAATGAGTTATGGCACAAGCGGAGAAAAAAGACAACGACAATGAAATTTTTGCTATATAAAGACAAGAGTCTGGCTGCCTTTCCCTGCAATCTACCCTTTGTTGCCACACACATGCTTTTTTTTGCCGATACATCGCATTTATTGACTATCTTGCAACTTGATTCATATATTGATTTTAAAGACATTTTTTAAATGAACAGTAAATATAAAAAACTCGAACTTTGTTGGCCCGGTAAGGATATGGAGGTTAAGCCCGAACCAAGAGTATTGATTGAAGACCCTGAAAAATCGTATGGCGAAACCGATACCGAAAACATGCTCATACATGCCGACAATCTGCTGGCATTGAAAGCACTGGAACAAAAATTCGCAGGCAGAATAAAATGCATCTATATTGACCCGCCTTACAACACCGGCAATGCCTTTGAGCATTACGATGATGGATTGGAACACAGCACCTGGCTCAATTTGATGAAACCGCGTTTGGAATTGCTTTATAAATTACTGTCGAATGATGGAAGTATTTGGATTTCAATTGATGCTGATGAAAGCCATTATTTGAAAGTTGTTTGCGATGAAATTTTTGGACGAAAGAATTTTATTGATGAAGTAATTTGGCAAAGAGCTTATGCTCCGATTAATCTAAAAAAGACATTATCTCGCAGTCATGATATAATTCTGGTTTATGCTAAAAATTTTGATGAAAAATTTGAATTAAATAAACTTCCAAGAAGTGAGGAGGCTAATAAACGATATTCTAATCCAGATAATGACCCAAGAGGTGTTTGGAAAAGCAGTGATTGTTCAGTTGGACCAGTTGTTCAGGAAAAACTATATACAATTACAACACCATCTGGAAGAAAAGTTACACCTCCTGAAGGAAGATGTTGGTTATTCACAGAAGAACGTTTTAAAGAAATGGTCGCTGATAATCGAATTTGGTTTGGTCCAAATGGTAATTCTGTTCCTTCTGTGAAAAAATTTCTATCAGAAGTAAAATCTGGTATTACAGCAATGACATTGTGGACTTACCAAGAAGTCGGACATAATCAGGATGCAAAAAAAGAAGTTAAAGAATTTAATTCGGATAATGTTTTTGCAACTCCAAAACCCGAAAAATTAATACAACGAGTAATTCAACTTGCTACAAACGAAGGTGATTGGGTTCTCGATAGTTTCCTTGGTAGTGGAACAACCGCTGCAGTAGCCCATAAAATGGGCAGGAAATGGATAGGTATAGAATTGGGTAATCATGCAAATACCCATTGTTTACCACGCCTGAAAGCCGTTTGCGATGGTACAGACCAAGGCGGTATTTCAAAAGCCGTTGGTTGGAAAGGGGGCGGTGGTTTCAAATTTTATAATCTTGCCCCCAGCTTATTAAATAAAGATAAATACAATCAATGGGTTATCAATCCTAATTATAATGCAACGTTGCTTGCAGCAGCCATGGCACGTCACGAAGGCTTTACCTATTCGCCCGATGAAAGTGTGGTATGGAAACAAGGGTATGCAACAGAGAATCATTTTATTTTTACTACAACCAATACCATTACGCCCGATGTAGTAGAGCAAATACTCAGCGAAATGAAACCTGACGAAAGTTTGCGTATTTGCTGTACTGCTTTTATTGAAGGTTGCAATGAGATAAGCAACAGAATTGAAATCAAAAAAATTCCTGAGGTGCTCCTTGGTAAATGCGAGTTTGGAAAAGAGGATTATTGCACGGATACCAATATAATTAACATGCCTGCCGACCCTAATAAACCCGCTTTTATTCCTTCGTATGTAAAACCAGAAGTAAAGCCCGAACCGGCAAAAATTAAAAAGGAAACACCAGTTCAAACTAAATTATTGTTTTAGAAAATAATGGCTAAAAATCAAACCATACAGGTTAAAGGAACAGAAATAACGATTGTTTCTGTGCAGCAAAACGACTTTATCAGTCTGACCGATATGACAGGGGGATTTACAGAAGGCAGTGGTCTTATAGGGAAATGGATAACCAATAAAAACACAATAGAATATTTAGGCATCTGGGAGAAGATAAACAACCCTGATTTTAATTACACCGAATTCGGGGTAATTGAAAAAGAATCGGGTGTCAATAGATTTATCATGTCAGTTGGTCAATGGATAGAAAGGACAAGAGCAAAGGGTTTAATGGTAAAAGCCGGAAGGTATGGAGGAACCTTTGCCCATAAGGATATCGCCTTTCACTTTGCCATGTGGCTGAGTCCGGAATTTCAAATATACCTGGTTAATGAGTTTCAACGGTTAAAAGAAGCCGAAAACAATCATTTGCAATTAGAATGGAACGTTAAACGCATATTGTCAAAAACCAATTATCTTTTACAAACTGATGCTGTACAAAAACACATTATACCCAAAAAAAATTACAGCAAAGATAAAGAATGGTTGCTCTATGCAGAAGAAGCTGATTTATTAAATGTAGCATTGTTTGGTTGTACAGCTAAAGACTGGCGTGATGCCAATGCAGAACTTGCAAAAAAGAATATGAACATACGCGATATGGCAAGCATCAACGAATTAACCGTATTGTCAAACATTGAGAGCATGAATGCTGTTTTGATTAAGCAAGGTATATCAAAGCAAGAGCGTTTTGAGCAGCTTCATTCTATTGCCAATTATCAGCTTGAAGTATTAAATGCTAAAGCAAAGGAAAAATCATTGAATCGTTCCGAAAAGTTAACGTTACCGCAAAAAAAATCTTCAAAAAATGAGTAAGACTACGGATTACATAAGCAATACCATGAGTTTAAGAGAACCTCTTAAGCAATCGCTTGAGTTATTGGATACGCTAATGGTAAAAGCAGACCTCATAGGTAATTCAAAGACAGAAAAGAAAATCGAATCAATTAAAAAAGAATGTTCATTATTTGAAGAATTTGAACGTGCTTTCCCGTCTGTTTGTTTTTCAATTGCCACTGGTATAGGCAAGACAAGACTAATGGGGGCTTTTGTAACCTATTTAGTGAAAGAAAAAGGGATTAAAAACTTTTTCATTTTATCTCCCAACATTACCATATACGAAAAACTAAAAGATGATTTTGGAAATAAAGGAGCAGAAAAGTATGTTTTTAAAGGGCTGACTGATATTTCAAACAATGCTGTCATTATTACAGGCGAGGATTATGAAACAAAGGGAATAAAAGCTTCAGAAGATTCGATACAAATTAATATGTTCAATATTGGCAAAATTAACGCCGATGTAAAAACCACAACGAAGGACGGTAGAACATTACCCCCACGAATAAAACGATTCAGAGAAACAATTGGTGACAGTTATTATAATTACTTAATGAACCTGAAAGACCTTGTAATCATCATGGACGAATCGCATCGTTACCGTGGTGAAAGGGGTATGGAAACACTAAACGAACTCAATCCATTGCTTGGTATTGAATTAACGGCTACACCTATTGATGCAAGCACAAATCAGCGTTTTAAAAATGTTGTTTTTGAATATGGTTTGGCAGATGCTTTAAAAGATGGCAAATACATAAAAAATCCTGCTGTTGTTACTCGTGCAGATACCGATTTCAAAGGCATGAAAGAGGACGAAATAGAAAAGCTGAAACTGAAAGATGCTATTCAAATGCATCGGGACACAAAAATAGCCATTGAAAATTATGTTGCCGACAATAACTTGAACCCCGTAAAACCAACAATATTAGTCTCTTGCAAAGACACTACTCATGCAAAATCAATATTTGACTATGTTACTTCTGATGAATTTTATGATGGTGAGTTTAAAGAAAAAACATTACAGATAGATTCAACGAGTAAAACGGACGAACAAGTTGAACAATTGCTAACGCTTGAAAAACCAAATAATTCTATTGAAATTGTTATTCATGTAGATATGCTTAAAGAAGGTTGGGACGTTTCAAACCTTTATACAATTGTTCCTCTAAGGGCTGCAAATGCTTTAACATTGATTGAACAAACCATAGGCAGGGGCTTGCGTTTACCATTTGGCGGGAAACGAACAGGCGTTGAAAAGGTGGATATGCTTTCAATAATGATGCACGACAAATTTCAGGAGGTTGTTGATGCTGCAAAAGATAAAAGTTCCATTCTTTATTCAATTGGTAAAATTCAACTAAACAAGTCCGATTTAAACTCGAAAAAAGTATCTGTTGAATCGAAAACGAAAGATGTTGTTGAATTGGAAGAGGAAGAAAAGAAAATTAATCTGATTAAAGATAAAGACATCAGGACAAAAGCCGAAAGAAAACATAAAGCAAAAGTTGTTATCAACACTGTAATAAGGAAAAAAATTTCACAAAAAGTTATTCAAACACCTAATGAATTAAAAAGCTCTAAGGTACAAGAAAAAGTTATCGAAGAAATAAAGGAAAGCATTAAAACGACCTATCCTGAAATGCCTGAAAATGAACATAAAGAAATAGCTAAAGATATTGAAACGACTTATCAAACGGCAGTAGAGGAAATAATAAAAAACAACATCTTAATTCCAAACATTAAAATCTCGATTTCAGAAAATAAAGGAAGAATAAAAGACTTTGATTTAAACACAAAAACATTTTCAGAAAACATTTTACAGCAGGAATTTGAATTAATCAGAGAAACCATATACGACCACAAGCAGGATAAAATTAAAATTCAAGCACAAACACTTGAGTTACCCGAATATAGCATTTTGGAATTATTAAAGAAAAAATCGGAAATTGACTATGACAACAATTCTGATGTATTGTATAAACTATGCAGTCAGGCTGTAAATGCAATAAAAGATTCATTAAAAAAGCCTGAAACATTGGGTGATACCATTTTGATGTATCGTGAGTTGATTGCAAATAAAATATACGAGCAAGTTAAAGAAAACATCACTATTGAAATTGTTGCTAAGTCAAAGCCCGAAGCCGAGCCTTATTCTTTAATTCTACCTTGGAATTATTCAAAAGAAAAAGACGATGAGATATTAAATTTCAGAGAAACAGTGAGTGCAAAAATTCTTACTTCAAAGGTTTTTAATGGATTTTCTAAATCGTGCCACGACAAATATAAGTTTGATTCAATACCTGAAAAACGATTCGCCGAAATACTTGAAAACTCAGACGATGTAATAAAATGGCTAAGACCAGCATCAAAGCAATTCAATATTTGGTACAATAATAATTCTGACAGATATGTACCCGATTTTGTAGCAGAAACAGCTGATTTAATTTACTTGATAGAAATTAAAGCAGAAAACGAGCTTGACGACAAGATTGTGAAAATGAAAGAAGAAGCGGCTATAAATTATTGCAAAAACGCAACAGAAATAAATAAAGCGAGAAAAGAAAAAGCATGGAAATACGCAATAATTCCGCATGACAAGACAGACACAAACATGACTTTTAAGAAGTTAGTAACTGAATTTGGAAAATAATATGCAAACGCACCCGTCCCTTCGCTTTCAGGCACATTTGGCATTCCCTATGAAAACCATTTTAATCGTTATTTTGTTTTTCTTTGTTTTCTTTCAAATACAGATATACGGACAAGGTAATAAACATAATATGCTTTGTAACCAATGGATACAATTTGGATATAAATCACATGGTGATTCTGTAGTTAATATTATTACTGAAGACTGTTCAAAAAAGAAGTGTGAGTTTCATAAAAATGGAAAATATACTGAAGAAATGTACTGTCTTAAAGGAGAAGGGAATTGGGCATTTAATAATGATTCAACAAAATTTGGGTTCGAGTTAACAGAATTTATAGGGCAAAAAATAGACAATAAGTTACCAATTACTTTTACTAACCTGATTATAAAACTCACATCAGATACTTTGATTTATGGTACAGAAGGATATTATGGAGAATCGAGAACCTATGGACACGATGACTTATACTTTGTGAGAAAGAAATAATTAAGCTAATCTAAATAAATGATATGAAAAAGTCAGATATATACGAAATTGTAATTAAAATTATTGGTCTTTATTTGTTTATCAAATCTATAGAAAATTTTAAAGAAGTAATATTTTACTTTACTGCAATCAGTCAAAAAAGTCAATCTCCAGATATTTTTGGTGGCATTGATCAAAAGCCATATTTGTTTATAAGTATTGGTCACTTATTGTTAACATTATTTATAGCTATTATCTTTATCTTTAAAACAAAGGTTATTACAGCTTTAATAAGCAAAAAAGATGATTATATCGAAAACACAGCAGTATCTTTCAACAAAAAAATTATTTATGAAGTTTCATTAACTCTTGCAGGTTTAATCATAATTATATGGTCATTACCAGAATTTGCCATCAAATTAAAAAACCATATATACCTCGTTAAAAATAATTTTTCTACAAATAGTGCAGAATCAGAATATATTATCATTACAGCTATTAAATTATTAATTGCGTTGATTATAATTATTTATAGTAAATCTATTTCATTGTTTTTGTCTAAAGAATCAAAGAAATAAAGATTTATTTCTTTAAAGTTGTTCCCAAACAAAAATGAGTTTTAGCCAACGATTTAAATCGTTGGTTAAAGGATATTTGCATAAAATCAAATCTCTTTCAGCATTTGCTGTAATCTTGCCACTCCCTCACATGCTTTTTCCTTTATATGAACAGCTTTACGCCATGAATAAACATCGTTGGGGTCAACAATAAATATGGGACTGGTGGGACGCACATATTGCAACAGGCTTGCTGCCGGATATACCTGCAACGATGTGCCTATAACAACAAATATATCAGCTTTTTCGGTCAGCTCCATAGCTTTATCCATCATGGGCACTGCTTCACCAAACCAAACAATAAACGGCCGCAACTGACTTCCTTTTTCGCATTTATCGCCCATTTTCAGTTCCCATCCGTCTATCTTATACACAAGACTTGGGTCAACGGTGCTTTGCGATTTAAGCAATTCGCCATGCAAGTGGAGCACATTTTTGCTTCCGGCACGTTCGTGCAAATCGTCCACATTTTGTGTGATAATCTGTACATCGAAGTCGCTTTCAAGTTCAACTAATAGTTCGTGTGCCCTGTTTGGCTTTACTTCTAAAAGTTGCTTTCTTCGTTGGTTGTAAAATTCAAGTACCAGTTCTTTGTTTTTTCTCCATGCTTCGGGAGTTGCGACATCCTCTATTTTGTATTTTTCCCATAATCCGCCACTGTCTCTAAATGTACTGATACCGCTTTCGGCGCTGACTCCGGCACCAGTTAATACGACCAGTTTTTTCATATCACCGTTTGTTTAAAGCATCATATTGCAGCCTCTGTTAATAGTATGTTCCATTCTACCCAACACTTCAAAAGACCCGTCAGAATATGCAATCCCCATATCTTCGGTTTCTATAAAGGAACATGAATATATATTTGCTAAATCGATAATATTTATTCCTCCATTTCGCTCAGTTATTCCAACGTTTAACGGATTGTACACATCACGAATAATGATTTTCGACCACGATGGAAACCTAAACACGCCATCTCCTTTTGAATATGCTTGCGAAAGCAGTTCTGTCATGCCATATTCGCTGTGAATTTTTTCTACATTAAATGCTTTCGTTAGAATTGAATGCAATTCATTTCGAACCATTTCGGGTCGCTTCCCTTTCATTCCACCGGTTTCCATAACGATCAATTCAGGATATTCGGGCAATGTAAAATGTTCGGCAAAATCGAGCAATCCGTACGAAAGCCCAAACAGTATAATCTTCTTTTTGGCTTCCATACAGGCTTTTATAACCTTAACCAATTCATCGTATTTATTTAAATAAAAACCACTTTCGCTATGCTTTGAATGGCGAACAAAATAATCGACCATATAAACCAACGAAGACGTTTTACGCTCATGTATGTTCGGCGTTAAAGCCAACCAAACAAAATCGTCTGATTTAGAATAAAAATGTTCGAACGTTTTTTTAAAGCTTGTTTTATATATCAATTTATCGGCTACGAAATGCCTTGAAGTGGTCTTAGATGTTGTTCCACTACTTTCGAAAAGCAAGTCGTACGATGGATTGATGTTTATATCGTTTGTTCTAAATAATTGTATGGGCAAAAAGGGTATTTGTTCGATACGTGTTACATTTTGAGGGTTTTTGTTAAGATTTTCGCAAAAAGAATGATATACCGGCAATAAATCGTATTGCAGTTTAAAAATTTCTAACGCTACTTTGTTAAACGTTTCTTGATTTTCTATATTAAATATATCGTTAGGATTCATTTTCTTCAGGTTTATAGTGTGAAAATAACTTTTTCAAAGATAAAGAATAAAATCAAAAAAAATAGCCCGACCGTTTTGATCGAGCTAAATTAATTCAGAACAACGTTTCTTTTTAAAATAATTTGAATATTAAATCGACTACACGATTTGAATAGCCCCATTCATTATCGTACCATGATAATATTTTAACGGTTTTACCGATAACCATTGTACTCAATGCATCGAATATGCTTGAATGTGGATTATGAATAATATCAACCGAAACGATCGGATCTTCGCAATATTCAACAATTCCTTTCATAGGGCCTTCGGCAGCAGCTTTAACAGCAGCGTTGATTTGTTCTTTAGTAGCTTCTTTCTTTAAGTTTGCTACAAAATCGACAATAGAGCCGGTTGGAGTCGGAACGCGAATCGAAATACCATCGAGTTTGCCTTTTAGTTCCGGAATAACTTTACCAACCGATTTTGCAGCTCCGGTTGTTGTGGGCACTTGCGATACAGCTGCAGCGCGAGCACGACGCAAATCCTTGTGCGGTGCATCCAATATCATTTGGTCGTTGGTATAAGCATGAACGGTGGTCATAAATCCATTTTCAACACCCCAATTATCGTTTAAGATTTTAACAATAGGAGCGAGACAATTGGTTGTGCACGAGGCATTTGAAACGCAAACATCGGTTTCTTTTAATTCGCCATCGTTTACGCCTAAAACAATCATGCGGTCAATTTCATCTTTTGCAGGAACGGTCAGAATAACTTTTTTTGCTCCATTTTTAAGATGGTCGCCATATCCGCCTTTTTCGCTTTCGCGTGAAACAAATTTACCGGTTGATTCGATAACGACATCGGGTTTACTAGCCCAAGGAATATTGGCGGGACTTTTTTCGGCCGTTACTTTTATTTTTTTACCGTTAACAATAAGGTTTGTTTCGTCAAAGTCAACGGTTCCATTAAATTTTCCCTGCGTAGAATCGTATTTCAACAGATAGGCCAATGTTTTGGTATCGGTTAAATCATTGATACCAATTATTTCGAGATTTTCCTTTTCTAAAGCAATTTTAAACACATTGCGTCCAATTCTGCCAAAGCCATTAATAGCAAGTTTTATTTTTTCCATATCTCTATTTTTTTTTGCCAAATGTAGTGTAAAATAATTTACATTGGAATGATATTTTTACTTTTTCGGTAAAGGCAACATGGTTTGAAGTTCTTCAACAAATTTTTTGAGTTCGCTGTTTACTTTTTCTTTTGTTTCGTTTGCTTCATTTATTTGTTGTTTAAGAAGTTCATTTTCTTTTTGCAGTTCATTTATTTGTGCTGCCAACGAATTATAATTTTGTCGAATCATTGAAATTTCTTGTTCTGCATTGTAAACCGAGCTGGTTTTTTGCTGAATTTCATCTTTTAATTCATTGATGGTAAGGGCTGCTTCTTCGTTTTTAGCCAGTTGCAGATCCAATTCTTTTTTTAACACTTCATATTCTTGTTGTAAACGAATGTTGGAATTGTTTATTTCTTCTAGTTTCTTATTCAGTTCTTCTTCTTTTGCCGATGTTTGCATTTTATATGTTTCAAATTCGGAGGTTAATTTTTTCAACTGAGAAATAACCTTCTCTTTTTCACTTTCAATCAATTCCAACGAATACTGATGTTGCTCTTTTTCGGATCCGATATATTTATTTAACTGTTCGATCTCGGCTTTTAGTTTACCAAGTTCAAGGTTTGCTTGCTTTAGGAGTTTGTTTTTTTTGGACGATTTGAGCATAAAAACTATAAATAAAATAAGGAAAACAAGTAAAAGTGCTCCCGCACCAATTAAAGCATAAAACATGAAAGAGCTTTTGCTTTTTGATGCCAAATCGGTTTCTTTCAGTGATTGTATCGCACCGTTGAGAGAATCTATTTTTATTTTCAACGCATCGTTAATTTGCTTATAATCAAGCACAATTTCATCAAGCTGAGCTCCATATACCTCACCAAAAGTAGTTGAATCAATACGTATGGAATCTATTTTCGTTTTTAAATCTTGATAACGATCTTGGCCAATAACAAATATCGAAATCAGCATAATACACCCTAAAATAAAAAAGCGTTTTGTAAGCATAGCCATGAATAATTAGGTTTTAAATGGTAAAAATAAATTAATTTTTAGAATTTGTCAAATCCGTTGAATTCTTTGACAATTTCTTTGTTTGAATATCAAAAACTACAATGATTGCAGTGTACGCCCAAAAAAGAGCCGAAAGTTTATCCGTATCGAGAAAATTATTCATTAAACCATGAACATAATACGTAATGAGTCCAATGGTAGCAGATAAAACGATAATCTTCACGTTTTTTTCGTTCGATTTACGATATATGTTTACGGCATAATAAAGCGTTGTAAATACAAGCGTCAACATAATGAGCATTCCCAGTATTCCCTGCTCCGACAATGGACCTAAATATTCGCTATGCGCATTGCCCACTTCGCCAAAATTAGTACTGATAATCGTTCGTTCGTACGATAATTGATAAGGTGCATATTTAAACATATACGTACCAGGTCCCCATCCAAAAATAGGTTTATCGAGAAACATGCGATAAGCACAGCTCCATCTGTTTAATCGTTCCAAATTGCTGGCATCGGTAGAAATGTTGGTAACCGACTGAATTTGCTCTGTAAAGTTGCTCGATGCATCTTGCTTATTTCTCTCTAACTTCATAATGAGTTGGGTCCAAACCAGCGATAAGATTAAACCAAAACTAACTACTAATAATAAAATAGTTCTAAACTTTATTTTAAACAAAAGAATTATCAATGCTCCTAAAGCTACTACCAAACTTAACCAAGCAGCACGAGTGTAAGAAAAAACCAATCCAATTATAACAATGAATAAAACAATAAAAGCGATTGCTTTTTGGAAATATGAATATTGTTTAAGAAATAAAAGACCAACCATAAAAGGAAGAATCATAGCCAATGCAGCAGCGTATGCTGTATGGTCGTTGTACAATGGATTGGGGGCACTATTGGCAAATTGCTGATCGAAAAGTCCGTGTTGGTATTGCCTATACATAGCATAACCTATTACAATTAGTAAGGTCGAAGTATAAAGCCAAATATACCGGCCAATATTTTTCTGATTTTTAAATAGATGTGCTGCTAATATATAAAAACTAACAACAAACCATAAACGAGCTAAAAAGTATTTAATTGAAACGAAGAACATTGTGCTGGTAAAAGCTGTAATCATCAACCAAGCCAGTTGAACAAAAATTAAAATTGAAATAGGATGCTTGATTATGGTATAGTCGATGTCGCGACCGGTTATCACTTTTAAAAAAAACAGCAGCAATATTCCAAAAAGTATGGGCTCTGTGGGCAAAAACATATTTATAGGCAGTCCCTGCGTAAATTCGCTTAATTGGAGCGAAACGGGTGTAGCAAAAACCACAAACAATAAAAGCTTATCTAAAGCAAAAATAGCTACAAACAGAAAAACGAATAAAAAAGGGACTAACAAGAAAACAAATTGATGTTTAGCAATAAAATATACGCTTAATGCTAAAAACATCAAGACAGCTGTATAAACACCTGCAATATCTCGCTTACTAAGACTCAAGATTTGTCGTATTCTTTTTTTGTTGCTTACTTTCTATAAAAGCGATTCCCATTAGAGATATAATAAGTCCACCTGCTAAAGTTAATGCAACAATCACCCAACGTACCGGATATGATTTTTTATCAGCTGGAAATGGCTTTTGAACGATTTGAGCATAGGTAATGTTTTTATTAAATTCTCGTATTGCATTCTCGTATTGCAATTTGTAGTTGATATATTCTTTTCTGAAATGCCACGATAAGGAGTCCATTTCTTTATACGTACCGGCATATTGCTCTAAGTTTTTATAAAGGTCGGCTGCTTGTTTGTTACCTTGTATCATTCCTTTTGTAGCCTCTATACTTTGAGCAGTTACATTTAAAATGCCATATTTTGTTCTCATTTCAATTAATTGCTTTTCTACCGAATCAATTTCATTCTTTTTTTCTTGCATAGCTCTTCCCATTATTTCAATCATTTCCTTTTGTTTAAGTTTATGTAACTCGGCTACTTTAAAATTATAGAAAGCTATCATACTATCTACCATGTTTGAGGCAACTACCGGGTCTTTATCGTAAGCAGTAATTTGAACCGATTCGAATTCTGTTTTTGAAATGCTTATATTATCATTAAATTCATCTAAAAAATTTGTTAAAAACAACGGATCTTTTCTGTCTAATTTATAATGCTTATCTAATTGAAAAGCACTAAGCATTTTGAACTTAATGTCGGTTGACATAAGCATTTGGTACATTTGCTCGGTCGTCGATTCTTTTGAATATTCGGGCAAATTACAAGGATAAGCAATCGCTGTTGACTTATACTTTGGAGTGATAACAATTGGTGATGAAATAAATACGCCTACAGCTATTGAAATAATTGAAATAATCACTAAGTGGAATTTCCATTTTGTAATTAATTGAAAAAGTGATTTGTTGTTAAATAATTTTTCCATACCGTCGTAATTAAAAAGTTCGTATGTATTGATTTGTATTTTTATTTTTTTCCATAATTTACTGTTCATTTTTAAATTCAGATTTTTTTTTTTGACTTACAAAAGCCAGTATAAAAAAAGTAAGAATCAATGTAGAAAGTACTCCACCTAAAAAGACAAGCCATCGTATTGGGTAATACGCCTTTTCCGGCACTTCTGCTCTACTTACAATAAATTTATAAGGGATATATTGTTCTGCATCAACCTTTGCTTCGATATATTTTTGCTTTAATTCGCTTAAACGTTTCGATTCATTAGTCAATATTTCATCAAACATTTGGTATGTGCCACCATATTGAGCCAGAATTTTAAATTTTTCTTCTATGGCTTTGGCTCCGTCTTTATTCCCTTTTGCTAAAGCCTGAGCATAGGCATCGCTATACACTTCGCTTTGTGCTTCGTAATTTACTACTCCTAATTCTCTAAGCTTTTGCAATGAATCTTGCATTTTTTGCACATCATTTATAGCATCAAAATATTCTTTTTTAACTATTTCAAACGCTTTTTTTGCTCTTTCGTGTTTAATTTTATTGTATAATGTATCGGAATAATCGGCAATGGTATTTGCTATTTTAGCTGCATATACAGGATCTTTATCAAACACTTCGATTTCAATTGATAGGAATTCGGTTTTGCGGAATGAAATATTGTTTTCCCACTTATTCGTTAATTTGGTTTTGGGATAGCTGGATGTAGTATCGATATTGTAATGATTAAATAAATCAAATTGGTGTGTGATATATTCTTTTATTTGGTCGCTATATAAAACCTGTAAAAAATATTCAACCTCTTCGGTCTCGCCAAAACGACTTAGCCCTTTGGAGCTTTCGTTTCCGGACAAAAGCGTATGACTGGCAGATTCGTTACTGGCAGGAAATAAAATTACCGTAGCCCTATATTCTGAAGGTAAAATAAGAGCAATAACCAAAAAAACAACTACAGAAATTGCAGTTATTACATGAATTAAATTCCTATTAGCTTTATACAATTCAAGTATCCAAGCTGACGAGAACAATTGACTATCTTTCTGATTGGTATCCATCCTAAAAAAACGCTCAAAATTAAAAATATTTAATGAAAGTCCATACGTTATTTGAAGAAATTATTAATTGGATTTGTCAAAATCAATATGTTTGGTTAATTCTACAAAGTCCGAAACACTTAATTGTTCTGGTCTTTTACAACTGTATTGGTTTGGAATTTTATCTTTTGAAACAAGTTCTGACAAACTATTCGACAGCATTTTTCTACGTTGATTAAATGCCGTTTTTACAACTTTAAAAAACAATTTTTCATCGCATCCTAAGTCTATTACATTGTTTCTTTTCAGCTCAATAACAGCCGATTTTACTTTAGGTGGTGGAATAAAAACATTTTCGTTAACCGTAAAATGATATTTGATTTCGTAGAATGCCTGCAATAATACACTTAAAATGCCATAGGTTTTTGTTCCTTGACTGGTAGCAATTCGCTCAGCAACTTCTTTTTGAATCATGCAAACTACTTGTTCTACTTTATCCTTCTGTTCCAATATTTTAAAAAATATCTGGCTGCTAATATTGTAGGGGAAATTGCCAATAATATGAATCTTATCTGTTTGAGCAGAAAAATCGTAAGTAAGAAAATCTTGACATACAACTTGCTTTTCGGGAAGTTTTAGTTCGTCTTTTAAATATTGAATGGATTCCGTATCGATATCGAAATATAAAACCTTAGCACCAAACTTATTCTGTAAAATAGAAGATAAAACTCCTGTTCCCGCTCCTATTTCAATAATAGACGGAGCATCGGTCAAAACATTCACTATTTTTTGAGCTATATTTTTATCGTGCAAAAAATGTTGTCCTAGCTGTTTTTTGGGTTTAACTCTCATTTTTGCAACAATTTTTTCAGTGTTGTAATTTGTTCGTTTGTACCCAAAACAAAAATAGCATCACCCTCATTTATCAGCGTATCGGCATTGGGATTCACTAAATACGTCCCATCGTTTCTTCTCATCCCCAATATATTGGTACCAACGGCATTACGCACATCCAGTTCACGAATCGATTTTTGATAATAATAATCGTTCGTACAAACGATTTCTTCAATTTTAACATTTCCTTTTAGTTGTCAAGTTTCACAAGGTTGTTTATGATAACTTAATTGCAAAGATAAAACT
>ENA-UOWE01001052-UOWE01001052.1-activated-sludge-metagenome-genome-assembly--contig:-NODE-1052-length-36132-cov-6.390526_pt1 | contig 36132 bp, 31 predicted proteins | sample MGYA00249841_ERZ761562 | MGnify/ENA primary metagenome ERZ761562 (study PRJEB28883, sample SAMN05720200) | activated sludge metagenome | isolation source: Anaerobic digester | place: Japan...
AATATTTAGTAAATTTACAGCATGAAAAGTTGCACTTATAACTTGAATCTACCTTTACTCGAATTTTTTAGTTTTTTGTGGACACATCGTATTTGTGTACAAATGCAAAGAAAATCAATAGTATTATCTTAAAACTAAATAAAAAACTCACACTTCTCATTTCTCAAATTTATTGGTATAAATCACATCCCACAACATTGCCTTTAAATCATTATTATTTGGCGGTAGTGCCTTCAGGTCAATAATTTTATTATTTCTACCTAATATAAAATACCCCGAAAGGCTGCCATTGCTATACTTATCTATTCCACTTTCATCTCCATAGCTCGAAATTAGGTTTATTCCTTTTATTTTATACTTACTGACTGCATTCTTCCATTGCAATATTTTATCTTTCCATTGAGTATTATCAATTTTCTTTTCTTGGGCAATACATAGAAATACAATGTTTGTGTCATTAAAACTGGAAACTAATTCATTAAATGCCGGAATTGCTTCAATACATCCTCTACATCCTAAATTCCATAGTTTTATATATACAACTTTATCTTTATAGTTTGACAATTGAACGTTATTTCCATTTGTGTCCAGAAGTTCCACGCCTGAAAGAATACGTTGAGGGCACAAATTGCCATATTTTTTATTAAAGATATTTTTTAAATACGCTGCATTTTCTTTATAAAAAGCATTCTCACTAAAATAACGTAGTATTGAATCAGCATCAGAATAAAAACTATTTTTTAATGAATAAGCATAATCAAAATGATACACAAATAAACAATAAGCAATATCTTGGTTTATATTCTGCAAATTCATTTCATTTATTCTGTCAAATACATTCATTAAGTATGTTTTATCTGCATCATATTTTATACTTAACTGATTCTTTAAAAATAAATTTAGAGCCAAGGTATAATTTACTGAAGTAGATAAAGCAATGTCATTAAAGTCCTGAACTTTTATAAACTGTTTAAACTCATATGAAGTATCGGCCGACTGATATTGTTCCTTATCATCCAAAACTCTCTTTGTTATCAAATACAGGTAATGTTGGTAAACATACTTTAAATTTAAATAAGAAATCAACAGCTTTTCGTTTTCTTTTGATATCTTTCTTTGTTTATAGTTTGTTTTAATCAATTGCAAATTAAAAGAGTACCAATCTTTTACATTTTGCAAAAAATCTTGCAGATGAATGCTCCGGTAATTATTAATCAACATATTATTATTTTTTTGCAATTCTATTATTACCCTATTCAAGGATGAATATTTCCCTGCTATATCAACAATTGAATCATTTTTCATTGTAAGAAAAACACTATCACCCGGTAATAATAAGATTTCAGTTCTTCCGATTAAAATAAAGTTATTAATATTAGTCGGGACAAAAGAATAGTTGAAGTAACTATTTTCATCTATTTTTATTATGCGGTAATCAACATGATATAGCTTTATATTAATACGTATAGAATCATTTTTTTTTCCGTCCACTTTTCCCAGAATAGTTATTCTCTCTGCTTTCAGCGTACAATTAAAGCTGCAAAACAGTATTAGTATTAACCCTTTACTTAACGTAGTAAAATCAATATTCATTTTCTTTAACAATTTTACAAAGGTTATTTTTTTTGAAAATCCTTTCATAATTAGATATTAGATGACATAATTCGGCAGTATACCATTTTATGTTTAAAGTGTAATTTACTCGTAATTTTTTAGGTTTTTAAATTATTACTTTTTTTTCAAATTTTTGATACACTTTACACACTTTTTGGGACATTATCGTGCTAAAAAGTGTAGGGGAGTTAAAACCCACAAATCTATCACACGGTAAAAACTAAGCTAAAGGTAGTAAATTTGTGGAATCTGCCTTATCAACCCCTATACTTTTTAGCACGTATTGACGGTTCGTTCTTATTCTTGTATATTTATAAATCAAGTATCCCGAATGTCTGATGATATGGGATATTTAAATCTATAAACTGAAATTTTGGGTTTGTTTTTTGTTTTAAGAGATTGTAAATTTTAAGGCTTTCGGTATCGGAAGAAATATAAAATTCAACTAATTTCTCACAATCGGCTTGAGCAAAAAGTTTGGTGTCGTTTGGTATTATATTTCTTTCATTAAGTTTTAATTTCCCCTTATTTTGAAAAACAATTTTTGCAAATTCTCCTGTTCGTTTTGAATGGTCAAGGTTAAATGGTACTATTTGAAGATTTCTCAAGGGTAATTCATGAACATCACCACCAACACAGTACTCGGCAATAGAAATTGTTGAAACCATCATTGCTATTTCTTGTTTCAAGAAATAGCGAAAATATCCATCTGCATTTTTGAATAAAGGGTCGCTATCATTCAGAAAACGAAGAAAGAAACTCGTGTCAAGTAATACTGCTTTATGCGTCATAACTACCTCGAATTTCCTTTAACCAATTATCAGGATTAATGCTACCAAGCCATGATTTTTTTGCTTTATCACGAAGTGCCTTTAAGTATAATTCATCGTACTTAGGTTGGTAATCAACAAGTTCAATGAATTTCAGTGTTGAAACATCTATTTCTCCTGTTTCTGAATTCTGTTTTCCAACTGCTCTAATACCGAAAGTTTTATAAAGTAAGTTTTCATCGTACTGCTCTAAGAAACTTATAGGAGTTTGTATTCTAACTGTACCAAGTTCTTCAGTGAAAATATGAATATTTGCTTTATCCTTACCACCTGCATTTGTAACTTTCCCATAGAAATAGAATTCAGCGTCTGCCCACATTGCTTCCGTTCTATAATATCTGGTTGTTCTATCAATTCTTACCTCATTGGATTTATCTAATGAGGTCTTTATGCTAAAAACATAATTCTTTTTGGTAGCAATATCTTGGATATTCTCGAATGCTTTTGCAGTTGATAAGTCTAAAAAATCTATATTCTGAACTTGGTTAATTTGTCCTATAACAGCATTGAATCCAATAATATATTGAATAGAAGTCTTTAGAATATGCTTAACGGAACCTTCTTCAATCTTATAACTTATTGTCGGTCTGTCACGTTTATCGCCTGGATATAGCAAGTTTTCTGCATTTTCGAGAATAGAAATAATCTCCCGAATATCATAATTTTCAGGTGATAGGTCAAGATTCCCTTTAGAACCTTGTATTCTAATCTCTATGTATCCAATTCTATCCATGAAACAAAAATAAGCATTTTATTTCATTCTGTCAACCATTCGGACATCGATTTCAGAATGACCGACAACTCGTTTATATGCGATACTCTATTGCGTCTTATTTACAAGCAAATATAAAAGGTTTTAATTATGTTTTATCACGATTCCGATAAAAATAAATAATAAGCCATTTATTTGCTAAAAGCATTGAATTTATCGATGTTATTTTTTCGATTTAGAAAATAAGCTCCCACCTAATTACATCTTTTTTTAGGTTTTTAAATTATTACTTTTTTTTCAAATTTTTGATACACTTTACACACTATTTGGGACATTATCAAAAAAAGCGGTAAATCACACTTTTTACAAAAAAATTTTATCGAACTATAAATTGCTTCAGCGGATTGGAATTGTTACGTTTTTTTTTAAAAAAACGAATACAACAGCAATAAGAGTAACGTAGTTTATTTAATGTTTAAGTTCTTCTTAACTAAATCGGCAAGCAATTCCGAATCTTTTAGCAATTTTTCGCGCAAATCACTATCTTCAAAAGCCATAAGAGTTTTTATTATATGGTCAATTGTACCGGACGGGAATATATTATTCGTTTCAAAAGTGGCTCTTTTGTTGGAAAGTGCCTGAGCCGACTCAACACACGAAGAGGGTAAATGTCCTAAATACTTGGCTTTGTCGCGACAATCTTCCTGGTGTATATTAACATTTACATAAAGTTTTTCGGCTATTTCGAGTGCATTGGGCATTAAAAAACCTTGAGCTGCAGAAATAACAATTCCTGCTAATAGCATATAAACATCGGCAGTGCCGTCAGGCGAACGAAGTTCAATGGTTTGTTTTTCGGGCTTCGATGGGCTATCGGTTTGGACATTCGGATTTGCCGAAGCAGCCATGTTTACTTCAGTGGTCCATCCCAATGGAACACGCACTAATACTGAACGATTCCGGTCGCCCCAGCAAATATTGGTAGGTGCTTCCTGATGAGGAACCAAACGCATATACGACAAGGGAGTTGTGTTTCCAAATGCAGTTAAGGCATCGGCATGCGACAAAATACCGGCAATCATTTTGCGGGCAACATCGCTCAATTTTCCATTTTCAAGCATTTGATTATGTCCGTCTTTTTCGGCCAGCATATGTATATGCATTCCACTACCTGCTTTGCCAATCGTTATTTTGGGAGCAAAGCTTACAGAAATTCCATATTGATAAGCTAAATTACGCAATACCCATTTTGCAATCATTATTTGATCGGCTGTTTGCTCTATGGGAACCGGCAAAAACTCTATTTCATGTTGTTCGTATATGTATTCTTCGTCAGAAAATGCACCAACTTCAGAATGTCCGTATTTTATTTTTCCGCCACACTGCGAAATAAGTTGCATGGCCTGATTACGAAAATCATTATATTTAATAAACGGAGATGATTCGTGGTAACCTTTTTGGTTCGTCGGTGCAAATTGTTCGTCTTTCGTTGCTATCACATAAAATTCCAATTCGCCTAATGCTTTAAAAACATGACCGGTAACTTGATTGAAATATTGATGAGCTTTTGCTAAAATAAATTCGGGAGCACTTTCGAGCGGTTTCCCTTCGTTGGTGTAAAACGAACAAAGAATATCAACCGCTGGGATTTCGGAAAAAGGATTAACAAATGCTGTTTTATAACGCGGAATAACATACAAATCGCTTGAACCGGCCTCAATAAAAGAAAACAAACTCGAACCATCAACTCGTTCGCCGTATGTCAAAATACTTTTAAGATAATCCAAACTGTAAATATAAAAACTCAGGGTTTTTAAACGTCCATCTTGGGCAGCATATCGAAAGTTTACCATCTCAATTTTATGGTCAACGATATACTTAATAAGATCTTCACGCGTAAAAGATGCGGCATCTTTTTGCAAATATTTTTCAATCAAATTTGCATGCAAACGATATTTTTCCATATAAAAAATTTTTTGCAAAATAACGATTATTCTCTTTATAAAGAAATATTCTATAGCATTTTATTTCTACTTTAACGAAAACAGTTTTTCTTTTCTTGGCTCAAATTACTTTTACCACAAAACCTTTTAAATATTCGCCTTCGGGGTGAAAAAGGCTAATAGGGTGATCGCCAGGCTGGTGCAATTGATAGAGAATGGAAGCGTGCCTGTTTTCGCTTGCTGCCGCTACAAATATAGCTTGACGCAAATCTGCAGCCGAAATGGCTTGCGAACAACTGTATGTAAATAAAAGACCTCCTTTGTTCAGCATTCTCATTCCTTTTGCATTTAGATTTTTATAGGCAACCAACGCCTTTTCGCGATGCTTATGATGCTTTGCAAAAGCAGGCGGATCGAGTACTACAATGTCCCATTCCTGTTGTATCGACTTAAAATAATCAGTTACATCCGAAGCAATATTTTCAATTTGTGTACAATGGTTTAATGAATAATTTTCTTGAGCTGTTTCAAGTGCTTTTACCGAACTGTCAACCGTTATCACTTTCGTTGCTCCATTTTTGGCAGCATAAATCGAAAATCCACCGGTATAGCCAAAAAGATTTGCCACTTTTTTGCCTTGGCAAAATTTTGACAACAATTGTCTGTTTTCACGTTGGTCAATGAAAAAGCCTGTTTTTTGACCTTCGATGAAATTGATTTTAAAGTGTAAATTGTTTTCGGATATTAGTATCGGATTCTCGCAAGTTCCAAATAAAAAACCATCACCCGGATATTGTTCAAATTTTGGTGGAAGCGTAGCTTGACTTTTATTATAAATGGCTTTAATATCGGGGATTTCATTCAATAAAGCCTGAACAAGGTTGTTACGCTGTAGATACATCCCGGCACTATGAAACTGTAAAACTAGCAATCCATTATAATAATCGGCTACGAGTCCTGGCATGCCATCGCCCTCGCCATGTATCAATCTAAAAACATTGGTTTCATTATTATTCCATAAGCCAATGCTTTTTCTTAACTCAACTGCCCATTTTATTTTTTCCTGAAAAAAAGCAACATTTATCTCTTTCGGAGTAAAAGTTAAGACCCGCACCGAAATGGAGTCGGGTTGATAATGCCCCCGAGCCAACCATTCTCCATGACAATCAACAACATCGACCAAATCCCCTTCTTTTATTTCTTTAGGCAATGATTCAATTGCTCCCGAAAACACCCAAGGATGAAATCGTTTTAGTGATGCTTCTTTATTTTTTTTAAGCCTTATAACGGGATACATTTAACTTATTTTTTCGTAAATTAACAGTGCAGCATAAGCATCGGTAGCAGCATAGCGAACCTGAGCCTCAGTTAACTCCTTCGATTCCCAATTTGAAAGCTGCTGACGTTTACTCAATTTTTTGTTTAACAGCAATTCGCACAACTTTCTTAAACTCAATGCTTCAATACCTTTGCTCTTTGCTATGGTTTGCAAATCAATAAAGCCATTTGGATTAAATTTTCTAAGTTTTTGCAACTGTCTTACATCTTGAGAGGTTCCAACTCCAATCTTATAAATATTTTTATTTTCCAAAATATGAACAATAGCATTGGGAATTTTATAGTCAACCAAGCGAATTAAAACAGCCGTTTCGTGTGTTGCAAACTGAATAAGGGTTGTTTTATTGCTCACTCCTTTTTTAAAAGACGGGCGTGTTTCTGTATCAAACCCCAACAAAGACTGCTTGTTTAGGAAGTCTATAGTAAGTTGAAAATGTTCGCTGAATTCAGAACAAATAATAACATTACCTTCAAAAACCAGATAATCGGTTGGAGTGTTATCGGATGGTTGTTCGGTCATGTGCTAAAAGTCTTTTTGGCGTTGTTTTATAATCCATTGCGAAGTATCCACATCGTCTATTTTTTTGGTCTTTTTCGGTTTTAAATCATTCCACCAGTCTCCTTTCATATAATTCAATATATGAAGCGTTTGCAAAGCAGCCGGCAAACGTTGACCCCAAAAAAGCTCAAAATTCTGCCTGCAAATATAGAGTGAAGATTCCATTATTAACTCATCGCCACTTTGGTAGTTCGTTACTACATTTTTTAAGTCTTGGTACAAATCGGCTAAAATCTCTGAAAGCGGAGCAGTATTTTTTTCATTATTGGTTGAGTTTATTTCCGGTATATCGCAATCTAAATCCATCTCACCAAATTTCTCCTCAAAACCGGCAGCAATTAAATTGTATATTTCTTCGCTCACAACATCTTCGAGCAACCCTTCTTGCGCTTCAAAAGTTGGCAAAAGGCTTGTCTTTAAATATATCAACGGCAACAAACGATGTAAAATGGATGATACGGTTTGAGGTTCGTACGGAGACAAATCCTCGCAAAAAGCAACATACTCTTTGCTTACCGTTATAAACTCAATTGTGTTTTTATGAAAAACACGAGGATTCATAATTATTTTTTAACAGCGATAGCTTCGATTTCTACCATAGCACCCATTGGCAAACGAACAACGCCGTATGCAGCTCGTGCAGGAGCTTCCTGTCCGAAAAATTTTGCATAGACTTCGTTCATCAATTTAAAATTATCTAAATCGTCTAACAAAACAGTGCACTTTACTACATCCTGGTATGAACAACCGGCTGCTTTTAATATTTCGCCTAAGTTTTTAAGAGCTTGTTCGGTTTGTTTTTCAATACCTTCAACCAACATACTTGTTTGAGGATTAATTCCCAACTGACCGGAAACAAAGATAAAGCCATTTGCTTCAACAGCCTGACTGTAGGGACCTATTGCTTTAGGTGCGTTTTCGCTAAAAATAATTTTTTTCATAATGGATTTTACTTTTCATTTTACGGCAAAGATAGGTATTTTTGTCCAAATTAAGGAAAATGGAAACGGCTCTTCAAATTTTAATCATCGATCAATTCGATTCATTTACATATAACCTGGTGCATCGTATAGAACCGTTGGTTAAACGTGTTAGAGTAGTCCGCACAAATGTTTTTCAAGCAAACGACATTCTGAATGCTGACGCCATCATTATTTCACCGGGACCGGGTGTTCCTTCAGATTACCCTCAATTAAAAAAAATGCTTTTAGATGTTGCTCCCAAAAAACCTATTTTGGGTGTATGTCTTGGGCAACAAGCCATAGCCGAAGCATGGGGAGGTTCGCTTATCAATTTACCTGAAGTATGGCATGGCATTGCTCGCGAAACAAAAGTGGTTCACAACGATGTTTTATATAATAATATTCCTACAACATTTTTATCCGGAAGATATCATTCGTGGGTTGTCGATGAAAAAACACTTCCAAACGATTTTATTGTTACCGCACGCGATGTTGATGGTTACATAATGTCTCTTACGCATAAACATTTTCCGCTGAAATCGGTACAATATCACCCTGAATCCATTTTAACACCGGAAGGGGAAAAATTACTTTCTAACTGGGTGCAATGGGTAAATAAGCTGGTATAAACAATTGGTTTTATTGAGAGCTTTCGTTTATTTTTTATTTTTCTAAAAAAAGAGTAGGTTTGCGAAAATATTTAATATTGAAACTATCAGTAAAAACAGCTCTATTTATTTTGGTGGCAAGTGTTATTGCCATTTTTGGGCAAACTGTTTTTTTTAGTTTTACCAATTGGGACGACCCGGCTTATATTACTCAAAATACGGTAATTAAAACATTTGATCTTAATTTTATAAGAGCGATAGTTACGGAACCCATGCACGGGCATTATCATCCGCTAACATGGATCTCATTAGCATTCGATTATCAATTATTTGGATTAAAAGCATGGGGCTTTCATATTCACAACCTTTTGCTTCATCTCATTAATACCATACTTGTTTTTTATTTAGCACGAAATTTAAAAGATGATATTCGGATTGCGTTCTTTTGTTCGTTGCTGTTTGCCGTTCATCCTTTTGCAAATGAATCGGTATCGTGGATTACCGAACGAAAAAACCTTTTATTCACACTTTTTTATATTGCAGCGTTTATCAGTTATATTCGGTATTACAAAACAAAAAGCAAACTTCATTATATAACAGGCATTGTCTTTTTTATTCTTTCGTTACTTTCAAAAGGGTCTGCCATTACATTGCCGATTATTTTAATGTTTTGGTTGATGTATCATCCTTCGTTTTCGAAGAAAGAAATGATAAAATTGTTACCGTTCTTTCTTTTGGCAGTTATATTTTCCTGGTTGGCCATAAAAGCACAGCAACCTCTATTAAATCAAGTTACCGTCAAACTTCCTTTCTGGGATTCATTTCTCTATTCCTCGTGGGCATTCGGCCTGTATATAACAAAAGCTTTTATTCCTTTTCATTTAGCCGCATTTCATCCCATATTCATAGGCGACATACCCATTTACTATTTTCTTGGCTTTGTCGTTTTGATTGTTTATATTGTTTTAATTATCCATTCATTTAGGCAACATAACGTTGATTTGTTTTTTGGTTTATCGTTCTTTCTTGTTAACATCGTTTTGTTTTTAAAAGTGTTCGAAGCGTATGCAAGTTCTTATTTCCTGGCCGAACGCTATACCTACTTAGCTTACATCGGATTATACTTCGCTTTTTTTTCTTGGTTTTTCAATAACATTAAAAAAAATACTGGACTGTACTTAATGATTTTATGGATAGTGATTGTTTCTTTCCAATCGTTTCAATATGCAAAAACATGGAAAAACAGCCTTTCACTGTGGAGCAATGTTTTAAAAATATACCCAACAAGCAATGTTGCTTTATTAAACTATGGAAATGCTTTACGACAAGACAAACAATACATAAAAGCAATAGAATATTATAATAAAATTAAAGATAACGGCGACATTTATACTAAAATGCTCGAAAACAGAGCTTATGCTTACTATCAAATGAACAATTGGGACAACGCAGCGAACGATTATGCACTGTTACTTGAAAAATATCCGGAACGAAAAGACATTAAACAAATCATAGCCGGAATGTTAATCCAACAAGGAAACGTACAACTTGCCTACCATCAATTGCAATTTTTATTAAAACAGGATTCAACATTCTGCGACGCTTGGAATAGCCTTGGCAATTATTATACACAAACAAACAGCATGGATTCTGCTTTGCTCGCTTATGAAAAAGCTATTAATTGTAGTCCAAAAGCTCTTTATTACTATAATAGAGCAACTTTACTTTCGATGAATAATAAACTCGAAGCAGCCATTATTGATTTCAATAAAGCGTTATCCCTTGATAGTTCTCATTCGGAATATTACGTAAACAGAGCTATCAATTATTTTAAACTCAAAAATTTCTCTTTGTCGCTCAACGATTTTAATAATGCAATCCGATTAAACCCTGTAAATGTTGATTATTATCTTAATCGCAGTAATGTGTTTATGGCATTGAATCTATGGAACAACGCCATTGACGACCTGAACAAGGCTCTTAAGCTTAATCCGAATAACGGTGATATTTATGCTCGCAGAAGTTTTGTTTTAAAAAAAATGGGGCTTAACGACAAAGCTTGCAATGATATTAAAATGGCGTTGAAATTAGGCTACAAAAAATACGTATCGTTGATAAATGAAATGTGTAAATAATGGTTTCTTTTTTTGGAGGTAGAATAAAATTTGACAGAAATGAGCTCGCCGGTGCATTTGGAGATATTGGCACCGACTTGCCATTGATAATCGGAATGATCATCGCATCGGGTTTAAACGTTACCAACGTTTTGGTAACCTACGGCTCAATGCAATTGCTCACCGCTTTTATTTACGGAATACCCATGCCGGTTCAGCCATTAAAAGCAGTTGCAATGATTGTAATAAGTCAAAAAGTGAGTCCGGAAATTATCTATGGCGGAGGCTTAGCAATTGGATTGTTTGTGCTCGTTCTGTCGCTAAGTGGAATAATGGATTTATTGGCAAAAATTATCCCTAAAGTGGTAGTTCGCGGAATACAAATGGGATTAGGCATTAATTTAGCATTAACAGCCATGAAAGATTATATCCCAGCAGAATCCATCAATGGTTATTTTTTGGCTTTTATTGCTTTTTCGTTGGTTCTTTTGTTTTTAGGTAATCGAAAGTACCCACCGGCCATTTTTATAATTGTATTGGGAATTATGTATGCTGTTGTTTTCAATATTTCCGATTGGGAATTTATAAAACATATCAACCTTACATTGCCATCCATTCACGTTCCACAATGGTCAGATATGGTTACCGGTTTTTTATTATTGGCGTTACCCCAAATTCCATTATCAATTGGTAATTCTATCATTGCGACAAAACAAATTGCCAACGATTATTTCCCCCAAAAAAAAGTTAGCGTTAAAAAAATTAGTTTGACATATTCTATAATCAATATATTGAACCCCTTTTTAGGCGGCATACCAACGTGCCACGGTAGTGGAGGAATTGCTGGACATTACACATTCGGAGCCCGAACAGGAGGATCGGTTTTTTTGTACGGTTCTATGTATTTAATAATAGGTTTATTCTTTAGCGAAGGTTTTGAGCAAATCATTAAATTTTTCCCGTTGCCCATTTTAGGGATTATTTTATTTTTTGAAGGACTTGCACTTATAATGTTAATGAAAGATATCTTAGATTCTAAACGCAGTTTGATGATATCATTTATTGTTGCTTTATCGTGTATTGGTTTAAAATTTGGCTTCCTGATTGGTATGATTTTGGGAGTCGTGCTTTATTATACTACCGACTCAAGGGTTAAAAATACATTTAAGTTTAAAATTACATTTTTTAAAAAGAAACCATTTTAAAGTATTGGCTTGTGCAATTTGCAAAAGTAACTTTTATAGTAAAATTCTTTTTGTTAATCAGAATTTAGTTATTGCTTCCCTTTTAGCGATGGGTTTAGTGCATAAGCTTGGTTAAGAAAATACGAAGCGTTGGATGGATCGCCTAAGTTTTGGTAAGTAATACCTATAAAGTAGTAGGCCATTGCATTTTGAGGATTATATTCAATACATTTTTTAAATGCAGCTATTGCCTCATTGTACTTACCCAAGGTGCCATATGTACTTCCCAAGTTCATCCATCCATCCGAAAATTTAGGGTCAAATCTTACGGCATTTTCGTAAGCAGCCAATGCTTTATCGTATTGTTTATTTTGAAAATAAATAACACCCATATTGCTATACGTAATAGACTTTCCGGGAGCCAGGGTAAGACATGTATCATAATAAGCTAATGCCTTGTCCCATTCGTTCTTTCGGAAGTATGCCAAGCCCAATTGGTCATAGGCATCAGCAAAACTGGGAACAATGGTTCGAGCTCGGCGAAAATAAAAAATAGCGGTATCCAAATATTCAGGTTTTGTTACTTCGCCGTTTTCCATGGCCTTACCCTTCATTATTTCTAAGCCATAGTAATAATTCATATGAGCTGATTCAGGCGATTTGTTGATGTCTGCTTCGTACAACGACAAACTGCTCTTCCAGTCTTTGTTTCGGCTCATGGTTATACCTATATATATGATAAATAAGGGGAGTAACGTTAAAAATACTTTGCTCGTAAATAGTTGATTTAGGTTGATTTCTTTTTGCAACATGCCAAAAAGCTTCGTTATAAGATATGCCAGGGCAAGTGCAAATGCAAATGAGGGGACAAACAAAAAACGCTCACCAAACGAAGAACCTATGGTTATTATTAGATTAGAATAAATAGACATACTAATGAAGTAAAAAAGAACAGAAAAAGACAAAACACTTTTCTTTTTAAACCCCAAAAACGCAATAACAGCTAAACAAATGTATACGAAGAGTGAAATCAAAACATAAAAATCGCCAAAATTCACGATTTTTATTTGATTGTACGAATAATCGCAAGCAAGAGGATACGGAACCATTAATTTCCAAAGGTATAATCCCATAATTTTTATGGCAGTGGCCGTACGTGTAAAAAAATCGGGAGCAGCAACCAACAAATTATCTACCATACTGGTTTCGTCTAAATGTGCTTGATTGCCGATTGCTCTGTAACGCATGGCAAAAAAAATAAGAACCGGGATAAGGTAAAAAACGGTTAAAAAAGCAGCTGATTTTTTTTTCTTGTCATAAAAAAAGTAAAACAAAAAAGGAATGATAGCTAAAAACGTTATGGCGCTTTCTTTGCTCAAAAGTGCCAACAAATATATAAACAAAGCCGTAATTAGCTTAAGTGTCGATTTTTTTTCGGAGTACGACAACAGGAGTAAAATAGAACCAATAGAAAACAAAAATGCCATTATTTCGTCTCTGCTTTTAATATTGGCAACGACTTCTGTATGTATGGGATGCAAGGCAAATATCAACGTTGCCATCATAGGTAATAAAACAGAGTAACCGGCAAACAGCTTTTGTAATAACTTAAATAACAAGACACAAAGCAAACCGAAGAGTAAAACATTTATCACATGACCCGGCGTTGGGTTATCCGGCCATAGTTGCCATTCAATGGCATACATGATTAATGGCAGCGGTCGGTAAAGATTATCGGGCGAGTTCCAATAACCATATCGATAACCCGTTTTTAAAATCGTTGATATACCGGCAGTCCCTTGTTTTACAACAAAATTTTCTTTAATAACCGAAAAATCGTCTAAAACATACCCATGCTTAAAGGTATTGGCATAGGCAACAAAAGCAATTAGAAAAATGAATATATAATAAACAAAAAAGGTTTTTCGAGCAGGTTTCTGTACATTTGTTTTTTTTGTTTTCTGCTGAAGTTGCTTTTTGTTTTTTACCATAGCCTAAAAACGATTTATAGATAACATAACTAAAACACACCATTCAACAACTTCAATTCCCTTTTCTTCGGCTAATTTGTAAAGTTCATTATTCTCCGTTCCCGGATTAAATATTATTCGCTTAGGATTTAACGACAAAATATAATCGTAATATTCTTTCTGATTTTCGGGCGATAGATACATTGCAATGGTATGAACATCCGTGAACAAAGGTGTTTCTTGTATAATTTCAATTCCGGCAACATTGCCTTTACGTTTACCTATTGCAACCACTTCATGATGGTGATCGGTAAGGCTAACAATAGCTTTATACGAGAATCTTTCGGGATTTGGACTTGCTCCCAATACGACTGTTTTCATCTTTTTTTTCCGACAAAAATATTCTAATTTTATGATTTAAAATATGTTTTATTTATTTTTTTTGTATATCTTTACGAAGTTAAAAAAAGAAGTCTTTTAAGTAGTTAAATGCTTAAATATCAGTTTTATGAAAAATAAATCTTGTTCTACAACTCCATCGTGTGAAGATTGTGTAATAAATACGATATCCGTTTTTAATAAATTAACCATCGATGAATTAAATATATTGAATTTTGAAAAGATTTGTCAGATATATAAAAAAGGCACTATTATATACAATGAAGGCAGCCGTATTAGTGGTTGCTATTGCATTCACGGTGGAATTATAAAATTATATAAAACCGGTTTTGAAGGCAGGGAACATATCATTCGATTTGCCAAAAAAGGCGAAATTATTGGTTATCGCTCATTGCTGAGCAACGATTTTGCCTGCCACACAGCAAAAGTATTAGAAGACGCACAAGTTTGTTTTGTGCCCGGAGAAACATTATTTAAGTTATTGGAAAATAATCCGAAATTTTCGCTCGAAATGCTTAAATTAGCTTGTATTGAATTGGGCGAAGCCAATGCTTTTATTACCGACATTGCTCAAAAATCTGTACGTGAACGATTAGCAGAAGTACTCCTGATACTAAAAGATTCATTTGGCTTAGACGAAGAAAAAAACCTTCAAATCGTTCTCACACGCGAAGAACTTGGTAACATCATTGGAACGGCAACAGAATCGGTAATTCGTCTTTTGAGCGAATTTAAAGAAAATAATTGGATCGAAATCAATGGACGAAAAATCAAAATGCTTGACATTAAAGCAATTCAAAAAATTGCATCAAAAAAATAAAAATCATGTCATTTAACAGACTTTTACTTTAAAAAGTTTCGTTAAATTTACCTCGCAAAAAATATGTAAATATGGCAGATTTAACAACAACCTATCTTGGTTTAAAATTAAAAAATCCTATCATAGCAGGCAGCTGTGGAATTACTAACAGTGTTGATTCTATAAAAAAATTAGCAGACAATGGAATTGCTGCAGTGGTTTTAAAATCATTGTTTGAAGAACAAATATTATTTAATGCCCATCAAAAAGTTTCTGAAAGCGAATTGGATTATCCTGAAGCTTACGATTATATAAAAAACTATTCCAAATTAAACGATGTTGCTACTTACCTGAATTTATTAGGACAAGCCAAGCACGAAACAAACATACCAATAATTGCAAGTATCAATTGTGTCTCTTCAAACGAATGGATAACTTTTGCCAAAGATATCGAAAATGCCGGAGCCGATGCACTTGAATTAAATATCATGGTTTTATCAAGCAACCCAAAATTATCCAGTCTAGATAATGAAAATATCATGCTCGATATTATTCAAAAAGTCAGACAAAACACCAAACTTCCCATTGCAGTTAAAATCAACAGCCATTCGTCGGGTTTGGCAAATTTTATTCAAAAACTCGACTGGTCAAAACTCATTCAAGGTATTGTTCTATTTAACCGTCAATACTCACCAGACATTGACCTCGACAATATGAAAATCACTTCGTCGCATGTATTTAGTTCACCTGCCGATTTTGCTGAAAGCTTACGATGGGTTGCTATTATGAGCGATATCATTAAAATGGATATAGCCGCCACTACCGGCATCTGGGATGGAAAAACAATTGCTAAGCAAATTTTAGCCGGTGCCAATGCCGTTCAAATTGCAAGTGTTCTTTATAAAAATGGACCTTCGTACGTTCAAACCATGATGAGAGAATTAGAATCGTGGATGAACTCAAAAGGCTACGACTCTATCGATCATTTTAAAGGACTAATGAGCAAAGGAAAAATCAACTTGCCTTCTGCATTTGAACGCATACAATTCATGCGTTATTTTTCTAATATTGAATAGTTTATGGGTTACTTAAAAAAAATCATATTTTTTTATGTTGATGGATTTCGGCATTTAAGTACCTTAGGAAAATCTTTGTGGATAATAATCTTTATAAAGCTGTTTATCATGTTTTTCATTTTAAAACTTTTTTTCTTTCCAAACATTATGAAGAAAGATTTTCATACGGACCAGGAACGTAGCAACTATGTTATAGAACAATTAACTAAAACTAAATAATATGACCTTATTAGATGCATCATTAATTGACTGGTCGAGAGCACAGTTTGCTCTTACAGCCATTTATCATTGGTTCTTTGTACCGTTAACATTAGGATTGTCATTTATAATGGCAATTACCGAGTCCATTTATCTAAAAACCGGCAACGAAGAATGGAAAAAAATCACTAAATTCTGGATGACTCTTTTTGGTATAAACTTCGCCATAGGAGTTGCTACCGGAATTATTTTAGAATTTGAATTTGGCACCAACTGGTCAAAATACTCGTGGATTGTAGGCGATATTTTCGGTGCACCATTGGCTGTCGAGGGTATTTTTGCTTTCTTCCTCGAATCTACATTTATCGCCGTAATGTTTTTTGGCTGGGAAAAACTAAGCAAAAAATTCCATCTTTTTTCTACCTGGATGGTAGCATTTGGTTCAAACCTTTCTGCATTATGGATTTTAGTTGCCAATGCATGGATGAACAATCCGGTAGGCATGACATTTAATCCGGATTCAGCACGAAACGAAATGCAGAGCTTTGGCGAAGTAGCTCTATCACCTTTTGCTGTCAATAAATTTTTACACACTATAACTTCAAGCTATGTAGTAGCGGCTATTTTTGTTATTGGTGTTAGCTCGTGGTATTTACTAAAAAACAGACATGTGCTTTTAGCTCGAAAGAGCATTATAGTTGCAGCTGTTTTCGGTTTGTTTTCTTCCTTGGGAATTATTATTACAGGTGATGGCTCCGCATATCAAGTTGCCCAAAAACAACCCATGAAACTAGCTGCTATGGAAGGGCTTTATCAGGGACAAAAAGGAGCAGGATTGGTTGTCTTTGGTATGCTTAATCCATCAAAGCAGGTTAATAATGAAGAAGACCCTTACTATTTTAAAATTCAAATTCCCAAAATGTTGTCATTTCTTGGGTATCGGAATGGGGATGCTTTTGTTCCCGGTATTAAAGATATTATTTACGGCAATGAAAAATACGGTTTAGAACCTGCCCAAAAAAGAATTGAACGCGGAAAAGTAAGTGTTAATGCATTAAAAGAATACAAAGAAGCCAAAGCAGCAGGAGACTCCGTAAAAATGAATAATGCCCTTGCTACGTTTAAAGAAACGTTCCCCGATTTTGGCTATGCCTATTTTGAAGATGTACTACGATTAGTCCCCAATGTTTCGCTTTTATTTTATTCATTTCATGTTATGGTTGGTTTGGGCTTTTACTTTGTATTACTTTTTACCATTGTATTATGGTTTTCTTTTAAAGAAAAAATACAACAAAAGAAATGGTTGCTTCGCTTGGCCTTGTTTACCATACCGTTGGGCTATTTAGCTTCGCAACTTGGATGGGTAGTAGCCGAAGTTGGTCGCCAACCATGGGCTATTCAAGATATTTTACCTGTATTTAAAGCAACTTCTCATTTATCCGTAGGTGCCGTTCAGACAACCTTCTTTTTATTTTTAGCTTTATTTACGGTATTGCTTGTTGCAGAAATCAGAATATTAGTAAAACAAATTAAAAACGGACCAAAAGAATAATGCATATGTTTGAAACAATGGAACTATCGACCTTGCAGCAATATTGGTGGATTATTATATCCATATTAGGTGCTGCCTTAGTCTTTTTGCTTTTTGTACAAGGCGGACAGACATTATTATTTCAAATAGCCAAAACCGATGATGAACGCACGTTGCTTGTAAATGCTTTAGGGCGTAAATGGGAACTTACATTTACAACGTTGGTTACTTTTGGCGGAGCTTTTTTTGCTTCATTTCCACTTTTCTACTCTACAAGTTTTGGAGGTGCATATTGGGTATGGATGCTTATTTTATTCGGATTTATAGTTCAGGCTGTTTCGTATGAGTTTAGATCGAAGATAGGTAATTTTCTTGGCAAGAAAACCTACGAAATCTTTTTATTTGTCAACGGACTGCTGGCCACCGTTTTATTGGGTGCCGCTGTTAGCACTTTTTTTACCGGAAGTGCTTTCTCGGTTGATGCTTATAATTTGTCGCAATGGGATGTTTCTACTCACGGTTTAGAAGCTGCATTAAATTTTCAAAATCTTTGCTTGGGACTTGCCGTATTTTTCTTAACCAGAGTTACAGGTTCCATGTTTTTTATTAATACCATTCAGCACGACACGATCATTCAACGAGCTAAAAAACAAGTTTTTTGGAACGGATTAATTTTTGTTTTTTTCTTTTTATGCTTTTTGGCGATGTTGTTGACCCAAGATGGTTATGCTGTAAATAATGGTATCGTATCGCTAGAATCTTATAAATATTGGCACAATTTGCTCGAAATGCCAATGGTATTAATTCTGTTTTTAATTGGAGTTGTTTTAGTTCTATTAGCTTGGTTCAGAAGTTTTACCAACGCCATTCCGCGTGCTTTTTGGTGTGCCTCATCCGGTGTATTTTTAGTTGTTTTGGCATTGTTTTTTATAGCTGGTTTTAACAATACCTCATTTTATCCATCTTATACTAATTTACAATCATCGCTGACCATTTACAATGCTTCTTCAAGTCATTACACACTTAGTGTTATGAGTTATGTGTCGTTATTTGTTCCGGTAGTAATATTATACATTGCTTTGGCTTGGCGGTCTCTTTCAAAAAAGAAAATCGATACTTCGGAACTGAATCAAAATTCTCATGTTTATTAATCTTTTAAAACGTTAATTTTATGCTAAGTTCATTGCTTTGGTTATTAATGTGGCCTATTTTGATTGCAGCATCGTACTATTTATCGGTACGAATTTTAAAAAAGATGAAGCTGTTATAAAACGCTTATTTTGACAATATATAGGGCATATAGTATGCTTAATTAATTTTGAGCTTATTATTATAAAAACAGAGATTAAATTAAGAATAACGACAAAAAGGTTGTGTGCTTTGGCATATAGCTCAATGAAGTGAAGTTTATCTATGTACCACAGTGTTTTCTGTTGTGAGAAAAAAACAGATAAGTACAGAGTTATTTAAATTATTTCTCTGTAGGATGAAAAGTAATAAAAAGAGAAAGTACGTTTAAATTTTAAACTGACAGTAGTAAAACGCTTTATTTTTTTTATCTTTTTAAAAGCTAATTGAAAAGCAAGTAAAGTATATGTCATTTAGCTATATATAATTTCAGTTCTTCATTCTTTTTCAACATCAAATAACACAATACTTTTATCCTAAAAAAACTTAAAGCAATTTTGGAATTGTTTAAAACTTTTATTTTTTGTATCTTTGCCAAATTGTTTTTATTCGCTCTTTAAACATGGAAAAAGAAAAAATTCTATTTGTAACTCAAGAAATTACACCTTATTTACCTGAAAACAAAATTTCTAAAATCGGTCGCTACCTTCCACAAGGAATGCAAGAGCGTGGTTGCGAAATTAGAACTTTTATGCCCCGTTTTGGCAATATCAACGAACGCCGCAACATGCTTCACGAAGTAATTCGTCTTTCAGGGATGAACATGGTGATTTACAACACTGACCATCCGCTTATTATAAAAGTTGCCTCCATTCAATCAGCACGCATGCAAGTTTATTTTATTGATAATGATGACTTTTTTAAACGCAAGTTCACACTTACTGACGATAAAGGAAACCTTTTCCCCGATAACGATGAACGCTGTATTTTTTATGCAAGAGGTGTATTAGAAACCGTGAAAAAACTTCGCTGGGCACCCGATATTATTCATTGCCACGGCTGGTTTAGTGCACTCGTTCCGCTTTATGTAAAGAAAGCATTTAAAGAAGATCCTATTTTCGACCATTCAAAAATTATTTTTAGTATTTACGACCAAGAGTTTAAAGGAAGTTTAAATAAAGATTTTATTAAAAAAATTCCCATTGACGATATCTCATCAAAAGATATAAAAATAATAGAAAATCCGACCTATACAAACCTTATTAAACTTGCTATTCAATATTCCGATGCTGTTGTTTTAGGTGATAAAAATATAAATTCGGAAATTATCGAATACATAAATCAACAAGAAAAACGTTTTATACACCACACGGAAGATGAAAATTTTACAGATGCTTACAATGAATTTTATGACAACATTATTGAAAAAAAATATATTGAAGAATTTTAATTTATTCCTTTTTATTTTATTCACACTGCTTTATGCTTGCCAAAAAGACCCCTCAGAAATAGGTTTAAGCTTGCAAAACGAAAACGAAATTATTAATGGGAATAAAATTGATACAACATCCATTAAAGCATTTACTATTCGAGAAGATTCACTTACCACAGACGAACGTACCTATGCTATTTTAGGTTCCATGCTCGATCCTGTGTTTGGTTATAGCGAAGCTTCATTTATTTCGCAACTTCGATTAGCTTCTTCAAACGTTAGCTTTGGTACATCGCCCATAGCAGACTCTATGATAATTTATCTTGACTACAGAAGCTACTATGGCGATACCACCCTTGAACAAAGCTTTGATGTTTATGAACTAGAAAAAAGTATTTACTTGGACTCAACATATTATTCAAATTTGAATGTTCAGAATTATATCCCTTCAGCAAAAATAATTGCAACCAAGACATACAGACCTAGACCTAATGATAGTTGTTTGGCTATTCGACTTTCGAATGCTTTTGCTCAACAAATTGCTGATGCAACAACAGAACAACTGCAAAACAACGATAATTTTATTTCCTTTTTCAAAGGATTCTTTTTTAAACCCCATCCTAATCTTAATCAAGCTGCTTTTATCTATTTTAACCTTTTAAGCTCCAAATCTAAAGTTACATTATATTATCACAATAGCACCGGCTCTAATTTAAAATACGACTTTGTTTTTAACTCAAGTTGCGCACGCATCAATTTGTTTCAACATAATTACACACCGTGTGATTTTAATTCAAGCATCAATGATACCACCGGAAACGATTCATTATTATACTTACAAGCAATGTCCGGCTTAAACGCAAAAATCACGTTTCCTCATATTACTAATTTCGCACAGCTTCCACTACTAGCATTTGTACGTGCCGAGCTCATCATTCCCATTAAAACCGATGATGCTACATCAACATTATTGAAGGCACCTCCTAAGCTTTTACTGGTAGCATATAATAGCAGCGGAACTTATGAGTTTCTGCCCGACTTTAGCGTAGGTAGCGATTACTTTGGAGGTAATGTTAATTCCGGATATACCGAATATCGCTTCAACATTTCCCGATACATCCAACAATTAGCATACAATCAACGCAAGGACTTCGGTATAGCCCTTTTTGTTGCCGATAATCGTATAAGTGCCAACAGAGTAATCATCAAAGGGCCTCGATGCGTAAACGGCATGAGACTTTCTATCACTTATTTAAAACCGTAATTAAATGGCTTTCATGTTTAACTATTTTACTCGTCTGCTTCGGAAAAGTGCTCTTTCAGCTAAGCCATATAATCATTGTATATATAATCAAAAAACAGATTTTTTATCAAAATTGTTAACCCGAACCATAAATAATTTTATATGTGTGGAATAGTAGGATACATTGGACCCAAACAAGCCTTTCCAATATTAATAAATGGATTAAAACGCTTAGAGTATCGTGGTTATGACTCTGCAGGTATCGCCATTATTAACCCGGAAAACAAGCAATTTAACGTATATAAATACAAAGGCAAGGTTGCCGATTTAGAAAAAAACATTATCGGAAAAGATATTTCAGGCAATATTGGCATCGGTCATACACGTTGGGCAACTCATGGAGAACCTAACGATATCAACGCACATCCCCATACTTCGATGAATAAAAAATTCATTATCATCCACAACGGCATTATAGAAAATTATTCGCGATTAAAAAAAAGATTGGAAGACAGGGGATATTCGTTTATTAGTCAAACGGATACAGAGGTTTTAGTAAATTTAATAGAATACATTTACGAAAAAGGTCAGGTCTCGGCAGAAATCGCTATCCGTTTAGCACTAACAAAAGTTGAAGGAGCATTTGGCATATTAGTTTTATGCACCGATGAGCCGAATACGATTTTTGCAGCTCGAAAAGGAAGCCCTCTTGTTGTTGGGATTGGTGATGGCGAATATTTTTTTGCCAGCGATGCAACCCCCATTATTGAACACACCAACAGAGTGGTTTTTTTAAACGACAATGACGTAGCTATAGTACAACCAGACCAAATTACTTTTAAAACCATCATGAATGTTCCCATTACTCCTACCATTCAGGAATTGGATATGGACATAGGCGAAATTGAAAAAGGTGGTTTTGACCATTTTATGTTGAAAGAAATTTTTGAACAACCCAGAGCAATCGAAGATACTATAAGAGGAAGAATTTCTATTGATAACAAAGAAATAACACTTGGAGGTTTATACAACGTACTTGACAAGCTGATTAATGCCAAGCGAATAATTATAATCGGTTGTGGTACATCATGGCATGCAGGTTTAGTTGGAGAATACTTACTCGAAGACTTGGCTCGCATTCCGGTAGAGGTAGAATATGCTTCAGAGTTTCGATATCGTAATCCCGTAATTTTCCCCGACGATATTTTTATTACCATCAGTCAAAGCGGCGAAACTGCCGATACCTTAGCTGCCATAAAACTTGCCAAACAAAACGGAGCCACTGTTATAGGAATTTGTAATGTGGTTGGAAGCAGCATACCACGCGAAACAGATGCAGGTGTTTACACCCATGCCGGCCCCGAAATAGGCGTTGCAAGCACCAAAGCGTTTACCGCACAAGTTACTGTTTTAACTACTTTGGCCGTATTGCTTGGATATAAAAGGAATGCTATCTCCAGAGAAGAATACGAGCTATACATCAAAGAAATTCATGCTATACCTGCAAAAATTGAAAAAATATTAGAACAACATCAAAAAATTAAAGAAATTGCCGAAAAGTATTTCAACATTTCAAACAGTCTCTATTTAGGACGCGGCTATTTATTCCCTGTAGCATTAGAAGGAGCCCTTAAACTCAAAGAAATTTCATATATCCATGCCGAAGGTTATCCGGCTGCCGAAATGAAACACGGCCCCATTGCTTTAATTGACGAACATATGCCCGTTGTTGTACTTGCTTCAAAAGACAAATCTTACGAAAAAATTGTTTCCAACATTCAAGAAGTTAAAGCCCGCAAAGGCATTGTTATTGCCATTGTAACCGAAGGTGATGAAACTATTGCTAATTTTGCCGAACATATTATTGAAATTCCCGAAACTCCTGATATTTTAACACCTTTAACTTCGGTCGTACCACTCCAACTTTTATCTTATTATATAGCCGTATTAAGAGGCTGCAATGTTGACCAACCAAGAAATCTTGCAAAATCTGTTACCGTTGAATAATGTATGTACTTAATTTTTAACTAATTTTGCACCCGTGAAAAAGATTTTCATATATAGTATCTTCATCATTACCATTTGGACTATAAGTGGTTGCAGCGGTTTTCAGAAATTGCTGAAAAGTAACGACTACAATCTCGTTTATAACGAAGCAGTAAAATATTACGAAAAAAAGGATTATTTCAGAGCTCAAAGCCTTTTCGAAAACCTGGAAAATATTTTTAAAGCATCGGATAAAGCAGATAAAATACTCCATTATTTAGGTTACTGTTACTACTATCAGCGCGACTATATCATGGCATCGTATTATTTTAAAAATGTTGGTAATAGATATCCGTTAAGCCCTTTGCGAGAAGAAAGCGATTTTATGGCTGCTTATTGTGCCTACTTAGACGCACCCGACTTTAGCCTCGATCAAACCTATACCTACCAAGCAATAGACCAAATGCAAGCTTTTATCAACCGATACCCCAAAAGCACTAAAATAGCACAATGCAACGAAATAATCGATAAACTAAGACTAAAACTCGAAACAAAATCGTTTGAAGCGGCTAAACTATATTACAAAACCGGTTACTACCAATCTGCAATCATAGCGTTAAAAAATTCACTTCAGGAATTTCCCGATAGTCACTTTCGTGAAGAAACATTATTTCTTATTTTAAAATCGAGCTTTATCTATGCCCAAAACAGCGTAGAAGAAAAGAAAAAAGAGCGAATGGCCGACACGATAAACGAATATTATACTTTTTCGGGCGAATTTCCTAATTCTACTTATATAAACGAAGCAAAAAAAATATATAACCAAGCATCAGAAATTGTTAAAAAATAATGATATGGAAACTAAAAAAACAACTTCATCTTTAACAACTATTACCCGCGATGTTGATAAACTCGAGGAAATGACCGGCAATCTCTATCAAACCATTATGATTATTGCCAAAAGAGCTAATCAGATATCCGTAGAAATTAAAGATGAATTAAGTAAAAAATTAGAAGAATTTAGCTCTTATACCGAGAGTTTAGAAGAAGTATTTGAAAATCGCGAGCAAATCGAAATCTCTAAATACTACGAACGCTTACCCAAACCGGTTGCCATTGCACTTCAGGAATTTATTGAAAATAAACTTTATTACAAAATTCCTGAGCAATCGGAACGCATTAGTGGCGATAGCGTTTCAAAACAAGAATAAAACGCTATGTTACTAAAAGATAAGCATATCATTCTCGGTATTACCGGAAGTATTGCCGCTTATAAGGCAGCAACCCTTACTCGATTGCTTATCAAAGAAGGAGCTCAGGTAAAAATTATTGTTACGCCTTTAGCCAAAGAATTTATTACTCCGGTAACCCTTGCTACACTTTCCAAAAACACCGTTTTATGCGATTTCTTCCATCATGATGACGGAGCATGGAACAGCCATATAGAATTGGGGCTTTGGGCAGATTTAATGCTGGTTGCTCCTGCCTCAGCCAACACCTTAGCAAAAATGGCTCATGGAATTGCCGATAACCTGCTTCTAACCACCTATTTATCTGTTCGTTGTCCGGTTATGGCCGCTCCGGCAATGGATACCGATATGTTTCAACATACAGCTACCCAACACAATATTGAATTGTTGAAACAAAGAGGTGTTTCTTTTATTGAACCACCATCAGGCGAATTAGCCAGTGGACTTATAGGTAAAGGAAGAATGGAAGAGCCTGAACAAATTTTAGAACAGGTTGTGCGTTTTTTTAAGCAAACAACATCCTTTGCAGGCAAAAATATATTAATTACAGCCGGACCTACACACGAATATATCGATCCAGTCAGATATATTGGTAATGCTTCATCCGGTAAAATGGGATATGCCATTGCCGCTGCATTTGCTAATAGCGGAGCTAATGTAACATTAATAAGCGGACCGGTTACAGAAAAAATAAATCATCCAAATGTTACGGTTGTTCATGTCGTTTCTGCCCAAGAAATGCTACAGCAGTGCAATGTATTTTTCAAAAAATCAGATATTATTATTTTAGCTGCTGCCGTTGCCGATTATACTCCTATTCAAAAAGAAAATCGAAAAATTAAAGAAAAAAACAAAAACATATCGTTTGAGTTGCAACCAACTCCAGATATAGCGGAACATTTAGGAAAATTAAAAACAAAAAAACAGACCTTAATCGGTTTTGCTTTGGAAACACACGATTTTTTGAATAATGCTGAAGCAAAATTGAAAAAGAAAAATCTTGATGCCATCATCTTAAATACCATTACACAACAACACAACCCTATGGGCAATGACAATAATAGCATTACGATAATTAACAAACAAAATAAAAAGACCGATTTTTCGTTTAAGTCCAAGAAAGAATTAGCTTGGGATATTTTAACTTATATTGAAAATATGCATGAATAAAGCTGTCATTGCCATATTAACGTTACTTATAACTGTAAAAGCCTATTCGCAAGAATTAAATTGCAAGGTTTCCGTCTTTTCTCAACAAATTCAGACTTCCAACAAGCACATTTTCGAGTCCATGCAAAAAGACCTTTATGAGTTTATGAACAACCGCAAATGGACTGAACATGTTTACTCGTACGACGAAAAAATTGAGTGTACCATTTTAATTAACCTCACCGAACAAATCTCAACCGACCAATTTAAGGGCACGATGCAAGTACAGTCCATTCGACCTGCATATAATTCAAATTACAACTCGGTAATGCTTAATTTAAAAGACAACGATATACAATTTAATTACCAAGAATTTCAATCTTTAGAATTTAACGAAAATACATTTAATTCCAATCTTATTTCGCTGCTTGCGTATTATGCATATGTTATTATCGGTTTTGATTACGACTCATACTCGTTGATGAGCGGTACACCTTATTTCCAAAAAGCCGAAAAAATAGTTCAAAATGCCCAAAATGCTCAAGAAAAAGGATGGAAATCATTCGAAAGTCAAAAAAATCGTTATTGGCTTATCGAAAACTTATTAAACTCCAAATATGCTCCCATTCGCGAGTTTAATTACAAATATCACCGTTTGGGGTTAGATATTATGGCCGAAAAACAAGCCGAAGGAAGAGCTCAAATTGCTGAAGCATTACAATTAGTACAAAAAGTATATCGTGATAAGCCCAGCCCTTTTATGATGCTGTTACAAATTCTTTTTGATGCTAAATCGGACGAGTTTGTGCAAGTTTTTTCAGAATCATTCCCCGATGAAAAAGCCCGCGTAGTAAATATTTTAAAAGAAGTGGATCCCACCAACTCCAATAAATATCAACGAATTTTAACCGAAAATAAACAGTAAACCATGCTGCAAAGCTTATATCTAAATAACTTTGCAATAATCGACGAGCTTACGGTTGATTTTAACGACGGTTTTACAGTAATAACCGGTGAAACGGGTGCAGGAAAGTCCATTTTGGCCGGTTCGTTATCTTTTATATGCGGAAATAAAACCGATATCAGTATTTTAAAAAACAAAGAAAAGAAAGCAACGGTAGAGGCGGTATTTACCGATAAATCAGACTCTGTTAACGATTTTCTTAAAAAACAAGAAATAGAGCCTTCAACAGAAATTATCCTCCGCCGCGAATTACTTCCATCTGGCGCTTCCAGGTGCTATATTAACGAAACAAATGTTACCGTAACGATACTCAAAGAAATCAGTTTTTATCTTATTGATATCCATAGTCAACACCAAAACCTGTTGTTGACTCGCCAAAATTTTCAATTGTTCGTTTTAGACTCAATAGCCAATCAACACACAGATTTAATTATTTATCATGAAAAATATTTAAAGTTCAAACAATTTCAAAGTAAATTATCTGTTTTAAAGGACGAACAACAAAAATCGCAACAGCAACTCGATTTTCTCACTTTTCAGCTAAACGAATTAAACGCTTTAACGTATAGCGTTCAGGATTTTTACGATGCAGAACAAGAGAGTCAAACCTTGGAACATGCCGAAAACATCTCGCTCAAGTTAAATGAAATCATCTATGCATCACACGAAAGCGAACATGCAATACTTATTCAATTTAAAAACATCATAAAAACACTACAATCATTAAACAATCAATACCATAAATCATCCGACTGGGCTCAGCGAATTGAATCCATTTATTTTGATTTTAAGGATCTTGTATCCGAAATCGAAAACGAACTTCATCGCATTCAATCAAATCCGGCACGTTTAGAACAATTGCAAAACGAACTCAGTTCTATTTATTCATTACTTCAAAAACATCGATTAAGAAACTACGATGAATTATTATCCCTCAAAGAAGAACTTCAAACAAAATTAAGTCAGATATCCAATATTGATGAGGAGGTTGCAAAATACGAAAAAGAAATAAAATTATTAGAATCCGAACTTGAAACACTTGCCCACATATTGCATACAAAACGACAAGCCGTTTCCGACAAATTAGTAAAAAACATATTACCATTATTAGAGAAACTTGGAATGCCTCAAGCAAAATTTATAATAGAGTTGAATTATACTGAACATTTAATGGAATCCGGCAAAACTAACGTTGACTTTTTATTTTCAGCAAATACAAAAATACCACCCCAGCCCATCGAAAAGATAGCATCCGGAGGGGAAATTTCAAGGCTTATGCTTTCGTTAAAAACCATTATTGCAAAAAATCATCCTTGCGAAACTATTTTCTTTGATGAGATTGATACCGGAATAAGTGGCGAAATTGCGTATCAAATGGGATTAATAATGCAACAATTAGCTCAATTAATGCAAGTAATCACCATCACTCATTTACCTCAAGTTGCAGCCTGCGGCAAACATCATAAACTTGTATCGAAGTATCAAAATTCAAAAGGGACAGAAGTAACAGTAAAAGCACTTACAGATGAAGAGCGTATTAACGAAATAGCAAAAATGCTTAGTGCTAAAGAAATTACTAAATCTGCCATTGAGCAGGCAAAACATTTATTGCAAATTAAATAAAAAAGCTGCCCCACATTGAGACAGCCTTTATTTAAAAAGTTATTGGATTAATTTACCTGCTAATTATAATTTTTTGACTTAAAACATTTTCGCCAAATTTTACTTTAGCAATATATACTCCTTCCGAAATATGATGAATATCTAAATTAATTTGACCAAAAGCATTTTGCGACTGCTTTTCGAAAATTTTATTTCCTATCATATCGTACATTTCAAATTCAAAATCACTGTCCAATTCTTCATCGGGTAATTGAATTGTCAATACATCATTTGCCGGATTTGGATAAACGTTAATAGTATTTGTCAATTCTTCATAATCATTATCACTGTCTGTATCATCTTCAATCATAAATGATTTTGCACAATTTCCGACATAAATACCCGTTTTTCTTTTGGTACATCCATTGACATCTGTTACAGTAACCTTATAATATCCTTTACACAAATTCACAGCTGTTTGTGTCGTTTGACCGTTACTCCATTTGTAAGTATAAGGAGCGTCTCCACCGGTAACATTTGCCTTAATTGATCCTTGACAACTACCGGTTGGAGTGCATGTTACAGTAGTTGAAATATTAATAACTTTTGAACCAACCGTTTTGCTGATTGATTTTGAAGCATTACAAGCATCTTTTATAGTAACGGTATAAGTAGTATTCGCTGATAGATTTGAAATTGATGCTGTTGTAGCTCCGGTATTCCATTTATACGTATAGGGTGGAGTTCCATTAGTACCTGTAGCAATAGCCGAACCGGTAGGAACACATGGTGAAGAAGCATATGTAATTACTGTACCACTTAAAGCTACAGGTTGAGTAATCGTTACTGATTTTACTACAGAATTTTGACAACCATCTTTAACGGTTACTTTATATGTGTTTCCTCCTAAAAGATTAATGGCTGTTTGAGAAGTTTGACCATCGCTCCATTTATAAGTGTATGGAGATAAACCTCCTATTGGTGTTGCAGTAGCAGTACCATCATTTCCACCCCTACATGTAGAAGGTGTTGAAGTTACAGTAGCATTTACTTTTGATGCTTGTGTAATAGTAACAGAGGCTGTTGCCTTTGTACCACATTGATCTGTAATAGTAACCGTATAGGTTCCTGCTGATAAATTGGTAATCGTTTGCGTTGTTTTGTTATTTGACCATTTATAAGTATAAGGAGGATTACCATTTATTGGGTTAGCGGTAGCAGAACCTGTTGTTCCACCAAAACAACCATTGTGTTGAACATTTATAATTTCGGCAGTTAATAGGGGTATTTGAGAAAGCGATACTGTTTGTACCAATTCACAGTTGTTGGCTCCAACAACCGTAACTGTATAATTACCAACTGCCAAATTTGATATAGTTTGGCTTGTCGAACCATTACTCCACAAATATGTATAAGGTTCGCTACCATATGAAGGATTCGCTGTTATACTTCCATTATAAAGACCGGTGCAAGTTACTTTGGTAATGGCAAAACTAACACTATCAAAACATCCGTATCTGGTAATAAAACCATCTCTTTTCGTAGATAAATCATTAATTAGATTTACAGAACCTATTGTAACAGTATCGGAAAAAAATTCACCTAACCAAACATAATTTCGAGCTGTATTGCTAAAATATGCCGAATTTCCGATTTCATTTAATTTACCTTTTGAATTTAGTGCATTTAAAATATTTCCGTTTAAATCCATTATAGATAAAAATCCATCATTCTGTGCTTTATAATCTAACGTTATTGAACCAAAATTAATTGCCGAACCATACGACCCTGTAAGCATTACTTGACCGTTTGAATGTGTTATGTTAATTACATTTTCATCTTTATTGCTACCAAAAAGTTTTACCCATTGTAATGAACCACTTCTGCTATATTTAACTACAAACAAATCGTATGTTCCGTTTGTTGCTGTATTGTAATAAACTTTTTTGGAAGTATCGGTAAGTGTAGAATCGAATTTAATACGGTATGCTGCAAATTTTCCTGCTAAATACTGATCACCATTTGCATCGGAGGTGTGTTTAATGACATACAAATCGTTATTCGTTGTTAATATTTTTCTAATCCAAACAAAGTTTCCATTGGCATCTGTTTTCATTATGAAACCATTTTTATATGTAGAAGAAATATTAACTATAGGTTTTCCATCGTATTGAATGGTTCCGGTTGCTTGTCCAGATAAAAAATATTCATTACCTATCAATGATAGATTTCTTATATAATTAACATCAGAAGTACCATAAAAAAGTTTTGACCATTGCGGATAACCGTCTACATCAAATTTTGCAATAAAACTTTGTTTTTGATACGGATCATCCACGGTCAATGTGATGTCATATATGTCATCATAAAAGATAACGGAAGAAGTAAATTGTCCAACCATAATGATATTTCCATTATTGTCAATATCAAAATAACCTCCCATTTGATGTGTAGGACCATAAGCAACATTTTTAGTCCAGATCAAATTACCGTTTAAATCTATTTTACATAAATAAATATCGTTTCCGCCATTATTTAATAAATTATCTTGATTGAAAAACGATGTAGTATTGCTAAAAACTCCTGATAAATAAATAAAACTTTTGTCTCTCGATAATTTAATTCCATAAGCACTTTCTGTACCAATGCCTGCAATAGTTTTAAACCATTGTAATTGACCAAGACCATTGAATTTTGCGACAAAAACATCTTGCAACGCAACAGCATTAACAACAACTGTGTCAATTTTTATCTCACCATTAAAATTACCATAAACATAGTAATTTCCATTTTCATCTTGAATCACTTCTGTTGGGTTTACCTGACCGGTTCCTTTGAATTGTTTGGTCCACATAAAACCCTGAGCTTGCAGCGTTAAAGCATATACACTTAAAACTACTGCCAAAATTACGGTTTTCATATATTGTAAATTTATATTTGTCATAATTAGTATTTTTACTTATTGCTTTGTACGCAAATTTAGTTTTTAAGTTGCGTAGATTTATATTTTTATGACTAAATGAATAAAGCTTTTGACAAAATTGTAGTTTGAGTAGATATTCTACAATTTAGGTAACGAATTGCTTGTTTTTAGTGATTAAAATGTTTTGTTTTGATATACAGTTGTTTAACTGTTTGATTCTTTTTGAATAGATTTTAAAAGTTCTTCGGGACTTTTGCCTAAATTATCCAAAAGTACTTTTACATCTTTAGCAAATGGTTTGTTCGGATAGTATTGTAAATACCGCTCGTAACACTCTCGAGCTTTATCCAAATCGTTTAATTCTGATTCGTATATATTTCCCTGCATAAAAATGCAAATATCTTTTTTGGGGTAATCGGGGTATTTACTTTCTACTTTATGAAAAGCTTCGATTGCTTCACGTGCTTTCCCCAATGCTTCAAAAACATTTGCCATTCTGAAAATATATTCAGGTGTTATGCTATCGTCTTGAAATTTGTATGAGTAGGATGCGTAGTATTTAATAACCTCATTTGCCGCAGCAATATTGATGTCACCGGTAGTATCGCTTAATAATATTTTTTCTAAACGAGCAATATTGCTTTCAATTTCTTGTTTTTCTTTTTTCAATTTGTCTTCGTTTGATGTACATGAAAAAAGAATAGACAATATTACAATTAATAGTAAGTGAACCTTATTCATACTACTTCTTTTTTGGAAAAACTACTTTGTATTTTGGTCTTATATTTCCGCTTAAAATATTATTCAACTTAGATTTAATAAGTTTTTTACGAAGAAAAGATATTTTATCAATAAACAATATTCCGTCCAGATGATCGTATTCGTGCTGAATAATGCGTGCCTGAACTCCGCTATAAACTTCCTTATGCGGCTTAAATTGCTCATCAACGTACTCAATGGTAATAGTCGATTTGCGTGAAACATCTTCGCGAATAAACGGAACGCTTAAACAACCTTCGTTATAAAACCATTCTTCTCCCTCTTCGCTAATGATATGTGGATTGATAAATACTTTTTTAAAATCGTTAACCTCCGGGTACTCATCGTTCATAACAGTAGCATCTATAACAAATAAGCGAATGGAGAGACCAATTTGAGGAGCTGCCAAGCCAACTCCTTCTGAAGCATACATTGTTTCATACATGTTTGCTATAAGCTCCTTTAAATTAGGGTAATCGGGAGTTATATCTTTAGCAACTTCCCGTAGCACAGGATTGCCATAAACATAAATGGGTAAGATCATATCGGTTTGTTTTTAATAAAATTCATAAAATCTTGTAATAGTATGGTAGCGCTAACCATATCTATCGTTTCCTTATTTTGTCTGTCTGATTTTTTGGTACCGCAATCAATCATGCTTTGCAGTGCCATTTTCGATGTAAAACGCTCGTCGTAGAAAGTGCATTTTATAGAAGGGTAGCGAGCTTGCAGCTTTTTAAAAAATGGTTGTATAAACCGCATAGATTCGGAAGCTTTATTATTAAGCTGCTTCGCTTGACCAACTACAATTGTTTCAACGTTTTCTTTCGCTATATATTCATCTAAAAAGGTAAAAATATCCTTGGAGTGAATGGTCGTAAGACCGGTAGCAATGATTTGCAAGGGGTCGCTAACCGCTATCCCTACTCTTTTTTGCCCATAATCGATGGCCATGATTCTACTCATGGTGGCAAAGTTAGTTTATTTTAATCGAAGAAAAAAGTTCAGTTTTTTAAGCATCCTTTTCATTTGTTTTTTCAATTAAAAATTCAATTTCGCCAACAGCATATAAAACTTCTTTATTTTCAATCAATAAATGAATAAAACCGGATGTGTCAACTTTTAAAACAAATGCACTGATTTCTTTATTTTTATGTCTTATGCGAACGGTTTGATTTTTTTTGTAAAGCAAATTATCGTAATAACTCTCAATTTGCTGATAATGATTTTTTTTTAATTTTTCGTATTCGTCTAAAATGGATTGTTGAAAAAGCCTAATAAGAGGTTCGAGCCGGTATTTTTGTCCGGTCTCAACACATAGAGATGTGGGATTTGGCACATCTGAAGGGAAGTTCTCTTGATTTATATTAATACCTATTCCTATGACAGAATGATACATTTTTTGTCCTTGAATGGAGTTCTCTATAAGTATTCCGGCTATTTTATTGTTTTTAACATAAATATCGTTGGGCCATTTAATAAATGTATCGGAGCAAAAACAGCTGACAACCTTTGCAACCGCCACAGCCACCATCTTTGAAAGAACAAATTGTTTCTCCATCGGCAAAAATGAAGGTTTCAGCAAAACAGAAAAGGTAAGGTTTTCGTTCGGGTTGCTATGCCATTTTTTATTCCCCTGTCCCCTGCCCTTTGTTTGATTCAACACCCAAACAATGGTTCCTTCCGGTATTTCTTTTTGTTTTGCCAAAAGCATGGCTTCGTTGTTGGACGAAGCAGCTTTATCCATTTTAAAAATCGGTAAATCCATACGAATTATTAATGCAAGGGAATTCAACAATAAAGGTGGTGCCGATGTTTAACTCAGTGATAAAAAAGATGTTTCCATTCATTGCTTCCACCATATTCTTAACAAGGCTCAACCCCATACCCATACCCGATGATTTAGTAGTAAAACTGGGTTTAAAAATATTATCTTTAATTTCCGGCAAAATACCAATACCGTTGTCTGTAACTGCGATTATTACCAAGGCATGTTTTTGTTCCAATGTTATCTTTATTTTCTTTTCTCTTTCTATAGGAATAGCTTGTATTGCATTGGTAATAAGATTGGTTAAGATTCGTTTTACATATTCTTTGTCGCCCTCAATTATACATGGGTCAGAAAGTATTGAAACGTCAATTGAAAACTCATGACTATTGAATAAAATAGCTGTTTTTTTAATTATTTCACTTAAATTAATCTGCTCTATAATTGGTTTTGGCAAGTTGGCAAACGTAGAAAATGCTGTAGCAATGGTCGATAAGCTCTCAATTTGCTCTAATAAGCTTTGCATTGTGTTTTTCAAAAGTTCGTCGCTAACGTTGCCTTGTTCATTTTTTATTTTTAATAAATATTGAATATTAAGTTTCATGGGGGTAAGCGGGTTTTTTATTTCGTGAGCAATTTGTTTGGCAATATCGCGCCATGCCGATTCACGTTCGCTGTTTAAGAGTTTTTGCGTGCTTATCGAAAGTTCTTCTAAAATACGATTATATTCATTGACCAATGGGGCTATTTCATCTTTTTCTTTATAAATAATGGGAGAAATTTTCTGATTGGGTTTTATTTTTTTAAAATAATCCTGTAGTAAAGTTAACGGCTTTAATATACCATTAGCAATGAGCAGAACCAAGCTAAAAGCAATGGCTATAAACAATGTATAAATATTAATAAGGTTAAGCACTACTTGTACAATCTCTTTTTTGTTCTTTTCATTCTCGGTAAAATACGGCAATTGCACAATAGCTTGAAGTTTGCCTCCCGAATATAATGCCGTATAAGACGACAGGTATTCAAGATTTCCAATTCGTTCTAAATCAATAAAGGTTTCTTTATGCTCATGAATAATTGCGGACATGGCTTCGGCATCAATTAATCGTCCTTTTAATCCTTTATCAAATAACGCCGGTCTGGAGGTTGCTTTTAAATAGCCATTAGGGTCAAAGATATTAACATCTGCATAAAATATATTGGAAAGCATAACTAGCTGGCGGCTTAACTCATCATTGTTTTTTTGACTAATCTTAGAAAAAGAACCTATGTATTCGTTCAATCCGTTGATAATGGTCTTTCTTTTTAAATCGAGTGATTCTAAATTTTTTTGTTGATATTGATTATTGAAATATACAATTGTATATAAACCTATAATTAGATACGAAATAATAAGAATCCCTAAAAAACTCCGAATATACTTAAAGCGAAATCCATAGAGAAAATCATGACGGTTTTTAAAATAAAAATAGATGCCATAAGGTAAAAAGAAAATAAGAATAAAAAGATTAAACAAATAAATGATGGACCATAAGTATTGATTCCATTTTATTATGGGACTGCTTACCACAATGTTCAACTTTTCGTTGGGCGCATAAATTAAATGTTCATAATGATTGCTTTGAAAAAAAGCGGATGATATTGGTTTTATTTTTGGAAACAAATAATTATAGGCATAATTATAACTCCCATTTTGTTGAATCAGCCTTCCTGACTTGTATTTAGCATAATTACTCCACTGATTGCCAAGTGTTTTATATGTCTTTGAGTCCATCAACAAATCGGGGTATCCGGGTGTATTGGGTAGTAGTTTGCGATATAATTCGATAAACATCTTTTTTTCGCCCGAATCGGGAAGCATGTTGAATGGAAATGTAAAAACCCCTAAATAACTAACCTCGCCATAGTCGTTATCAATGGAATAAAAATATTGGCTATCGAATTGGCTTCCCTTCGATTTTATCAGCCGATTGAAATAATCGAAACATCTGCAATTTTCGTTTGAGGGCATCAATCGCAAATTATCGAACGAATTGCATATTGTAACTTGAACGTCATATTTATTCCAAAATCCATAAAAATAATTGT